>Ga0209791_1000057_pt1 | contig 75280 bp, 58 predicted proteins | sample WorMetTyACAVOLI1_FD_187422 | JGI IMG/M metagenome (GOLD analysis project Ga0209791, IMG submission 187422) | Marine gutless worms symbiont microbial communities from Max Planck institute for Marine Microbiology, Germany - Olavius algarvensis... ... | reverse complement strand
CGCCCCCCGGGCAGCTGCTTGAAACGCCATCTCCGAAGAATCCACCGCGTGAGAGGCACCGTCGTTAATTTCGATTTTGATTCCGGTAACGGGGAATTCCATCTTGGGTCCTTTTGCAAGACAAGCTTTGAAACCCTTTTCACAGGCGGAGATGAACTGAGTCGGAATTGAGCCGCCCACCACACGATTCTCAAATACGAAATCCACATCATTGGCCGGCTCCAGGTAGCCGGCGACACGTCCATACTGGCCGGCGCCCCCGGTCTGTTTCTTATGAATGTAATCAAATTCCGCCCGGCGTGTGATCGTTTCTCGATAAGCCACCCGCGGCATACCCGGAATTACCTGAGCACTGTATTCGCGCAACATTCGCTCAATGTAAACTTCAAGGTGCAGTTCCCCCATGCCCGAGATGATGGTATCGCCGGTTTCGTCGTTGGTATGAACCCTGAAGGTGGGATCTTCTTTGGTAAAGCGGGTCAGCGCTTTGGACATGTTGATCTCGGATTTATGATCTTTAGGTGCGATGGCCAAAGAGATTACCGGATCCGGCACGTACATCGATGTCATGGTCAACTCCAGACCCGGGGCCGCAAACGTATCACCGGAGGCGCAATCGATTCCAAAAAGGGCGCCGATGTACCCGGCCGGGATATCCTTAATATCCTCCATCTGGTCGGCATGCATGCGCGCCAGGCGGCCGACTTTGACCTTTTTTCCGGTGCGAATATTGATAATTGTATCGCCCTTGGCCATGGAACCCTGGTAAACCCGGATGTAGGTAAGTTGCCCATAGGCGCCGTCCTCCAGTTTAAAGGCCAATGCGACGAGCGGCTTTTGACTGTCCGTAAAAAGTTCCACCGGGGCTTCTTCTCTAGCCATATCCAAGGCTTGATTTGCCACATCCTTCGGACAGGGCAACAATTCGGTAACGCCGTTTAAAAGCGGCTGTACACCTTTGTTTTTGTAAGCAGACCCCATAAAGACAGGTGTCAACTGCCTCGCCAACACCCCGCGGCGTACGGCCCGCAGAATCATGCCCGCGGATATTTCCTGTTCTTCCAGGACAGCTTCGGTCAGTGAGTCGGAATACATGGTTGCGGCATCAATCAATTCTTCTCTTTTTGCAAGGGCCTCGGGCATGAGATGATCCGGAATTTGTTCGACACGAACCGCTTCCCCGTTTTCACCGTCAAAGTAGAGTGCTTTCATGGCAACCAGGTCGATTATCCCCTCAAAATCGGCTTCAAGCCCTATCGGCAACTGCATCGCTACGGCATTGTGTCCCAGCTTTTCTCTTAATTGAGCGATGACCCGCGACGGGTTGGCGCCGCTGCGGTCGCATTTGTTGACAAATGCAACACACGGCACTTTATAGCGTTTCATTTGCTGATCAACGGTAATGGACTGGGATTGCACGCCGCCGACGGCACACAAAACCAAAATGGCCCCATCCAGTACGCGCAATGAGCGTTCGACTTCAATGGTAAAATCGACGTGCCCGGGGGTATCAATAATGTTGACTTCATGGCCGCGCCACTCGCAATAGGTGGCGGCCGAGGCGATGGTGATGCCACGTTCTTTTTCCAGTTCCATGGAATCCATGGTGGCGCCGACCCCGTCTTTGCCTTTGACATCATGGATGGCGTGGATTCGTTTGGTAAAAAAAAGAATCCTTTCGGTCAGGGTCGTTTTGCCTGAATCGATATGAGCGCTGATACCGATATTTCTGACTTTTTCTATTTCTTTTTTCATCGGAATAATACCTTTAAATTTTCTCTGCCGCGTTCGATTGCAAATTTGCGATGCCCATTAAAAAATCCCGCATTCGAGGGCCGCACACCGAATGTGGGATCGTGTTTTTAACCCAGTTTAAATTAAAACGCGTATACTAAGATTGTATTTTATGTTTGTCAATAAATTATTTTTATTATTCAAAATCCCTTGCCCTGTTGCATATGCGACATTCGGCTAAACTTGCCAGGCGTATATTGACACCCTTCTTTGGCTCGTGATAGACAACAGCATTTGTTTATTCTTGGAAAATCTGGTCTGCCGCGCCAGGCCAGAGACAAATCTTAGGCGGATTTCACCGGACTGCACCGCAAATTGTCCACGGGAGAATGCGATATGCTATTGCTGGACGGCAACGATATGTGGGTAAATCTAAAGACTTCTTTTGTCGATATCGATGAGCTTCTGTTGTTTTTAAAAAAACAGAAATTCAGCGGATATTTACACTTCGAATTTTCCGACAGCCAGTGTACCGTTTTTATCCAGGCCGGAGATGTCGTCAACGGTATTGTCGCCATAGAAGAGGAGCGGAATACCGGCACCAGTGCAGTAAAGAGCATCCTGATTCGATCCCGGCAGGATAAAAACGGCACGATCAAGGTCACCCAATTGCCGCTGCAAAACATTAAATTTTTGTCCGAAGCTTACGGTCTTTCGGTACAGCTGCGGCACAAAAACCTCTCATCAAAGCATTCTCCGCTGGGTGATTTTATCACCAAGCTGCAGTATGAAGGTTTTTCGGGATGTATTGAAGTTTGGTTTCCGGTCGATGACAAACGCGGTATTATATTTTTTGAAAGCGGCCAGACCCAAGCGATAATGACCGAAGAGCTTCTGGTGGATTTGAAGGAAGAAACTCCGGCACAACGCAAATTTACCGATTCATTTGTCAATCGAGCCCAACGTTCGGGCGTTCAATACAATGCATTCGAGGCGATATGAACCGAGTAAAGCGTGAATATTTTCGATTGAATATTAAAAGTCCGCCGCCGCGGATCCAATTAAAAAAAGACGGAGCGCAGCGACGTCCATAAATCTTCAATTTGCATGCTGCATTTCCGGCTCGCCGGTCGCCTACTTTGCAAAGAATTTTAAACCACCAACCGCCAGACATGTCATGGCACAAATCTTAAAAATGACATGGGTGGTATAGCCGATCTGGGACCCGGATATGGGTATTAGAAATAAAGCCATGTCGGCCAGCAAAAAAAATCCGATAGTGGCAATTATAAACTGGATTGCCTGACCGACGACACCACCCTTGTATTTTCGTCTGGCAATGATGAAAACTACCAGAATGACCAGGTAAATCGCAAAGGTTAGCAGTACCAAAATAGTCAGGGTGGTAATATCAAGAGAAAAATTCGGCATAAATCCTCCAGCATCGCATATTCGACAGCGCCTTGATTACTCCACCCTGATAAATCCCGCTGCCAGATTTAGATAAAACATACCTGAATGGACTATTTTTCAGGGAGGTTTAATTAGCCAGTTTAGCAAATGATTCCATCAGATGGCTTCTTAATGGGGTTTCTTTGGCATATCGTAAGACGTTTTTCATTTCGTTTTTTATATTTAGCGTGGCTTCTTTGGCAAGCTGCGGTCCGAGATATCTTTCGATTTCCAGTCGTAATTGGTCGAACAAATCACAAAAGGCTTCAATAAATAGTCCTCTGTGCCTCGGATGCGGGCAGCATTGAGCGATGTTTCTAAGGACCATTTCTCTGGTTACCTGGTTCGGATTTTCCCATGGAATATCCACGAACAGGCCATCATAATTTTTGGATAAGACCATTTTTGACTGGTGCAGGACATCTTTTGCTTTTGTGCCGAGTTCAAGAATAAGCATTTGTGACATAAATGCATAAATTTCGAGCAAGGTGTCGAGTAAATTTGAAATCTCATTGAACTGCCGATCTTCGTATTCGATTATTTCAAGAGACTGCCTGATCATCCCAGCCGCAGTTAACTGATATAGAATTTCAACTGCGGATGACTCAGTAATTCCACTGAACCTTGCAATCTGCTCTATATTGCGGGTTCCATCGATCAACGAAAAAATAAACTGTTGCCGATCAGTTAGTTTCTGCAGGACCTCCTCGCTTTTTAATTCAGCATAGGGGGCAGGGCCAAATATCGTTTTCATATTGGGGATTCTATTGCGAAATTGGGATAAGCTGAAACCTTTGTAAGTCGCAGCGCGAGCAAGATTCAACGGGTTATAATTCACGATGAAATCTCTGACAATGGGTCTTTCCAAGAAATAAAAATAGCCATGCTGCCAGTGGAGAATATCGATCAGAATCTGCTCATTCTGAAGCAATAGCAACTCCTGAAGTGCATCGTGGGATAGCACCCCTTTTTCGACTAAGAACTGGCCGATCCGCTTGCCTTGTTTTCTGGCATCAATGAGCAGCCTATTCAGGGTCGCCGGGGATAAGCTTTCCTTTTTCACGATTAAATTGCCGATTCTTTCCTCACGCAACGTTGTTGCGGCACGTATCAGGCGCCCCTCATTGAAGACCAGGTTTTTGGAAATTCCATTCGTTTTAATGGCACCAATACCGTTTGCTTTGCTGGTATATACGGCATAGAGAAAAAATAGAAAGGGTACTTCTCGAATGAATCCCCCGCAAAATATCCGACCATCCTGTCGCCTTAAATGAATCGGCGTGTCGTAATTAAGCCATTCGGCGGCTCCCCATTCTTCGGCAGCCAGTTCAAATTTTTTGTGGTGATAATGTTCAGTTCCTCTGAGCAAATGATCAAAGAAAGAATGGGCGGGGAAACTGTTTCTCTTAATAAGGTGGATCTTGCGTGGCATTTTTTTTCGCTCCTAAACAGACCCTGGGAGACGACGCATTTACCCTAATTGAGCGAAAAATGCTCAATTGGGATTTTCTAAACGATCCGGTTCCTAATCTTCACTTTTTTTCAATTAAAATCAAGCAATAATTATTCACCTTTATTTCTTGGTTTGCGAAGTCGCTTTTTCAATGGTTTCCGTCTGAGAAGAACATAAGTGGCACCGGCCCCACCGTCACACAGTCTGGCACTGGAAAAAGCGATAACCCATTTGTGCCATGGGCTTGTGGTGAGCCACCGGTAAACTTTGGATTTTAGAATCGGCTCGGCAGGCGATGACAGGCCGCGACCGTGGATGATGAGAACCGCCCGTTGGCCTGACATAATGCTTTTGCTTAAAAAGCCGTCGACGGCTTCATGGGCGTCATGAACCCGCAGTCCGTGCAGGTCAATATGATCTTGAATTGAAAAATCACCCCGGTGAAGCCGGCGGGCAACTTCAGGATTTACGCCCCAGGCCAATCCCTCTGCATATTCCGGTGTCAAGGATACGACAAATCCGGTGCCATATTTGACCAGGTTTTTAAGCTGCGCCACTGTTTCCTGATCGGGATTTGGCTTGGCTTCTGTTGATTCCGGTTTTAGGGGAATTTGCGCAGCACATTTTGCCCTTGATATTCTTTTTACGCCCGCCATTGCTTCTTTAAAAATCATATGATCCGGCCGTCGATCGGTTCGGCCCTCATCCGGCGCCTTCGAGGCCGGAGCTGGTGCGGGTTGAAGTTCAACCGAGTTGCTCTCCAGCAGCGCCTTTAGATCTTTAAAGGGCTTGAAAACACCTGATGAAGAATTTGACGGTTTCATGGCTAGATCCAAATCAAGTGGGCTCGGATACATATCTGCCCTTCGCGAAGGCACCATCATGCCCCTTGCTCGGAAGGCAGCGCATCTCGCTCTAGGGTAACAATATAGCCCACGATGGTCAACCTGAATCCAGCGCGCGTTCTGTCTCTGCTTAATTTTTTGATTGCGATGACTTTATCTGGGAATTTCACTACCAATCCGGGCACGAAATCCACGTTGAAACCCAAAATCAGATTCTTGATTTACAGTTTGGTGTGTTTCGTGATCTTCGTCTTTTGATATCATATTGGTTGCGGTTTATGCGGGATAAGGGCTCTCAGGGTATCTTTTAAAACGTAATGAAGACTAAAATGTCGATTTAAATTGAAATATTTGATATATTTATCACATGGGTTGAATGGTTCAGGGTTCAACGTTTCGGGTTGAAATTCCCTACCAGCTCAAATCTAAACATTAGCTGCCGAACAGGAGGAAGTGAATGGACTGGCAACACCTCTACGCGTCAAAGGTTGTCGATGCACCGGAAGCAATATCAAAGATTATGAGGGGCAGTCGTGTATTTATCGGAACGGGCTGCGGTGAACCACAGCATCTGATCCACGCGATGGTCGCAGACCAAAAATTGCAGGATATCATGGTGTATCAGATGCTGTCTTTTACACTTTCTAAATTTGTCGACGATCCATCATTTACGCGTCGGTTTTCACTGAAGCTGTTTTTTATCAGTCGGGCCATGCGCAAGGCGGCCTTTGAAGGTAAAATCGATTACATACCCGAATATCTTTCCCAGATTCCGCGTCTATTTTCCTCCCAGCGCATTGGTCTGGATGCGGCTCTGGTCCAGGTCAGTCCGCCGGACAAGTTCGGATATTGCAGCCTGGGGGTTTCAGTCGATATCACCCGATCGGCTGTGGAGCATGCGACGGTGGTCATCGCACAGGTCAATCCGAAGATGCCCAGAACCTGGGGTGACAGTTTTGTGCACGTGCGCGATATCGACTGGATCGTGCCGTATGAAGAGAATCTGGTGGAAGCCCTGCCCACCGTCAAAGACAATGAAGTCGCCCGCAGAATTGGACATTACGTGTCGCAGCTGGTGGATGACGGCGCCACGCTCCAGATCGGATTCGGCAATTTGCCTTACGCCATTTTAAAATACCTGGACGGTAAAAAAGATTTGGGAATCCACACCCAGTTAATTACCGATGGGCTGCTGCCTTTGTTCGAGAAAAATGTGATTACCAATAAGAAGAAGACGCTGCTGCCCGGCAGGGTCGTCAGCTCCTTGTGCATGGGATCGGAAAAGATTTATCGCTATGTGGACAACAATCCGGCCTTTTATTTCAGATCGTCCGAATTTGTCAATGACCCGACGGTCATTGCCCGAAACGATAACCTGATTTCCATCAGTTCTGCGCTGGAGGTGGATCTGACCGGACAGGTCTGCTCGGATTCTATGGGGTATCTATTCTACAGCGGTATCGGGGATCAGGTCGATTTTTTGCGTGGAAGCTCCATGTCCCAAGGCGGTTTTTCGATCATTGCGTTGCCCGCGACTGCCCAAAATGGCTCGGTATCGCGTATTGTCTCTCATCTCAGTGAAGGTGCCGGGGTGGCGACCACCAGGGGCGACGTCAATTTCGTCATCACCGAGTATGGCATCGCCGAACTGAAGGGAAAAGGAATTTATCAGAGAGTCATGGAACTGGCCCAGATCGCTCATCCGAAATTTCGCGAGGAGCTTATCGATGTGGCCAAAAATAGGCACTATATTTTTGCAGACCAGCTGCCGCCGTCAACAGAAGATCTCCTTTTCCTGGAGGGGTATAAATCCTCACTGAAACTTAAAAACGGAAATTACGCAGAATTTCGTCCCTTGCTGCCTTCGGATGAATTTGCCTACCGCAATTTCTTTTATTCGCTGCAGGAGAAAACGATTTACATGCGATTTTTCTATAAAATGCGCACCTTTTCCCATGCGGTCGTGCAAAAACAATGGTCGAGTGTTGATTATCATAATAACATGTCGATTATCGGCCTTGTTCAGCGCGGTGGTCACCAGGAAATTATGGCCATCGGCTCCTATGCCCAGGAAGACGATAACCGGGCTGAAGTGGCTTTCGTCGTGCGTGAAGATTATCAGGGCGCGGGAGTTGCTTCCTATCTACTTGATGTTCTTATAAATATAGCGAGAGAAAATCACTTCGACAGTTTTTGTGCGACGGTATTGCGTGAAAATGCTGCCATGATTCGAGTTTTTAAGAAACGATTTCCGAATGCCAGGATCTCGGTAAACAGCGGTTCCGATTTGCGGATTCTGATGGATTTTGATGAGTCAGACCAGGACGCCAAGCCCGATGGTAAAATAAAGATTTGACTTGCTAAATTACTATATATTTTGTAATTTATGAAGTATAGGTCGTGTTTTCCCAATTCAAATTGATATCCAAATTAATAAAGATTTAGGATTATTATAAACAATCACACTCTAGGGAGGTTGGCAATTGTCATATACGCTTGGTCAAAAACAACTCGATAGCATTGAAGATATTTTACAGCAGGACCTCATCGATAACGGGGTCCGGTGTGTTTTTTTGATTGATATGGCCGGCAATATCATTGCCAATTTGGATAACGGCGAAAAACAACACGATATATACTCGCTGGCGGCTTTGGCAGCGGGTAATTTTGGTGCTGTCAGCGCCATGGCCAAAATCATTGGTGAGAATGAATTCTCGTTGCTTTTCCATAAAGGAAAAAAAGAGAATATCCATTTCAATAAAATCACCACCGAATTCCTGCTGATCACCATATTCGGTAATGATATATCACTGGGCTTCTTAAGACTGAAGGTGTCTGAATCCGTCCAACAGTTAAAGGTTCTGTTAGAACCGCTTCTATCGCTTTAACGATGATCATCCTTCGGGCAGAGTCAGAAATAATATCCGGTTATATTTGTTACTCAGGTTCGCTCTGATGGCATTTGTTAATCTGAAGAATAAAGAAATCCAGGTTAAGATCGTCTATTATGGTCCCGGCAGGGGCGGGAAGACAAGCAACCTGGAATACATCTATGGAAAATTTGCCAAACGTATAAACACCGAAATGGTTACGGTGAAGACCCACGGTGACCGGACCCTATTTTTTGATTTCTTGCCTTTTGATATTGGAATCATCAATGGATATGATGTTAAAATCCAATTGTATACGGTGCCCGGCCAGGTCAAATACAATGCGACCCGTAGACTCGTTTTGCGCGGGGTGGATGGTATCGTTTTTGTGGCCGATGCCATGGCGGTGCGGAGGGAGAAAAATATCCTGGCGCTAAAAAATCTTCAGGAGAATCTTGCGGCCTACAAAAAAAGCATTTTCAAGATTCCCTTTGTCATGCAGTACAATAAAATGGATCTCAAAGAGCAGGGCATTCCGCTTTTACCCGTCAAAACGCTTGAAAGAGATTTGAACAGTCAGCTGAAAACGCCTTCTTTTCCAGCCAGTGCAGTGTTGGGGCAAAATGTGGTTGCGACGTTGAAAAGGATTATCTCATTGACCGTGGCGTCCATAAAAAAAGATTTAGTATAGGAGAAACAAATTGGTCGATCCAACAGATATTGATACCCTGAGCTCTGAGCTTGAAAACCGTTTGGATGATCTATTCGGCGAGAACGACATTCAGTTACCCGATGCACAGGAAAAGAACCTAAAGGAGCATTACCCCCTCGCGGAACTGAAAAATTTGATATTGTCCATTGACTGGGAGATTACTGATGAAGTGCTGGACAAACTTCTCCAGCAACTCAAGGACCTCCAGTTGACCTATAAACACGACAAGATCGTGACAACGTTTCTCCAAATTCTGAATTCGCTGGGCAATTACATCAGAACTCATCGGGCCAAAGCCCATCCCAAAACATTTAAGATACTAAATTCCGTTTTCTCCAGTCTTGATAAAGTTGTGCTTTCCAAAGATATGACAGAGCCGGCTAAAAAGAAAATTCTACGAGCAGAAATGCATCGGTATAAAGAGCTGCGGACCCAGATCGCCAAAAGCAAAAAGGCTGCCGCGAAGCGCAAAGCCAAACCTGTCGCAACTGAAGCACCTGAAATTAAAGATAAAAAAGAAGAGCCGGTCATTCGGTTGGACGAACCTTCCGTGGTAGCTGAGATTAAAGAACAAGAGGAAGCGCCGGTTATCACTTTGGATGAACCTTCCGAACCGCCTGCGGTGGCCGCCAAAGAAGCCCTGCCGGTCCCCCATCCGGAATCGGAGCGGAACCTGGCGGTGGCAACCTTAGCCGAAGCCGTTGAGGAGATCAAACAGTACATTCATACCGAGATCAAAGCCTTAAAGGGAGAAATCCAATCTTTACGGAAGTGAAAATGACGGTTTTACTGATCGTATTTTTGCAAAATGGACCACCCATCAGTTTTCCTTTGTGCCATTTGAAAGCGATCCAAGCCGCTAATTTTTATGCTGACTCTGGTGATTTTGTCGACCAATGCTGATTACCCTGCAAATCCCGCTGCGGCGCGACTCTGCATCCGGTTGCCGGCTCATCGATCAGAAGACTGATGCTCAAAGGCCATTGCGGTAGATGGCCTAAAATAAACACCACTTTCTCAGGGGGTGGTCGTTGACTCCGAACAGGTGATACCATGGATTTACCTCCAGGTGACATTTCTTCCATGATATTCAGACGAACGGTCACGAACGGTCTGGGGGATTTCTCTTTAGATCGTCAGACCCTGAACATATATATGCAATTGAATGGTGAGGAAACTCTGGGGCAGTTTGCCGCAAAGGCGGGAAAGAACCTGGGTAACCTGCGGGGGGTGATGTCCAATCTTTTGAAGCTTGGTCTTGTCGAAGAGGTTCATAAAGACATCGTGGTGCTGGACGGAGATTTTTTTCGCTACCTGATTAATCAGCTCTCTTTGGCAACCGGACCGATTGCCAGCGTTTTAATCGAAGACGAAGTTCACAGCCTGGGATATGAGGTGGATCAATTTCCCGGTTATCGCGCCAGTGAATTGGTGGATAAACTTGCCGCAGAGATCAGGCGTGAAGAAAAAAAGTCGATTTTTATTAAAAATATGGTCAGCAAAATTCGGCAAAAAGGATACCCTCAATGATAGTTATCTGTGAAGATTGTGGCAAAAAATATCGCATAGATCCAGCCAAAATCAAAGGCAAGGCCGCCAGTTTTAAATGTCGCGCCTGTGCCCACCTGATAGTGGTCTCAAAGGCAAAATTGCCTCCACCGGAACCCGTCGCACCGAAGCTTGCGGCCAAACCGAGAGCAACCCTGGAATCCGTTACCACCACCGTGGCTGATGGAACCGCGACGGCTGAATCCGATGCAGGGACGGTCGGGCCGACAACCCGAGAAACCGAACCACAGCGCCCGCGCAAGACAAGGCGGTTCGGCTTGCGGGCCAAGATGCTGGTGCTGTTTTTATTCATACCCATGATTTTTATGGCCGGTGCCAGTTTATTTTATTTATGGCAGTTTGAAACTACCACGGATTTGCTGACCCGGGAAAGCGCCAAATTTGTAAATCGAATGGCCGAGGATAAAATTGCCGACATTTCGGTGTCTGTTGCCACACAATGCAAACTTTACCTGCTGAGCCACCCGGAATTAAAAAAAGAAGATTTCAACAAAGATGTGGGATTTAAAGCCCTGGCCGTGCAAGAAGTGGGTCTGACCGGTTATACTGCTCTTTACCAACTGCCGGGTACCGATGCCGTCTGGCGAACCTGGGCTCATATCAATTCGAAAATAATTGCGATTGATATGAGCACGTTGAAAAAACCCTTAAAAGAAAATTTTCCCGGTTTCTGGAAAATATATATCGGGGTTAAGGGGGGACGAAAATCCCAGGGATACTATACCTGGCAGGATAAGGACGGTAAATTTCGCGACAAGTTCATGGTCTGTACACCCATCGCCGGAACCCGCTTTGTAGTCGCTGCCACAACTTATATGGATGAATTCACCGGACCGGTAAGGATGATGGAGTCCAGTGCCAAAGCTATCACAGACAAAGCGAAATTGGCCACCCTGGCTATTCTGGGGGTAACCCTCCTGTTGATCGGACTTATCGTTTCGATCTCCGGGCACCGGCTGACCGGTAAAGTCAGATCGTTGACCGAGGTTGCCGATCGCATCAGTGTGGGTGAACTCGGGATGGAAATCGAAACAAAATCAAAGGATGAACTTGGGGACCTGGCTGAGGCTATCGCCAGAATGCAAGATAGTATTCGGCTTTCCATAGAGCGCTTGCGTCGACGTCGCTAAGTACACCTATTCATATCAGGCCGGTAGGCGTTTAGCGCTGAAGTTTACCACCGTATCTTCAAAGGATTGAATATTTTCAATATTCAATAGTCAATCCCGGCTTGTCCGGGCTAGGAGTTTGGCATTTTAAAATGATTATTATTCCAAGAGAAAAGCCGATAATTGTAAATCTGAACATTTACTACCTGAATGTTAAGAAGCTGCTGGAGCACTATCAGGGTGAAGTCGGCTGCGGTGGAATTTATTTCAAGTCCCATGCCGCGGAAGGCGTCATTTTTTTCGACAAAGATGAGCTGTTAAACGCGATCTACAGGGAAAAAGATACCGAACTGACCGGCGCCGACGCCGTTGATCGACTGATCAATGCCGGGGGACAATATAATTTCAGTGTCCATGTCTACCAAATTTCCATGGATGAAGTTTATTTCTGGTCGAGTATTCCTTCAGCTGAGAAAATATACAAAGATCTCAGCACTGAATTCACCGATCTTGAAGGTCTCATCCGCAAGATGAGTTCCGAAAAATTGACCGGCTACATCGATGTCGCCATCGGCAACGCCCAGGAAAAGGGTCTGATATTCATTATTAACGGCAAGATCATGGGGGGGGCCTTTACCTGGGACAACGGTGAACCCGGTCCGACCCGGAAAAACCAGGAGCTGTTGATAAAAAAAACCAAAAAACACGGGGGATCGTTTAATGTTTGTCGTATCCCCCTTTCGAAAATGAAAGTGGATGGTGAAGCGCGAGGTTCTTCTGTCAAACCTTCTAAAAATACATTACTTATGATGGAAGAACTATTGAGAATTTTTGAAAAAACCGTTTCAGCAAGAAAAAAAGTGAAAGCTGACTTTAACAAAATCTTGAAAAAGAAGTTTGTGGAGAATGCTGAAAAATACGCGTTCCTGGATCCGTTTGCAGCAGAATTCGAGTATACCGATCGCCGGGTTAAGTTTTCAGGGACTGCTACCGATCAAGAGCTAATCAATGGTATAACCAATACATTAAGGCAACTGGCGCAAGAACTCGGACTGGTTCCGCAATTTTTGGTAAATACGGAAACCTGGTCCGAGAAATACTCGAATCAATTAGAGAATTTCAACATTAAGTTGGAGTAATGACGAATATCCCATCCATTAGTGATTTCGGTATTTCAGCAAGGGGATATGCGGAATTTTTTGATGGAATTCCCGCTGCCATTTATCGCACAACCCTTGAAGGCAAAATTGTTTATTGCAACAGAGCCTTTGCCCAATTATTTGGGTTTGACGCTGCTGCCGAACTGATTGATTCACCGATTATCGAGCTTTACCGCAATAAAAAAGATCGGGGCCTTTTCGTGCATTCGATTCTGCAACGGGGCCGTCTTGTTGATTTGCCAATTGGCTTTAAAATGAAAAACGGTACGCCCGTATTGTGCGCCGTAACGGCCAAAGTCGTCCTGGATGATGATGGAATGGTGGTCCATTTAGACGGATTTATGAGAGATATCACCGGTCAGACCCCAAGCCCCCAAACATATGCACGGTTGGATGGAGTCGCTGACGATTTTAATGATGTGGTCGTTATCATGGATCTGCAGGGTGAATTAATCGATATAAATCGTGCCGGGGAGCAACTGCTGGGATATTCGCGCAAACAAATGCAGGGACAGCCATTATCCGGTTTCTTTGTGCCTGAAGACAGGGAATTTTTTATCATCTTTTTATCAGATACTCTAAAAATCGGTCGCAATGAAACGGTTCTGGCCGTCATGGACCACAGCGGCCAAAAACATCATTTGGACTGGCATGCATATCTGGTCAGAAATGAGGGCCGACCCCATCACATTAAATGCATCGTGCGGGATGTCAGTGACATCGTCACCAGACAAAGACAACACAATATCGATCAAAAATTTCAGGGTGTTCTGGAAATGGCCGGTGGTGTCGCCCACAGTCTGAATCAACCATTGACCATTGTTAACAATTTGCTCAGCGAACTTCTCGTACAACAACAGCCTGAGGATTCAATCTTTCCAAAGCTGTTGAAAGTGCACGACCAAATCAACAAAATGAACGAAATCGCGAATAAAATCGGCAATATAAAAAAATATGAGGCCATGGACTATGTGGCCGGAGTGAAAATTGTCGATATCGATAAAGCGTCCTGGGCCCGGGATAAGGATAAGTTATGATTAAAAACGTGCTGCTGGTTGACGACGACCACGAGATGTTGCTGGCACTTAAAGCGGGCTTTACCAAGTACCGGGATTCCTTTGCGGTACAGCTCGCCGCTAACGGGCTCAAGGCCGTCGAAAGCTTAAAGAAAAATGTTGTCTCGCTGGTTGTCACTGATTTAAAGATGCCCAGAATGGACGGCTTTGAGCTGCTGGCTCATATTATGGAGTATTACCCGGATATTCCCGTTATCATTATTACCGGCTACAGCACGCCTGAAATGGAACATCTGGCAAGAAAGGGCGGGGCGGTCGGGTATATTGCCAAGCCTTTTCTGATCGAGAATTTAGCACGCCAGATTATGACCACTCTCCGCAAGGAATCGGAAGGTGGAACGTTGCACAATGTATCATCCGGTATGTTCCTGCAACTGGTTGGTATGGAGCAAAAAACCTGTACTATCCGTCTGGAAGATAAATTTACCAGCAAAAAGGGCATTCTTTTCTTCCACGAGGGTGAACTCCTGGATGCCCGGGTAAACGATTTGCAGGGTGAAGATGCAGCTTATGAGGTATTTTCATGGAACCAGGTTAACCTCTCTATTCAAAACGGCTGTGCGCTAAAAGAAAAACGAATTCACCTCGAAATGCAGTATTTAATCCTTGAGGCTGCGCGGCGCAAGGATGAAGGGATAAGCGAGGAAGCGCCCCCATCGGTGCTGGAGGAGGTGGAGCCCTTTGAATCGGACCCTCGTACGGTCATTAAAAGTATTCAGGATAAAATCGAGAATGACCTTGGACCCGCCTGCGGATTGGAGGATATATATCAGGACGACTCCTGGGACAGTCTGATTTTTCAAATATCCGGAACAGGAGAATTTTTAAATATCGGAAAATTGATGTTGGGTTACATCGATAAAGGAGAAACCAGCGATTATATCGTATTGCCTGGTGAAAAAACCACCGTGATTTCGGTGAATCCAAAATGTCCGCGCGATAAACTGCTTCAGGTTTTAAGTGATTGAAAGACGATATGAGAGATTTGTTCAATGATATTTTTAATATTGAAGGCGTAAAGGGCCTGATGTTGCTTTCCTTTACCGGTGATATTATTTTCAAGGAACTCCATGCCGTGCACGAAGGCGTCGAGAACAGGGACTGGCGGCTGTTTATCGAATCTTTGGCCGGCATGAGAGAATCCGATCTGATCTTTGAAAAAGGTCGGCTTTATATTCGCAGGACTGACATCGGATATCTGGTTGTTTTGATGGGATCTTTTGTTCCGATCGCCATGATGCGACTGCAATGTGACATATTGTTGTCGTCATTAAAACCTGCCAAAGCCCCGAAGGGGATCCGAAGATTTTTTAAAAAATAGCCGGCTGATGAAAAATGGCCAATTTTGGCCATATTTTTTAAAGACATTCGTTATCCGGCCGATAGATGTAGTGAGAGGTAAAATACGGATATGAGAACCGATATTGAATCTAGAGTCAATGAAGCTGAAGTATGCCGATCCATGGGATTGTACGGCGATTCGCTGAGTATTTATGAAAACATTCTTACCATTGTTCCTCCGCAGGATTCCCAAACCCAGGACAAAATTCAAAAGCGCATCAATTTGCTTAAAAAAGAAATGTCCGAGGACGAAAAAACGAAACCTAAAAAGGTATCGGCCGAAGACATTTCGATGTTTAAAAAAACATTTTCCACCGAGGGAGATGTTTCCGAGATTCTTGACAGCGCCTCCGCGTTTCAGGAAATGGGGCTTCACGCCGAAGCCATTGCCGAGTATGTTGGGCTATTCAAAGAAGATTACCCCAAAGAAAAGATTGTGCCGCAAGTGACCGAAAGCCTTTTGAAAATGCATTCGCCGGGCAAGGCTGTCGAAGAATTTGACAAGATTATCGCTCAGGAAAAACTGAAAAAGCAAGATATCGCCCGCATCAAGTTTCTACTCGGTCAAGAATTGGAAAGACGGGAATATCGTGATCAAGCCCATGATCTATATCAGTTAGCGGCCGAACTGGATCCCGAGGACCCCGAAATAAAAAAACGGTATAAATCGATTGCCGCAACATTTACCTCCGGCTCTAAGTATGATTTTCTGTTAAGGGAAGATATTGTCACCACCGACAAATTGCAGCAGGCGTTTGCCCTGTCAAAGAAGATGAAAAAAAGTGTGGAGTTCGTGTTGCTTGAGCATTTCCAGATCAACAAAGAGGCACTCGGAAAATCTTTTTCGCTTTTCTATGGCTGCCCGTTCAAGGCCTATGATCCGGAATTTCCGGTTCCGACCGAACTGTTGCGCAACCTTAAAAAGAGCTTTTTGCTCAATGAAATGTGGATTCCGCTGAGCTGGGGAAAGGAAGGCGTAGATGTCCTGGTTGATGACCCCAGAGATTTAAATAAAACCGACAATATCAAGACTTTGATGAAGACCGGCAAATTAACTATTTCGGTCGCCATCAGGGAAGATATCCAAAAGTTCATAAAGCTTTTTTTCGATCCAAATAAACAGGCTGCCAATACCCAGGCGGGGGCTGATGTTCTGGATGATTTTGATCTGATTCCGGATGTGGAATTCGAAGAAGAAGAAGAAGATATTGAAATTGATGAAGCGGATGAGACTTCCAGCCGGGTCGTCAAACTGGTGGATCAAGCCATCATTGCCGCCTACCGCAAAAACGCTTCCGATATTCACATTGAGCCCTCGCCCATCACCAAGGCCACAACCATCCGGTTCCGGCTGGATGGTGTTTGCCAGGAATATCTGAAAGTCCCCAATTCCATGGTCCGGGGCATCATTTCCAGAATCAAAATTATGTCTAATCTTGATATTGCCGAAAGACGCTTGCCCCAGGACGGTAAAATCAAGTTTCGGCGCAAGGGGGTCCCGACTTTTGAACTGCGTGTTGCCACCCTGCCGACCGCCGGTGGTTTTGAAGATGTGGTTATGCGTATTCTGGCTTCCGCCGGCGCGATGGCAATCGATGAGATGGGGCTGACTGAACGCAATTTGGAGGTGATGACAAAAATCATCTACAAACCCTATGGTCTCATCCTGGCGGTGGGTCCCACCGGATCCGGTAAAACAACTTCGCTGCACGCCATTCTGGGCCATATCAACACACCCGGTGTTAAAATTTGGACGGCGGAAGATCCCGTTGAAATCACCCAGGCCGGATTGAGACAAACTGAGGTGCGGCCTAAAATCGGCCTTGATTTTGCCAGGATGATGCGTGCGTTTTTGCGGGCTGATCCGGATATTATTATGATCGGTGAAATGCGTGATGAAGAAACCGCCTCCATCGGTATTGAAGCATCTCTCACCGGCCATTTGGTTTTTTCGACGCTGCATACGAATAGTGCCCCCGAAACGATTACCCGTCTGCTCGACATGGGGCTGAACCCCCTTAATTTCTCCGATGCCTTCCTGGGGGTTCTGGCCCAGCGGCTGACACGAAGATTGTGCAACAACTGTCGTGAAGAATATCCGGTAACCGAAGATGATTTTGAGATGATTGTCAACGATTTCGGCAAAGAACATTTTGCTACAACCGGCATCGAATATAGCAGCGAAATGACACTCGCGCACCATGTGGGCTGTGACAACTGCTCGGGTACCGGATACCGCGGCCGAATGGGCATCCACGAATTAATGGAAGGCACCCCCGAAGTTAAACTGATGATTAAAAAGCAGGCCAACACCGAGCAGATCTTCGAGCGCGCCATGCAAGACGGTATGCTGACTTTGAAGCAGGATGGTATCCTCAAGGTGATGAAGGGCGACTCTGATATGGAAGAAGTGCGCCGCGTCTGTATCAATTAGCAACTAAATTGACTATTGAATATTTAATCTAAAATTTTCAATATTTTGGTCATGCAAATCGGCTCGCAAGAATGGTCGGATCTAATTATTGAAGGCGCCGGAGCCTTTGGTATCGACCTCCACCCCGGTCAAACCCGCCAGTTCGCCGTCCATGCCACGGAACTTGTCAGGTGGAACCAAAAAATAAATATCACCGCGATCACTGATCCATTCGAGGTCGCCGTCAAGCATTTTCTGGATTCACTGCCTGTCGCCCGGGTCTTACCAAAGGATGCAACCCTGCTGGACATTGGTTCCGGCGGTGGGTTTCCCGGCCTTCCGTTAAAGGTTTTAATGCCTTCCCTCTCGATCACCTTGATCGATGCGTCCCGTAAAAAAGTCAGCTTTTTAAAGCATGTCATCCGGACTCTCAAACTGGATAATATTGAAGCGCTCCATGTGCGGGCGGAAGATCTTGCCAACGCCCCCCATTATCGCAATCGATTTAATGTGATCATTAGCCGGGCGGTATCCTCCCTGGAATTATTCCGGCGCCTGGCTCAGCCGTTATTGAACGATGAGGGGGCCATGATGGCTCTAAAAGGAGGCGTTATTGTTGACGAAATGAAGAAATTGCACGGCTGGGGATTCGGTGAGGGTGGCGATCCCAAAACAGTTGGTCGTCAATTTTCCGTGACCGTGGATCAATTCCACCTTCCGTTTCTCAATATCAATCGATCTATTGTCATCATTCGGAAAATGAAATAAGTCTATCCGGTCAACTACTGTTAGCCTTTGGCGAGGTGTTGGGAAAATGCGATCACGGGATGTTTCGAATCAATCTTTCATTTCGATGAATCGAGTCTCAAGTGTTTGTCCTTTAATTTGCAGCAAGGCGACGGTAGCCGGCTGGCCGTATTTGGGGTATCCCGCACTTCCCGGATTGATATACAGCACCCCCTGGTTTTCTTCCCTCAGCGGTCGGTGGGTATGGCCGCTAATCACCACCTTGGGGTCGTCTTCGTTCGACTTTAATTCGAACCGGTACCCATCATGGACCACATGCAAAAAAGTTTGACCAATTTTAATGGTTTCGTCTGTCGGTAGTTGGTGTGCCCACTGGCCCATGTCCATGTTGCCCCGCACGGCGATGGTCGGCGCAATTTTTTCAAGCGCTATTAATATATCCTGATTACCGATATCGCCGGCATGGATGATGAGGTCGACACCGGCAAAAGCCGCTGCCACCGAATGCGGCAAGCGCCCGTGGGTATCGGAGATAATTCCAACAAGATAGCTATTTTTGGTTTGAAACTTCCCGGTCATTGTTATTCCTGCTGCATCTGCTATGGATTAGCCGCCCGCTCGCGGCATTCGCTCGACGGGCAAAGACTTCTCCCTCCGCGATTCTAATTTTCATCTTCCCTAGGACGAACCACCTGGCGTCGTCGTTTCAGTTCACTCCGCCGCCGTTTAGTTGTCAGGCGTCGTTTTTTGGAGGCTGCGGTTGGCCTGGTCGCCTGGCGGTGTTTGGGCGCTTCAATTGCTTTTTGTATCATTTCAACCAATCGATCGATGGCATCCTGGCGGTTTTGCTCCTGAGACCGGTAACGTTGCGCTTTAATGATCAGGACGCCTTCGGCGGTCAAGCGTTTACCAGCAATTTTTTTTAATCTTTCCCGAATCGGATCATTAAAGGCGGTGGTTTCGGCAACATTAAATCGAAGCTGAACGGCGCTGGAGACTTTATTGACATTCTGTCCACCCGGACCAGATGCCCGTATGAAATCCAGTTGAATCTCATTTTCATCCAAAATTATCGTATCTGATATATGAATCATCTAATTAATCCGCCCTGAAAATAGGATATTACAAGGTGGTAAGCTATTGTGTGAATATTGCAGAATGGTGATATATTAAAAATCAAACCCATTCCTTAAAACCAATACCCAGTATCAGATACCGAGTACCCACCAATTGAGTTTCACTCAATTGGGGTTATATTTTTTTTTATATCAGCAAATCGTACATAATGAAAAGTGGAATCTGCAATTCATAATTCATATACCGTTAGAAAGACGAAAGCGTTCAGCCTAAAATAAAATGCGCAGCATTAGATGATTAATCCGCCGGATTTTAGATCAACCAACTTTCTCCAGTTCTCGAAAAATAATTTATAACCCCGACCGTGCAATCTTCAGGGACAGATTAATGCGGATTAACTAGGTTTCACGTGAAAACACATTTTATTGTGTATTATACACAAGTTGAGCACAATAAGTTGATATACAGGTTTAGAAATTAATTTTGGCAGCCTGAAACTGGACATACATTCAAAGATGCATATATTTCTCTCAAATTAATGTTGGATATTATTCGAGCATTGCATTTTGTTTCATAATTATAGTCATATCTTCAATAATAAAAATGTTATATGGTATTTTTTTTAATGTATTTTATTAAAAAAAGTAGTATGTCGAAAGGAGATTGTTAATGGAGCTTTCAGGTAAAAAAATTGTCATCCCGGTCGAAAATATGTTCAATACGCATGAATTCTGGTATCCATTTTATCGGCTCAAAGAAGCCGGTTGTGAAGTGGTGGTGATGGGATCGGGCAGTGCCGAGACTTACACCGGAAAACCGGGAACAGAAGTGACGGTGGATGTAAATGCGGACCAGGTGTCGTCTACCGATTTTGACGGTATCGTGATTCCGGGCGGTTATGCGCCCGACCTCATGCGTCGTTATCCGAAAATGGTCCAGTTGGTCAAAGATTTTAACGAAGCCGGCAAGGTCGTTGCCGCGATTTGTCATGCCGGCTGGATGCTGGCTTCGGCTGAAATACTTCAGGGCAAAACCGTGACTTCCTTTTTTGCCATAAAAGATGATCTGATTCATGCCGGTGCCACCTGGGTGGATCAGGAGGTTGTAGTTGACGGGAATCTAATCACCAGTCGGTCGCCGAATGATTTGCCGGCTTTTATGAGGGCAATCATTAAAGCTTTAAGCTAGCGGTTCAAGGGTTCACAGTTCAGCGTTCCGGGTTGACGCGTATGGAGAGCCATTCAAAGGATTGGGAGCAACGTAATTTTGTAGCACTATAGAGTCTTGTATGTTATAAGAAATTGTTAAAAGAAAAAAGCATAGTTCCCTGGGATTCATATTTAACATTAACGAACACGAATGGGGAGATCACCATGAAAATTTTAGTTGGCTATGATGGAACCAATGCGGCGAAGGAAGCCTTAAACCTGGCAAAGGTTCATGCGAAATCATTTGGTGCCACGGTGGATATTGTCACATCCATGGAAAAAGGAACCGAAAATGAACGTGAGGATATCGAACAGGCAGAACGTGGGCTGGAGTGGGCCAAATCCTTATTTGATGAAAACGAAATTGCCTGCGACACCCATTTGCTGATCAGGGGGCTTACCCCAGGCGAAGACCTTGTTCAGTTTGCCGAAGAAAATAAAGCGGATGAGATCCTCGTCGGTGTTAAACGCAGGTCAAAAGTCGGCAAGCTTCTTATGGGATCAACGGCGCAGTACATTATTCTACAAGCATCTTGCCCCGTAGTATCTGTGAAGTAAAGGCACCCCCGAATTTATATCAAACCCCGGTTCGCTGCCGGCGACCGGGGTTAAAACCTGAATCTTGCATGAAAATTATCGAATTTCCCATTACTTTCTTCCTAACCAATTTTTCTTCACATTAATTAATCCGCGGGCCTTTCGATCAACCAACATAATTCAGTATTCTAAATAACACCTTGCGACCCTGAATATGCTATGTTTCAAGGCGGATTAATTAGTCAGGCTCTGCAGGGGGGCGGGTATTAAACCGCCGTGACGGATAAAGCGGTTGTCACTTTGTCCATTGTTGACGGGTAAAATGGTGGATTGGCCGAGAAGGCCGCCAAAATAGGCACTGTCGCCGGCGGCTTTACCGGGCACCGGGATTAAACGCGCGGCAGTGGTCTTGCTATTGATGACTCCGATGGCCATTTCATCGGCGATGATAGCGGCGATGCTTTCGGCGGTTGTGTCTCCGGGAATGGCTATCATATCCAGACCTACCGAGCATACACTGGTGATGGCCTCCAGTTTATCAAGGCCGATATAGCCTTTACGGGCGGATTCGGATATATTGAGATCTTCGCTGACCGGGATAAAAGCCCCGCTAAGGCCGCCTACCCGGGAACTTGCAAAGGCGCCTCCTTTTTTAACGGCATCGTTTAACAGTGCCAGCGCAGCAGTCGTGCCGGGAACACCAATGCTTCTAAGGCCCATACTCTGAAAAATTTCACCGACACTGTCACCGACATTGGGCGTCGGTGCCAGGGACAGATCCACCACGCCAAAGCTTATTTTTAAATTTTCCGCAACTTCCCGGCCGATCAATTCTCCGACTCGCGTCACTTTGTAGGCGGTTTTTTTAATTAATTCAGAAAGTTGTCCAAGATCCAGATCGGGATTGACTTCCAGCGCCCGGTCGATTGCCTTTTTCACGACACCCGGTCCGCTGACGCCAACATTAATCACCGCATCGGCTTCACCGATTCCCAGATAGGCACCGGCCATAAACGGAATATCCTCGGGGATGTTGGCAAACACACACAGTTTGGCGCAGGCAAGGCCATCTTTATCAGCTGTCAGCTTGGCCGCCTGTTTGATGGTCTTTCCCATCAGCAATACCGCATCCATATTGATACCCGCTTTGGTGGAGGCTACATTTACAGATGCGCAGACCCGCTCGGTGCCGGCCAGGGCCTGGGGGATGGCTTCGATTAGTGCACGGTCTCCCCGGGCAATTCCTTTTTGGACCAGGGCTGAAAATCCGCCAATGAAGTCAACATTGACTTCCTGTGCCACCTCATTGAGGATTTTGGCAATGTCCACCAATTGCGATGCAGACAGGGCAGCACCGACCACCGCGACCGGGCTGACGGCGAGTCGCTTATTGACCACCGGGATGCCATATTTTTGGCCGACGCGATCGCAAACAGGCACAAGGTGTTCGGCAAAATGGGTGATTTTCGAATGGATTTTATTTTTTACTTTTGCCAGATCGTGGCTGGCACAATCCAGTAGATTAATTCCCAGAGTTACGGTGCGTACATCTAAATTTTCATTTTCAAGCATCTCCAGGGTGGATAAAATTTCACTATCGGTAAGCATGGTTGCCCTTTCCCTTAGATTCTATTAATGGTTTTAAAAATGTTGCGGTGCTGAATGCTGATGTTCAGGGCCAAAGACTCAGCTGTTTCTCTAAGTTCGTAGTAAAAGGCTTTCTGGTCGGTGTTGGCAGGAATATCCACCTCGTATATCATTATATTGTTGCCGGGTTCATCGCCGCCTTTGAAGACTGCCTTCAAATTTGTGATATTGACACCATAACGGGCGATCGTGGCACTGATGCCGGCAACAAGGCCCTTGCGATCAGGCCCTTTGGTGGTGATCACAAACGGTTCGCTCCCCTTTGATTGAAATGTTTCTCCGGCGGCCGCTATCGGTGCGACGTGCACGTGCATGCCCATCAATGCCAGTTCTTCCATCAGAATCTCATGCAGCTGGTCCGGCAGCACTTCGGGTGGCAGGGTAACGATAAAAGAGCCGGAAAATTCGGTCTGTAGAATTGTCTGGCTGACATTTTCAATATTGCAGCTTTGCTCAAAAAGAACCTTGGCTACAACGGCCACGATACCCGGTCGATCATGCCCCAGAACTGTTAAAATTATTTTATTCATTAAATTGACGCCTTTTTTTGGACAGCACGCAATTGGTTGTGAATGCTTTTTATTTTGCTCATTAATATCAAACAGAGACGATCTGTCAACAGATGGTCCAGTTTTGTCTGGAAATGTCAAATCGTTTTTATCAATTCACAAAGACCTGTTGCAAGCCAGTACGGTGGGTGACATCAACCTCGAGGATGTTGTGCAACTGGTCGTGGTTGATGTTAATAACTGGGAACGGTTGGATCGCATGGCAAGCCTTAAAAACAAAGATGACCTTGAAATTTCTTTATGGGATCATCATACCAACGCGGGCAATATTACAGCGAACTTTAAATGCCAGGAGCCTGTGGGGGCCACCGTTACCCTGTTGACGAGGCAGTTAAAAAAAGAAGGCAAATTGTTGACGCCGATTCAAGCCACTTTACTATTGGCCGGAATTTATGAGGATACCGGGAATCTCTCATTTCCCGCCACCACAGCCGAGGATACCTATGCGGCGGCATACCTATTGGAACGCAAGGCTGATTTAAAAATTATCAGCACCTTCCTGCGCCCGGCTACGGTGAATAGCAAAAAGAAATCCTGTTCAAAATGCTGCAAACCGCCAGGCGCATCAAGATCAACGGTCATTCGATCAGTATTAATAAAATTAACGTCGCGGGATATGTGGACAGCCTTGCCGTTGTGGTTCGCATGTATATGGAAATCGTCAATGTGGATGTGGCTTTTGGGGTCTTCTGTGATTCAGAGCGGAATCGATGTATGGTGATCGGACGCAGTACGGTGGATGGCTTTGATGTAGGATCGATTATGCGCAGTATGGGCGGAGGCGGTCATCCAAATGCCGGGGCAGCCCTGTTAAAATCAGTTAATCCCGCTGCGGTTGAGGACCGGATAAATGAGTTGGTTCTGGGAAACCAGCAGGTGTCGGTTCAAATCAGCGATCTCATGACCTTTCCGGTAATCACCGTGCCGGATGACACTCCCATGAAAAAGGTGGCTGAGATTTTAAAAGAAAAAGGCTGCACGGGAGTGCCGGTCTTAAACGACACCAAACCGGTGGGAATGATTTCACGGCGCGATTTTCGCAGGATAAAAAAGGAATCCCAGCTGAAGTCGCCGGTAAAAGCGTTTATGACCACAAAAATTTTGACAATCGAACCCGGCAAAAGCCCCATGCAGGCCGCCCGCCTGATGATGAAACATGATATCGGCCGGCTTCCCGTGGTGGAAAATAATCGGATTATCTGTATCATCACCCGTTCGGATGCCATGCTCTATTTATATGATCTACTGCCTGACTAAGATAATTACTCCGTCCCGCGCAGGCATAGCACTATAGTTTAATAAAATTTTAAAATTTTTCTTGCCAACGCCTTGAAGAAAGGATATGGTTAATACAGTCAATCAAGTTCCGCCCTAAATTGGCGGGACGGTTACGTCCTGAAGGAAGAAACCAGCTGTCAGAGTGGCATCCTCCAGTTAGGTACGTTGAAAATTTTATGAAAGGAGGATGTTATCATGGCTGACGGAACTGTTAAGTGGTTTAATGATCGAAAAGGTTTTGGCTTTATTGAGCAGGAAGACGGACCGGATGTGTTTGTTCATCATTCAGCAATTAATGCAAGCGGTTTCAAAACTCTCAATGAAGGCGACCGGGTGACCTTTGACATCGAGCAGGGACAAAAAGGTCCTGCTGCTGCGAATGTCACAGTAGTCTAACCAACTGTAATTAAAACAAAAAGGGCATTCTTTTGACTAACATTAGAATGCCCTTTTGTTTTAATACTTGCGTGATATTTTTTCCCCCTCACAAATTTCCTCTACCCTTTCACTGACAAGATAGCCCTTATCCCACTCCCGCTTGGTTACTTTACGGCATTTTGTCTGCTGGTCTTCCGGTCCCGGAATTGCTTCGATCGCATGATCCTGTTCCTCATCATAATATACAATTCTTCTATTCGTCACAGCGGCCTCTCTCGCAATCTGGCTTTCCTGGTCAACCGCGTTGCCCGCGATCGCACCGACCAGCGTCCCAACACCGGCCCCTAGCAGCGTGCTATGGGTGTTTCTGCCGATTAGCTGCCCGGCCAGGGCACCAAAGCCGGCGCCGATTGCCGCACCGCGCTGGGTGTTGAAACGATCTGAATGTCTTCCGGCACAGGAAATAAATATTCCCAAGGCCAGTAGTATAAGAATACCATTTTTAATTGCTTTCATCGCCAAATCCTCCTTTTAAGTGATTGAAGAATGAATATTGAATATTCGGGGACCAACCTACAACCTTGGATACGCTATTTATTGGGGCGGATTAATTAATAGTTGAACACCGCTATCTTATCACTCAGCGCCATGAACGGATAATAGGCCATCGCGGGACGCTCGAAATCTTTGACTGCAAAACCACGCCATTTTCCCCATTCTGTGGCAATCGAAACACTCTTTAGCAATTGACTAAAATCCTGTGAGATGATCTGAAATTTCAAATTGGAGTAGAACATGTTGCGGGTCGAACCCATCTCCGCCAGAGGATTTTTGTCACTTAGCAAGCGGTTAAAGGAGTACATCAACAGATCCGCGGAACCGTCGCCGTCATAGTCGTGAACACCGACAAGCCTGATTTCAGGAGGGGGCGACTCTGTTTTCAACGATTTTTTTTGCAGCAGGTTCAAACGATCATCCAGTTTGTATAGATTGCTTTTGTTATCTGCGGCATACACGAACCCCTGTCCGGGCCCGCTAGGATGAGCGGCCGCAATACTTAAAATTGAATTTGCGGTATTAAATTGATTGAGGATATCGCCGGACCTTGAAATGCGGTAGATTGCGCCGGCATCCTGCCGCAAAAAAGATGATGTGTATTGATGGGCATATAAGGACGCCCTACCGCTACCCGCCGGATCCGCCAATAACACGCCAACCCCATTGTAAAATTCACCGATCCGGATGATCCAATTTGTCCTGCCATAACCGTCGATACTGATGACATAGGTTTGCATGTCACTGGTATCATTATGAACCTCATGATTCCCGTTTCCGGGACTGTAAGTCCCGATTATGATATCCGGCCGGCCGCGATCATTTTGCCAGATGGCGATACTCTGTGGGCTGGGTCCAATGGCATAGCGCCACAACTCGCCGGCATTTTGATCGTAAACCATGAGGCCACGGGGCTTTAAGCTATATTGCGCCCTTGCAATGGCGATAACTTCCTTACGGCCATCCCGGTCAATATCGGCCAGTTTGGCAATGCTGCCGCCACCGTCGGGTTTTCCGCGATGGTAACCGGTGATTTTTCGGACATGCTGCCAGATTTTTTGGCCGCGCCGGTTTAAGAGCATCAGATGAACTGTATTATAATCCAAAGCCGTCAGCCCGATGGCCGGCTGCGAATTCCAGTCGTCAATCAGATTCAAGGTGACTGGAACATTGAATTTTTTTTGCCAGACGATAGCGCCGTTGGATTTGAAGGCATATAGATACTTACCTGAAGCCGTAACAATCTCCTCACGACCGTCGTGATCCAGGTCATAGGCAAGCGAATTTGAATAATTTTCGACTTTGCGGCTGGCGATGGTGAGCATGGAAAATGCTTCCCGGTAATCTGGTTTCTGGCCGCTTAAGCCAATTTGGATTGGAAATATCCGGTTAGCCGACAGCTGTACAGTGTCCCGGTAAAGGGTGCGGCCGCCTTTTTTAACGATAATTGTCGTTTGCCCGGCTTTTGCCGGCAACTGATGCCGACCCTTCGACAGGCGATGCCCGATTTCAAAAGTTCCGGCCCAAACATCGATTCCACTGATTCCGGTATCGATTAAAACAGTGGCCGATTGCCTGTCGCGAGGCGTATTCCGAAAAATAATATCTCCATTGCCTTCAATATAGCCGAATTGCGGAGTCTGGCGACTGTAGGATTTCCGGGTTATGCTGGGGCGTAGTGTCGCATAGATTTCAGTCGCGGTTATATAGCCGTCGTCATTAATGTCGGCGGCGCCCGCTAGGGCGGCCAGCAGATGATCCGTAAACAGTCCGTGGCCGGCAGCCTCGATCGCCTGCTCTGAGCGACTGCCGGCGGTCAGGATTTGAATACTTCGCGAGCGCATCATTTTTTGGATATAAGCTGAGTTCTGTTGGGGATGTCCTTTTATCGAACGGGTCAGGCCCAGACCGGAGTAGCAGGAATCAAACGCCATCAAGATGTGTTTGGCCTTGAACAGCTTAATGCTCCGGTTCAATTGGTCCATGGGCAGCATCGTACGCTGCCAATCGTATTCAGCCGCATCGACCGGTACGATGTACCCCCTTTCTCTGCCGCCCGGCAGATCCTCGGTTTGACCATGACCGGCAAAATAGAAAACCACACGTGAATTGCTATCCACCGCATTGCCGATTGTTTGCAGTTCCGCATGAATATTTCGCAAAGTGGCTTGTTCGTCTGTGAGCAAATGTATTTGAAAACCCTGTGTTTCCAACAAAACGCCCATCTCTCTTGCATCTTTGGCGGCATATTCCAGGCGGGGCCATTGGTAGTATTTATCAATTCCGACAACCAACGCATGCGAAGAAGAATAGTCCGTCTGATAATCCGTCGCCTGAAATTGCGAAGCGGGCTCTGGTTCTGTCGGCACCTGGGGTGCTGCCGCCATCCCCCCGGCGGAGCGGGCAAAAAACGATCTCGAATATAACCGCTCAGCAAGCTTTCCTTCCCTGGGAAGTGCCTGGGGAGTTTGTTTAAAACGCCGCTTTACTTCCGATTTGACTGCAGTATATAATTCGATTTGGCTCCACTGACCGTCGTTGTTGGTGTCAACCGGCCGTTGTCCTGCCAGCACCCTCAGCAGGGAGTCCGTCAGCACGCCATGGGGATTGCCGTCGATGGTCGGAAATAAATGAAGATTACCCTGCCGGATGTCTCTGGCGACTTCATTATCCGTTGATGCTGATATGTAAAAAATATTTCGATAGGGATATGGATCGATGGGATTTAAATTTTCCTCAAAATTGCCAACATCCCGCTCAGCGCCGAAGACGCTTTTCGGGTCAAGCCGCAGGTAGCGGCTTGAATCTGTGTATTCAGAAGCCCCAAGCGCGCGGACCGTGTTGCCGGAAAAACAGGTATCAAAGACCATCAGAACCTCCCGGTCCTGATCGAGTCGCTCCAGTGTCGGCCGCAGGTCGCGCTTGCCGATAATCAGTTGAGCCAGCAATTTCTCAGCTGATTGGCCGGGCTCTCCATTAAAATCTGCCGGTACCAGGGCGCCGGTTGAATGCGGCAGGGGCAGGGCCAATATTTCATCGCGACGACTGGTTCCGTGGCCGCTAAAATAAATAAATACGCGATCACCCGGTCGGGTTCTGGCAGTCAGCAGCTGAATCTCATCAAGAATCCTCAACTTGACGGCTTCATCATTGACCAGGGTATGGACATTTTCTTTGGGAAAATCATAATGTGCGGTGAGCATCCCGGCCAGCGCCGCCACATCAAAGGGAGGCCCCTCAAGCGTTCGCTGCTTGTATTTACCGATACCGATGAGAAGGGCATGGTTTTCAGCGCTGGCAGCCATGGTGATGTTGCCGACCAGGCAGATTAAAATAACCCCCAGTGTTATTGCTATATTCGTATTTTTTCTGATCATTGTCTGAAATAGCCTCTCAAAATAATTGAATATTGAAGATTTACGGAGTCGCTTTGCTCCACCTTTTTCATTGAAATGCTATCAATACTACATCCACTTGTGGTGGTGGGGTTAATTGACCCTTCTTTAATTGTGAAAGTGGCTAAGACCGCCAGTATTCCACCAATCTTCAATCTTCAATCATGCACCGTCACCTTCACGCGCCGATTCAACTGGTGATCAATTTCTGTCTCCCCATTGTAAAGCAGCTCGGACTCGCCACGTCCTCGGATCTCCAATCTACCGGCCAGGGATGGAAATTTTCGTTCCAGTTCCATTTTTACCGTGTATGCGCGCTTATCGGACAATGCCTGGTTGTAGACCCGGGACCCTCTTTTATCCGTGTGCCCGACAAGCAGAAATGACCATTGGTTCAGTTGATTGCGAGTCAGGGCCCGGCCCAGTTCAAATACCTGGCGGCTTCCCGCCGGATTTAATTTCGCCTGGTCAAAGTCAAAGTGAACCGGTAGATTCAGCGCCGGCCGCACAGCAAATCGGCCGTCCATGCTGGTTTGCGTGCCGGTCTCGAAAATATAGGCGATATCTGCGGCAGGTATTATGGATTGATACGTTTGGATTCTGGCATATTTTAATGAATCCTCCAGCCAATGCGGTGCAGGTTCGGGATGAAACCGTTGGGCCAGTTCAAGGGCACGCAGCGCCCGGGGCAGCTGGCCGGTGCGGGCCAGCAGTTCGCCCTGGCGGGCCAGAGCCAGTGCTTCGTTTTTTGCGGAAACGGCCTGAGCTCCGGCCCGGGAAAAGGCCGCAATGGCAGGATCAAGCTGCCCCTGCTGCATGTGGATCAATCCGAGCATGTACCAGGCGTTGAAATTAGGACACACCTGTACCGATCTATTCAGCCAATCGATCATGCTTTGTGGATCGGTCTCGGATTTAGCCCGGTAATAGTAATCGGCACCCAACCGGCAATTCATTGCCAGTGATGAACCGGACCATACGGTAAAAAAAAATAAAATTCCGATCCAGCTATAACGCATCATGGATTGCCTCCATTTTCTATATGGCTCTCACAGAGTTCACAGAGCACGCTGAGTATTTTTTTTCTCTGCGGTCTCTGCGGGCTCTAACGAAGTGGGCGAGAGATTCATCTTATGCTCATTCACAACGCCCTTCTTGCCGGATTTCCACCGATGCCTTGCCGGCGGCCAGCCAGTCTTTCTTTTGGCGCAGTATCAAGGAGCGTGTTGATCTCGGGGACAGATCCGCCATCGCATCATTTTTGGTTTTAAAGCCGTCTTTATAGTTATTTAGCGGCGCACGGGTTAAAAAGGCTGTGATCAGACGGGGGCCGGGGGGACCGTCGCTGACCAATTCAAAGTCCATTTGAGCGGTGGGGATAGTAAGTTTTCCGGGCCCTACGGCATTTTGCGGGTGATACTGGTTCGGAAACAACACGGTTGCCTGATCATCCGCCGCAATACTCATAACGTTCAAATAACCCGGACCCGTTATCTTAACCGATATTTCCAGCACATCCCCGGGCTCATAACACGTTTTATTCAGATTGAGCCGGATGGTTTCATGACTCTTTTCCGCCAGGGCCGCCAGATTTTGCCGCATCATTCCGTTGCCGCCGGAAAGCACTGCCAGCTCCAGCGGGCGTTGACGAAGCTTCTTATGGCCGGCGATTTGGGGATGAAAAGCGACCACGTCGGATTGGAACTGTTCTTGAATATAGCGGGTCGTTTGATGCTTTAATTCTTCCGGTGTAATGCTTATGCCGGCCATTGCCGCAGCCCGCAGCGCTTGACGCAGTCCCAGGGTAAATATACTTCCCTGGGAAGTCGCAACGGTCTTTTCATCATCCCGGCAGGCCGTCATGGCAACATATCGACCATCGAAATCAGATGAAGCCGAAGGCTCCATCACATCAAACCTGCCGCTTGCGCCGGCAGTCTTCAGCATCGGGGAATAATAGAAGTATTTCACCTGGGCATCGTTTACGGGAATCGTTCGAGGGATTGGCCGTAGACCCCTGGTTGCGCTTCCGCTGTGACAGGCATCCAGGATAACCAGAATATTTCGGCTTTTAATTTGCGTCAGCATTCTGTGGAACCGGTCATCGTGTAACACCCCCTCCAGGGACGGGCGTCCGTTTTTCACGGAGAGGATTGTGTCATAGAGCAGCAACACTTCATCGAATTGGTCTTTTTCATCATCACTTTCATCCAGCACCTGGGAGCCGTGTCCGCTGAAATATATCAAGACGCGGTCCTCCGGCTCGATTTCGTTTATCAACCAGTTATCGAATGTTTGATAAACATTGGTCGTGGTGGCATGTTCATTTTCAAGAATTTTAATCGCTTTTTTCTGATATCCCATCAATTGTGCCATTTCCGTCATCATGTCGAGGTCCAGACTGACGCCGTTCAGTCTATCATCGAAATGGGCATAGCGGCCGACACCGATCAACAGGGCTCGATTTTCACCCTGTGCCGTCGAAGCCATGGCAACAGTCATCAGAACGAGCCACAGCAGATAGGACCAAAATCCGCATCGCTGGACAGCGAACCGCAGAACCGCAGAACACCGAATCGCAGAATTTCGAAGGATTGTGTCGCTGCGCTCCGTCTTTTTAGCTATAATCGATCGTTCGACCCTGTCATTTGATCCTGGGGTTCTCGAAGGGAGGCTCTCGACGGGTAAAATTCCATACTTAGTTATTCGATGTTCGATATTCATTATTCGATATTCGCTTTTTTTTAGTGGCTCTTTTTCGATCCAATTGACCGCCCTTGCTAGGCGGGTAAATTTCGGCGGGCAGGGGCCGAGCTGTCACTTGCCGGCCCTCCAAAGCTGGAGGCGAAGGAGGGCCACCCGAAACCTTCATCTATCAAGGCGTCCGGCAACGCGGATTAAATTATGCAACGCTGCTGCTAAGTATCCCAAAAGTTTCTATTGGGCATGACGCATAGGGCTTAAATAATGTTTACAAAAAAGTTGAATAATAATTCGGTTGCTTACGCCCGAAAATTTGTTTCTCTTGGTCGTCCTCGTTCTCGTCATCGAATAATGATTTTTGTGACGCACGAAGCAAAACGGATCGAGGACGAGTATGAGGACGATGTCCTACTTGACCTGCACTCATTATCTCGATTTTACGACCACTCCCAGATTTTTTAATTTTTTCCTGCCGGATGCCAGTGTTTTATTGTCAGAGTATAGCATCACAACCTGATAGCGCCCCAGACCGATGCGGTACCAGTCCAGATTCAACGACGGCGCTCGTTTTTGCAGATGTTGAAAATATGCATTTGCCCGGTATGGCTGATTAAACGTGACGAGGGCCAGGCGCTTCTGCCGGTTGTATCTTTTCGGCTTGCCGGAAGTATCGGTGCCGGCAGCAGTGGCCCCCTGCATAATATATCTCAAATGATGGTAAATATAGCCGCTGTACCATTTCGCACCTTGAGGCATGTGACCGGCCCCGGACCGGTTCTTGATACGACTCGGACCGTAGTTGTAAGCCGCCAGCGCCAGGTGTAGATTTTCGTTGTAACGATTCAAAAGCTCCCTGAGATATCTGGCCCCGGCCCGGATATTGGTGCAGGGCTCATACAGCGCTTTCAGCCGATAAATACCCAGATGTTTGGCGGTTGTCGGCCACTGAATTTGCATCAGTCCATGGCAGTTGCGATTTGATTTCGCCCGGGGATTGAAGTTGGATTCGCCGCGCGCCACAGCCAAAAGCAGTGACAGGGGGAGATCATATTTTTCGGCTGCTGATTTGAAGCAGTGATCATAAGGATAGCTGATTGCCGGAAGTTTGGCCGCATCATTTCTATGGTATTGATGCCACAGCCCTTCAATATTCGGCACGGTATCTTTTACGGCGCTTGAAACCGGTTGCCCATATCCAAGGAAAACAATGCAAATCATTAGTTTTGTGAGAATATTCACAAGGTTCATGGTTCGAGTTGCGTGTGACGGGTTACGGGTTGCGTGTGTCGGGTTACGTGTTGCGTGTGCCAGGTTACGGGTTGCGTGTTTCGGGTTGCGCGTTTCGTTCTTCCCACTTCCGCATTCCGACTTCCGACTTCAAACACCTCTGTCACCCGCCCCCTGACGGCGATATGCCGAAAACTAAATTCCCGCCAGCCCAGTTGGCCGGGATATTTTTTGGATAACCGCTCTAAGTAGTTTTGCCAGTGTTGGATGCGTTCCCGGGGGTGCTGGAGACTATTTGCCGGGAGCATAGCTGGAAATTTTCTGCCGGGACGGCACAGACCCTGGATTTCTTCTATCCGGCCGGCAAACGTGGCGGCCAATTCCGGCGTTGTGACTGCAATTGCGTAAATTCTTTCGATGCCGGGAGAACCACCAAGTTCCAATACACCGGCTTGTGGATCTGACAGCGAAGGAAATTGAAAAAGTTCCCCGGGCTGGAGCCGGGCATCTATTTTTGCCAGCGCCGGGCAACTGGATGGGAATATGCGTGTTAATTCACCCCGGGCATCCTGTCCCACCAGAAAAACGTAAGCCGGTGTCGTAATATCCATTTCAACCGCCACACAGCTGCCCGCGGGAAGTGATTCTTGGGGGTATAGACGCTGGATTCCGGACCGCCACGGTTTTTCGGTCGCACAAAATTTTTGATCCAGCGGCGTGAGTAAATCAAACGATCCGATAATCCCGGATTTCGTGGATACATTATGAAAAGGCGCTAAGGTCTCGGGTGGTATCACCCGGTTCATACCGGCGGTCAAAATGTCCCTTGGAGGATTCGTCATCACGTAGGCTTCGGTTTCGGCGCCGGGCAGATATTTTTCGCCTTGACGTTGTCGGGCCGATATCCAGATTTGGTGCAGGTTTCGATCGATGGAGTGGATCGCGGAAACGACGGTGACGTTGGCCTGGTTCGGATCGTCGGTCACCTCGACCTCGCTAAAACGCGCCAGGTATTTACCCAAGAGTTGCAGGGTGGTTTTAAACATATCCGGGGTGCCGGGGCCGGGACTGTCCACATGGACCACCAGATCGTCTGCTTGTCCCTGTCGCAGTAAACAGCTGAGATTGCGTGCCAGATAGGCAGCCAGCATATCCGGCTGTCGGTCAGAAAACGGCAGCGGACGCAACCCCCGCAGATATTCGTCAGGATGCTCACGGGTCAACGCCTCCAATTGGTTTCGGGTCGGTGTTGCCTGCCAGTTTTTGCCGAATCCGGACACCCATTTTTGTTCGGCTAGGTTCAAGGCCCGCACTTTTACATAAAGCTCCCGACTTTCCCCGGACAGTCCAATGTCCAGCCCGACGTAGTAACGAACTTCGTTGTAATCACCGCATGAGACATCTTCAAGACTCTGATAGTGTTTCCAGGGTTTAAAAGATGGACGCCAGGCTAGATCGAGACCGGGTCTTTTCAATAGCGCATCGGTGATTTTTTGCCGGATTTGTTCCGTCAAATCATCGATGTGCGGCATGACATTTTCACCTTGCATGCGCACCAGGAGAACCGGTTGTCCCCTGAAGCGTGGGTGCTGGTCGAATTGCTGCAGCAAATATGGAGTCAAGGATTTTTCCAACCAGAAATCAAGTGACGATTGTCCGGTATCGGGTTCAATTTCATGCGGCTCCGGATGCCCGGCACAGGCTGAAAACCCCAACCAGATTAAAAGCACAACCATGGACCACTTGTTTGCCTGTATTTTAACGATGGTATTCAATTTAAAACCACCTCACCGTCCGGCATAATCACCAGATCTCCGCCGTTTTGTCCCTTGATGAGCCGATGAATGGACGCCGTCGTTTGTGCCGGCAACGTTACACCCCAGGTCACGGCCGTGTGGCCGAATGCAGCCACCTGCTGTTGAAAGGCCGTCGTATATTCAATGGGGACGGTAGCGGTTTCCATTTCATATATTTGCGGTGGATTTTTGGCAGAGACATAACCCGGTTGTCCACCAATCAAACGAAGTCGCCAGGCTTTTTTGCCTGCCACTGCATAAAAATATACCTGCTCCCCGGAGATGAGTCTCTGCAATGCCGCATCTGACGCAAATCGCAGAACATATCCATCTTTGGCGGGGCGTTTCGGCGTGTCTGTTTCCGATGGTTTTGGGGGGTTATATTGATTCTGGGGATGGCTTTGACTGACTTTCTGATTGGCCCGCTCCAGGGCTGCCTGTATCTTTTTCAGATTTTGAGTTTCATCTTTGATTTGAGACCTCAATCCCGACTGGATTCGCTGTTTTTGATCAATAACACTGACAAGTCCGGCCAGCTTTTCGCCCCTTATTTTCAACTCCCGCCGGGTTTGATTGAGGGATTGGGTAACTTTTTTCAACTGCTGTTGCGTATTTACCAGCCGGGTCAGAATAACCTGTTCATCTTTTGCAGCCTTCTTAACCTGCATTGCTGACTGTTCAGCCGCGCGCGATGCGTCCTGGGCTTGAGTTAATGTTTCGGCCAGCTTTTTTCTGAGCGATGCAATTTGAATCTGCAGCGATTGAGCCTCTGCCTTGAGATCCGTGTGTTCGGCAATCGTCGGCCTATCGGCCGGAGGTGCCATCGGCAGTGCCTTGACCAGCGCAAATATCGCCATTAAGCACAAACACAGTATCGCAAAAAAGCGCATCACATCGGTTTGCAGCATTTCCACATCATTCGATAGGGCAGGGTTGCTATGTAATAAGAGCATCGGGTGTGGTTGTAAGGAGTTCATATTTTTTGCTGCAAAAGGTTTCAGGTTTCGGGTGTCAGGAAGTGAAGTGCCAGACACTTGAGCCAATAATTTACACTAATAGTTGTTTGACGATTTAGCTGCCTCTGAGGGGTCACTTTTTTGAACCCAGGTGCAGGTAAATCAGAGTCCATTTCCTTTTTACCGACCATCTTGCGGTGGCTTTTTTTTACCCTAACTTTTCATTAATTTTCATACAAGGTTCAGGTACCATTTGGCTGAGTCGGTCGTCGATGGATTGCAGAACCTGGTGCACCGATGCAGCCTGCTGCTCTGACAATCGATGGTAGTAAGCTTTGACCCGGGTACCGACCGTCAGGGATTTAACCAGACGTAACAGGTAACCGCCAACGGCGCCGAAAATAGTGGTCGATAGCGCCAATAAAATTCCGCCGTCCACCAACCGTTGCAGGATCGAAAAGGCCCCCAACCGGGCCGCCGACTGGGAATCCAGATCTCCCAAGCCTTCCAGCAACGCACCTCGCATACCAATGGCCGTCCAAATCACACCGATACCGAAAAACAGATTGATCCAGATGTCCACCAGGTGTTCGGTTTGAGCAACTTTATCTGCTGAAACTGCCGGATCTGACAGCAATCGCCTTAAGCGCATGAGCGAGCCGGCAAAACAAAGCGCGGCCAAGAAAAATGGGATGACGGAGAGCCTTAGATTTTCATAGGTCCATCCCAGCGCGCGCTGAATACTGGGGATTTTCAGAACGGATATGGCGACAAATTCGGACATATTGAGCATGTACAGCAGTGCCGCACCAATAATCAGCACACCCAGGGCGCCCATGATAAATCCAGCTGAAAAGCCGCTATCGATATGAGATCTGGTTTCCATGAAACGGTTCCTTTAGATTTAAATATCTGGATTCTTTATTCAGATTCGTCTTTATTTTTAACTCCACAATAAAGGAGAAGCGAACCGCAGAATGTCGAAGGAAGGTTTCGCTTCGCTCTATCAATTTGAAAATAGGTAGAATTCCATACTTCGAAATTCATTATTCGATATTCGACATTCTGCGGTCTGCTTTTATTTTTAATTCCGGCATGCCGTGCAGGTCGCATCCAGCAACAGCATGATGGAGTTATATTGATCGGCGGCAATGTAGTAGGCGTTCTTGTCCTGACAGGCTCTCAACAGGCCTTCTTCTTTTTGGCCAAGCTCTTCTTCCAGCCGGATTTCGAGATCCTTTTGGTTCCTTTCGGCGCAGGATGAACAAACGTTATACTTATCAGGCAGTGACATGAACGTCGTGTTGAAATAGCGGTTATAATAATTGCGTGCCTGAATCTTATCGATAATGCCTTCATTGTTGGCCCATTCCAGAAAATCACTGAACTTGCGTTTATTTTCCATGCCGGGGTCACGTTTGGCGACCTCGATCAGCCGCCCATAGTAGCTGTCAAATAATACTTCACATTCCAGATGCGCCAGATCTTCTCTGGAATGAACCAGGGCTTCTTCAAGATTCACGCCGGAAGGCAATGTGCAGCTTGGGTTCACATACGGCCGGCTGCCGCACGACATTAATAGAAGTACAAAAATAGTAATAATTACAAATGTTTTTGCCCGAAAATTAGTTTCATTCATTAAATCGATCATGATGATTTACCTCCCGATAATTATACAGCCACTGAGGCACATGTTTCTCGTCCTCGTGCGCGTCGTCGTCCTCGATCTCGCGCCGTATGGCATCGTGCCTCACAAACTCTATTTATCGATTACGAGAATGAGGACGAGTACGACGACGCGGACGACATCCCAGCGGGCTAAGCCTTGCCAGCACATTACATTTCCAGCGGACTGCGATACTCAGCCTTGGTGCTGCCGGGAGGCGGCCCGGGTATACCTTCTTCTTCCCCGGCTTGGCCGAATAATATCGATTTCACCCGGCCGACCATTTCGAACATTTCCGGTGTAATGATGCCGTAGGCCTGGTCCAGATCGATCATGAGTTTAGCACGACTGATTTCATCGCGTGTCAGGGCGATCAACTCTTGCACTTGCTGGGTATCCAGATAAATTTCAGCGGCCACCGATGCCAGGGATCCGCCCGAACCCATTTTGGGCGCCATCGCTACCAGTTTATAATATTGCCTGAACTTTTCACTCAACCTTCCCGCGCGTCGCGTATAGCGCGGTGAATCGGTTGCTTTTTGGGGTGTTTTCTCAAGCACTTTCTGCAGGCCCCTGGGAGTTGTTTTGCGGCCCAACTCTTTGCGGATCCGCTTTTCCAGGCTGGCATTGGTCACTCTGACCGAATCTTCCATTCCCGGCAGGCGGGTTTCCATCAGGTTTAACATTTCCAGATAGGTCTGGCTCAACTGACCGGCTATTTCACTGCAGCCCTGTTCGGCACCGGCTCCCTCGCACTTGCTGGCGATATATAGCTCTTCCTGCTGGTTTAAGCGGTCAATCACACTTTGCAGATCCTGTTCCATGGCCTTGGCTGCCTGGCCGGTTTGCTTGATGTTTTCCACCACAGTAGTTGGAAAAAGCCGGATGGTGGGAGATTGTTTTGCGGCAGCCGGAAATTGCCCGAGGATGAGAAAGTAGACGGCCACACCGCCCAGCGTCTGAAACCAAAACCACAGCTGCCGATTCATTTCCCATTGGATGGTCTTCACTTTTTCCATATTGTACCTCCTCTAAAAAATTACCTTATGCTGCGCCTATGTGTTATCCACACCTGTTATCGTTATTTTTCAGGGCGGAGTAATTCAATTAGACGGACATGTTTTAAAATCAGGGCAATTTTTTTAAAAAAAGATGGGATTTTAGTGAAAGAGATTGATCGTTGAGGGGTGCCGGAAGGGCTGCAAAAAACTGGAGAGCGGGTGGTGGGAGCGGCTTACAGCCGCGATTGGGTTCTGTCTAAACCCAGCATGAAAAGTTAACGGAATGCCAAGTCCGGCAAGACGGAGTCTCATACGAGCGCCACCGCCGGCCTGAAAAAAACGTCCGGAATAGTCGAAAAAGAAACTTTGAAAAAGCGAATATCGAATAATGAATATCGAATGTTGAAGTCATGAATTCTGTCGATTTTATAAAAAAATGACTGAGCGAGCCTAGTCCGCCAAAGAGGCTACGAAGGCCAGGGGCGAACCCACCCTTCGACACTTGTCCGCCTCCGGAGGATTCGATATTCAATATTCTGCGGTTCGCTGTTTAATCAATATAGACCACCCTATCCGTAGATTTGATCCCAATGGAGACATTAACTTACGGAGTTTCCTAACTTTTAGGTGTCATTCCACCTCTTGCACTTCCAGGTAGGCGACCCCATTTTCAATGCGAATGTGCAAGACTTCCGCGGGGCCGAATAAACTCTTTTTTTGATAATAGGGCTTTGACAGAACGGCAAGATTCAGATCTTTAACCGGCAGCCCTGTTTGCTGCAAAGCAGCCAGCAGGCGGTTTAACCGCGCTCCTTTTCCGAACCGCAATGCATCATCTTCCAGCAGGATATCCTTTAAATTCTGATCCAAATCCAGGGTTGCTGAAATGACCTTTGGAATATGACTCCAATATTTATACGCAAGCTGGCCGCTGATGATAAATATCAGGATAATTGAAGCCGCCAGGGCGTACGCGGCTTTGGTCTTCCACCAGGGACCGTCAGCATGGCTCACAGATGCTGCGGATGGGGCGTCTTTGAGTGTATGGTGCAGGATTTCGTAACACCTTTGACAGCGATTGATATGGCGCAATAAGCGCTCGCGTTCGTCGTTGTCGACGGTTCCATCTGCCAGCCGCGCTAAATCTCCTATTTCAACATGATTAACAGAAACAGGCGAATCTGGCGAAACTGACGGCTCTAAACTTTTATTTATCCATTTGCCCATTTTTTTATGATATTTTCTTTATTTAATTTAAGCTACTAATCTGTATTCTTCAGACCCGAAAAATTAATTTTTCAGGGCAGAGTAATTAGACGGACAAATTACAGTTCGCGGATGCCCGCTGCCAGCAGATTTTCCCTGTATTTTATCAATAGTCCCTTCAATCGTCTGCGGGCGGCGGAGGCTGAAAGGTCGATAACTTTCGCCGCTACGCGCACCGGATGATCTGATCCATATACAAGCCTGACCAGAAGCTGATCATTTTCGGGCAGACTGTCGGTCGTCTCACGAATAACCTTAACGGCCTCGATTCGCCTTTGCCGGTTAAGCTTTTTAATCAATGTTTCCAACGGATTGGAGCCGGAATCCTTCATTTTCTGCGAAGCGCCGCCGCCGCAATCATCCATCGTCATAAAGCTGGGGTTTTGCCGGCAGGGGGCCTTTTGGATCGGCACGATCGCTTGCTGGAATTGCTCATAACTGCCGCTAAAAAGCCCGTCGACCTGCAAAAAATCATAGGCATCATCAACGGAAAAATTTTGCCAGCACACCAGTCGATAGACGGCTTCAGCCCATTTGCCAAGTGTTACAACTGCGGTGGGGATGCGCCGGCGGCCGTATCTTTTGCGTCGGAAATCGATAGCCAGGGAGTTAACCAGGGAATAAAGATAGGTAGTCAGTTTGCTTTGGCCTTTAAAGGCCCTCAACCGCTTATAGTTATCGGCCTTGAGACTGTCCAGTACAAAGATGTAGCACTCGTTGCGGTCGTTTTCAGCGTAGAAATGTCGCCTGCAAACGGATTCTATTTTATCCAGAATGTCGCTCGAAGCGAGGATTTGCTCCGGTTTCATCATTATTCAATAGAATACCAACACCTGTCTATTGCCAATTTTTATAGTTGGATTTGAGCTGCTGAAAACGGTCGGGGCCAAGAAGGTTTCGGACGCCGATCACAAATTGCAGGCGTTCATTGGCAAGCTTATTGCGGGCTTTTTCAAGTTTCTGAAATTGTTTTTTAACCTTGGCATCGTTTACTTTTTTTTGGCCGAGAAGTTGATCCAGTTCAAATTGCTCATTTTCTACTTCAGATTTTAATTTGATAAGCTTGCGGCGGCTGTTGGCAAATAGCTGGTCGAGCTTAGCGACTTCTTTTTTGCTCAAATCCAAATTTTTTTGTATCTTGGGGTTATACCACCACTTTCCGGCAGGGACGTCCTGGCCCGCTGCAATCACCGGTGCAATCAGATAAATGATCAGCAAAATGACACTGGATATGTTTCTTACCATAATGAAGCCCCTTTCTTCCCTCGGTCAGAGGTTCAGGTTTTGTCTTCAACGCTTGGAATCAGAAATTGGTAAAATTCTTCCTCGTAATCCGCATTTATTTCACCTGAAAGTACTAAATAAAATGGTGGCAGCGCGTTGTCAACAAGAGTGTTGACTTCCGACATCAGTTTTTTCGCTTCTGCCATTTCCGCCGTCAAGATTTCCGATCCCGGTTCAGCTAGATTGCGCACCATGTTTGTTCCCCAGACCAGGATAAACACTGCTGTGACGGTCGCGGCAGCGGCAATCAGATTGCGCCAATCCAACAAATTCCAGAATGGTTTTTTGGATTTTTGTACCGGCAATATGATCCGTCTCTGCGGTTGCGGCGCAAACTGCTCAGCTTTTTGGCCGAGTTTTATCATCTCAAGTTCAAAGCTGTTCTTGCCGTCCAGGCACTGACCGCATTCGGCCAGGTGAGTTTGCAGGGATTCCGGCAGATCGGTCACGTCGACAACCGCCTGGACAAGCTGCTCCTCATCTAGATGTTGCATGTTTCCCGATTTCATTGGTTAACCTCATTTAGCAATTGGCGCATGGCAGGTTCTTTTTTAAATTTTGCCAGAGCCCGGTATAGATGGGTTTTAACCGTGCTTTCATTTTTTTTCAAAACGCCGGCAATTTCCTTGATGCTGAGATGATCAAAAAATCTCAATAGAAACACTTCGCGCTCCATGGTCGGCAGTTTTTTCAGGATCAACCCGATCTGTCGCCAAAAATCTTTTCTCAATACCTGCTCCAAAGCTTCCGGCTGATCACTGTCTGCTTTTTCGATTGGATGAGATTCAATATTTTCATCTTCATTTTTAAACAGGGAGCGAAATCGTTTTTTACGCTGAAAATCCCGGATTCGGTTCAATGCGATACTGAAAAGCCAGCCACGGAATTTTGCCGCATCCTTGACGCTTGAAATTTTCTGAAAAGCCTTCAGGAATACATCCTGAGTAATGTCCTCGGCGTCCACCCTTGACCGAATGCGATAAAAAACCATTCGGAAAATATCTTGCTGAAACCGATCGGCAAGCTGCGTTAAAGCGGATCGATTTCCCTCCCGGGCTTGATTAACCAGGGAGAGCAGCTGCGCGGAGGTGTCCGGGATCGTGGTAGTATTATCTGATGGCGCCATATTAAGGTGATGTTTTTTTGGTCGCGACGCAATGCCTTGGCAGCGTTCTGGATTTTATAATACTCACTTCGCATGGTCTTGTCTATGTTTACTTAACTGAACATCTGATCCCAGCCTTAATCCCCGGACCCCCCTATCATGACAGCTTGTTAATTATTTATTCATTATCGATAACCCCGATGTTTCTGTCCGGGATTATGCATGAGTCGATAGATATGTTTGTTCGCCTTTTTTTGTGATGATGATTATTTTTGTGATTTCGAAAACCGCCTTTCGATGTTTTGATCTGATAGACGCCTCACCGAAAAAATAGTCTACAAATAATCCAAATAATCCGGTAATTTCTGTTTATTTAACATATTAAACGCTGTGCCATTAAATACTCCGGAATTGACAAAAATACATTTGGATTATAGTTATAGGCGATTAAAATAATGCCAAGCGTTCACCGGTGAATAGATACAGGTGGGAGTGGCTTTTAGCCACGATCATGGGTATCAGAACTCCTGAACGGTTAAAATCAAGGAGATTTAAAGATGACCAAAAAGTATGATGCCATTATCATTGGCGCCGGCATAATCGGGTGCTGTATTGCCTTTGAGCTGTCAAAAAAAGGTTATAAAACCTTAAACGTGGACAAACTGGGTGCTGCCGGACACGGATCGACATCCAATTCATGCGCGGTAATTCGGCTCCATTACTCAACTCCCGACGGGGTTGCCATGGCGCGCGAAGGATATTTCTATTGGCTTGACTGGGAAAAATATCTGGAAACCATAGATGAGACTGGAATGGTTCAATACATCAATACCGGTTGCCTGGTCACTAAAACTGAGAAGAACAAATACCTGAAAACTGTCATGACCAGTATGGAAGAACTGGGCGTCGAATATGAGGAATTGACCCCGGACGGCATGCAGGAAAAGTTTCCGTTTCTGGATACACATCAATACGGGCCGCCCAAACTGGCGCAACACGCAGAATTCGGCCAACCGACCGGCGGCCGGGTCGCGGGGGCAATTTTCATCCCCGAGTCGGGGTACATTTCTGATCCCATGCTCTCCACCCACAACGTCCAGGTGGCGACCGAAGCCAAGGGCGGCGAATTCCTGTTTAATGCTCAGATCGTTGATATCCGGAAGATGAACGGCCGGGTTGCCGGAATTGTACTCAAAGACGGTACTGAAATCGATGCACCGATTGTGATCAATGTGGCCGGTCCCCACTCATTTATCATCAACCGGCTGGCAGGGGTCGAAAACGGCATGAACATCAAAACCCGGGCGCTGCGTCAGGAGGTGGCCCACGCTCCCGCGCCCGCAGGCCTTGATTACGAAGCTGCGGCACCATTGATATCCGATGGGGATATCGGCTGCTATTCCAGACCGGAAGTGGGCAATCATGTCCTCATCGGGTCTGAGGATCCGGACTGTGATATCCTTGAGTGGATCGAGGATCCCGACCGATACAATAAAAATTTTACCCAACAGTGGAAAACGCAAGTCATGCGGGAGGCCCAGCGCATTGTCAGTTTGCGGATTCCAAACACGATGCAGGGTGTCGTGGATCTCTACGACTGTGCCGATGATTGAATTCCAATATATGACCGGTCCGATTTGCCCGGATTTTATATGGCGGTGGGAACGTCCGGAAATCAATATAAGAATGCCCCGGTTGCCGGCGCCATGATGGCCTATCTCATCGAAAAGGTAGAAGCCGGGCATGACCACGACAATGACCCGGTTCAATATTCTCTGCAGTATATTAAACGGCAGCTGAACTTAGGGTCGTTTTCGCGACTGCGGGAGATCAACCGGGAATCCAGCTTTTCGGTGATCGGATAGGAAAGGATAGAATAGGTTTAAGGTGTAAGGTATAAGGTGTCAGTCCAGCCGATTTAGCCGGTCGGCATCCGGGTTGAACAGCGAACCGCAGTATACAGGGAAAAGCGAACCGCAGAATATCGAATATCGAATAACGAATGTCGAAGGAAGGAATTCTATCTATTTTAATATGACAGAACGGAGCAAAACCATCCTAAGACTATTTGCGTTTCATTTTTCCTTGGTTCTGCGGCTAGAATATCGTTTTATGATTTTGTCAGATGGTTGAAAAGGAAACAACGGATGACTGAGGAAAATGAAAACATAACCTATGATCTTGAAGAACGGTCAATCGATTTTGCTGTTTGAATTATTCACATGGCTGAATGCTTGCCCAAAACAAAAGTAGCGAATCATATTGCTGGGCAATTGATCCGCTGTGGCACTTCTCCTGCACCCAATTATGGGGAAGCTCAAAGTGCAGAATCACGAATCGATTCATCGCTCCGGGTTTTTCTTAAGTTAGAGTGAAGCGATTCCACCCTTCGACATTCGATATTCGATATTCTGCTGCTCTGCGGTTCGCTTTTCATTCCTTCAATTCTTATGGGCACGATCTCCCATAATAGCGCGCAGGATTTTATCGTTCCCTAAACCTTCACAATATCAATGATTCCGCCGTCAACTCGACAATGCTTTTGACCTCAATGCCCAGATCATAGGCTTTGCTCAGATCGCGTATCTGAGTCATGCAATTGAAGCAATTTGTGGCCACGATTTTGGCACCGGTTTGACGGATTTGATCGGCTTTTTTCTGGCCCGCTTTAATCCGCAGCTGGCCGAAATCACCGGTGGATGCCAGCCCGCCGCCGCCGCCGCAACAATAATTGCGGGGGCCATGGGGCTGCATTTCGACAAAATTGGAAGTCAGGGCATTGATGACGTTTCTGGGCGCCTGCAGGACCCCGCCGCGACGGGCGATATTGCAGGGATCATGATAGGTAATCGGACCATCGAACTTGTCTTTTTCAAGCTTGATGCGTCCCTGACGGTTGTAACGGTCGATGAGCTCAACAATTGACAGGACCGGTGGAAACGTAAACGGTTTGCCCTGATATTTTTCCACCTCCCAGCGCAATACACGATAGCCATGGCCGCAAGGAGCCAGGGCAATGTTTTTGGCCTGGAGTTTTTCCCTGGCATCCAGCACGCGCTGGGAAATTTGCATCATATTCTCTTTGCTGCCCTGGTAATAAGCGTAATTCACCGTATCGAAATCATAAGACGAGAGCGTATAATTTTCACCGGCACAATGCAGTATTTTGATGGCGTTCATCATCAGAAACGGCAGGTCGCGGGCCTCCAGAGGGTGGGGAATGTACAGGATTTCCGCATTTTGTTTGTCGACGGAGATCGAAAAATTTTCGTCTTCCATTTCATCGCCCATCTCTTCGGCAAACCATTCGATGTTTTCAACAAAATCTTCGGTTGACAATCCCAGATAATTCCCGACTTCAAAAGCCGTCTCCACCGGGTGCACCAGCCCGGACGGCAGGCGCCCGATGCTGCACAGCATGGCCCGCGCCAGGTACAGAATCTCGCCGGTATTGATGCCCATCGGGCAGGTCAGCGCGCATTTGCCGCACATGGTACAATTTTCGTACGCCGCCCGGTAAAGTTCACTGATCATCTGTTCATCCGGTTGGCCAATTTCCTGGAATCCCGGCAGCCGTGATTTTACCGGGTGGAAATATTTTTGCAGCACTCTGGAAAGCTTTTTAATCTTATTGGCCGGTATTACTTCGCTGTTACCATCGGCGCAGTAATAGTGGCAGGACTCAGCACACAACCCGCAATTCACACAGCTGTTAAGCATAAACTGGATTTGGCGATTACGGTTTTTTTTCAAAGCCTGCCGCATGACACTCAATTGCGTGTCAGGCTCAACGACCTGGCCGCCTACCGGTTTCGGGGCAGATTCTTTATTTTCAATTTGCTTATCGTCTTGTTCCATACGTTCCTTCTATTGCTTGATATGACAACCGCCGCAGGTGGTCGGTCCGGTCTTTGGTTTGCCAGCTTTTATCAACTGACGATGGCAGACCGTGCAGTTTCCGTGATAGGCTTCCCGCAAGGCCGGAATTTGATTTTCTTTCCGTTGAACGTGGCATTCTTTGCAGCTGAGCTCTTCACCTTCGATATAAACAAGTTTGCCGCTCCGGTCGTCTTGCACATGATGACAGACACCGCAGCCTTCATCCTCAAGTGTATCTGAGTGAATCTCATGGGAAAAATTAACTTGCGGCCGTCTCAACCTGCCGAAAATATCCTGGTGCGCCAGTATGTACTCTGTCTCCTGTGCAATCGAATCGAACCCGGCGGTCAGACCCCAGAGAACCAGTCCAATGAGCAACAACCTTGCTATAAACTTATTCTGCATTACCTGCCTCGCGCTAAAATCAAAATTCAATGTTGGACGTTCGATGTTCATCTATTCATTTAAAAGTCCCGTGCCTTCATATGTTTGCCGAATTCAGATCCCATATAGGCTCGTGAGAAGGCAAACAGCAGCATGTGGCTCAGCTTTGTAAACGGTAAAATGACGAGCAGGATCTCGCTCGAAATAATGTGCAAAATTAATATCGGCCGGTACGGGCCCCATTGATGGTAAGCCAGAAAACCGGTCAGAAACGTCAAAAATATAATTGAGAGCAATCCGTAATCAACCGGACGGGTAACCTGCTTAACCTCAGTAACCGTCAGACGACGATACAAAAAATAGACGCAGGCCAGGATCACCCAGAGCGCCATGAGATCCGCCGGCAGATCCGGCAGGCTCCACCATTGGATTTCCCAGGATTCGTACCACAAAACAATATGGGCCAATAGAAAAATTGGCAGAATGACGACACAGAGATGAAAAATGAACGATATGATCGTAAAAAGCGGCCGCCGGCGCATATAGGTGGATCCAAAGGGAAGCAGTCCGTGCAGGATGGACCGAGCCGCATTTTTGGTGTTTCCTGTCGGATCCAGCACAGTCTCTCTTTTGCCGCTATAGAGCAAATAAACGATGCGGTACAGGCAGCCCAAAACGAAAAGGGCAATGGCAATCCAGGCAAACGGACCTCGTACTAATTCATAAATATCCATTAAATTTACCTCTATCTCAGGCGATTTGTGGCAAAGAGATGGTATTTGGCAGAATTTTAACGATATGTCAATATCGAGTAAACGATAAGGCATCGCTTTTGAATAAAGAATCTTTAACTTTTTGGTAAGTTAGGCCGATATAATTTGTATTAGGCCATAATCGTTATTAGTAACCCAAAGAAATCGGCAAAACCACAAATATCGGAACGTTTTTCCGGCAAACGCTCTAATTGGGAGGGATTCCTGAAATGAAAAAAATATTTTGGCTACTCATTCCCGTCTATTTCTTAGTACTGGGAGGCTGTCGTGACCAGGGACCGGTTGAACAGTCGTGGGGTAAAATGAAAGGGCTCGAACATACAGTGGGGAATATGAATGATGATTCGTATTCCACTGGAAGGACACAGGAGCCGCGGCCCAACGCGCTCGGTGAGCCTGTTCACATGACCGATTTTGAAGGTCAATTCGTATGGTCGGAGTATGCTGCCACATGGTGCAAGGCATGCAAACAGCAATCGCCGGTAACCAAGAGAGTCGAAGCGGAACTGGGTGATGAGGTTGTTTTTCTGACCATAATGACAGGTAAAAGCAATAAGTACAATGATCATGCCACACAGGATACAGCAAGGCAATGGGCAGGTACCTATCAATTATCTCCGGAACGGGTTCTTGCAGCCAAGTTATGGTATAAAACAGTACCGGAGCACCGATTTTACTCACCAGATGGGCATACCCTGTTTGTTCATGTCGGATATCTGAATGGAGAACAGATAAAACAGGTTATCAATTATTACCGTACAGGGTGGGAAAAATGGTCGGAAACCGGTGAGGAGGCCGATTGGATGGCGTCGCGCTAGGGTAGAAAGTAATTACCCCCTTTTAGGGGATTCATCAAGCCACCCCTTTTAGGGGTGGTAGTTGACTCGCCCCCTGTACTATTGGACTGCATCCGGCAGCCTTCAATAAGGATTGTTCACAAGCCATCACACCGCAATTGAAATAGGTGTCATTTAGGTATTAGAATCTAAACCTGATGTTCCAATTTCGGCTATATCCTTAATCAAATTATTAATTTAGAAATGCCTTATAGCATTTATACCATTCAGTGTAATCTACGAAGGTCACACAACTGTCCCCATTCATATCAGCGGCTGCAATATAGTTGGCGTCACCCTCACAGGCCCGCAACGCTGCAATGATGATATTTCGGTCAGCAATGTCCACGTCATTATCTTCGTCCAGATCACCGCAAATTGGCTCATCTCCACCGCCGCCCGGATCGTCATCCAATGTTGCGGGGTTGCAGTCATCATCCTTGCCGTTGTATGGAATTTCGGTAGCTCCCGGATTCACCGACGGATCATCATCGGCGCAGTCTACTGCTTGTACATAACCGTCACCGTCCATATCCAGTTGGCTAGGATCTAAAACTGTCAGATTAAACGCTGGTAACGACGCACTCACCAAGCTGCTGTCGGTCACCGATATAACAATATCCGCATACGTGCCCACATCAGCATTTGACGGTGTGCCTGTCAACTCACCTGTAGCCGTATCAAAACTGGCCCAGGTCGGCTGGTTTACGATGCTGAACGTCAGCGTGTCACCCACATCTATATCATCCGCAGTCGGGGTGAAGCTGTAAAGCTCATCTTCGTTAACCGACGTCGCCGGTGTTCCGCCGATCGTCGGGGCATCGTTCAACGGATCAATGGTGATGTTCACGGTAGCTGGGTTTGAATTCAGTGAACCGTCATCGTTGTTATATATGAAAGCGTCGGTCCCATGAAAATTCTCATTGGGTGAATACGAAAACGAACCATCGGCATTCAGCGTGAGACTTCCGTTGGACACATTGCTCTGCAGCTCGGCGGAAAGCGTGTCGCCGTCACTGTCGCTGTCATTTGAAAGGACTCCGGGGGCGCTAATTACCAGCGTCGTATCCTCGTTAACACTGTAGTTATCATCCGCAGCCACCGGCGATGTGATGGTAAACGGTCCGGCTCCCGTCACAGCCCGGTTTTCATTGCCGAGATGATCGCTGGCAGTGGCTGCATAATAATAGGTCACCCCGAAAATGACGGTGCCATCGAGATATGTTACCGCACCCGCGTTGTTTATCGACTGTGAGATCGGTGTCATCGCGCTGACATTGCCAATTGGGGACAATGAGCGGTAGATATTGAAATGGCTGAAATCCCCGTCGGCATCATTGAAGGGGCTCCAGGTCAATCGGGCCGAATTATTCTCCTGAGTTACGCTAAGAATGGTAATTTGGGCGGGTGCGGTGATATCGATGCTGAAAGCGTCCGGCGGCGAAAAGGCGCTCTCATTGCCCTCCGCGTCCACCAAACTCAAGTGCCAGTAGATAGTGCCTTGCGGCAGGTCGGCAGTCACCGCGTAGGATGTTTCCGAAATAAAGGTGTCCACCAGGGTTGACTGGAAATCTGCCACGGCACTGATTTGCAGGTGGTAATTCTGCGCCTCGGCAACCGGCGGCCAGGTCAAGGTCGGCCTCGGATTTTTGGTGGGATCCGGCGTATAAGGTGTCAGCGCGGGTACTGCGGGCGGCGTGGTATCGAGTGTAAAGTCATCGCTGGCGGAAAAATCACCCTGAAGCCCCTGGTTGTCGATACTCGCCACGCGCCAGTAGATAATGCCGTCCGGCAGATCTGAACTGACGGCATAATTGGTGCTGCTCACATTGCCGACATCCACCAGCGGGGATGAAAAATCAGCATCGTTGTCGATCACAATCCGATAACTTTGGGCGTCCGGCACAGCGGACCAGCTAAGAGTCGGTCGCTTGTTGGTGGTGGGATCGGGGCTGTAGGCCACCGGAACCGGCGCGGCTATGGTGATGGTCGTAAACTGCCAAACCGGACCCGGTGTGGTCTGATTGTGGCTGTCTCTGGCCGTGACTTTCCAGTAATAGGTTTTCCCGTAGAGAAGCGCTGTGGACTGGTAGGATGTGGTAGTTTGGTCATCAGACACCCGGACCGAAGCGTCGGTGTTGGTGACCAGCGTCTGGTTTTCGCTGAGATACACATCATAGCTCAGGTTGTCCCCCTGATTCGGATCAAAGCCCTGCCAGCTCATGGTGACCGTCAGGGGCGATCCCAAATTGGCCTGGTCCACGGCGCCGTCGGCGGGCGACGGGTTTGACGGCGCATGCGGGGCGGTGTTGACGACCTGCATGGTGACCGGAACGACTTCTTCAATTCCCTCAAATTCTAGCCGGATGTTGCCGGCGTAGCTGCCAACCGACAGACCGTCCCGGTTGACGGAGGCCCCCAGATTTATCGTAGGATTGGTAAAATTCGTCAGGTTGACGCGGGAAGGGAATGACAGCCAGGGCTGATCCGTCGAATTGGTCAGGTACATATAGCTCTTGCCGCTGATTTCAGTCACGTTGACCGCCAGATTGGTCAGGGTGGCGCCGAAATCCAGGCTGTCGGGCACAACTCTCAGGTTCTGGGTATAATTGCCAACGCGATGGACCCGAATATCCCAGTCAGATCCGTTATCATACTCGTAGCCGATGAAAAACTCGTTGCTGAAGTCATTGAGGACCAGGCGACTTTTCTGCTCTGCTGTCGAGCTTTCCCTGGCGATTCCGATCAACTGGGTCGTCAGCAGGCTCAAATCATTGGCCGAAATGCGCTGCGCCATCACATCATATTCACTGCCGGAAATCAGCAGGGTAAAACTCAGCATGTATTCGTCCTGAAAATCAAAATAGGAAAGGGCCGGCCACAGCAGACTGTTCCCGGCAGACGAATAATACTGAAAGGATCCGGCTACACCGTCCCAGGACACCTTGCGCACATAGATACCGTATGCATTACCGGTAGCGCCAGAATCATACTGCAAGGCTACAGCATATTCATCCCTATCCGGATTGTGGACGACTTCGGGAAATGTACTTTTAGCGGTCGTTGCGACAACGGCGATGAGGCCGGTGCCGGCGGCTTTTAGCCCGTTGGCATCAAGCCTTAGGGCGTATATATATGATGTCGCGGCGTCGTCGGTAATTTCAAAAACAGCCAGGTACTCATTTCTTAGTTCATTAAAGGCGATTTTCGGCTTCCGCATATGGAATCCGTTAACCGAGTCGTACTGTCCGGAAAGCACTGCACCGGTACCATTTAGCACCAAGCGAAGGAAATCGGCGAGCCCATTTCCCGTATAATCATTTTCATAACCCAACAGGTACTGATCATTGGTTGAATTATAGGCAATGCTCGGAAAGAATTGGGACGTCGTGGTGCTTAAATAACTGATCAGACCGCCTGTTAACCCTCCTGCAGCCGACACCCGCTGTGCCCTGATCTGGTATTGGCCGGCGCCGTTAGAATCATATTCGGCAGCAACGAGGAATTCATTGGCGGTTTCGTTATAGGCCAGCTGTGGATTCTTTTCATGATTTGCACTCGCCATGATCGCAAACGCGGTGCCGATCTTCGCACCGCTGCCGTCGATCCGCTGGCCGTAAATGTCCCAGTTGGTGTCCGAACCCGAAGCATCGTACGCATAGACCACAAGATATTCATCGTCCACCGAATTATAGGCAATATCGACCGCTATTTCATCCTGGGCTGTTGCTGCCGCCGGGATGACATCATCGATCTTGCCCAGATTGAGTTTGGCCACCGGACCGACGGATTCAATGGTCGTCAGGATATTGGAATTCGTATCGAATGCGACCACACAATAATGGTATTCCTGTCCGTACTCGGGGGCTGTGTCCAAATAGCTGGTGTCGGATATGGAATTGAGGGTTGTGACGGGCGTCAGGCCGCTGATGTCCGTGATGGCGGTGCCGGAGCGGTAGATTTTGTAGTAGCTGAAGGTCCCCAGGCCCGGATACGGATTCCAGCTGATCTGGATTCCGTCCAGGACCGACACCGCGCTGGCCCCTAACGATTCCGCCGTCACCTCGGCATTCAAATTGACATTGACTGAAGAATCATCGGCAAACGTCAGGGTGGCCACCGCATTGGCCTGCCCGACGGCCGTACCGGTAAAGGTGACGTTCAAATCCAGGCAGTTGCCGGGATCGATGGTCACCGGGGCCGTGAACTCGACCTCGAACAGCGCATTGTCGGTGGCAACCGCCGTAATCTGAAGCGGTGCGCTGCCGTTGTTGCAAAGCGTAAGCTGCTGGCTGGTTGGGTTGCCGATGCCGGCGGCACCCACCTCCAGCGTTTCGGTGACCAGGGCCGGATTGGGGGCGGCACTGGTAACCTTATATGTGACCGTTATGGGACGATTCAGATCATCATATTCGATCTCTTTTACGGTCCCGTTGGGCAGGATGATCTCGGTCAGGTTATTATTGACAATATCATATTTGTACTCGGTTATGCCGGCCTCGGCGTCCGTTACCATGATAAGATTATTGTTTTCATCGTAATCATAGTCCGTTGAATGCGTCCTGCCATCCTCAACGGTCGTCACGTTGCCGTTGTCGTCATAATCATAGTTCACCGTTCCGGCCGGCGTGGTGATGGAGACAACCCGGTCGGCAGTGTCATAACCATAGGCAACATATTCTCCTGCGAGATTGGAGATACGTTTGACCCGGGATCTGGCATCATACGTCTTTTCATCCTGATAACCGCTCGGGTGGACGGCGAGCAGCGGCATGCCGTTTTCGTCATAGTTGTAGTTGACGGCATTCCCGTTCGGATCGGTTGAAGAGAGAAGATTCCCGTTGGCGGGATCATACCCATAGAGCGTAACGTTGTTGGGGTCATAGGTATAATTGCCCGTAAACTGCTGGTTTTCGTCTACTTCCAGCACCGCGTGATGCAGTATCTTTACAAGCCGGTTGTTGACATCGTAAATGTGTACGGTATCATACCCCCTTGCGTCCCGAATCCCCACCAAATTATTGTTGACGTCATAAAGGAATCTTCTCTGATTGCCTTCCGCATCTTTGATATAGTTAACGTTTCCGGCGATGTCATATTGATATTCAGTCGTATATTCTTCCGGATCCGTGACCGTGCCCGGGCCAAACTCGTTATCGTAGGTGACATCCATCTGTCTTCCCTCCGAGTCCGACCACTGCAACAGCCTGTAGTCCGCATCAAAGATCTGATTGATGACAACGTCGTTGGGGTCCGTCACGGTGGACATTCTGTCGGCCAAGCTGAAGTCGGTAGCAAAACTGGTCGCACTGCCCAAAGTCTGGCCGTTGGCGCGGTTGTAATCGTCAAAGCTCGCTTGGAAGATATTGTTTCTCTTCGGATCAGTGACTTTTACGATGCGGTGATCCGTGTCATAATAATAGGTCGTGGTTTCATTTTTTTCGTTGGTTACGGTCTCCAGATCACCATTGGCATAATAGCCGTAATAAAGGGTCTTCGAACCCGGACCAACTGCACTGGTTACCCGATCGCCCGCATAGTAAAGCGTTATGGTTCTTCCCCCTTCATGGGTGATCGATTCAAGTTTGGAACCATTGAAGTTGAAATCGGTCGGTATGCCGTTATTATCGGTCATGCGGGTCAGCCGTCCTGCGGCGTCAAAAGTTACGTTGCCCTTATTTTTCTTAAACAGGGTCAACGTCCCGTCTAAATTGTCTCTTAAAACTTCTTGTCCGCCTTCGCGCGCATACAGAGGCAGATCATCGTTATTCAGGCCGAAAAGGAAGTAGAGATACTCGCTGCCATTTTCAGTCACAAAGATCTCGTAGTGCGCTTCAACGGTCAAGCTCTGGTTTCCAAATGTAAAAAGCCGCCTGTCGGCCGGAAACCGCAATTTAAACGGCACCGCATCCCAACCGTAGCCGAAGCCGGACGACTTGTCGTTAAAGGAGTCATAATAGCGTGTCAGCGTCAACGGTAATTCCCCTTGCACCGGGAAGCTCATATCCACTTCGGTCCGGTTGACGCTGCCGTCCTTTTTCGCGCGTGTCATGGAGTGGGCGATGGCCTTATAATTATCGCCTGCATCCGAAAAATCCCATTCAAACTGAGTCTCTTCCGGCCGGGCCGTTATGGCGGCCTGTTTGCGTGTATCTGCCATCGGGTCGGTGAAGCTTGAGAAATTGCTCTCATCCAGCCGGTATTTGACACCGCCCGTCATCGTAATCGTCCCGCCCGGATAGGAGGCGGTAACGGATGTCTCGGGCGTATACGCGGGAGTTGCGTAATTCGCCGGCATGTAGTTTTCAAAAAACGACAGGTCAAAAGGAATGTTGTTGTCCCGTATCCATTTGACAACCGACGTTATTTTTCCTAATCTTTTCAGCTCTCCTAATATGGGGAATTCCGTGTCAACGGCAAAATCATCATAGTGTTGCGTAAAATGCGCTGTGAATTCTTCGGCGACCTGATTACCGACGACATTGTCATTAAACTTTGATTCAGTAAGGAGCTCCATCGCCACCGTATTGAACACCATGGAACTGTCATCGTCCGACTGTATCAGACTTATCTCCTGCGGAACGAACCACATCCGATTGGAAAAATTATCGCCGGGGATTTTATCCGGCTCGGCCACGTACCGATTCGGCAAACTCATATAGCCCGGTACGCCGCTTGAAACCGGATTACCCGTCAGGTTGTCTTGGCCAAGGATAAGTGTTTTCAACACCCTGTCCGACTCGAACATGGTCCAGCCGAATTCCGTGTTAATCGTTTGCCCGTCGTAGCGGACCTTCATCTGTCCGGCAATATCCGACGGCTCGGTCCCGATGGAAACCCCCGGGTCCTGTGGCGCCTGTCCGCCGTAACCGTAAACCGACCTAACCGCTACAGCGAGATCGTCCAACTCCATTTGAGGCAATGATACGTCTTGCTTGCCGAAGAGAATGACCTGTCCGGTTCCCTCGTCAAATGTCGCGCCGGCGATGTCGTTGATGTCGAGCATCAGGGCGGCGGTTTTAGACAGGGAGACGCCGCCATATGATGTCAAATTTCGAACGGCGCCAATCGTGTGGCCCAGCGTCGAGAATTCGGTAAATTTAGCCCAGGTCGGTGTGCCGGCCCACCATGTTCTCAACGGGCCATAGGCATTGCCGTGAATTCCATTTAAATGTGCCCAATTACTTTGGGGGATGTGAAGATTCCAACGTTGATTGACGATATTGGGAAATTTACTACCCAGCCAACTTCCCTGCTCAGCTGCCCAATGATGGACATGCCGGCCAAAGGGAATCGGTTCACCTATCATCCTTTGGTAGTTTGCATACCATTTTCTTGAGGCGCCCCACGTATGACTTCCGGTTTTCCAAAAGTATTTTTGTGAAGCTTTCCAACCTCCCTTAATCAATCCTTTGCCAACTGCTTTTGCTGCCGCCCCGATCAAAAATACATCTGAGATTGCAATTGCGGTATTAATGGCACCCCACACATATCTCTCATTTTGAAAATCATCAATTGCCTGTCTTCCAGAGCCCCATACGGGTATCAGGCCTTCCCAAAAACCCGGCGCACCGACGGCTAAACCCAATGGGTCAATCGCATTAACGGGATTATTGGCGACATACGGATAAGGATTTTTGGTTTGGGGTGCCTGCACATAACCCGGGAAAGGATCTTTTGATAAAAATCTTCCGATCTGCGGGTCGTAATAACGTTTTCTCAAATATATAAGCCCCGTCTCTTCGTCATACTGCTCCCCAACATATTTGAAGCTGTTGCCCGTGCTTTCATTGGCACTTTTTAGATTACCAAATGCATCGTAGGTATAGCGGTTCATGACGTTCTGGGAGTCATCCACCAATGCGGCAACACTTCTGGCAGGATTGTCGTAAAGGTAAAAGGATGTTGTTTCTTCATTTATTTGGTTCAGCCGCGACTCACCGTAAACATATCGACGAATCACGTTATTCTCCGCCGTGGTTTCAAATAAGACCTGGGCGATCTTTGTGGCGACGTTATTGACATATTTAATCTGGTCGCCGTTGACTGACTTTGAAATCCTGTTGCCGTCTCCGTCATATTCAAAGGTTACGATGTCGGTTCCATCCGAATACTCGATGAGACGGTTCTCATAGTCATAGGTGTAATCGATTGTTTTTTCCGAAGAGATGCTTCGAATCAAGTTGCCCGATTGGTCGTAAAAGAAATAAGTATCACCGGCGCTTAAGAGACGATTATCCTGATCGTACTTATATTCGATCACGCCATCTTGAGTCTCTTTTGTGAGGCGGTTGCCGGTGCTGTCGTAGGTATAAATCTCATAGGTCCCGTCCGAACAGGTAGCGCTAAGTAAACGGTTTAGTTTGTCATAAGCATAATCAGTTGTTTTGGTCCCCGACGGGGTTGTTTCGATAACCTTTGTGCGGTTACTGTTAGCGTCGAATTCATAGTGATAGCCTGCGATAAGCGTCTGGTCGGCTTTCTTATTCACCACATCGGTTACTCTTTTTGCTTCATCGTAAGTATATTCCGTGAAGACGCTGTTCGGCAAAGTCCGCTTAATCAGTTTGTTAGTCTGGTTATCATATTCATATGTTGTGGTTCCCGTGGCGTCCGTGACACGAACCGGTCGGTTGTCGCCATCATAAGCATAGATAATCTCTTCTCCGGTGGGATATAGAATTTTAGTCAGGTTGCCGACTTTGTCGTAGTCATAATTGATCGGATTGATGCCGGGGAACTGCACGCCTGTCAAGCGGTTGAACCGATCATAGGCATAATGGGTCGTACCGTGAGGATCGGTCATCTCGATGCGATTACCGTGCGCGTCATAAACGTAGTTTACCTCACTTAGGTCAGGATAAGTAATCTTGCTCGGCCGCTTCGACGCATCATATTCATATTGAATCGTGTCACCGTCAGGCGTTTTCCTGGTTTTGACGTTCCCATTTTTATCATAGGCGTATTCGGTGACGTAGGTAACTTCCGTTTCCTGCGCTTGGGCCGTCGGCGGTATCCCCGGAAGACCGGAAAAGAAGGTACTAAAGACAAACAATATCAACGTAATTTGCGATATCCAGCGATGGAACCTATTATAACGCTTCATAGTGCCAATCCCCCCGGTTAAAATTTCTCCTCGTTTATCACCAATTGTTCCTCCCGGTAGATCCGAATCGCGGATTTTTACAGGAGCCGGTTTCGAAGCCTCAGGTTTCGAAACCGCCGCTACCACGCCAAGACGCTCATGAAACCAGACTTTTTCTAAAGGGATCAAAAAGGTTCGGTACGCCTTGCTTATCGAACAGCTCTACCAATTCTTCAGGACCGTTCGATCCGACAAACTTTAATTCAGCGACTGAAATTGGAATAACGCTAACGGCCAAGTCAGCCGCCTGCGTACACTGGCAAAGTTGATTCATATTTACGCCGCCGGGAACGCCGAAAAAGAATCCCGTCATTTCGGAATTCAGGCAGATTTTCTCACCAAAATTGCAGGTGAGCAAAGGGCCGAAGAAAATATTTTTTTCAAACGGCAACAAAGACAATGCTTGCAGAACGGCCGTAATAATATCTTCGCCATCACTTTGTCCAATTATGGGCTGCCTGGCGTACGCGACCAATTCAATCCGAGATGGATAGGAGGCCTCAGCCGTGTTTGGAACCGTCATCTCCTTTACAGACATCCCATCGGTAATAAATACCCATACATCATTGACCGGAACACGAAAGCGTTTGAAGAAACCAACCTTCATTTCCGGGAACCGATAAACAAAAGGGGAATCTTTCGGTTCGACTATCGGCTCTCGAATGAAATCCGGCCTGCGCCCGAAAAATTCTGTATACTTTTTTAAAGATGGCCCCATCTTTTATCCCTCCGTGTCAGGATTAGAAAATCCAATTTCTCTGCGGCGGTCCATCCCGCGGCGGGACCCGCGGGCATCGGGCGTTTTGCTCAATTGCGCTTATACAATGACCGCCGAGCTTCCCTTTTCTCCAACGACTTCGCGAAATTGGACTTTCGTTTGCGTCGTTTCTGTTCGAGGATATTCAACTCTTCCGATTCCAGGCCTTGCTGTGCCATCGCCGTTACCGGTTGCGGCCTAAAATCAACGCCCTGGGGCCGGCCCATGTTCTCGACCACGATCATCTGGTTTTGACCTGACTCCGGTTGATTCCCATCCCACGAACTCGGAATTATTTTGCCGCTGGTATTCGTAATGGAAACCCCGACAGAATGGTAGCCTCGATCGGGTATCTTGGCAGGTGTCCGTGCTTGCGGTGTTCCCAGAGGTGCACCTTCGGGTTTCAGAACGTTCGGTTGGCCCTGAATATGTATGTCTCCCTGTCTGAGCGTGACGCCCGCCACGGCATCGAGCTTCTCCAAAAACTCGGGCGGTTTAGCTTTCAGCTCGAACTTGGCAACTTCTTTTTCCTGTCGGATCGGATTTGTCGGCCCAGTCACTTCTTCTTTCACGGCGCTTCTCCGGGCATTGTAAATACAAAAGCCGGCGACGATCACGATCAGTAAAAGCGATATTATGCCGTAAGAGCGTTTAATTTTGAACAACATTGCGTTTCCCTCCTTACAGTATCAGGCGGTCATGACTCGAATCACCAAAAATTACGGGTTAAACTAGAGCTAGAAAATAACAGCTTATTTCACCGTTCACCGCGGGGTTCGACCGGGATAATTTAGACCGAGTTCATTCCGTTTTTATGCTGCCCAGCAAATTTTCAAGTTTTTCCAGGTTGCCTGTGTATGTGTCCAAGTGGTCTGGAAGATTTAGCTTTACCTTTTGCTCAGCAGAGATTTTGCGAGCCGGCTTTAGTCTCACGCCGTGGTTGAATACGAGCATCTCAACGAGGTTGCGAGCCCTATCGTATATGTGTACCAATTCAAAGTCAGTATTTGGAAACTTAGACGATCGATAGAACTCCTGCCCGACGACAAAAACAATCTTATCGTCTCCGATTTGAAAGGCATAGCAAGCGCCTTCATCATTGATCTCGTCAAATTCAACCATTTTGACGGACTGTATATGCACCACTTCAGCCACGTTTCGTTCTTGCGCATCGTTCATTGACCGAATCCGTTTTTGATACTTCCGGCGCTCGCTAAGTAGAACCCAAGTTGATATTCCAACGCCGACAGCCAGCCAAAACAAGCTGATAATTTTCCCGGATACATCTGAGGCCAGCATCGTAAGGCCCCATAATATACCGATTATTACCATACAGGTTATGAAAATAGGTTTGGCTAACCGCTTCAACTGCTCTTGAAGAGTGGTCGCTGCGTTTGCTAGAATGCGTTTCTCTTCGGCCGACAAAGGGCGTTGAAAATTTTTAAGCATCTGGGTTTATCCGTAAATCAACTCCCAGCGGCCGGCCCGTGTTCTCGACCACTATCATCTCGTTTTGCCCCTTGGGCCTGACTTGATCTTAGCCAGTCTTCCAATCTTTTCAGCCCTTCGGCGGTTGTAAGTTTCGGGCGATATCCTAAGTCTTTTTTAGCGGCGCTGATGTTGAACCAGTGGGATTGTGAAACCGCTTGGGCCATAAATCGGGTGATGTAGGGCTCACCTGACAGCCGCAATGTTTTGTAAATAAATTCGAGTAGTGCCCCTGACAACCAGGCGATTTTAAATGGCACCGATTTTTTTATTGGACTGCATCCGGCAGCCTTCAATAATGCATTCACCATGTCCCAGGCCAGCACCGGCTCATCCTGACTGATGAAATAGATATTGCCGGAAAGTTCCGGAAGTTCCTGAAGTTTGTCGGCCGCTAGAATGTGAGCATCAGCGGCATCATCGATATAGATGGTGTCGATGCGGTTTTTTCCATCGCCGATTTGTTTCAGTCGGTTTGCTCGAGCGACCAGTCGCGGCAGGATGTGGTTGTCGCCCGGACCCCAAATCTCATGCGGTCTGAGGATAATTGTTTTCAGCTGCTGATTTGTTGCGCGGACTATGTTTTGTTCGGCAATTGCTTTGGTTTTCGAATAGTCGGTGCAGAACTTTTTGGGGTAGGGCATGGATTCATCTGCACCTTCAATGTCTTTGCCGTTAAAAACAACACTCGGCGTGCTGGTGTAGACCAGTCGTGATATGTTTTGACTCAAACAGCTGTTGATTATGTTTTGGGTTCCAATTACATTCGTTTGGTAATAGTCATCATATTTTCCCCAGGGGGGCGGTTTCGCCGCGACGTGAAAAACAATACCCCGGTTGTCACAGGCCTTGGCCACAGTTTCAGGATTGGAAATATCTCCCTGAATCTGATCAACTCCCATTTCCTCGAGCGCGGGATAAAAATTTCGAGCCAGACTCCGAACGTCGTCACCCCGATCAATCAAGCGACGGACAATTGCCCGGCCTAAAAATCCACCACCGCCGGTAACAAGGACCTTTTCGGGTAAACGCTCTCCACCAGAATTACTTGTCGTCATTTTAGTTTAGTCTCCGCCCAGACTGCCAGCTTATCACGAAAAATCTTGGAATTATGTCGTATATCGACCGGGAATGATCTATGAAACAACACGGTCCGGATACTTCGGGTCAATTCATTGGCTGCCGCCAATCCCAGCAGTTCATCTATTAGGTCCTTTTTACTTATACCGGCATTGGATTTGGCAAGCTCGATACATATAACCGGTTTATGCTGATGCCGCGGGCCGATCCCCACCAGGGCGCTGCGAAACACGGCCGGATGGGTATTGAAAATTGCCTCACAGGGAATGGTGAAAAGCGTACCGTCGGCTGTAATGACCCGGTGACTTTTACGGCCGCAAAACCAGATGCGCCCATTATTATCCATCCACCCCAGATCGCCCATGCGGTGTCTGATTTCACCGTTTTCCTTTATTTTAGCAAGTGCCGTGGCCTGGGGATCTTCGTAATACTCCCGGCTGACGAGAGCGCCCTTAACCGTGATTTCACCGATTTCACCCGGGGCAACCCTGAGATCGTCGGACCAGGTGTCAATGGGATCGTCACTGATCTTTATTAGCTGAATATCAATGTTGTTAATCGGTCGCCCAACACAGATTCCGTAACCTATTTCGCTGAGATCACGGGTTTCCGTGAGTATTTCCTTGCTCCTGATAGATATAATCGGGACCGCTTCGGTTGCCCCGTACGGGGTGTGTATTTCCGCATCTTCACTTAACAGGGCGCTGAACTGCTCGATATTAGCGGGGGAAACGGGCGCACCGGCTGATATGACTCGCTTTAAGGACGGCAGCTTGATCGCATTTTTTTTGCCGTAGCCGCCCACCCGGTTCAATAAGGCCGGGGAGGCAAACATGTTCGTGATGCCCTGGTTGTTGACCGCTTCGATAATGCGTTCCGGATTGACCAGGGCCGGCCGGGTGGGATCCATGTCCGGAATCACCGCTGTGACTCCCAGGGCCGGGTAAAACAGGGCAAAAAGGGGAAAGGTCGACAGGTCGATTTCATCGGCTGCAAAATTCACATGAATCTTGATTTGCTGCAGCTGAGCATCAAAATTGCCATGCGTGTAGAGTGCGCCTTTGGCCGGCCCGGTGCTGCCGGTGGTAAACAGAATGGCCGCTGTTTCAGCACGGGCGGTATCCGCCGTCTGAAACGGTTGCCGGCCAGGCCGGCGAATTTGATCCAGCGTCAGCCCCCCCCAGAACCAGCGCCGTCCTACGGTAACCCAGGTTTTAACGGTATTAAAAAATCCGGGCGCCAGGGTTCTGACAACATGGGCCAGGGGAATGCCGATGAAGGCCTCCGGGCGGGTAGATTTGTAACAGCTCAGCATGCGGCGGATTCCCATGCCGGGGTCCACCACCACCGGTACGGCACCGGTTTTAAAAATGGCAAAAATTAATGCAAAGAATTCGATGCTGGGCCTAACCATTAAAACAGTTCTGGTCTGGCGCGTGATGCCTGCCTGTTTCAACCCGTGGGCCAGGCGATCCACCTCATGTTCAAGCTGCAGAAACGTCAGGTGGGCATAGGTGACGCGCTTATTTTTGTCACGGCCGGCCGGATAGACAACCGCACGCTTATACGGTTGTTCCCGGGCCATTCGCGTCAGATGCGTCGAAACATTGACGATTTCAGCAGTATGTGATTTTGCCTCATTCATTTTGATAACGAATATTCTACTTGGTGCACGTATAATTTCCTTTTGTCAAGGCTCAATCCGCATCTATGCGAAAGTTAAAATAATTTCACCGCCCGAGCTTGCATCCCGCTTTGCGGGGCTTCGCTCGAGGAGCCGAGAACCGAGAGTTGAATTTTCTTTTCACTTTAAATATATAAGCTAAAATCAGCGAGGATTTCTTTGCAGGAAATCCTGAATTAACGGAACGATTTTTTCGGGCACATCTTCCAGCACATAGTGGCCGGCATCGGAAAAACGATGTGCTTCAGCTTTGGGGAATCGGCGCTGCCATTCGTCGAAGAAATTGTGGTTAAAAACAAAATCGTGCTCCCCCCAGCATATCAGGATCGGGGTGCCGGAAAACAGCGCCAGATTGTCATCAATGGTTTTGGCCAGAGAATAACTGGCATCTTTAGGACTCAGCGGAATGTCCTGTACAAATCTTAAAACTGCCATGCGGTGATTCCAACAGTTATAGGGTGCCGTAAGGCCTTTTTTGACATCTTTGGCCAGCCCTTTGCGAGATGCTAAATACAGGGCACCAAACGAGAATAGATTGAAGCCCAAAATTGCCAGGGACGCCAGGGGGCCGGCCCGGCGAATAAAATGCCCTGACAAGGGAACCCGATAATCTGGGGGAGGCAAAAAGGCATAGGTGTTCAGGAGGATCAACCTGCGGATTCGGTCGGGATGTCTTACCGCATAAGCCATGCCGATCATGCCGCCCCAGTCATGGAGAATAAGGGTGACGCTATCGTCCAGATCCAGGTGATCCAACAGCATTTCCAGATCATCGACCCTGTTTTCCAGTCCAAAGCCGTAAGTGCCGCTATCCGGTTTATCCGACAAACCGCATCCGATGTGATCCGGTACGATCGTGCGGAATTGAGGAGACAAACTATTGATCAGCTCGCGGAAGTAAAAAGACCAGGTGGGATTGCCATGCACCATGACAAGCGGCTCACCTTGACCTTCATCCAGGTAATGATATTTTAAACCGTTTAAATTCAGGTAATGGGACTCATACGGATACAAGTGGCGCAGGTCTGAAATATCGACGGGTATTTTCTTCAATATTATCTACTTTCTTCTCCGAGCAATTTGACCGCTTTCGAAGACAGTGGTTATTTTTTAAAGCAAACCGCAGAACCAAGGGAAAATCGAATCACGCTGAAGACGTGATCTACCGACCGCAGAATATCGAATATCGAACCGCAGAATTTCGCTTTTCTGTATATTCCTTCCTTCGAAATTCGATATTCTCTCCTTCATTTTCAATCTTTTTTCACCCTGTGCCGTGCGCCTTGAGCCGTGCGCCAGTAATTAAATACTTCCACCTTGTTTCGCCCTGCGCCGTGCGCCTTGAGCCTGCCCCTTTATCTTCCCACCTTCTAATTTCTTTCCTCTGTCTTCGGTTCTTTGAGTGCTGAAAACTGAACCCTTTATTCACCATTCGATCCCCAGCATCAGGCAGTTCAAACCGCTGCCGATCCCCAAAAAACCCACCAGGTCCCCGGAAGTTAAAAACTCTCTTTCGGCCGCAATGGCGGCTGTGATCGGCAAGGATACCGTACCAATATTCCCCAAAAACTTAAAGGTCGTAAAATCTTTAGACGGGTCCATACCAATTGCATCCAGTATATTGCGCTGGTGAGTCGCACCCACCTGATGGCAGATGACTTTATCCGGTTTATTTTCCGACACAGCGAGTTCCTGGCGGAATGCCCTAAACGTATCGATGCCCAGCACCACACCGTTTTGAAGGACTCCCACGGGATCGGTTTCCATGACATGCAACCCGCTGGCCGGTATACCGGTGTCCGGTCCCCATACGCAGAGTTGATGATGCTCGGCGGCACTTCGGGCAACGCCCCCCAGAACGCGATGCCCGGAAGCAGCCAGGCGTTGATCTGTCAATATGACGGCCACCGCACCGGATCCCCCGGTCAATGTCGCAACGGTTTTCTTAAACACTTCCATATCCCTGGTTTCCAGCAGTCGATCAATAGTAATATCAACGATCTGACGGGCGGACTCACAGGATACAACCATGCCGGCCCGCATCTGGCCCAATTCTATGGCATTGGCTAACTGAACCATACCATTTAAAATACCCAGACAGGCATTGGATACGTCATAAAGCTGGGTTTGCCCGCCGAGACCCAAACCGTTGGCAACGGCACAGGCGGTGGCCGGCTCTAAATTGTCCCGGCAAACGCCGCCGTAGATCAGCATTCCAACATCGGAAGGTGAAATGACGGAGGCTTCCAGCGCTTTGCGGCCGGCTTTGATCGCGCCGTCGTGCATCTTAAATCCCGCATCCCAGAATCTGCGCTCCCGGATACCGGTGATTGCCTCCAATTGTCCCTGCTGGAAATGGAGCGCATCATATAACGGTTCCAAACGCTTTTCCAGATCATCAGATGTCACCACATTGGACGGCAGTTCATAACCGAAGGAATCGAGGTAAACCTTTGAATAAAGCATTAATATATCTTCTTGGTATTAAGATTAATAATAGTTTCCCCTGGCCACTTTTCAAGAGACAGGTATGAGTTTGATACCGAAATTTTCCATTTGATAAATAAGCAATCCGTCAACTTTCAAATAGCCGTCAGCCTGGATGAACGGTACGGGCTCATCCTGGATTTTAGTGATCACGGCTTCAACCATGACGAGTTTATTCTCTGGTAAGATCTGACCCCGATAGATCCAGCTTTGTTCAACCCCCGTCAGGAGGCCGAAGCGATGGCTGTTTTTGAATTGGGGCCAACGCTCCAGGGCAATATACTTCAGGAGCTGGATAAATGACTCGATGCCGAGCGAGCCCGGGCAAACCGGATCCTGGTAAAAATGGGCTTTGAAGAACCATTCCCGGGGATCGACCGTCTTGACACCGCGTACGAAACCAAGTCCATCGGGACCACCGGTGGGGATGTAAGCCTCGATCCGATCGATCATGCGAATGGCTTTGGCCGGCATCGTCAACCCCGGCGCGGCATCGATTGTTGGGTCCTCGGGGTGCAGCGGGGCCCGGTCGATAAACTCCCGGGCCATGCTATTCTGGATTTCTTCGGGCGCCGGCGCATAGGCCTGGTTGGCCGCATCGCGCATACCCTCCTGCCGGGCCAGTGCATCCCGCGTAAAAAATCCAAAGTAAGTGTTACCGGCATAAATCCGCTGCCCTTTGCGGTTAACTTCGAAATCAAAATGTTCGATGACCATGTCGGCCGCTTCTGAAGCATTTGTCAGCCGGGCTTTAATGGTCAGCGTTGCAGCATCCGGCAAAACTTCGTTAAACAGGGTCGCCTGGCCGCCCAGGTTACGGAATCTTAAATCGTTTTGGCTTCGCAAAGCCGATCCCATGTAGGCTGCCAGCCAGCCGCAGGGTTGGAGGGCGAGTTCAAGCAAAATGCTGATCGGCACTGCCGGCGATCTCTCGGCATGAAAATACCAGGCATTCGGCTGCACATCGCACTCGGCTTCAATCCAGCCGTCCGGCTTCAACACCCAGGGCTCAGGCTCGGCCTTGACGATACGGTCGATGAGCAGATAGGGCGGTCGCGGAAGACGCGCAATAAACCGCTGCCTGTCAAAAGGTTCATACTGAACGCCAAATGCCCGTGATGGCCGTCCTTCGGCAAACTCCAGCATGTGTTTGCGGTCAAACAATGGTGGTTCGGGCAAGCGGGTTGATTGAGCGTACGGCTCTGCTTTTCGGCTATGCCACAGGGATTCCATTTCATGCCGGGTAATACCATTCATTTGCAAAGACATGTCCCGGAAAAAAACGATGCGATGGCCATCGGCATACATATACGCATCGGCAATCACATACGGTTGCGGTCGATAGCCGATTTCTTTGATTTCTATTTCATATACGACCGTGGCGGTTGCCGGTGTCACGGGTCCCCGGCATTTTAGAGTCGCTTCGACTTCTCTGACCGGCTCATAAAAGACCGCCGGATTTTCCGTTACCCATCCGATACGCTGAAGGTATATGCGCAAGGTGTGGGCGCAGCATTCATACATCAAGGTGCCCGGCATCACCATGTCGTCGACGAAATGGCAGGTTAAAAACCAGGCCTCCGGCTCAATATCGGCCTCGGCCCGGATCAATCCCAATCCAAACCGTCCGCCGGCCGGGTCCAGGCTGATGACCCGGTCGATCAATTTCATGCGACCGCCGGGAAGCCTCAGATTTTCCGGCAGTGTAATGCCTTCAAATGCTTTGCCGAAGCCGCGGGCCAAATTGCCTTCCCGCAAGGCCTGGATCGACGTATCGTCATAACCGGCCGGACCCAGTTGAACCAGATTTTGCCAGTTTGCAGGCTTTATGCCCGCGCGCAGTTGTCTATCTTCCTCGGTAAGGATGATGCCGCCGGAATTTTCGACTTCTTCTTCGGTGAAAAATCCGGCGCAGCCGTTGGTCATGGTAATGAGCGGTGCCTGGCCGATATAGCCGTTAAAGTGAAACAAAAAAAGATAGGTGTCGCCCTGGCGGAGGAATTTTTCAATTTCAATTTCATAGCGGATGGTCTCACCCGGCACCGGCAATTCCCGGTGAAATTTTACCGTTGCATCCAGCAGCCGGTATGTTCGCCGGCCCTGCACTTTAAGATCAATGCCCAAATAAGCGCATAAAAACAGATCCGCCTGACCGGCTTCTACCGAAATGCAGACCGGGGCATGGCCGCCATCCAAATACCAGGCGCCGGGTAAAACATCATGCTCGGTAACAATGCTTCCGGAACCCAGTGCGCCTTTTTCACCATCGATGCTCAGGATACGATCCACCAGCATCAACGGTTCGTCCGGCAACCTTACCCGGGCTTCATAAGTGTCCACGGCTGCAAATTCCGGTCCCAGTACCTTGGCTGCAGATCCGATGGCAAACTCAAGGCAGGCCTTGCGGGAGAAAACCGGTTCGGAAGTGGGAAGTCGGAATGCGGAAGTCGGAAGATCGGAATGTGGCAGTCGCAATGCGGAGTGCGGAGTTTCCGGCTCAGGAGTCTCGAATTTAGAAGGTGGAACGCCGGAATCAGGAGGATTGACCTCGAGAGGTGGCATCGAGTCCTCTGATTCTTCTATGGCACGCTGCAGGAGCTTGGTTTGGAGATCAAATGTCTCGGCATAGGACCGGGTCAACTCGTTGGAGAGCTCCAAAAATTTCTGATGGGCTTCGGCTGTCTTAGTGGCAATTTGATTGGCCGATTCAATCAACTCTGACATCGGAGAACCCGTCCCGGGCAGTTGCCCACCATTTTCTGCCCCCTGGACCGTGTTTTCCTCAATTCCGCCTTCCGCCTTCCGCCTTCCGACTTCCAGATTCTGTCTTCTGTCGTCTGCCTTCTGTTTTCCAAATTCCGCCTTCCGACTTCCGACTTCGATTTCATTTCCGCCTTCCATCGATCCGCCAACTGTTACTTTTATTTGTTGCCCGGCGATGATTTCAGGCGGCTCAATCAATGACGGTGCATAGGCATCATGGCCGTAAAGCGCTGCCAGATCCACCGGAACCCGCTCGGCGATTAAAGCAGCCAGAACCTTGATAATCGTGGCGTGATCCTGTTCGCCCCTGACACACGCCGACAGGGCCAGGTGGGGTTTTTGATGCAGAATACGCTTGATCATACGGGTGCAGGACGAGAAAGGACCCATTTCCAGGAATAGGCGGACGCCGTCCTGGTAGGCCTGGTTGACCGTGGCCGTGAAGTCGAAACCATGCAGCGCCTGGTTGAGAATGGAATTGGCTGCCTTATCACCGGTGATGTCATAGGCGCGTCCGAGCGCGCAGCTGTAAAAGCGAATATCTTCAGGTTGACTGGTGGGAAATACATGCAATTCCCGATACGCATCGGCTACCGGTTTTAGCGCATCACAGTGAACCGTGACAACACCATCGAGAAAAATGGCTTCGCAATTCAGATCTTTGATGGCGGATTCAACATCCGGCCGGCGTCCACCGATGACACACTCCTGGGGGGTGTTAATAATTAATAAACTCGTGGTCGGAAAACGGTTCAGGACCCGGCGCACCGCATCAGCCGAGCGATTGACCACCGCCACGGTCCAGTCGACGCCTTCGCCAGCGGGGATCCTCCAAACCTGCCGCGCGGCGTTACAGGGTCCGGCCAATTCAGTAGAAAATAAATTTGTGTCCTGCATCCGCTTGAGCATCTCGCCGCGCTCCGGCCAGACATTCATCGCAAAATAGCCGGCTGATTCGCCCAGGCTATAGCCGATTACTGCCGCCGGTCGAATTCCGAAATACTTTATCAGGTTGGCCATGACGCCGCCATGCACCACCTGTCCGAAGATCATGTGGTGGGGATCGGAAATGATTTTCCGATAGGCATCCGTCTGCCATCCCGGCTCCCAGGAAACCCGCCAGGGAACATAACAGCCCGGCAGAAGCTGGGTCTTTAACTGTGAGGTGCTGTCGTCCATTTCGCGTAAAATCTGGCTCCACTGCACCCCGATATCGCGTCCCATACCCAGATAGTGATTGCCCGATCCCGGAAATACAAACGCCAGTTTCCCTTTGCCTCCCCGGGGCTGGGGTGAAAAATGAATACCGCCGGTCCTTCCCATTTTTCGAGGGTTGTCCGAAAGAATTGCTTCTTTGGCGTCGGCAATCCAATTTTTGAGGTCGCTAAAATCACCAGCCGCAATCGATACGGCCAACTCAAGATCAGGGTTGGTTCCGTTTGCAAGATACCAGGCACGGGCTGTTTCTTCGACAGATTCAGTTGGCGATGATTCTATATCACCGCTTGCCGCCGCCATGGATTTATCAATGTACTGATTCAGGGCATCCAGTCCGGCGAGCAGGGCCTGCCGGTTGGACCCTTCAACGCAAAAAAGAGCAAAATTTTGAAAGCCAAGCGGCCTTTTGCGCTCCAGCCGGACCTTTTGCAGGACATTCGGCTGAACTCCCCGGGACGCCTGGTAGTCATAGCCCTCAAGCAAGACATGCGCACAGTTGCCATCGGGTGTCATGGACCCGACTATCGCTGTGCGTGCGCCGTCACTGCGATCCCTAAGCCAATATTGAGGATAGACTGGAAAATGAAAGTTCTCCTTATGCCAGAGCGAGTTTTTCGGGGAAGTAAAATTTCGTATCGGGGGCAGAATTTCCTGGTATAGACATAAACTCGTTTTGACCAGGGAGGCCAATGCCGATGCCGCGCCCGTGTGACCGGTATTGGCTTTTATCGATCCGATGGCACAGGGTTCCTTGTTGCCGTCGAAAAAATCGTTCAGGGCAATTGTCTCCAGGTCGTCTTCGGCCGGGTTGCTGCTGCCATGGGTTTCCACAAAGCTGATTGATGCAGGCGAAATGTCGGCCTCCCGGCAACATTTTTCCAGCGATCTCAGATAGGCTTCCGTTGAAGGGGTATCTGTATCCACTCCGCCGCCGCTGGCACCGCCGATTCCTTTAATAACGGAATAAATTCTGTCTCCATCGGCAAGGGCCCGGTCCAACCGTTTAATGATTAAGGCAGCTGCACCCTCGCCGGGCAAAATACCATCGGCGGCTTTATCAAAGGGTCGGACTTCCCGGTTGCGGGAAAAAGGTCTTGCCCGGTCCATCAAAATAATGTTGCGGACGTCGCCACTTAGATCGACGGCGCCAATCAGAAATGTTTCAGCCTCGTCTTGCTGCAAGGCCCTGACGCCGATTTCCAGGGCTTTTAAGCCGCCGGCGTCTTCACAGGATACCGCGAAACTCGGTCCGCCCAGGCGAAATTCCCGGGCGACGCGACTGGCAACGATGCCGCCTAAAGCCCCTAAGGTGCGGGGGGCGGTCAGGGCGGGATTGCAGGTATCTTTTAATGATTCCAACCAGGCCTGTTTTTCGTGAACAGCGGGATTCCAGTTCAGTTTATCGATCCAGCAATCAATTATATCGGTCGATTGCCATCGTAATTGGAAATTGGTGGCCTCTAAATCAAAGTCAATGCCGATTATGGCCCCCGTGTCGGGTCGATCCTGCCGTAAAGGCAACCCGGCGTCCTGCATGGCCCCGGCCGCCACTTTCAGCATTAACAGCTGCTGGGGCAGTATATCCGGTATTTCATTCGGCGGGATGTGGAATTCGCCGGTCGCGAACAATAGTTCATGACAATATCCACCCTTAAGCGAGTGTGCACCCAGATGCTGTTCGGCGACCCGATCGCACCCCTTCCAGCGTTGCCGGGGACGCTCGCCGATATTGGAGTTGCCGTTAAAAATAAGCTCCTGAAAATCCCTCAATGAAGTCGCCGAGCCGAAAGACGCCTCCATGCCGATGATGGCTATAGGTGAATGCGGAAGTCGGAATGCGGAATGCGGAAATGTCTCAGCCGTTTCTCCGGTAACCTCGTGTCGCCGGCCTGGCGGGTCGATGGTGTGAGTTACAGTGCTTTTTGAATCGACTCTGAGTCCATCACCGTGCGCCGTGCGCCGTGCTCCGTGCGCCTTCTCATCATATTCTTCCAGCAGCATATGGGCGTTGATGCCGCCGAATCCAAAGGCGCTGACCGCTGCCCGCCGCAGTCGATTTTTTTGACCGGTCTGCCAGCTTTCACTTCCGGTTTGCACCCGAAAAGGACCGTTATTTAACGGACTGTCGCCCGGCGCTTGTTTGAAATTCAGTGACGGGGGCCGGATATGATGATGCAGCGCCAGAAGTGTCTTGATCATGCCGGCAGCGCCGGCGGCGGTCAATAAATGACCGATCATGGATTTTACCGAGCCGATGCTGCATTGGGCCCGGGTCCAGCCGGAATCTCCCCACAGCGATTTTAAACTGTTCAGCTCCGTCAGATCTCCCAGAGGTGTTCCGGCTCCATGACACTCAATTAAATCAATGTCATGCGGCGACCAGCCACAGAGATTGTATGCTTGGCGCATTGCACGCAGCTGACCTTCGCTGTCCGGGGCCAGCAGGTTGCCCCGCATGTCATTGGAGAGACCGACTCCATGGATGAGACCGAAAATAGGATCGCCATCACGCACGGCATCAGCCAGGCGCTTGAGAACCACCATACCGGCACCTTCTCCGACAACCAGACCGTCGGCACTTTCATCAAAGGGCGCACAGCGTCCGGAGGGAGAAAGGGCTCTTAATTGACTGAATCCGACCTGGGTAAACAGGCTGTTGGGTCTGGAAACACCTCCGGCCAGCATGGCGTCGGCGCGATGAGAGTGAAGTTCATCACAGGCCAATTTGACGGAATAAAGGGAGGATGCACAGGCAGCGTCCAGGGTATAAGTTCCTCCACCGAGGCCAAAGGCCCTTGCCAAAATCGCCCCCGGCAGGCCGGTCACACGGCTGGCCAGATAGTGGTTGCGTGAAAAGGGCTTAATTCCGGTGCCTTTCCGATCAGCCGCAAACCCCCTGAATAGTTTATCTTCAATTGCTGCGCCGAGAATTTCCCGGGTGACGGCGGAGGTCGAATCCGTCGGTAAGGCAATGGCAGCCAGGATGACTCCGGTACGTTCACGGTTTAACGATCTGTTTGGAAATTCGGACAAGACCTCCCGACCGACATGCAGGACCACGTGATAAAGCGGGTCAAGGGCGGATACCAGGTTTTTATCAAGGTCAATACCGGACGGGTCAAATTCGAAATCCGTCATCAGACAGCAACGTTTGGAGTAGGCTTTATCGGGTTGAGGATCCGCCGAAACCATCGAATCAGGATCGACATTCCAGCGGTCCGGGCGAACCTCAGCGGTTGCATCGACTCTGTTGATGATGTTTTGCCAAAATATATCGAGATTACCGGCACCGGGAAATAAGCCGGCCATACCGACGACAGCTATGGGTTTGTTCGGATTCATATAATTAATCCGCCCTGAAAATGGCACATCCAGGGTTGGAGATTGATCTTTGAAAACTGCTAGACTTGTTAGATTTAAACGCCGGCGGCTTAATAATTAAAAGTTATATTTATACCTTATTAGAGTGGTCAAGGCAAGTAACCCTTTGGCGAATTTCAGGTTATTGAATATTGGTCCACTTTCACTGTTACGCCATGAACGCTCTTTTTGTGTACCTACCAATGTATTGAATACTGAAAATTTGGGGTCAGTTTCAACCCAGCGTTTGCCGTCAAGACTGAGGTCTCTTTACGCTTCTTGATCATCAGGAAAAAGTGTATTATGTTCAATCATCCAAAATATTAAACAATGTGGAGTCAAAATGGAAGAAAAATGGGAAAAACAACTTGCCTGTGCCGAGAGTTGCCAACGGTGCGGGAAATCATTGCTGAATAAGGACCGCAGACTTTTATCCGTCTATGACCATGAGCCGATATGCATGGAGTGTAAAAATGAGGAAGAGAAACGGTCGGATTACGAAGATATGTCCAGGCAAATGATTGCAACCTGCATGGAAACCACCAGCAAACCTTATGGAGATCCGGCCAGTTATTGCTTTCACCACTTTTGCCCGTTTAAGTGCAAAACCTAAATCAATGTCATATAAGGATTACTATCCTCCGGCACTATGTTATCGGATTTGTTTCGAATTTGAGTTTTGGAATTTGAGATTTATTTGTTATTTGGAATTTATACGAATTCATTTTGGATCAGAGAGAAGAATTATTCCGAGTCGAGTTATATATCGGACATAACACTAAAGCAGCTTGATCACCACCAGTGTTACATCATCTTCCTGGGACGCTTTCCCCCTAAAATTCCGGACAGAGTTGATGATGTTGTTGTTGATATCCTTGGCAGAGGCGTCGGCATGTTGTTGAATAATTTCATGTATCCGTTGCTGCCCAAACATCTGATCATTTTCATTGCGGGTTTCATGGATACCATCCGTACCGATTAAAATGATATCGCCCGGATTCCAGCCTTCCCGCGAAATTTCTTCATATCGATAAGCCTCGTCAACTCCCAGCACCATGCCTTTACCGCTGAGCTCGGTAAACGTGTTCCCGGCCCGGTCATATACCAGGGCCGGCTCGTGTCCGGCCCGCACCCATCGCAAAGACTTGCTTTTCGTAGAAATTTCTAAGAAGAACACGCTCATAAAATGGCCGGTCCGGGAGCTGTCACGGGTTGCATGGGTGTTGACAGCTGTGAGGAGCCGGGCCGGACCGTGATAATTACGGATACCGAAATGAAGAAATGCCCGAACCGTTGTCATATGCATTGCGGCGCCGACGCCATGGTCGGATGCATCGGCTACCACAATGCCCAGCCGGTCATCCGGCAAGTTAAAATAATCGTAATAATCTCCGCCGGTTTCATCGCAGTAAATACAGGTGCCCGCGATATCCAACCCCGCCACCTGCGGGTCTTGCCGGGGCAGCAGATTCTGCTGCAGTTCCTCTGCCAGTTTGAGGGCGGTGACAAGCTGAATGCGGTGTCTCAGACCATCAATCATATTGTTGGTGTGTCCGGCGATTAACCCGAATTCATCATTGGTGGCAACCGGCACTTTTTGCGAAAGATCACCCTGGCTGACCTGTTCCAGCACCCGGGTTTCATTATTAAAAAGTAGTTTCAGATTGCGGGAATATGAGATGATCAAGTTCACCACCAGGACCATCAGAACGGCCATAATAAAAAATATCTCAGACGTGACCGACATTTGAGCGTGGGCAATGGCGGCATCATCCTGCCCGATTTTGGTCAGCCAGACAATATCGCGGGCAAACACCATGGCCAGGACCGTCGCGACGAACAGGGCGGTTATCAGAGCCACGAAAGAAAACTTGCGGGTCATTGAAAACAGGCGTTTCGGCAGCGGGAGGGTGTGATCCCGTGACAATGCTTTTTGAATACCGTATCTTTCCCGCGCCAGGGCCGAGTCCAGGCCAATAAAAAAGCCTGCTACGGCACCTCCGGTCATCATCGCGATGGTGTTGACGAGCGGCAGGGCATAGAAAATCAAATTGTAAGCATTTATCAGAACACCGGCGAACAGGCACAAACCAAGCTCAAGCATGAAGGTGCGTTTGGGTTGTAAGATCTCAGGTGCCTGGCCAACAAAACGAGGCCTTAACCGGGCTCCTACAGTCAGGGCGACTATAAACGAGGTTAAAATGATAACCCCCAGCGTCACGGGGGGCATTGTCTCTAAAACCGGTCAGACCTGGCCGCCATATACGGTTAAGGCAGCAATGGCAAATGCGTATTGGACTATAGTTCGCATGATTACTCCGTCCTGAAAAGTAGCATATTGCAAGTTTCCAAACTTTTTGGTGAAGATTGATGATTGTCGTTTTATATAAATTCCGCGGAATAATTATTTTATGCTGCGCATTTTTTCGGTTTTTTTTCGTTTGCGATGATGCGCGTTGCCATAACTATGTTCCGATTGGCGGCGATTGCCGAAGGGGAAAGGGATATAATAGACTGAAACAGCATTTTATTCACCCTTACCCCGGCCATCTCCGATTTCAGGGCGGAGCAATTAGCTGGTCAGCAGTTTCTCCTTGATATTTTTAAACCACCCTTTATCAGAATTTCGCACAATACACACCTGTTTTAAAAACTTGATAAAATCCGGGTTGGTTTTTTTAAAGGCGATGATTCTGTCTAGGGACAGGACATTATCAAGATTCGGCATTTCCAATCCGATGTCGTCCTCGCGATGAACTGCTTCCATGATAATCGAGAGCGCATAGACAGTCATTTTTTCGGCCATGTCATCGGGAGTTACATCAACATGTTCGCCTGCCTGATAGGCTAATATTTCATAGACACAAGCCATCAAAATCGGGTCGCCGACATCCCTCGGGTCTTTGCATTCATGGAGATCAAAATTGCTGTCGAGAAACTCATCGGCCGCTTTTTGCAGCTTTGTAATCCAACCACTGTTTAAATTTTGCGGCAGTACGGCCGTCGGGCCGTAGGATAATACCTCATTGTTGAATTGGGATAGCATACTGGTAACCCTTTCAAATATCTGTTAGAAACATTATAAAACCTGAAGTTATGTCGATCAAATATGGATGGCCTTACAAAACCGATGGTTTTGAAGCCACTTCTTAGAGTCATAATTGTCATTTCTTGGCATTTTATGAAAAAATATATTCGCCCACTCTTGTCCAAAAACGGGTTTAGAATGAGTCATAAAGTGAGTAATAATACGAGTCATTGAAAAAAATCCTCCTTATATGTAGGGTGGTTGTTAAT
>Ga0209791_1000054_pt1 | contig 77652 bp, 71 predicted proteins | sample WorMetTyACAVOLI1_FD_187422 | JGI IMG/M metagenome (GOLD analysis project Ga0209791, IMG submission 187422) | Marine gutless worms symbiont microbial communities from Max Planck institute for Marine Microbiology, Germany - Olavius algarvensis... ... | reverse complement strand
AGGCATAACCTGATTTCGAAATCACCAATTTCGCGTTTATAACTGCCTGTTATTATTAAAGGCAGTATTTGATTTTCAATTTATTTTGGACAGCAATGTTCCAGGGTATTAATAGCGGCAGTGACACAGAAACCAAGCATACAGCAACTAACGCACTTTTTTTGGGCATAGATAAAGCGATGGCCATGCCCAGAGGAATTTCAATAATCAAAATGATAGCTGAAAATAATAGGCTGCGGCCGAAGGTTTCCCAGAAACGGATAGAGCCTAATAATTCCTTATACCATTCTAAGCCAACCCATATTTTGGACTTTTGGTAGAAAATATCATGGAACGAATAATCCACGACCTTAATTAATGGAATAACCGCTACGAACCCAAGCAACAATAGGGCAGGTATTACAAAAAACCAAGCCCTGTTATTTGTTGATTTTGCCATGACCAATCACGACTTTTTGTTTCAGTAAATGATAGGGATAAGGTGATAAGAACTTCCTTTTTTAATCGTGCGAATATAGGAAGGAGAGCTTTGTGTGTCAAGACAGTTATGACCGCATGATATAGGGTGAAGAAACTGACTGATATATTTCGAGAGAACTTGCCTTGCTAAATATGACAACACATATGTCACCATTTATCGGTTTCGGTGGTCGGCGGTTAAACGCCCCCGCTGAACCGTATCTCTACGAATGCTGATTACTCCAACATATCGGTACTTTTGAACGCCTCAAAAATATTGTGATATCATGCTGTCAAACGAAGTTTTAACTTACTTTCCAATTCTGCCGATGCAAGTCCAGGTCAGGGCACCTATACAATTATAGGTATTGTTGACACGATTTTATCCTCCGCATAAAATCGTTTTTACACTTTTCAGAATCTTTTCTTTGGCCGCGTTACCGTATGCAAGATTTGCGTCTTTAGCACTGCGCGAATACCATTTATCATCTTTATACTTATCCATATCAACACCTTCCGGACAGAATGCCATCATCAGAGACATCTCTTGCTTACCGGTGTGATCGATCGGAAACTCCTTTTGAATTTCAGCATCAAGCAATGGATGCAAACGGATCCAGCTAAACGGGTCTGTCTGAGCTTCATGATCTGAATAATAGTTTGCCATTTCATCTCGGCCCCACCAATCTTCACCGCGTTCTTTTTCTAAAAAGTCAAAAGTGGCTTGCCTGGCTGCCAGCTTGAAGGCCAGGTCTGTCGGCATACCGGCAATGAAGTTTTCACTTTGATGATGAATAAAACAGTGGATATTCTTAAAACCCGTGCGCAGCAGGCTGGAAAATATATGACGACCAAAGGTATTTAAGACTTCTGAAGGGACATGGATAGAGCCTTTGCCTTCTTCTGGAGATTCAACGACATAACTGGCAGCACCATAATAAAATGGCGGCAAAATAATCATATCAATCTCTTTTTCCAAAAGCACCATCGTTTTGACAACCAATAGCGTATCAACACCCATTACCGAATGCTCACCGTGGTACTCCAGTACACCCAGCGGTAAAACAACCGGCCAGTGTTCCTTGATTGCTTTTCGGATTTGATCAGGGAACATTAATTCAAAACGCATGTGATACTCCTTTATCAGTCTTAACTTGAATACCAACAGTGTTAAGGTGTCAGGGTACTGAGGGCATGGGGCATAGAGCATGGCGCATGGGGTTGAATATCTGCTATGAAAATTCGGTCATCATACTTCGACGCTATGCTCTCTGCCTTGTGCCAGCAACCAGCTACCAGTGACCAGAGACCTGCTGATCCGCCTCCGGCGGAAAACCTGACTCCTGAAACCATTATCAGTTTTACACAATCTCTATCAACTCTGTTTTGTATTTCGACAGCATATCACAGCCATCTTCTGTGACATGGATACCATTTTCCCAGCGTAACCCGAAATTAGCGGCGGCTAAAAACGTGTCCACCTGAAATGTCATATTTGGAACAAATCGATATTCTGAATTTGACTCGACCCACGGTTCTTCAACTTCCATCATACCCAAACCGTGGGCTGGACCGTAAAGATAACTGTCACCGCAACCTTGAGCGACAATAAATTCGTAAAACTTCTCAACAACCTCTTTTGCGACGACACCGTTTATGAGCCATTGGTATGTTTTAAAATGCGCTTCCAGACCGACTTCAAGAAGTTTGCGCATCTCGGCAGTTGCCTTCCCCATTACAATCGGTCGGCCGATGCTGGGAGAATATCCATCGATACGGGCTCCCAGGTTTATCTGAACCATATCGCCTTGCTGGATCACACGATCTGTTGCACGCCCGATCGCGTTGTTGCTGTTGGGGCCCGAAAGAACATAAACCGGGTGCGCTTCATATTCGCCGCCAAACTCATATATATACTTTTGGATATGGCCCACAACCTGGGTCTCGGTCATGCCGGGTTTGATGAACGGTATTACCTGCTCGAAAACCTTTTCCGATATTTCAAATGCTTCTTTCAGAATCTCAATCTCGGCCGGACTCTTTATCTGCCTTAGCTCGGAAACGAGCTTGGAGCTGAAAATCTCAGCATTCGGAAAAGCGTTGATGATCGCTTGATAAATCGGAACAGAAAGGATGGAGAAGCCACATATCCCTATTTTCTTGAATTTTGCTAGGCCGCCGGAATTTTCGGCAATACTTTCAAAAGTATCCAGCTCAACACCCGGGTAGGCTGGCTCAGCTGACTCTCGATACTCAAGAATCTTGGCAATGTTTTGGATCTTGCTGCGGCCTGCGGCAAATGTTTCGGACTCGGGTCCGATAATCAGCGTTGGTTCACCTTTTTGTGGGATAAAAATACCACCGGTTTCAAATAGTGGCCAGTAATTGCTGAAATAGCGTACATTTGCGAAATCAGCTTCATGACTGTGTGCGATAATAGCATCGATACCGGCTGCAGCCATTTTTGCTTGTGCAGCTGCAATTCTTGCCTGATACTCGGCGTCAGAAATCTTTTTCATAATCATTCATCCTTTCAATCGATCCCGGTTTCGCCCCGGGGCTGGCTGAGCAGGTGCCGGGTGGAATTATAAAGTTCCCGATACCGTTCATACCCTTCATCGTATATTGCTTTGGATGTTTCATGCGGGGTGATCTCCTCTTCCAGGCGAACCCATCGGCTTATCTCATCAATACTGTCAAAATAATTGCCTCCTACAGCTGCCAGAAATGCATCACCGTAACAGGCACCCAGCTTCTGCCGGGGAAGGTTTTGGGTGCATCCTGTGATATCTGTGATAATCTGCATCAATTGGCGACTTTCGGAGGCTCCGCCGATGGCCATAATTCTGTCGGCCCGGGCACCCGCTTTTTCCATCTCCTCAATATTATGCCGGATCCCGTAACCCACAGCTTCCTGGAGAGAACGGTATACATCTCCCGCAGTGCTGGCAAGAGACATTCCGAAGAAAACCCCCTTTGCAGCGGGATCTTGCAACGGGGTTCTTTCTCCGGCAAAATAAGGCAGGCTGGTGATGCCGCCGGCACCGGGAGAAGATTCCAGTGCCAGGTTTTCCCACTCCGCGACACTTCGGCCGGGAAAGGTTTCCCCCAACCATTTAAATAAACTCCCCACGGTGGACATCCCTCCGGTTAGAACGAAGGAGCCGGGCTCCAGAAAATTTGAGGCCCAGAATGAATGGACCGGTCTGAGGGATTCAGTTTTCAAGATAAAAAAGTTGCTGCTGCCGTACATCATCATCATGTCGCCGTTTTTTTCCACACCGGTGCCCAGCGCCTCCGAAGCCGCATCAATTGTACCGGTTACGACCGGTACTCCAGGCGGCAAGCCTGTCAGTTCGGCCGCCTTTTGGGTAAGTTCCCCGGCGACCTGACCGCTCCATAAGAGCTCGGGAAATTTTTCCATCTCCGTAATGAAGCCGGCAAGGGAGGGGTCCCAGGTTCTTTTTTCTAAGTCGAAGACAGGGGCATATCCGATGGCACTATAGATATCCAGCGTGTATCTACCCGTAAGCTTGTAAACCAGGTACCCGGAGGCTGTCAGAATTTTTGAGGTTTTTTCCCAAACCTCCGGCTCGTTTTTCCGTATCCAAAGGATTTTCGGACAACATGATTGGGAGGAGAGATCCTGTCCTGTTTTGGCGAAAATCACCTCTTTGCCGAGCTTCTCTTCAATCTCCCGAATCTCCTTTTCGGCCCGCGTATCGATTCCGTAGAGAATCCCGGGACGCAGCGGTGTGCCCGCTTCATCTATAGGCAGTACACATGGGCCGATGGTGCTGACGGCCACCCCTTTTATCGATTCTTTGGGTTGTTGCAGATCGCCCAGCAGCTTTCGGCACAGCAACAGGAAATCCCCCCACCAGATCCGGTCCGCATCCTGCTCATACCATCCCGGCCTGGGCATTGACATCTCGTGGGGAACGGATGCCTGGCAGAGCACATTTCCTTCAATATCAACAATGGCCGCTTTGGATGAGCCGGTCCCGATATCCAACCCCAGAAAGCATTCGTTCATCTGTTTCCTCATATTGCCTAAAAATTACTAAGAAGTTCATAATTATTGACGTATTAGTAAATACACTATCTTTTCGGCCAGGTCAGAGATGATCGGCTCTGCCACAAATCAAATTTAAGCAAGGAGGATCTTACCATTTTCAAGAATGGGATCACCATCAAGAAAAACGCAGCCTTGGTTACGGATATCTTTGACAATATCCCAGTGTATTGGAGATTTGTTCGTGCCGCCGCACTCCGGGTATGCTCTTCCCAGGGCAATGTGAATGGTTCCGCCGATCTTCTCGTCGATGAGGATGTCATTGCAGAATCTATCCAGCATGAAATTGGTACCGAAGGCAAATTCCCCGGGCAGGGATGCCCCTTTATCCCGACCGATTATCGACTGAAAAAACTCCTTTTCCGTGGATGAGGAAGCCTCGGTTAATTCTCCATTTTGCCAGGTAAGCCGAATATCCCGGATAAGCCTGCCGCCAAGAACTCCCGGGCGCTCAAAGGTGATTGTTCCATTGACGGTTTCAGTTACCGGAGCGGTTGCGATCTCCCCGTCCGGCATGTTGATTGTGCCGGCGAATGAAATCCACTTGCGTCCCTTTACTGAAAAGGAGAGGTCGGTATTCTCTCCGGTAATCCGAATCTCCCGGCCTTTATTCAACCGGTCACACCAGACATTCCATTTCTTGGACTCCTTTTCCCAATCCAGAAAGCAGGAATTAAAGAACATGTCCGTGATGGTTTCCTCGTCGGTTTCCGCCTGCTGCGCAAAGGCACTGTTGGGAACTCTAACCAGGCACCAGCGGGTTTGCTCCCATCTTGCTGTGGATACAACTCCCATGGCCGCCTGGTTGGCAGCAAGCTTTTTCCCGGGAATATCCTGCAGTTCGAATAGATTGTGGGCTCCCCTTAAACCGATGTAGACATCCGCCCATTGCATACCCCAAGCCTCCATCTCAGGAATCCATTCGATCTGTTCCCGGTTTCCGTGCGTCAAAACACAACGGCGCAGGGTTTCCGAAAGGAACTGGACCTGAGGAAAGGCGCCGGCCTTGATTGCCGCCAGGTAGACTCCCTTTGCCAGCGGGTAGGTTTCAGGCTCGATCATGGCAATCATCACCCGCTCCCCCGGTGCAACCCGGGTGGAATAGTTGATCAGGATCTCACCCAGCTTTTCCCAGCGTTTATCCATTTTCCTTCCTCACGCCACGGACAACATCCATGAAGGCGGTTACCCGGGATTGATCGACTTCATTGCTGAAGACGCCGTCCCGTTTGAAGGTGGTGGCGGTTACGGTTCCGTCAGCAATGGCTAGCTGCTCTTTTACGTTTGACAGACTGACGCCGGTATTGGCGAAAACCGGTGTGTCCGGCACCGCATCCTTGACCTGTTTTAAAGTGGAGGAATCTGTTTCAGACCCTGCGGTAAGTCCGGAAACACACAGCGCGTCCGGCTTGTTGTTGAATACAGTGGAGCGGGCGATGTCGGCAACATCCCGTTGTCCCAGATAGGCAGCGGCTTCAGGAACAATATTAAACATGAGCTTAATATCTTCACCACCGATGCGATGCTGATGCCGGATAACTTCACCGCAGTCGGTGTTCCAGAGGCCAAAATCACTGGCATAAACACCGGTGAAAATCTCCCGCACAAAGCGCGCGTCCGTAGCTACGGCCAGATCGATGGAAGCTTTAGGATCCCAGAGGACGTTTACGCCATAGGGTATGTTTATGTCCTGTTTCAGTTCACCGATTATCCTGGCCATCGTCGTATAGGTTACCGGTTCCACATCAGTCAGGTAAGGCAGACTGAATTCGTTTGAAAACATAACCCCATCGACGCCCCCCTTTTGAAGGGCAACCAAATCTTGCCGGGCCATATCCATCACCCATTCAATGCCCTTATCTTTTTTATACCCGGGATCTCCCGGAAGCGCCTGGAGATGGCACATGGCGATTATCGGTTTTTTAACTTGAAAAACTTCTTTCAGCCAACTCATTTTTTCTCCTTGGATTGAGAGAGGATCATTTTTTTGATAGCAGAATCATCGAGTGTATCCTGCCGAAGCGCCTAGCCCGCCGGTAAAGGCAATATACTTGACGAAATCGAGATTGTCAAAAGTTATCCAAGTAGAGCGTTTGTCAATATAACGTTCCGATATCGGTGGCTTGCCAGTCTTCCTTGGTTTATCAATTACGTATATGGCTTGACTCAAACGCTCTAATGTTTTTTTACGCGGTTATTTGGAAAGTTCCAGTTGAATTCTAGCGCAGGTTATCTCACCACGAAGAACACGAAGATCACGAAGCAAAGATGGAACATATTATCAATCCTTCTTCGTGTCCTTCGTGCCCTTCGTGGTGAAAAGCGTATAGCTTGAGCTTTCAGCATAACCAAATTTATTTATATTGGCCATTCTACCTGGACATTTTTTGACAATCGGCCCATCTGCACCACACGGATTGAAATGGTTGCTCCACTTTCTTAATGTACACATTTTTGGGGTTGACAAAATTATCCGGCTAAATTAGGTACTTTTAAGGAATCGGTCTGCATTGACAGTTAAAATGAGGCTTTATTGCGCTAACAATGATACGGGATTTGCAGACATTCTTTAGGCAGGGGGGACAAGAAACGTGTTAAATCTTTCTTTTCACTAAAGGGTACGAATCTGGGCAACATCTGTTGGATTATTTTGAAATGTAATCATTAAAAGGAGGACTTCATGAAAAATGAAAAAAAGATCACCCGCCGTAAATTCATTAAGGACTCAGCAATAGCAGCCGCAGGCGTCAGCGCGCTTGCCGTGGGAACAACCAGTGGATTGGGCCTGTTCACCCGCGAAGCCCAGGCTATGAGCCACCTGAGGGCTGAAATGCTGAAAATCCCTGGGGTTGGGATGGGTTCACCAACCGACTCAGACTGGCAGAAAGTCGGTGCTCTGTGCCTGGGAGCCACCAAGAGCAGTGTGAAAAAAGGTGAGTTCAAGGGCGTAAGACTTTCCTTTATGGGGCTCAACAACCAGAACCTGCACAATTTCTTGTTTCGCGGCTTCCTGAAGCCCTGGGAGGCTTACACGGGTGCCAAAATAGACTGGATCGACCTGGCGCAGGCGGATTACAATGCACGACTGCAGCAGGCAATTGCCACAGGAACCGTTGACTTCGACGTCCTTGAAATGGGCGCCCCTTTTGAAGGCGATGTGTGCGGCAAGGGTCTGGCCTCTGAGATGCCGGATTGGGTCAAGCAGCTGATCGATATGGATGACTACGTCCATTATTTGAAAGCCCCGGTCGGAACCTGGGACGGCAAGACCTATCGCATTTCAATCGACGGTGATTGCCATAACTTCAATTATCGTACCGATTATTTTTCTGATCCCGGATTTGCCAAAGCCTGGAAAGCCGAAGGCCATAAAGGCGAATGGGAGGTTCCCAAAACCTGGCAGAAGGTTCAGGAAGTGACCAAATTTTTGGGTGGTAAGAAGTTTCAAGGCATGGATGCCTATGGATATCTCGATCCCGCAAAGGGCTGGGGCGGATTCGGTTTCTACTTTTTGGGCAGCCGTGCCACGGCATACGCCAAACACCCCGATGATAAAGCATTTCTATTCGATGCGGATACGATGAAACCCCGCGTCAATAACCCGGCCTGGGTTCGGGCGATTCAGGATGTGATCGACGCCCTGCCCTCGGAACCCCCCAATCAACTGAATGCCGATCCCGGTACCACAGCCTTTCAACAGTTTCTGGCCGGTACCGGATCGATGGTGTCCTGGTGGGGAGATGTCGGATCTAATGCAAAGACCAGTGACTCCTCTGTTGTCGGAGATGTGACCGGGTTCTCCATTTTGCCCGGCTCGGATGATGTTTACAATTCAAAGACCGGCAAATGGGACAAACTGCCAAGCGGTCCAAACTTTGCACCGAACATGGCCTACATCGGTTGGGGCGTTTACGTAATGGCAAGGGTTGACGGCGATTCGAAAAAGCACAAAGCCGCCTGGAGTGCGGCAGCCCATATCGGCGGCAAAGATATATCGCTTTGGGCGGCTGCCTATCCATCCGGTTTCCAGCCATACCGCCAGAGTCATTTCAACATTGATGAGTGGGTTGCAGCCGGTTATGACAGGGCATTTATCACCTCATATTTGAAGTCTCAATCTGATTCATACAACCATCCCAATGCTGCGATTGAACCCCGCATCCCCGGGATTTTCCAATACTACAGCACGGCAGAAGATGAACTGGCCAATATATTCGCCGGAAAATACTCGGCCCAGGAAGGAGCCGACCGGATTGCGGCGGCGTGGGAAAAGCTCACCGATCAAATCGGCCGCGAAAAACAAATCAAGCTGTATAGAGCTTCGCTTGGGTTATAATAAAGGTAGTAACAATCGGCTGACGGAAGCCAACGACCACCTGCGGAGCAGGTAGCTTGCCTTTTCGGCCATTGGCCGAAAAGGCATGAGGACGTCAGTCCTCAGAGCGTTGAATTTGTCCGCCTCCGGCGGACCACGGCGGGATTTGTATGGCAAGAAATCACACCGTCAGCCATTCATTATCTTCGCTCATCGGCGATCGTTTTAAGTTTGTCACATTTCGGGGTTGGAATGTTGGAGTCAAAGCGCCGCAATCGCTTCTGCTTCTATTCACTTTAAATAATGGGATCAGGTTTTAATGGCTAGTTCGTCAGCTCTGGAGGGTCAAAAACATTTTAAAGTGGGTATAGAGCATATTCCCGCAAGTCGGAAGAGAATCGGACGGGCAATGATTCTTCTGGCCTCTCTGATTCTGGTGGTGGCTATTCTTATTCAAATTCTGTACAAAACAGAGACCATCACAGTCGGTTTTGATACCTGGCGCCCGGTACTGTATGCATATCTTCTTTGGGCGGTTGCCCTGGCAATTGGACAGGTGTTTATCAGAGGAGAGCTTGGCAGGCGCAGCCTGTTCTTGCTGCCCGCTCTTTTATTCACTATTTCGGTGGTGATCTTTCCAACTTTTTTCGGACTGTATATAGCATTTACAGACTGGAATCTTAGTTCTTTTGAAGGACGTCAGTTCAATGGATTAGACAATGTTCGGGAACTCATTCAGGATACCTACTACTGGGGCGCGCTAAAGAATACAGTCTATTACATTGCAACGGTGGCTGTGGAATTTGTTATTGCCTTTTGTTTGGCGCTGCTAATAAATACCCAGATCCGTGCGCGCAAGTTTTTTCGCATTGCCTTTTTGATGCCTTTCATGCTGAGTCCGGTTGCGGTCAGCTGGATGATCGGCAAGTCACTGATGGAATATCGTTTTGGCCCGGCCGCTACCTTTGCGCGTTTTCTCGGGTGGGACACGCCGGCCTTCTTCTCCACGCCATGGCTGGCACGGATCAGTATCGAGGTGATGGATGGATGGATGTTTATCCCATTTATGATGATCCTCCTGCTGGCAGGTCTGCAAGCCATACCAAAGGATATTCAGGAAGCCGCCACAATGGATGGGGCAAATGCAAGGCAGTCATTTTTCAAGATTGTATTCCCGTTAATGATTCCGGTCAGCCTTACGGCTATCATTCTAAGAATCATTTTCAAGTTGAAACTGGCAGATATTGTGATCAATGTGACTGCAGGAGGACCCGGCGGGGCAACCGACACCGTCACGAGTTACATTTACCGTGTGTATCGGGAGCGATCCAATGTGGGGTATGGCACGATGCTGGCCGAGGTTTATTTAATTCTTATTATCATTTTTATGTTGACCGTATTATCCCTGGTAAATCGCTGGCGAAGAAAAAGTCGGTTAGCGTAGCCAGGACTAAGTCATCAAAATTTAAACAAAGTTACAGATGGAGCTCTTAATTGGCCTCTTCTATTTTCAGCGGTCATTTCTATGACCGTGAAACGATTCGGCGGTTCAATGTCCTGTGGATCCGTATTTTCATATACTTTGGATTGCTCTTCTGGGCATTCATCTGTTTATTTCCCGTCTACTGGACATTAACGACGACCTTCAAGGCAGCGGTCAACGTCACCCAGGGCCATTTGATCCCCTGGGTTGACTTCGAACCAAAATGGATTGGATTGCGCTCACTGGGCCTGTCGCCAAATACGATTTTTGAAATCTCAACCGTGCGGGATGAATTCCTCAAGCGCCTATCAAACAGCGTCATTGCTTCAGTTGGGGCTTCGACCCTGGCCGTTTTGATTGGATCCCTGGCCGCATACGGCCTCACTCGTTTTCAGTACAAGTTCGGCTTCTTTAAAAACAAGGATATTTCCTTTTTCTTCCTGTCGCAGTTGATCTTACCACCGGTTGTTCTGGCACTGCCATTTCTGGTGCTTTACAAGGAATTAGCCTTGCTTGACACCAAGGTGGGGCTGATCCTGTTATATACCCTCATGGTGTTGCCGATTGTTATCTGGATCATGCAGGATCAATTCAGTACCATCCCGATTGAGCTGGAAGAGGCGGCATTTATCGACGGTTTATCGGTTTGGGGTGTTTTCCTGCGAATTGTAACACCGCTCTCCTTTCCCGGAATGGTCGCCGCCTTCATCCTTTGCTTCGTACTCAGCTGGAACGAATACTTTTTTGCCGCTTTATTGACCAGCACCAGTGCCAAAACCCTGCCGGTAATGGTCGCCAGCCAAACCGGGTCCCAGGGAATCAGCTGGTGGTCCATGGCGGCGCTTTCGGCTGCGGCCATTCTCCCCCTGGCGCTGATCGGGCTCTTTCTTGAAAGCTACATCGTCAAAGGGCTGACCGCAGGATCGGGAAAGTAAACCGAATTCTCAAAGAACTGATAAGCTTATATGAAGCTTCACGAAGTTAAAAGCGAACCGTAGAACCGCAGAATATCGAATATCGAAGGGTGGTGTCGCTTTGCTCAGTCATTTTTTTCTAAAATAGACAGAATACATACCTTCGATATTCGATATTCGCTTTTAAAAAATCCTTTTATCAATCAAAAATGGCCACTCCACGGTCAGCGGCTGGGCTGATACCTGAAACCATGAACGGAGGTTCTCATGGGTAAACTACCGGATTGGATTGGAAATTTTCCTTTTCCGCCTGATAAAAAAAAACCGATTGTCATCACCCGCTCTCAAACCAAACAGTTTATCTATCCTGACAAGCCGGAGAATAGTGATTTTAATTGGAACTATGCCAGTACAGATAAATTTTTTATTGCCCAGTATCAGCTGTCACCCGGTGTAAAATTCATGCCGGCCGATGTGCACACCGGTGATGAGGTCTATTATGTCGTTGAAGGAACCCTGACCATGCTCAATCCCGCAACCGGAGAAGTACATCAGGTTGAAGAAAACGAATGCTTCTTTATACCATTGGGAGGATGGCATCAAGGCTATAATTTTACCAATAAACAGACCCGTATTTTCCTGATCATCGCCCCCAAGATCTGGCCTCCCAAGGGGCTTCCGGAAGACGGTTTTCCCGGGGAAACACAGATTTTTTCTTTTAATAGACAGCTAAATCCGAACCCGATAACGAAACCGGTTCGCTTACACGAGGGTCCCCGGACCCCCGATCTGATCGGCCGCTGGCCCATTGCAGGTCCACTAGCCCGCAAAGAACCGGTAAACAGTATGCTTATTTCCGAAAAAGACAAACTGTCGGTGATATGGGGAGAGGAATACCCGGTTCTACTAAAATTTCTTGTCAGCAATGACCTGGTTCATATGGCAGAGTTTTTTCTTCCCGCCGGAGGTTTAAGCCCTCGCTGTTCGGAGGCTCACTCACACCAGGGTGACGAAGCTGTCTATGTTTGCGAAGGTGATCTGTGTGTGTTTTTCCCTGATACCAACGATGCATTGGAAGTCAGACCGGAGGAGGTTGTCTTTATTCCCGAGGGGGTAAAACATCAATATATCAATTATTCCGACCAGGTAGTCAAAGCAGTCAAGACGGTTGCGCCGGGGTTGTGATACTGAGATAAATTTTCATATTCGACACCCCTTACAGCCAAAGCCAGCCGAGTGCCTCCACACCCAGATAAATCGGCTCATCGTCTCTCTGGTCGGGATATAATTCATTGGTCAACACCCGCTTTAACTCGTGATAGGGGATCATGCAGGATTTGGTCCCGGTTTCCGATACGGGATTGACATCAAAATAAGCGTTCTTGATAATATTAAACTCCCTTTCATTTAAATCATACATTTCTTTGAGATATTTGATTTTATTTTCTTGGGTCTCGGCATGATCATAATTCACGGAAGCAATTGCCAGATCATAGATGACCCGGTTCCTGCGATTGGCTGTGATCAGCTTTGCAAAATGAGGTTCATAGACCTTCAGTTTAGTGTCTGCGGCGATTGCTTCTTGTATTCTTTTCAGCTTTTGCATGATCTTTGGCCATTCTTTTATGGCTTTTTCAATGCGCGGTATATCTTTTTTCTCAACCTTGTTTCTGGCAAAAGGAAATTCGGTGGGAAATATCTTCAGCTGGCTTTCATGAATGGTAAACATATTCTTCAGTACAAAAAGTATATCATCTGCCAGCTCCTCCCCGAATACCGCATTTAGAGAGTACCGGTAAAAATCTTCCGCTTCCCGGTAGGCCCCCCAGCTATAGTAGGCATGCGCAAACAGGTGCATAAAAAATCCGTACCATTCGAACATATATCCATTCGTTCCCTTGACCCCCAATTTAGCCGAACCGATATGCTGGCGAATATCCTCATCCAGGAACTGGTCGTTGGTCTCTTCTTCGCATCTTAAACCATTTGAGCGGAATATTCTAATCAATCGGCCAAAACAGGAAGACACGGCGTTGCTTTCCGTATCCCGGGCCCAGATCCGGTCTTTGCCGAATGCTTCTGTCCATTTCTCAAACTCGCTGTCGGGAACATAAAGCCCGGGCGCCCAGAAAAGTCCGACGTCGCGCGGCACACTGCTCACCATCTCCTGCATGACATCCGCCGGTTTCTCAAGTGGCGGCTGCCGCCATGCTCGGATGCCTATTTTGCAGTTTGGGTTTTCTTCCCTGATGACGCCGCACAGGGTATGCAGCAGCTTGCTGTTTGCGATATTTTTGGCCGCTTCGGGGGTGTTCACTTTTTTCAAATAGTTTTCTTTGCAATTATCACAATCGCAATACCAGAAGGCCTCTTCACTTTCCTCAAAATCGATACCGTCATAGCCAAGCTGGACGATTTTTCTGAAAGATTGCTTCAAATATTCGATGGATTCGTCATTGCTTAAACACAAGCGGTCAAAGTCATTGACATATTTGCTGCCGGCCGGCAGCTTCATGCGTTTTTCTTTATAGATACTCGGGTAGCCGCCGTTATAGCTGTTTAACCCGACGTATGCGAAAAAGGATACGCCCAGCTTGTGTCCGTAAGCGATCAGTTTACTTAAAAACTCATCCGCAAGATTGGGGTGTAAATACTCGACGGTGATCCAGTTTTGGCTTTCTTTGTTCCAGACCTTCATCCGGTAATTTCTCAGAACGGTTTCAGGATATTCATCAAACTCAAACGGCCAGTAGCCATACATGCACATATTGAACTGGTTTATTTTAAAATCAGAACAGATATTTAAGTACTCCACCCATTCGTCGTATCCCCAAAGCTGCATATCAAAACCCAGCCGGCCGTAGCCGGCATACCATCCAAACGTATTTGATACGGACCGCTGCGCTATGGTGGGCCAATCCTTGATATACGCTGCTTCCATGTAGCAGCTGTCACCGGCATTTTTGAACAGTTGCTTTAAGGTTGAGAGCCCATTAACCAATCCGTTTTTTTGCTCATAAATTAATTCGGTGCTGTTTTCTTTAACATCTAAGATATACCCCTGCTTGAGAAACAGGTCTTTGTTCTCACATTCAAACCCACCAAGACCCTTTTTTAGAACCAAGATCAGACATCCGTCTTCGTCTTTTTGCGAAGTACATACGCCGATTTCCGGATAATTCCACAACTTCATTTCAAGCAGCTCTATGATTTCTTCCAGGTTTAAAGCCGCATTTTTTATTTCAATTCCGATGCGGTTAAACGCTTTTGTTTTTCCGCTGCCTTTTTGATATTCCTTTGCTTCCGGCAACATTGCGAACATGAATATTTCTCCTCGTTAAAAGAGCCCACCCCATGGAGGTGATATAGGCGTTAACATTTACCAGCGGTGTTATTGTACTTGATCTGGTCGTTATACATTTCATGAAAAACCCGATATTTCAAATCATGATAAGATCCAGGTTATTAGCAGAAATTGTGGTATGAGCGGCCTTATGGCCATCAAGTGGCCAAGGGGATCGGCCATTGAAAAATAAAAAAATATTAGAGCGTTTGCATCAAGCCATGGAAGTCACGATAAACCGGAGACAAATCGCAAAACTACCGGTGTCGGGACGTTACTATGACGAACGCTCTATTTGATCAGGTTCGTTCTAATAAACTCCGAGGTGGCGATTGGATCTCTCTTTTTTATCAGTTCTTCAACTGCATTCATCCCGACCGATTCAAGAATGGACTCCAGTTTTTGCAGGTAAAGTACACTTGATTTTATCGCACCATAACCATCTTCACGGTAAGGGTACTGATCCATTGAATGCCAACCCGCGTAATTCGTCATTTTTAACCAAAAAAGAATTTCAAAAAACTCGGTTAACCGCAATGAACCCACGATCATATCATCATCCCAGGCATTATAATTATCGTTATAGTGCATGTGAAATAATTTATCGCCTGCCATTTTGAATAAGGCAATGGATTCCCCGACATTTTCATAGGCGGCAAAAGCATGCCCCGTATCGATACAGGCACCGACGTTTTCCATATCAAGCTCTTTGATTAATAAAATTGTATCCGCAGCTCTGGCTAAATAGGAATGGGTTCGCGGCTCTTTCAGTTTGTATTCCAGCGCAAACCGGACACCCTTCTTAGCGGCATAACGCGCACTTTCCCGGATTCCTTCCGCAAACCATTGTCGCTCTTCCATATAATCCGCGCATAAGGCATAATCATAGCCGTCCTGGCCCGGCCAAATATTGAGCAGGTCACAGTTCATTTCACCGGCCATATCCGTGCAGGTATTCACCTCGGCCACGGCGGCCCTGCGAATATCGCTATTCGCTGATGAAAAACTTCCCTTGCCCCATTTTTTCTGACTAAAAAGATCAGGAATAATCGATACACATTTTAATCCAAAATCATCTAACTTCTGCTTCATCTCGCTGACATTTGTTTCATCAATATCCCAGGTGCCGACAAGCTCTATCCCTTTAACCCGATTAATCTGAGACGCTTGTTTCAGCATCGTATCTTTGTCCAATTCCTCTTTATAGCCGGATGACAGGAATCGATCACAGGTATTTCCAAGATTCCCTAAAATTATCGAATATTTCAAAGACATGTTGCGTTCTCCTTATAAGCCGGATTTATAAGCACCTGGATTTGGCACGAGTCGGAGGCTTTCATATGCAAGGCACTTAAGGGTGAGGCTATAATGGCCTATGCTGATCCCTTAATAACGCAGCAGAAGAAAGCCTCCGGCTCGCCCGCAGGGTGAAAATTAATGAGATTAAATCGACTATAATCCTCTTTACCTATCAGGTACTTGGCTTTAGTGTTATAAAGCGCCCAATCTATTGTTAATTTGACATTATTAAACCTTCTCATTAATTTTAATGCAAGATTCAGGTAGTCAGTTCCGATGGCAAATCCTTTGCTTCAGGGAAACTGGTCTGGGTGCCTGATGATTGAACGCTGACGGCTGCAATCCTGTTGGCACGCTCGATGGAATCCGACAAAGATTTCCCGGCTGCAAGAAAAAAAGCCAGGCTTCCAACAAATGCATCGCCGGCACCGGTGGTATCCAGTGCTTTGACCGGATCCACCGGCACGTGCTCAGTGGTTGCGCCCGTTACTAATAAACTGCCGCGTTCACCCAAAGTTAGAATCACGGAGGCAGCGCCGTGTTCAATCAGCACCTTTGCCGCATTTTCAGCTTCCTCCACCGATTTGACTGACATGCCGGTGAGAAGTTCGGTTTCAGTCTCGTTGGGGCAGAAGATATCACTTAAATGGTAAAATTCTTGCGGAATTTCTGAGAGTGCCGGCGCCGGATTGAAAATGGTTTTCACCCCTTCTTCGCGGGCTATACGCAGCGCTGCAAGGTTAATGTCCAGAGGTATTTCAAGCTGGCATACCAGAATCGAGGAAGACGCGATAGCCGGACGGGCGGCCTCGACTTCCGCGGCGGTCAAAAGATCATTGGCACCGGTGACAATGATGATTGAATTGTGACCCTCCGTATCAACGGCAATTGGAGCGACTCCTGAAAATGCCTGATCCGTAAAATGAATGTGTTGTGGGTTCACCCCCCAGGATTTGAAATTTTTTAGCGTATTCTCGCCAAATACATCCTGGCCGAGTTTGGTGACCATGGTCACATCGCCACCCATTTTAGCCGCCATTATCGCCTGATTGGCGCCCTTACCGCCGAATCCCATGTGAAATCGATTACCATGAAGTGTCTCCCCCATTCTGGGCAGTCTGGGGACATAACTGATCAAATCTAGATTACAGGCTCCGACAACACAAATCTTGGGTTTTTCCATGGGTAACTCTCCTGTATGCTAGTTTATTCCTACTAGTTGCATAAATTTGTGTATTCAAACTTAGCCGCTGTGATGAAGACCATTGCGATTATTGACCGATCCTGGATTCTGGTTTCTGGATTCTGGATGTTGTTGGATTTCACCAATAGTTTATTGATAGACATCCAGCATCAAGTATCAAGCATCCAGCATCTGTCCGGAAAACGCAACCGCTCAAACATCTTGGCCATGTTAGATGCCACGGTGGCGGTTACATGACATTGCCGTCAGGGCCGATGACTCCTTTCACCAAAATAAAACAACCATAGGGTCTTCTCTCCGAAGTAGATACGACCGCATACGCTTGTTTTGCCCGTTCATAAAAGGCATGTCGTTCTATCGAAGCCATTGGCCAGTCTCGATCTGAAAAACGATCTACACTTTTTTTCAAGTCAGTGTGAACCTCCAATACTTCATCGGGTTTTCCGACGACCTGCATGTACAAAACAGGAGAATCGACGAAGCTATCCAAAGGAAATACCGCAAGGATTGCATCCGCTGCTTCAGAAATTGTATTCCCATCCAGGCGGATCAGACTGCCGTGGGTGGTTTGAGCGGCAATGGAATCGGAAGGGAAATTACAATCGGCCAGAACCAGTTCATCACCATGTCCCATGGCACGCAAAACATACAAAAGTTCCGGAGTTAATAGTGGGTTCAGATTTTTTAACATACGCCCCCCTTTAAAATGTTTTGAAGCAATTCAAATCAAACAGGACTCATAACGATTAACCGGCTCGAATCCGATTTTTAGATAGGTTTTTTTGTATATTGTGCCATCGGTTTCTGACTATCAGCCGGGATGACCCATTTTTTCTGCAGCACGGTTTAAAAGTTTCTTAACATAATACCAAAAAAAAAGGCCAGTAAAACTTTGATCCCTGAACCGTGAACCCCTCAACCTGAGTTAAACCATCGCCAGTGCATCGGCCAGACTCTTTTCAATGCGCTCACACATGTCATCGATATCTGATTTTTCGGCGATCAGGGGCGGTGCGACGGCAAACCAGGTGGGATCGATCCGCATGATCAGCCCGTTTTTTAAAGCGCTGGCTTTCAACGCGTTGCCAAGCTCGGGAAACGGCAGCATGGTCCGGGTGTCTTTTACCAGCTCAACGCCCCGCAGAATGCCCTTGCCGCGGATTTCCCGGATGACGCCCAAGGATTTTAATTTCTGCAGCTTTCGATTGAGATACTCACCCAGTGATTGTGCTTTGTCCGCCAGTCGATTTTCAGTTATTTCATCCAATACAGCTGTTCCGACCGCGCTGGCCAGGGGATTGCCGGCATAGGTGTGGCCGTGAGCGAACTGCACTTCATCTTCAGGCAGCCCGTAGAAAGCGTCCGCCATGTCTTCCCGGGCTATCATCGCGCCCAGCGGCAGCATGCCGCTGGAGATCCCTTTGCCGCAGCAGATGATGTCCGGTGTGACACCAAATTTTTGGGCCGCAAACATGGCGCCGGTTTTAGCGATACCGGTAATGACTTCATCGAATATCAGGGCAATATTGTGCCGGCTGCAGGTTTCACGGAGTATTTTAAAATATTCATCGGTCGGCGTAATGATGCCGCCGGTATTGCCGACCGGTTCAACAATGACCCCGGCCACGGTTGCCGGATCTTCATGGAGAATAACATCTTCAAATGCCCGGGCGCTGAAGCGGTTGCACGCCTCCCACGTATCGAATCGGTCACGATAGTAATTGGGCGGAAAAACTTTCAGAAATCCCGCCATCTGGGGCTCGAATCGGGTCTTGCGAACGCCGGTACCGCTTGCGGCCATGGCGCCGAATGTTCCCCCGTGATAGCCGTAGTATCTGGATACAAATTTATACTTTTGCGGATACCCGGTTTGTTTGTAATACTGCCGCACAAATTTGAGGGCGCATTCAACGGCTTCACTCCCGCCGCTCAAAGGTTTAATATAATTCAGATTGCCGGGGGTAACGCCGGCAAGTTTTTCAATAAAGTCCAGGGTCACGTTCGTCGTCGCATGCAGCGGCGGTGCAAAGGTGATTTTTTCCATCTGGTCGTGCATGGCACGCAGCAGTCTGGGGTGGCGATGTCCTAAAACCGCAACGAATATTCCGCCAATGGTGTCGAAATACTGCCGGCCCGCGGTGTCCCAATAGTAAAGACCATCGGCCCGGTCGATAATCAGCGGGTTCTTGATGAATTCAGAGGTTTGCTGAAAATCGATAAACGTGTGTTTCAGTAAGGCGATTTGACGCTCGGTTAATTTTGTCATTTTAAACTCCCGGCAAAAGTCTGTAATAGACCCCTAAGGCATTTTCTCTAATAGCATGTTGTGAGTAACTGATGGTTTCAGGTGTCAGTAATAAAAATCTCAAATAACAAAAAACAAATACCAAACAAATCACAATGACCAAAATTAAAAATTCCAAACCATTGGCTTGTGATCTTATTTGAGATTTGGATATTGAAATTTGGAATTTATTTGTAATTTGGTGCTTGCAATTTGCTATTTTCGGTTTATCCGGATTTAGGCCCTTAGCGGGTTTTATCTGATAACGTGAGGATCCGGTTTAAATTGCCATTTTTGCCAACAGCTCGGCCCCCGCTTTCTGACCTGCCAGCTGACCGCCGTCAATCACAAAGACTTGTCCCGTGATAAACGATGCCCCATCGCCGGCCAGGAATAAAAACATGGGGGCGACATCTTCGACCTTGCCGTATCGGTTCAATGGGATGTAGCGGTCAACAAAATTTTCGACAAATTCGGGCGGATCTATCTCAGCCGACATCGGCGTCACCAGGTACCCCGGACATACCGCATTGACCCTGATGCCCACATGGGCAAGTTCTAAGGCCATGGTCCGGGTCAACGCAATGATACCGCCTTTGCTGGCATCGTAGTGGGCATATCCGAATTCCCCCGCCATCCCGTTTTTGCTGGACATGTTGATGACCACTCCTTTATTTCTGGCTGCCATTTTCTTGCAAACAGCTTGTGCAACAAAAAACATTCCCGTCAGATTGACATCAATTATCTTTTTCCATTCCGCGGCGGCAATTTGCAGGAAGGGCGTTTCAGATGCAATCCCGGCGTTGTTAATTAAAATATCAATTGGAGCAATTTCTTCGGCAGCGTCCACGGCCTCAAGTACGTCCGGCTGCCGGGATACATCCACGCGGTATGGATGCACTTCATAATCTTGCGCCGTTAATGTCCCGGCGGCATCATTTAGCAGGTCTTCGACGTTGTCGAATATCGTCATGCGTGCGCCCTGCTGTGCAAAATGCCGGGCGATTTCAAATCCGATCCCTCTCCCGCCGCCGGTGACGAGTACATGTTTTCCTGAAAATTGGCCTTTCATACCGCCTCCTTGTCTGGTTTTGCCCGCATGACAGGTTTTTGCCGTTTTCTTCAGATTCGCGCAGAACACCTCAGTATCCATGCGTTTTTACAAGCTTGCTTATCAGATTTGAGCTGAAACCGCAAAGCGATATGATCTATGGATGAGGGAGACGTTAAGCCAAAAAAAAAATTTTATAAAAATGGCAATTGAATCTCAGCGCTACCATCACCGCACCGGGTCAATTGCGGCAACTTGACCCCCGACTTCACGCAGGACTGGTTGCGTGCAAAATTCAGATAAGAAAAACCCTTGACATCGAATAGGGGAGCAACTATAGAAATTTAAACCGGATTAAAACCCTGTCTGCTTAACCCTGGTATAATCGAACCGATGCGCCGGATCGCCGATCCGGAGTTGTCGCCCCAGCGGATCATCATGAAACCGGAGCTGGTCATTCGGAGTTCATGTCATAAAAGCATATATCCCGAAAATATTATCAAAGATGACTGGTGTTGTGCCCCGAAAATCTCTGAAAAAAATATGTGTAACTCTGGTAACCCGGTATTCGATGTTCATCTTTTCAGTTGCCGGCTGCAAATAAACAACTTAGCGCGTATGGAGATAAACCGCCTGTCCAGGCCCCTGTCGTGTTTTGAATGGACTTCAAAAGATTAAGGAAAGCGTTATGGATTCCAGCATGGGAGCAGCAATAGAGCGGGTCACCACCAAACTGTTTAAAGTTCCGCTGCCGGAGGTACTAACGGATGCCAAACATGGCGACCACACCCATTTCGAACTCGTTACCGTAACCGTTACACTGGCGGGCGGTCACGCGGGTACCGGCTATACTTATACCGGCGGCAAGGGCGGGCAGGCAATCCGCGCGATGATTGAATATGATTTGGCCCCGGCGTTAATCGGCAAAGATGGATTGGCCATCGACGCTATATACGATTTCATGGAATGGCATGTTCATTACGTCGGACGCGGCGGCATTGCCGCATTTGCCATCTCGGCCATCGACATTGCCCTGTGGGATAATCGCTGCCGACACGCGGGCCAACCGCTGTGGAAACTGGCGGGCGGGGCCTCAAACAGGACCTTAGCCTATTGCGGCGGCATTGACCTGATGTTTCCGACGGCCAAACTGCTCGGCAATATTCAGAGCTATCTCGAACGCGGATTTAATGCCGTCAAAATCAAAGTCGGGCGCGCCGCCCTTGACGAAGATGTTGCACGTGTCAAAGCCGTACGGGAACTGATCGGCGATAAGATCAAGTTTATGGTGGATGCCAACTATTCCATGTCGGTGGACAAAGCGATCCGGGCCGCTCGGGCGTTTGAGCCCTATGACATTTTGTGGTTCGAGGAGCCGACCATTCCCGACGACTACCAAGGATATGGGCAGATAGCCGAAGCGACCGGCATGCCCCTGGCCATGGGTGAAAACCTGCATACGATCCATGAATTCGGCTATGCCTTCGAACAGGCAAAGTTATCCTACATCCAGCCGGACGCGTCCAACTGCGGCGGGATTACCGGTTGGCTGCGGGTGGCCGAACTGTCCGAAAAATACAACCTGCCCATCTGCAGCCACGGAATGCAGGAACTGCATGTGAGTCTGATCGCGTCCCAACCCCATGGCGGTTGGCTCGAAGTGCACAGCTTTCCCATTGATGAATACACCACGCGGCCGCTGGTTGTCGAAAACTACCGCGCCGTTGCGCCCGATGCTCCGGGGATAGGCGTCAGGTTTAACCGGGACAAGCTAAAGCCGTATGAAATTTAGAAACGCATCCTATGAAATTTTCTTCGTTTGATCCCCCACACCGTCGCCACAACCCACTAACGGGTGAATGGGTCCTGGTATCCCCCCACCGGAACAGGCGCCCCTGGCAGGGGCAACTGGAAAAACCAGCGCCGGTAAACCCGCCGGTCTATGATCCGGATTGCTATTTGTGCCCGGGAAATCAGCGCGCCGGTGAGGTCAAAAACCCCAATTATGCTAAAACCTATGTCTTTACCAATGACTTCAGCGCACTGCTTCCTGAAACGGAGCGTTTTGATACTACCCACCGGCTATTAAAAAGTGGGGCCGCACGGGGCACCTGCAAAGTCGTCTGTTTTTCCCCGCAACACAACATGACATTGCCGGAAATGAGTGAAGCGGGGATACGGGCTGTGGTCGATACATGGGCCGAGCAAACCAGTCAACTGGGCCATAGTTATCGCTGGGTGCAAGTGTTTGAAAACAAAGGGGCCGTCATGGGGTGTTCCAACCCTCACCCGCATGGCCAAATTTGGGCGGTAAATGTTTTGCCGAATGAACCAGCCAAAGAGGACAGACAGCAACAAACCTATTTTCAGGAACATAAAAAACCATTATTGACCGATTATGCCCGGGTAGAAATAGAGCGAAAAGAACGCCTGGTCATCCAAAATGCGCATTGGCTGGCGGTCGTCCCATACTGGGCGATCTGGCCCTTTGAAATACTGCTCCTGCCGCGCCGTCATGTTTTACGAATCTTTGATTTGAACGGGGCCGAACGAGACGCCCTGGCCGACATCCTCAAGCGCCTGCTCACCCGCTACGACAACCTGTTTGAAGTATCATTCCCGTATTCAATGGGTTGGCATGGTGCGCCGACGGATCACAACGATTATGATTATTGGCAGCTGCATGCTCATTTTTACCCGCCTCTGCTGCGCTCTGCAACCGTCAAAAAATTTATGGTCGGGTATGAAATGTCAGCCGAACCCCAACGGGATTTGACAGCCGAACAAGCCGTGCAACGATTGCGGGGTTTGTCCGAGATTCACTATAAATCCAGGCATTGATGGAGTAATATGTCCACCCGAGAACACGCTATAACGGAATTTAAACGCCACTTTGGAGATCCGCCGGCCTTTGTGGTGCGCGCGCCGGGACGGGTCAACCTGATCGGTGAGCACACCGACTATAACGATGGTTTTGTACTACCGCTAGCGATTGACCGGGCGGTCTGGATTGCACTGAGGCCCGCATCCACCAAACAGGTTGTGCTTCACGCCTTGGATTTGAATCAGTCGGCTGAGTTTTCACTCAAAAATATTAAACATGAAAATCAGGAATGGGTGGAATATGTTAAAGGTACCGCCTGGGCCTTACAACAGGCCGGGTACCTTCTGGCCGGCTGGGAGGGTTTAATAACAAGCAGCATACCGATCGGTGCGGGGCTTTCCTCCTCGGCGGCCTTGGAACTGGCGGCAGCACGGGCGTTTGCAGCGGTATCCGGCTATCCGTGGGACGCAGTTAAGATGGCCCGGATCGGGCAACAGGCCGAGCGGGACTGGGTCGGGGTTAACTGCGGTATTATGGACCAGATGATATCGGCCCTGGGACGGGCAGGACACGCGCTTTTAATGGATTGCCGCTCGTTAAAAACAAATCTGGTGCCCCTGCCGCCGGACATGGCCGTCGTCGTTCTTGACACCGCCACCCGCCGGGGGCTGGTGGACTCTGCCTACAATATACGCCGGCAGCAATGTAATGTGGCGGCCCGTTTTTTTGGCGTGCCGGCCTTGCGCGATGTCAGCCGGGACGAGTTTGATGCCAAAGCGGCGGCACTCGATCCGGTCGTTTTCCGGCGGGCACGCCACGTGATTGAGGAAAACTTCCGGACGCGCGACGCTGTGCAAGCCATGTCTCGCAAAGACGCCGCCAAACTTGGCCGATTGATCAACGCCAGTCACGCCAGTTTGCGGGACGATTTTGAAGTGTCGAGCCCACAACTGGATCAAATGGTCGACTGTGCCCAACAGGAGTCCGCTTGCTATGGGGCGCGTATGACCGGGGCCGGGTTCGGCGGTTGCGCGATTGCCATCGTTCAATCGGAGGCAGTTCATGATTTCTGCGAGACTGTGACCATCAACTATCAGAAAGCAGCAGGCTTGAAACCCGAAATTTATGTTTGCACAGCCACCGATGGCGCAACAACTAGTGCAATCTAATACCTGAATTTTCGGGCATAGAACGAAAAAATAAAAGCGCGCCGGTGCATTATATGTTGAATTTGCAATCCCTGCCGTGGCATGATTTGTATGGCGCAAATCATGGTGCCCCGTCAAGTGCGGCAACTTGATCTCGAACTTTAAAAAGGAGGAAAAATGAGCAAGACCGAAGTGTTGAACGAAACGTTTCATTTTATTTTCAACCGGATGGTGGACACGGGCCAGGCACCGCATTATACAGAGATTGCAGCCGAACTCGGAGTTTCACCCGAAGACGGGCGAAAAACGATGCATACCCTGTTTGAGTCCGGAGTCTATGGCTGGCTGTTTCCAAATACGGATTTTATCGCCTCGTTCGCCCCTTTTAACAATCAACCCACCCAGTTCCGCGTCACCGTTGAAGGCGAGCAGAAGTGGTTCGCGCAGTGAGCTTTCGAATCGCTGGCGGTCAGCTGGCTGTTTCCGGGGAAAAAGGTTCGCATCGACTCCCCATGTCTCGATTGCGGTGACCCGATCACCATCGAAATGCGTGACGGCTTAATCGAAAAGGCCGATCCGGAAGGATTGATCGGCCATGTATCCCTTCCCGTGTCCAAATGGAGGCCGGATGTTGCTTACGCCTGAAGTACGATGCTTTTCTTCCGGTCGGAAGAACATTTGAAAAACTGGGCGCAGTACGATCCTGCTACACAGGATGGAGTTTCCCAGTTGGAGGGGCTGCTAGCGATGTTTTCCAGCAACCTCTTCAAAAGACGAATGGACCCGGATTACTTCTCCAATATGAAAACATATTTGGGGGAATTGATCGGAGAAGTCGGTAGCAATGATAAAATCGGTGCTTTTTTGAAAACTTAAAAGGTGATTCATGATTGAGGAACGGATTCTTTATGGCTATGATCGAAGGGTGGTCAAGTCCACCCTCGGGGGGATTAATCTGGTCTTAAATAAACCTTTTGACTGATTTATCCTTGAATGTTATACGTTTTTATCAATAATTCTCATCATTAGCAGATTGTCTGCGATAACCTCCATTTATTTAATTCGTACTCTTTAAATCTTAATTCCCCCAATCGAGAAGGAGGAGAAAATATGAAAACAGGAAAACTATTGACGATCTTAGTTGCAGCGTTTCTATTGACAACGATGAATGTCATGGCTGAATCTGTAACCCTTCGACTTGCCGATCAGTTCCCACTGACGCATTTTGCCTCCAAAACAGGCTCTCAGGCATTTATCAAACAAGTAGACGAGATGTCGAAGCAGACGATTAAGATCAAGCATTTTCCGGCGCAACAGCTGGCCAAGGCATCCGGTATGCTGGATGCGGTGAAGAATCGCGTTGCTGACATTGCCGTCTGCGGTGTCGTTTATGTATCGGATCGGATGCCCCTGTCCGGTGCCGCAATGCTGCCCGGTCTGTTCAATGATGTCACGACCGGCACCCGGGCTTATACCAAGCTGGCAAACAAGGAACTGCTGGAAGCAGAATTTCTGCGTCACGGCGTGCGACCGTTATGGGTGTCGCTCGCACCCGTCTACCAGCTGCAGTTGACTTCCAAGGAACCGATCACCAGTCTTGAGGATATCAAGGGCAAGAAATTGCGCACCGCCGGTGCGATCATGGAACTGACTGCCAAGGCACTGGGTGCAACCCCGGTGACAATCGGCCCGAGTGATTTCTATCTGTCCCTGCAACGCGGAACAGTAGACGGTGCGATTTATACTATCCCAGGGTGGCGTGCATACAGCCTGCAGGAAGTGTTGAACAGTTCCACCGTTAACGCCGGTCTCGGTTCCGTCGCTTTTGCCACCCTGATTAACGAGGATGTGTGGCAGAGCCTGTCGCCGGAAGTCCAGTCTATATTACAGAAGACAGGGGAAGCAACCGGGGCGGGTGCGGCCGCGATCTTCGACAAGGTTGTGGCCAAATCCAACAATAATATGAAAGAGGCCGGAAAAAATATCTATCCCTTGTCGCCGGCGGTTCTTGAAGAGATGAGCGCAAAGCTTGCAACCGTTGAAAAAGTCTGGCTGGATCAAATGAAGAGCCGCAACCTGCCCGGTGACAAAATTCTTGAGGCGTTTAAGCGTTATCTCAATGAATAGTGATAATTACCAAAAAAAAGACATTACCCGCTTTTTAGAGCTTTTCGAAAAACTCTACATGGCGGTGGCCATGATTTCGATCTTTGTTATGATGCTGTCAATCAGTGCCGATGCGCTGAGCCGTTACCTGTTCGGCAGCCCGATTACGGGGCAGTATGAGTTCACCCAGCTTTACCTGCTGGTCATACTCGTTTTTATGGCCCTGCCACGCACTTATGTCATCGGGGGGCATATTCGGCTCAACCTTCTGGATGGGTATCGGCGCAAAATCCCCTTCAATCTGTCTGAAAGGTGTAACGCCGCCCTGGCCGGCATTGCCTTTGGCGCCATTGCCTATATCTCAGGACTTGAGGCCATCGAAAAATTTGTCAACCAGGACAAGCTTTTCGGTGCCGTTCAATTTCCCATATACTGGAGTTATGTCTGGCTGCCGCTTGGCAGCGGTCTTATGGCGCTGCGATTGATTTATGAGATATTTGTTCCGCTGCCGCGCCATGACAATCAGCCAGAAGGTGAGCTATGAGTCTCACCCTGATTTTGGTTATCTTGCTGCTGTTTCTTCTGCTGTTGAACAGCATGCCGGTTGGTTTTTCATTGCTGGTTTCAGGTTCAGCCGGCCTGCTGGCCATCGCCGGCTTGCAGACCACCCTGGGTGTACTGAAAGCTTCACCTTATGAACAGGCTGCCAGTTTTTCGCTTTCAACCATTCCCATGTTCATATTGATGGCGGAATTTTTAACCGCCGGTCGTGTGACGCGTGAACTGTTTTCCGCCTGTCATATGTGGCTGGGCCGGTTGCGGGGAGGACTGTCATTTGCAGCCGTATCAGCAGGTGTCCTTCTGGCCGCGATTTCAGGATCAAGCAGCGCCTCGGCCGGGACGTTAGCCTCGGCCGCCTACCCTGAAATGAAGCGCTACGGCTATGATAAAGCCTTTGCCACCGGGGTAGTCGCCACGGTCGGCACGCTGGCCATGATGATCCCACCCAGTATCGGGCTGGTGTTGTTCGGAATTTTCACCGAAACCTCGGTTAGTCAACTTTTGCTGGCCGGCATTATACCGGGTCTGATGACCGCAGCCGGCTACGCGATCACGATATATGTAATTACCAGAATACGGCCTAACGCCGCACCTGCCGGTGAGCGGGTATACACATTGAGGGAGAAAGCAGGCTCGTTGATCCCGATCTGGCCCGTGATCGCCCTCATGATCGTGATGATTGGTTCGATTTATACGGGTGTGATTACTCCGACAGAGGCGGGTGCGGTTGGATCCCTGGTTGCCCTTTTACTGGCGGTTATCAAGCGACGGATGACTAGGAGTGACTTTAAAACCGCCCTGACAAATGCCACCCGCAACAGCACCATGATCTTCATCATCATCATCGGGGCCATGGTTTTCAGTGTGTTTCTTACGTTGACAGGGTCGACGCAGGATCTGATCTCCGCCATTCACACATCGGGCATGAGCCGCTGGTGGATTTTCCTGGCTTTTCTCATGATGTACTTGATACTCGGCTTTTTTCTTGATCAACTGGCGATCCTAATTTTGACCTTGCCGCTGGTTTTTCCGATAATGATGAGCCTTGAATTCAATCCGGTATGGTTGGGTATTGTTTTTGTAAAGACGGCGGAGATCGGACTCGTGTCGCCGCCCCTGGGATTGAACGTGTTTATTGTCGGCAGTGTCACCAATGTTCCGGTGGGAACCGTATTTCGGGGCATTATGCCGTTTCTCATCGCCGATTTCATCGTTCTTGCACTGATCATAATTTTTCCGAACCTGGCTTTGTACATCGCAGAGGTCGCTTCGGCAGTAAATTGAAATTATGGTGTAAATGCCGTGAAAAAACCGCTACGGATAGCCGTCGTCACTGACATTCATTATGGCCCTGATCGATACAGCAAAAAAGGCGACGAGGCGCTTAAGCTTCTTGAAAGTTTTATCAGGCAGGTCAATTCGATGGAAATCGGCCTGGTGGTCGATCTGGGTGACCGGATCAGCAACACCGACCCCGCAGACGACCGCCAACATCTGGCCGACGTTGGTACTGCATTCAAGTCGTTGACCAAAGAATCTCACCATTTAATCGGCAACCACGACGTCGTCCACCTGTCTATCGAAGAGAATGAAAAAATATTGGGTAAGTCTCTGCAACACCACAGCCTTGACAGGCAGGGCTGGCATCTCGCATTCTGGAATACATCCTGTAAACTGCATGAAGGGGAAGGGTTCCGTCTGGAACAGGATGATCTGAGCTGGCTGGCGGCAGACCTGGCTGCAACCGACCTGCCCAGCGTTGTCTTTTCCCATATGCCGCTAGATACCGGTTCGATGGTGGGCAACTACTATTTCGAGCGTCGCTATGCTCATGGTGAGCAGCACCGGAATGCATTCCTGGCACGCGATCTGATTGAAGGCAGCGAGAAGGTCATTGCGGTTGTGTCCGGCCATGTCCACTGGAACCAGCTTCACTTCATGGACGGTATCCCTCATTTTTCACTGCAGTCTCTTAGTGAAACATACACCACCCACCCATATGCGGCCGGATCCTGGGCACGACTGACCTTGGGTGACGCGCTCGAACTGGAGGTGTTTGGCCGAGATCCGGTGATGTACAGAACGCCGCTTAAGAACCCATCACACCATTGGCTGCCCCCACTGGACTGAATTGTAGCAAATGTTTCATTTTGCCTGGGATTTTTGATGATAACGTTCAGCAAGCAGTGTTTAGGTTTCAGGTTTCAGGTTTCAGCAAAATATTTCGATTTGCCGTGACGCAGTTGCTCATGAAAAAAATGTACTTTCAACGGTGTTTGCCTTCGGTTCCGAGCAAATCGTTGTTCAAGATTCTGTTTTCATATAGATAAACGCAAATCCGGTTTTACGAGTAGCCGCCATAGAGATGGTAAGCCTCGAAAAGAGCCGTAATATTTTCAATAGATGTATCGGCTTGAATATTGTGAGCCGTGCCGGCAATATACCCCCCGCCAGGCATCATCTGTCCAAAAACAGACGCAACATGGGCGCGAACATCATCGGGATTCATAAAGGGAAGAATCTTCTGAATGGAAATTCCGCCTTGAAAGCAAAGGCGATCGCCGAAATCCGATTTGAGGCGACCGGGATCCATACCTGATGCCTCAGGCTGAACAGACTGCAAAATGTCCAAGTCACAATCAATAAAATCTTCCATGATAGCGTATACCGAGCCACAGGTATGGTGCATCACTTTCGCGCCATGATCTTTCGCCACCTTGATATAGTCGGAAAATCCCTTTTCGAGCATCTCCTTCCACATTGAAGGTGAAATCATCAATCCGTTCTGCATGCCGAAATCATCGCCGGTGACCAGAATGTCGATTTTTCCCCGCGCTGCCTCCAATATCCTGTTTTCGTATTCAATATAAAATGAAATAATATGATGAAAAATGGAATTGACGATTTCAGGTGATTCCACCATGTCGAAAAAAATCTGACTCATACCGCGAAGATACATGGCCGGCTTGAGCTGCGCGAACCGGTTGAGCCGGTCGCCCATAAAGACGGCGACTCTTCCCCTGTTGCGTATTTCATCACATTGCTTCTCGATACAGGTGTAATCGAACCAGTCCGCCGAGGGCCAATGCGGGTAGTCAAATATGTCTTCCACCTTGGAACATTTTTTCAGCGGACTCTCCAGAACTTCCTTATACACTTCCTTATAGGTGGCTGAACCGTCACTCACCCAAACGGATACCGGCTTGCGGCTGACACCCCATATATCCTTTTCCAGGCCGCCTTCGGTTTTGAGGCTCGGCCCAATATATTCAGGGCCTTCGATATATCGCAGGTCTATGTCGTATTTATCTAGCAAATCGTCATATGACAGCTGCATTTTGGAATTAATTTTGCGTTTGGTGCCTTTCGAAATCCAGCAGTCCAACGGCACCCTGTCGGGTTCCTGATGATCTAAAGCGATAAAGGTTCTTTCCCTTGAATCCATGTATATTATTCCCCTAGCTAGCCTGTCACGCTTTGCCTACCGCACGCAGGCGCTGTTTAATCAACTCTATTGGTGAGGGTGATATAATGAAGATACAGTGATAACTGGCAATGCATAAGCGCAGACTTACGGAGGGCTTTCATATTTATCACTTATGATAAAGCCAGACTCAATTTTATGGCTCCATCAACCTCATCAATGCTGCCCCTGCTGAGCCGGCCGAGGCGTTTTTCCAACCGTTCCTTTGAGATGGTAAGAATCTGGTTTGTTTTTATGATCGAAGGGCGGTCAAGTCCACCCTCGGGGGGATTGATCTGCACGTTCATTGGATAGACCTTAACTGAGCTCGAGATGGCAGCGACTATCGTTGTTGGCGCCTTTTCATTGCCAATATCATTCTGGATGACAAGCGCAGGCCGTCTGCCTGCCTGTTCACTACCTCTGGCAGGTTTCCAATTCACCAGCCATACCTCACCGCGTCTTGGAAAACCTTTCATTTCAGAATCTCCCTTTGGGCTTCAAAGGTGACATCGGCAAAAACTTTATCCGCTTCGGCCATTTCTTCATAGCCCTTCGCCATTAGTGCTTCGGTCTGTTGTTTCAGCCACAAACTAAAAGCCTCTTGAGCAAGCTGGCTTTTTGCCCGATTTAAAGTTTTTGATGCTTTGTCGAGCGCTGCATAAATTTCTTCATCAATGGTTAGACTGACCTTCCTTTTAGTTCTCATTTTACACTCCTTGGTTCCCATATGATTTATAGGATAATATATCGTATAATTAATCTTGTCAATAAATACTACTTATTCGCTGAATTCTGCACCCAATCTACATTCACAACGTTCGAGGATAGCCTCTCAGAAATGATTCCAAGCGATGCCCGGTATTTAGAACTTCTGGATGGGAGTGGGTTCGAATCCAGGTAGAACCCCGCCAGCGAAGGCATGAACTTCAAAACATGGTCGTTTTCAGGTTTTAGAATGACCTTTTTACCGTTACCCGCTCTGATCCCTTTTTTATAGTGGTAAGAGAGCATAAGCATGGTTATTGACACACCACGCGACTTCTGCCATAGTTGAACGCCCGAATAGCTGAAGCGCGAATAATTCTTGGCATAAAAATTTACAGCCAATCATTAAAAAAAGTCGGGTTCGATGCCTGGCATGATGCAAAACCAAACGATATTTTTACATTGAAGCAACGGGAGTTGGTAAAATAGGCGTAATTTAATTGCCATGTGAATGCCTTCAAATCGTATACTACCAGAAAAATGGCTGGCGGATTAGATGATACATGATATTAAATCCCTGTAGAATCCCCTCCCATCCAGAAACCATTTCAGATTATGCACCGCTTTAAATTCGTTATCTATCGACCGATTCAGATGGTCCCTGTTCTTATCGGGATTAGTCTGATCACCTTTATCCTGATCCATTCGATACCCGGTGACCCTGTTCGTATTTTGTTGGGGCCACGTGCAACGAAGGCGGTCATCAAAGCAGTCCATGCCAAGCATGGTCTCGACAAGCCGGTCTACATTCAATACGGCTACTTTTTGAAAAATCTCCTTCAGGGAGACATGGGCCGGTCCATTGTTTTCAAGATGCCGGTACTTGGGCTGATCGCGGAAAGGATATCAGCGACACTTTTTCTGTTGGTCAATGGTTTGGCTTACGCGCTGGTATTAACCCTTCCCCTGGCAGTCTTGGCAGCGTTGTACCAGGGGCGAATTCCCGACCACCTCATTCGATTGGTTTCCACCGTCGGCTTAGGATTCCCCGCCTTCTGGCTGGGTATCATGATGATGATGGTTTTTAGTGTTTGGCTGGGTAAATTTCCAGTATCCGGATACGGCCGGACATTTATCGAGCACCTCCATCATCTTTTTTTGCCGTCCTTGACCATCGCCATTGCGTTGTCGGCGGTTCTGATTCGTAACCTCCGAGCAAGCTTGCTGACGGAAATGGATTCTGATTACGTTGCCGCGGTCCGTGCGAAAGGCCTGCCGGAAAGCTGGATATTTATACGGCACGTGATACGAAATTCGCTGATCCCGACCATCAATTTGCTTGGGGTCAATTTGGGTTGGCTGATTGGCGGTACAGTGATTATCGAGACGGTGTTTTCCGTACCGGGACTTGGATCGTTGCTGGTCAGTTCCATATTCGCAAGAGATTACATGGTGGTGATGGCTATCACCATGGTTTTCGCATGCGCAATCGTTCTCGTTAATTTCACCGTTGATGTCCTTACCGTTGCCCTGGATCCGAGGATTCAACTTTGAGCATGACGACTCCGATACCCGTCGCCCGTCGACGATTTCGTTTACACCTTGGCGGACATCCGCGAGTTCTGTACGCCGGCTTGTGGATTACGATTTTCTGGTTTATCCTGGCCCTTGGTGCGGACGTCATCGCCCCTTTCGACCCGAATGCGCAAGACATTTCAAACGTGCTGGATCCGCCTAGCATAAAACACTGGTTTGGAACCGATAATTTCGGCAGAGACGTGCTTTCACGCGTTATACACGGCACGCGTGTCGACTTGCAGATGGGGCTTATCGGGGTCATCCTGCCTTTTCTTCTGGGCACCGTGGTGGGCGCCCTCTCCGGTTACTTCGGGCGAATAGTCGACATCGTTCTCATGCGCATCCTCGATGTGATGCTGTCATTTCCGTGGCTGGTATTGCTAATTGCGATTATTACAGTTTTAAGGCCGGGTCTCAACAGCTTCTATATTGCCATCACACTGGTTGGCTGGGTTTCCTATGCACGGTTGGTTCGCGCCCAGACGCTGGTATTGAAAAACAGCGATTTTGTTCATGCTGCCGTCAGTATAGGCTATGGCCACCTCCGCATTTTGTTTCGGCATATCCTGCCCAACGCCTTGATACCATCCATCGTTTTTTCCATGTCCGATGTTGTTCTTGTAATCCTGGCGGGTTCCGCCATAAGCTATTTAGGATTAGGCGTGCAACCGCCCACCGCCGAGTGGGGAGTCATGATAGCCGAAGGGCAGAACTTCATTGTAACAGCCTGGTGGATTACAGCGTTTCCCGGACTATCCATTGTTTTCCTGGCATTCGGTTTCAGCCTGCTGGCTGACGGTCTCGGGGAAAAACTGGGGGTGCGTGAATGAGCGCCAAAATTCTGGAAGTCAGGAACCTGGAGGTGACTATCGACACACCGTCGGGGGTCTTGACAGCTATCGACAGTGCTTCCTTTGATCTAGACGAAGGAGAAATTCTGGGTTTGGTTGGCGAAAGCGGTTCGGGCAAGACTCTCACCGGCCGAGCCATCATGCGTCTGCTGCCCAGTAAAAGGATGGCCATTCGACGGGGTACGGTTTGCGTCAACGGCGAAGACATTATGCAGTTTGATGAATCACGGATGCGGGGCATTCGCGGCCGAACCATCGGGATGATCTTTCAGAATCCGAGCTCACATCTCGATCCGGTAATGACGATCGGCAAACAGATCGCCGAATCCATCAGGTTTCATGAGGGCCGGTCGTCAAAAGAATCTTTAGCACGCGCTGTCGAGTTGCTGCGCCAGGTAGATATGCCGGATCCGAATATACGCCTGAACTCCTTTTCCCATGAATTTTCCGGTGGGATGCGCCAACGAGCGATGATCGCCATGGCCCTCGCATGCCGGCCGAAAATTTTGATTGCCGACGAACCGACAACGGCCCTGGACGTTACCGTTCAGGCACAAATCCTACGCCTATTGCTTGACCTGCGCAGGCGCAGAGGCCTTTCCATCATTCTGGTTACCCACGATCTGGGTATCATTGCTCAAACCTGTGACACGATTGCCGTCATGTACGCCGGCCGCTTGATGGAGCGGGCCTCCAAGCAGGATTTGCTATTAGGTCCTTTACACCCCTACACCAAGGGACTGATAGCCTCCCAGCCAGGCATGGCAAAACCGCGCGAGCAGTTGCCGTCCATATCCGGGCAACCGCCCTCGCTCGCCAGTTTTCCCGCTGGCTGCCGTTTTCATCCGCGCTGTGATTATTCTGAAGCGGCTTGTCGAACGGCGATACCCGTACTTGAGCAGGTAAACCAAAGCCATCAGACAGCCTGTCGCCGGTGGCATGATCTCGTCCGGCAGAAAATCTTGGGGGCGGCATGAGTCAATTGCTCGAAATCGAAAATCTCCAGGTCCATTTTCCCCTGCAGCAAGGGATTGTGGATTTTCTGACCCGCAAACCACGCCGAGTCGTAAAGGCCGTCAATGGTGTCAGCTTCCAGCTTGCACAGGGCCAGACACTGGGTCTGGTCGGTGAGAGTGGCTGTGGCAAGACCACTCTCAGCAGAGCCATGCTGGGTCTGGTGGATGTCGCCGCAGGGCGTGTGCGTTTCGATGGAGATGATATTTTCAGCCAAAACCGCGCGGCACGGCTTGCATTGCGACGCCGTGCCCAGATGGTGTTCCAGGACCCCTTTGCATCCCTCAATCCCAAAATGAGCGTCGGCAGTACGTTGGCGGAGGTATTGAGATTTCACAGGATATGTCTTCCGCGGCAGGTGCCGGCACGAGTTGCCGAATTGATGGAGATGGTGGGGCTGTCGCGGGAACTTTCAGTCCGCAAGCCAAGCGAACTCAGTGGGGGGCAGTGTCAGCGGGTGGGGGTTGCAAGAGCACTGGCTGTAAATCCCGACTTGCTGGTGGCCGATGAATCCGTATCAGCCCTGGATGTCTCCATTCAGGCTCAGATATTGAATCTCTTCCTTAATTTGCAGCAGGAGATGGGCCTAACCATGGTCTTTATTGCCCACGATCTGGGTGTCGTGTGGCACTTGTGCCAGACCATTGCCGTCATGTATCTGGGACGAATTGTCGAAATTGGTGCTTCCAGTGAAGTCTTCCACAATCCCAGGCATCCATACACCCAGGCGCTTATCCGCGCTATACCACAAATGCACGCGGAAGCTTCAGTGAGTACTGATTTACTGTCGGGTGAACCACCTAGCCCCCTCGATATCCCGCGTGGCTGCGCTTTTCACCCGCGATGTGTACGGGTAATGGCGAACTGCCGTTCGGGCGCACCTCCGGAGTCGGTCGACATGGGTACGGTACAGGTCGCATGCCACTTATACGACAAATGAAAACTGATTCAGGGATTTAGGAATTTAGGAATTGAAGGAATTATATCTCTTTTAATCTTTGGTAGGGGAAGCTCAAGCAACAATAACACGTCAACACATAAGGAGGGCAATTATGAGACAGTTTCTTAAGGGATTGGTAATTGCAGGGTTGTTGGGCATCATGATCGCCATGACGACCGGCTGGGCATTGGCAGGCGGGGTCCTGAAAATAGCCCGGCAGCAGGACAGCACCACACTGGACCCGATCATGACAATTCAGAATGCCGATATCTGGGTTATGAACAACATGAACTCACTGCTGGTAAGGGTATCAAGGGACGGTACAACCATTGAACCCGATCTGGCAGAGAGTTGGACAATTTCCCCGGATGGAAAAGTCTATACCATGAATCTGCGAACCAACTTGAAATTCGGTGACGGCAGCCCGCTCAAGGCCAGTGATGCCCGGTATAGTCTGCTTCGCCTGCGTGACAAAGAAGGGTCGGTAATGGCAGGGATGTTCACTGACATCGACACCATTGACACGCCTGATGATCGCACTTTGGTGATTAATCTGAAACAACGATCGGCCCCGTTCCTGGCGGCATTGGCCATGTTTTCCGCGGCCGTTCTGCCTGAGCAAGCACTCAAGGAACGCGGAGAGGACTTCGGCTCCAATCCTGCAGGCGCCGGTGCTTTCAACCTCAAAGAATGGAAGCGCGGCCAATATATCAGTCTGGTGAAGAACCCTTATTTCTGGGAAGCTGATCGGGTTAAGCTCGATGGTGTCGAATGGTCGTATATTCCCAATGACAACACCCGGATTCTGAAACTTCAAACCGCTGAAGTGGATGCAGCGATTTTTATCCCCTTCAACCGGGCCCAAGAATTGGACCGCAACAAGGATATCAATGTTCACATGGACCCATCGAGCAGAATGGATCATATGCTGGTCAATCATTCACACAAACCGCTCGATGACCTGCGGGTGCGCCAGGCTATCTATTATGCACTGAACCGTCAGGCAATCGTCGACGTGGTCACGTTTGAATATGGCAAGGTCGCCAATTCGTTTATCCCGGCCGGTGCCATGCACTATAACCCCGATAATTTCGACTATCCCTATGATCCGGCAAAGGCTAAAAAACTACTCGCTGATGCTGCTGTCAAGGGGCTGACTCTGGATCTGCTGGTTACAGCCGGCGATTCGGTTCACGATCAGATCGCCGTAATGGTAAAGGATCAACTCGGAAAGGCCGGCATAGACGTCAACATCGTCAAACAGGAGGAAGGCCAACAGTGGGAGAGCACCGTTGCCGGTGAGTACGACATCAGCGTCAACTACTGGACAAACGATGTGATCGATCCGGATCAGAAGTCGAGCTTTTGCGTATTTGGTGATGCAGAAAATCTGTCCTACTACACCCGTTATAGAAACCCGAAAGTCACTGCGCTGGTAGAAAAGGGACGGACTGAACTGGATTCGGCAAAACGTCGACAAATTTATTATGACATCCAGCGCATGGCCAAAGAGGATGTCCATTGGATCGACCTCTATTACAGTCCTTTCCGCAATGCTTCACGAACCAACGTCGTTAATTATTTTCAGAATCCGATGGGACGTTTCATGCTTGAAGATACTTACATGAAATAGCGATGCTTGCCTGGTGTGCGATCAAAAAAATGACGCCCGTGATTCGGGCGTCATTTTCAATTGATGGGGTTCTTAAGGCGGGTGTTTGAAAAAGCGGCTATTTCATCCGCGATGAGCATTCAGGAACTTCATCAACACCTGGCCGTAGGCTTCCGGCTCTTCGAAGAAGGGCGTATGGGAGCTGTTTGGAAAAACAACTAATTCCGCATCGGGCAAAGCAAGCTTCATGCGCATGGCGCAGTCGGGGGTCAGTTCGTCGTATTTGCCTACGGTAATCAATGCCGGGCAGTTGATGCGGTGCATATCCGGGATTCGATTCCAATCCTTCAGGTTCCCGATGTAAAGAAACTCGTTAGGACCTTGCATCGTCATATAAGGCGCCATGTTCCAGTCGTCCAGCGAACGGACCAATGGCGCCGGCCAATCGGCAAGACGACACACGTGACGGTAGTTCAGAATGGTAATTGCGGCCTGGTACTCGGGATGATCCAACGTCCCTTCGGCTTCGTGCTGAAGCATCATCGCCATTGTTTCCGGCCCGAGCGCCTCTCGATGACGGTTGAGTTCACTGATCAGATGCGGCATATCGGCGCACGTATTTGCGAGGCATATCGTGCGTAAATTTTCCGGGTAGGTGATCCCGTATTCGATGCTTAGCCAACCACCCCAGGATTGGCCGAGCAGATGGACGCGGCCCAGGTCTAAAGACTGCCTCACTGTTTCAACCTCTTCCACATAGCGTGTAATGCTCCAAAGCGAGGAATCATCCGGGCGATCTGACGCGCCGGTCCCTAACTGGTCAAAAGCAACCACTCGAAATCCATGGTCAGCCACCCAGGAATGGGACTCCCGCACATAGTCGCAAGGTAATCCCGGCCCCCCGTTCAAACATAGCAGGGTTTCCTCTCCGCTTCCGAAACTGTATACCACGACCCGGTATCCGTCGACGGTGACGTCAATTGTCTCATCGGGTTTGCGTTCATCCCACATTCTAATACCTCGTATTGATTGTTAGGTCCCTATACTATATCAGATAAGTCTGTTAAACAAGAATTTTGAACATTTTTTCATATAATGCCTAAAGCTAAAAGACCGTTCAAAAGCATCAGATTCGGAGTTTGGAAAAATGCTGCTGCCCGATGCAATCAAGCGCACGCTGGCGATCAGTGATCAACTCGCAATCTAGGCCATGTTTGTAGATGCTATTGGCGACAACACCAAATGATTCTGCGAACAGTTTGGTTTTGCCCGCCTAAGCAATGATAGCCTAACACTATTTTTGCCGTTGAAATCAATTTAGGATGTAACCGTATTAGGCATCTCCAACCGCACGCAGGCGTTGTTTGATCAACTCTAGATCGGGCAGCATGGCCGCTTCGAGCGCCCGCGAAACCGGAACCGGCACATCAGGGGCCGTAATTTTTTCAACCGGTGCATCCAGAAAATCATAGAATCGTTCCTGGATTTCGTCGCTGATTCGACTGGCTATCCCCATGCTGCGCGGCACCTGCTCCAAAATGAGCACCAGCCCTGTTTTTTCAACCGATTGGCCGATGGTATCGAAATCCAAACCGGAATAATCCAGGGTGCGCAAATCCATTACTTCGACATCCAGCCCTTCGGAGGCTAATTCTTCAGCCGCCGCCACGGCATCGTTGACTCCTGTCAGATAACTCAGCACGGTGAGGTCTGCACCGGGCCGGACAACGTTGGCCTTGCCGTAGGCCACAAAGTAATCCAGCATATCGAGGGGAACCGGACCGTTTTGCTCGTACAAGTCGGCATGCTCGATGATGAGCACCGGATCATTGTAGCGGACGGCCGTGTTGAACAGGCCGATATAATCAAATGCGTTGGCTGGAGCCACGATTCGCCATCCCGAGAACAGGCTGAAGAGGCCGGCCGGATTCATCGAGTGCTGGCCGCCATAACCCTGCCCGATGGCAACCCGCGTTCGGGCCACCAGCGGAAAGCTGACCTGGCCCCCGTACATGTGCCTGAGTTTGCCGATCTGATTGAACAACTGGTCGCAGGCCACCAGCGCGAAGTCCGGATACATGATCTCAACCACCGGCCGCAGTCCGGTAATGGCGGCACCGCCCGCCATGCCCACGAAGCCGCATTCCGAAATCGGCGTGTTGATCAGCCGTTCGGGAAACACCTCTTTGATGCCCCGGGTCGCTCGGTACGCGCCGCCATGCAGATTGGCCACCTCCTCCCCGAGAACAAAAACCCTTTCATCCTGCTGCATGTTGCGCAGGGTAGCTGCAGCGACGGCCTCGCCGTAGCGCATCTCGCTGAATTGATCAAAATCGGCTTTTTCGACAAAACTCACGCCATCGAAGGCATCGTCCTCACAGCGCACGTCGCGCACCAGATCCTGCGGCGGCGGCCAGTGCGAGTCCGGAATAAAGCGCCTACCGTCGGTTTTAGCCGTGCAAAAAGCAACCGCTTCGCTCACCGCGGCTTTGACCTTGGCCAGCATATCGGCCTGCTGCCCGCCGGAGATTATCTGTTTCTCCACCAGCTGGCCGGCATAGACCTGCAGCGGATCTTTTTCCTGCCACCGGGTCTCCTCTGTTTGGGAGCGATAACCGAAGGGGCTGCCGGGCAAGCGACCGGCATGGTGATAAAACCGGTAGGTTTCCGACTCGATCAAAAACGGTCTTGGCGCGGCCTGAATGTCGCTGACGACCCTTTGCAAGGCCCAAAAAACCGCCACCGGGTCCATGCCGTCGACAATCAGGCTGTCAATTCCGTAACTCAGGCTGCGCAGTCCCAGGTTGATGCAGGATGATGACGTGCAGGTCCCCGTGGCGACCGCGTACAAATTGTTCTCGACAAAATAAACGATGGGCAGATCCCACAGGGACGCCATATTGGCGACTTCGTGGAAGCAGCCCTGGTTGATGGCGCCATCCCCGAAAAAACTGACCACCACGCGGGATCCCGAAGATAATTTTTCGGCCCAGGCCGCGCCGGATGCCAGGGGAATCCCCCCGCCGACAATCCCGTTGCTGCCGATGTTGCCGGAAGCCGGATCAGACAGATGCATCGATCCCCCGCGTCCCGAACACCAGCCGCTCTTAAGACCCATAATTTCAGCCAGGGTTTTGTTCACGGCGCGCTGCATGTCATCGGCTAAATCGTTCAGTTGGGGGTCAAAGTCATCCGCTGCATAGTACATGACAGCCTTGGCCAGAAAATGCCCGTGGGCCCGATGGGTGGAGCCGACCAGGTCCGACTTTTTCAGAACCACAGCGGCGGCAGCGGCATTGGCTTCCTGTCCGATACTGGAATGAACCGGCCCATGCACCAGGTTCGCATCCTTCAATTCAAGCAGGGTGTCTTCGAATTCGCGGATCAGCTGCAGCAGGAAAAGCATCCGAAGATGATCGATCTTTTTGATTTTTCGAAAATCGGCTGCTGACACATGCAGCCTGTGGCAAGAGCCGGTCGGCGCAACTTTTTCTAATTTACTCATGCTGCTTTCCTCAAATAGTATGTCAGGGTAAAGGATTAATTTGGATCAGATCCGGATATTTTTAGACACCGGAAAAAGCGGTCAGGCCGCCGTCTACGGGTATCACGGCACCGGTCACAAAACTGGACTGTTCGGATAAAAGCCACAGGGCGGCACCGAGTATCTCTTGTGGTTTGCCGTAACGCGCCATGGGAACGGATTTAATAATCTGAAGGCCGCGCTCGGTAATTTGGCCGGTAGCTTCGTCAATGAGCAAAAACCGGTTTTGCTCGGTTAGCATAAACCCCGGGGCGATGGCGTTTACCCGGATATTTTCAGAATAGGTCTGCGCCATATGAACCGCCAGCCATCTCGTGAAGCTGTTCGCAGCCGCTTTGGCATCCGAGTATGATATGGATCTTGTCAGCGGCAATATCCCGGCAATGGAGGTTATATTGAGAATCACACCGGACTTTTTTTCGACAAATATTCGACCCACACATTGTGACGGCAGCACGGCACTCATGTAATTCAGGGAAAAGCCGCCAACCATGTCTCCGGGAATCAGGTCGAAAAAAGATTTCTCGGGTGAGGTGGTCGCATTTTTCAGGCCACCGCCGGCCCCGTTGACCAGAAGATCCACAGTTGCGAAAGCATCTTTGGTCAACTGAACTGCAGCGGCCACCGAATCCTGTTTGGTGACGTCACACTCGATCGCCAGTGCCTTTCCGCCGGCGGCACGGATTTCGTCGGCCTTAATTTCAGCTGAATCTTTATTCAAATCCCAGATGGCAACCCGGACGCCTTCGCTTGCCAAAGCTTTGGCAATTTCTCCGCAGATCGCCCCACCGCCGCCAGTCACAACGGCTATTTTTTGATCCAGTCCATATTTCATAAGTCTTCACACTCAGTACCTAATTAATCCGCCCGGGAGAATACCACAATAGTTTCATCAGAATTCAAAGAGAAAATAAGATTTATCCACGCCAGATCTCTTATTTTCAAGGCGGAGCTTAGTACTCATTTATTTAAATCACATCATGTTTGTGCATGATTTATGCGAGCCAGATTGAATATTTTAGAAATGCGATCGATTCAAATTGAAAAGACAGAGCGAAGCGATACAACAAATCTTCAATCTTCAGTATTCAATTCTCCGCCTTCGGCGGATCCGGGTAGGATATCAGGTAATCTCCCGCATTTCACAAATTTCATGCTCCGCCCCGCGGAAATAGGCCACGAAAACACCCGGGCGGATCTCCACCGGTTCACCTAAAAATTGAACGCCGCGCGCCTTGAGATCCTGATAGGTTTGGTCAAAATCTTCGACCATAAAGCCGATATGGGTCAGCCCATAATCGCTCTGGTTTTGATCCGGTCGAGGCTCACGGCCTTTTGGATGATAGTAGTCGAACAACTCGACCACGGCTTGGCCGAGTTTCATGTGCACAATCCGGGCCTTGGCACCTTCAATACCGATTATCCGGGCCAGCGGGGAATCGACCTCACGGTCCAGTGCTTTCTCCATTCCCACAACATCACGGTAGAACTCAATGGCTTTTTCAATGTTCGCCACGCTCAGGCCGACGTGATCCATCCGTTTGAACATGATTGCTCCCTTCTTTCCTTAAATTAAAAACCAGGAGTATTGGAGTTTTGGAGTTTTGGAAAAAAGATTTCCGGGTATATTCGAGTAGCCATCATGATTTGCACATACCTGCCTGAATTTGATTATAAACAATTACATCCACCGAAGGAATGATCAAAGTGTTGCGCTGTTTGAAACGCAGTTTATCCACGTCGGGCTACATTACGTCCAAAGCTCCAATTCCCCGACATCCAAACACCCCACTCAATTATTCCCACACTCCAGTATGCCACTACTCCATCACTCCAATACTCCGACACGGCACTATCGGCAAAACCAATCATCTCTAACCTTGCCCGGCTTCCATCCCATATGTCAAATCAGGTATCAATTCATGTATATGCCGCCGTTGACATCGAGAACACAGCCGGTGATATAGTCGGACATGGCTGAACTCAGAAAAAGCACTGCCTGGGCGACGTCTTCCGGCTGTCCCAACCGCCGCAGCGGAATAGCGGCGATATACTCAGCCTCCCGCCCAGCGAGATGCCGCTTGACGGGTTCCGTCAGCGTTATTCCGGGCGCGACGGCATTGACATTGATGCCGAATGGGCCCAGTTTCTTGGCAAAGCTTCGCGTTAATCCGATGATGCCGGCTTTGGATGTCGTGTAATGAACCCCCACATCAATCCCACCGATGTGGGCCGCCAGCGAGGAAATATTGATGATTTTACCGGACCCCCTCGCCTTCATGTCGGCCCCGAATACCTGGCTCGCTAAAAACGGGCCGCGCAGATTGACATTGATGACTTGATCCCACTCCCGGACGCTGATGGATTCAAAATCTTTTGCATATGAAATAATGCCGGCATTATTGACCAGAATGTCGATGCGACCGTCGAAATCATCAGACAGCTTTTGATGGAGCACCTTCAGAGAATCGGGGTCCTCCAGGTCGCAGGCATAGGCAGTTGCGCGATCATACCGGGCGGCAGATTCCCTGGCGGCCTTAAAATCGATATCCACTAAAGCTACCCGTGCACCCGATTCCGTGAACGTTTGAACGCAAGCGCGTCCCAGTCCCCTGGCCCCCCCCGTCACAATAATGTTCTTCCCTGACAAATCGATTTTCAATTATACTTTCCTCATTTTGAAAAGCAGTAAGCAATATCTATTTCCGGTAAAATTACGCGTACCGGGCCGGGCATTTTTTCTATCTTAGCGCGCAACTTAAGCGGATCGATGGTGTTGAAATCAAACATCCCGAAATGATGCGGTATCATGTAAGGAATGTCGCAGTCCAGAGATAACTGCAGGGCCTCTTCAAAATGAAAATTACCGGGTATGTTCTGACTTAAACGATAGTCATCGCGACCGTTGACCGGAAGCAATGCGACATCCGGTTTCAAGTTTCGCAAATGCACCTCAAGACCGTCATAGGGGACACAATCGCCCGAATGATAGATATGAATATCTCCGGATCTAAAAATATATCCTAAAAAATGGTGTTCGCCCCTGGAATTGACCACGATTTGTTCGTGCGCCGCGGGAATCGAATTGAAGCTGATGCCGCTGTCAAGGGTTAAGGATTGGCCGGCATTGACGCCGGTTGTTTTTTTCATATCCAGCCCCTGGTTGGCAACCGCCTGATCTAATGCGGCGCAGGGTACGAAAAAGTGACAGCCCGGGTTGCGGGCCAGCGATCGAATCGTTTCAGGATCCATGTGATCCGTATGGCGGTGGGTGCTGAATACCCAGTCAATGCCTTTCAGCGTCGCCGGATCAACCGGGATCGGCATCATTCGCTTGTGGGGCAATGGTCGGCCTTTATATTTTTGAGCCAGGGAATCGGAAAGGTAGGGATCGATTAAAAAAGTGTGCGAACCCGCACGCACCGCAAAGCCTGCCTGTCCCAACCACCATATCGCAACTTGCCCATCGTCGAGCGGCAATGACTGCAGATCATTGACCTTACAGGGTGTGGCCGATAGTTTTATCTTCTCTCTTGTCATTTCTTTGCTTTTTCGTTAAAAAATTGAATCGGGATATTTTCACTATCTTGTAACGTATGAATATTTAAGGAATGCTTTCGCATTTTAGAAAAGAAGGAGCATAGCGACATCCACAAATATTCAATTTGCAATCTTCAATTTTCAATTCCGGCTCGTCCGGATTAGGTTTGCCGGCAAAGTAAAACCGCTTCTCGCGTCAGCCGCGCGATTTCGCTGTAATTTTTTGAGGAGATGAGTTTTTTGCTTACCATCCAGCTGCCGCCACAGGCCAGGACATTGGGCAGGTTCAAATAATCGCATACGTTAGTCGTTTTAATTCCACCGGTCGGAATGAATTTGACCTTGGAATAAGGGCCGCTGAAGGCTTTGAGGCTTTTGACGCCGCCCATGCTCTCAGCCGGGAAGAATTTGAGAACATCCAGGCCGTATTCAAGCGCGGCCTCGATTTCGGTCGGGGTGCAGACTCCCGGTACAAGCGGGATACTTTTTTTAACGCAGTAATCTACCACCTTCGGATTAAATCCCGGCGTTACCATAAACTGCGCCCCGGCATCGAATGCTTCCTGCACCTGATCGATTGAAAGCACGGTGCCGGCACCCAGCATCAAATCATTGAGTTTGGCCAGTTGGCGGATCGCGGCCCCGGCAGCCTTGGTTCGAAAGGTAACTTCAGCGATTGGCAGGCCGTTTTCCAGTAGAGTCCGGCCGAGCGGTATCGCTTCGGCGGCTTCTTCGATGGCGATCACCGGAACGAGTCTTGGTCTTGGTGGGTTCTGCGGGTTTTCGAAAAAATCGGTAATCATGGGCTTCATCTCCGAATACTCTGGGCAATGTGACAAAGATTGTCGAACACCGGCCCGCTGGTTGGAATGTCCACATGAAACACTTCAGCCATGACCCGGGTCCACCCGTGAATAAAATATAGCCAGCCGTCTTCGATTGTCAGGCGGCAGTCAACTTTATTTGCCTGGGCCTGCCGCAAAAAATCAAGCTCGCCGCGATAATTAAATTCCCAGACCAAGGCACCTTGCGGCCAGGGCGCCTGATCGGTAACCGGGCTGCCGGGCGAATCTTTGCCTTTGCCGGTCGCATTGATGATAATGGCGCCGGGCGCCAGCGGCTTCATAATCTGATCGTTTTTTTCCGGATCTTCCCCGACACAAAAGGTTTCAACCGCCACCTTTTGATGGGGTTTCAGCATTTTTGCCAAATTGTCCAGCCGCTTCTGACTGCGATTGCTGACGATAATCTTTTCAGGTGACTGCCCGTTTTCAGCAATTCTTTGCATCAAATAAAAGCAGAGCGCGACGGAACTGCCTCCGGCCCCCAGAATAAGTATTTCTTTATCTCCATCGATAAAGTAGTCCGGCGGCACCAGGGCCTCGAAGGCCAGGCCGGCGGTTATCGGATCTTTGGCATGGCCCTCATAGCGGCCTTCCAGTTTGGAAATACAGCTGATCTCCTCCAGCATGGCGGCATAATTGTCGAAGTAGTCGAAGACACCCGCCTGATTGCACGCATGGTACATGTCAATTTTGTGGGTCGTGACCAGGGCTCCCAGGGATTTTTCATCATTTTTAAGAAATTCGGCAACTTCAATATAATTTTCCGGACGATCGTGAATTTTCATATCGATTCCGGCAAATTCAGCATCCAATCCTAAGTAATCGGCCCACTTCGGAAACACTTCCATGATGGCCGATTGACCCGTCGTCACACCGATAAAATAAAAAGTTTTTTTCTTGGCCGGTTTCAATGTGTCGATTGTAAATACCATTGGTTAAGGACTCCTTACAATTAAATGTGTCGGAATTTCTATCCCGCCGCGGCGGGAGTATTACAATATATTTACGGCCATTTTCTTGATGAGCCGCAGGGAATGATGGAATAGTGGAAAACGGACAATCCTACAAGAAATGTTGGATCTATAGTATTTGGTGATGTCCGTCAGACACCCATTTTCTGCTTTAAACCTAATAATACTCCACCAAAACTAAACAATCACTGTAAAAATATATGCTTTGATTTTTTCTTTAAACCCAATATTCCATCATTCCAATATTCCATTATTCTCCGCCTGCGGCGGATGAGCGAAGCGAACTAACTTGTTATCCGGCTGTTTGGGTTACCATACCCGAACAGGTTCTGCCGGACAGAACATCGATCAGATTGTTTACCGCCATATCGGCCATGCGGGTTCTGGCTTCCAACGTATGCGATCCCGCATGCGGCGTTAAGACCACATTTGGGTACTTCAGCAGTGGATGATCGGTAGGCGGTTCATCGGCGTATACGTCCAGTCCGAGTCCCATGACCCTCCCGTCAGCCAGGCCGTTTAGCAATGCCGTTTCATTGAACAACTCATATCGCGCAGTATTTATAAGAATTACTCCCGGTTTCATCTGCTGGATCGTGGCGCCATTAATGATCTCTCGGGTATCATCTACTAATGGCGTATGCAGGGTTATCACATCCGATTCGCGCCATAGTTCATCCAGGGAAGCTTCAATCAGGCCGTTGCGTTCGATAAAGCGCCGGTCGGCTACAGGATCATAGACCCTGATTTTCATGGAGAAGCCTTGGGCTCTTGCGGCAACTTTTTTTCCGATTTCACCCAGACCGACAATCCCGAGGTTTTTCTGGAATATCTCGAATCCCGTTCGTCTCGGCCAGCCACCGCTTTTGACCTCCCGATCCAATAGCGGTATCTGCCGGGCAACTGCCAGCATCAGCCCCATGGTCAAATCGGCGACGGCCTCGGCATTCGACCCCGGCGTAGCGGCAACGGCAATGCCTCTCCTGGCTGCGGCTTCAATGTCGACTCGATCATACCCCGCGCCGTATCGCGAGATTACTTTCAGACAGGCGGGTGCATCCTCTATAACTTGCCGGTTGATGTGATCTAAACCGGCGATATAGCCGTCAACATTATCTAACAGAGGAACAATTTCAGCTGCTTCGAGCGGCCGGCCAAAGGGATTGAATATCACCTCATCAGCGAACCGATCCAGCTTATCCCGGGCTGTATTACGGGTCTCGGCGTTAAAAGATGTCGGTGTTACCAGTATTTTCATAATTTTTATCCAAATCCTAACCCGGTCCAGCCGGGAAATTGACGAATGAATATTGAAAAATGAATGATTTTTGTTTAGTAGGAAACTATCCTGTTGATCCAGTTAATCCGGTCAGAAAATTAAAATAGACAGTATACCTTCATTAATCATTCTACATTCGTCAATCATCATTTGCCTGCGCTTTCCAGCGCGGATTTTCAATGACCGACGGCCGGTCATTTTTTTTGACAACCAGATGTCGAAAACCCTGACTGGCGATGGTTTTGTAATCGTGGCCGGCGTCGGCTCGGAAGCAAAAAAAAGAGACCAGCGGCCGGGTCCCGATGTTGATACTGCGATGGGCAAAACCTTTAGGTACATACAAGGCCGTTCCGGCACTGAGTTCCCGGCATTCCCATTGGCCGTCCGAATTTTCCATCATCATCATGCCGCTGCCACTAAGGCAATAGTACACCTCAGCCGTATTCAAAATGGAGTGGAAATGTCCCTTGGTCATGTAATACTCGTCGCCGATGGTGCCCGGATAGGTAATGGAGGTCCCAAATGCCAGGTCGCCATCATCTTGTGGCAACGGCAATTCGTAAAATTCATAAATGAGCTGATCATCGGCTGCCAGTATTTTTTCTGCTTCGGCCGTATCGTAAAAGATGTTCTTTACGTCAGACAGATGTCTTTTAGATGATTCCCGCTCCGGGCACAGACCGTTTTCAAGACTAAAAATCAGGTTAAAGGATGCATTGCCGAGAGTCATAATCATTATCCCCCTGTCTGGGTCAAAAAACTATTGACAAATAGAAACTCGAAGTGTAGTGCAAAGTTGATTAAGTTGTACGGACAACCTAACATCATTACTGCTTTTTTACCACGGCTATTTTATTTGTCAAATATTTTTGCAATTCATGGGAAAAATTATAAAATATTGGCCGGATATTCAATTTAATTTCAAAACTTTCTGTCTACTTTTTTACCGACGACTGATCTTGCACACTTGTCGTTAGGCTGCACTTTCAGCAATAACTGTTACCTGAATCTCTGAACCGGGAGGGAATTTAAAATGAAAGTCGATGAATGGGGCTACACCAATCCTGTGGTTTCTTATTTATACGGTAAACCGCCGCTGGTCTGGAAAGATATGCGAGTCCAGTTGGTGGTCTACGAGACCGACATCGAAAACGTGCGGCGCGTCATTCCGGAACCCCTGGAGGCCCGCACCAACATTGTCATTGCCTGGATTTCGGAATTTGAACTCGGCACCACCCAGGGCGGCTTCAAAGAAGCGGCCATTTACGTTCAGGTCGAACACGACGGCGTTCAAGGCGACTATGAACCATTTTTGTACGTCAACTCGCATTTGCCGCTTACCGGCGGCCGCGAGATTTGGGGCTACCAGAAGAAAATGGCCGAAATCGGATTACACCATGAATATGAAGCCGTCCGCGGACAGGTCGACCGGCTGGGCCACCAGATCATGAAAATGCTGGTCGTGCCGGAAGATCAAACCACTATGGATGAAGTGCCCTGGAGTGAAAACGGTGTTTATTCCCTGAAATATATTCCCGCTGCCGAAGAGGGCGAACCGCCCCTGCGACAGCTGATTCTGACGCCCGGCGAATTTACGGCCCAGGAAGGCAAATTATTTGGCGGGCGGGCTTCCATCACGTATGAACGTTCGGAGATCGATCCAACCTATCTGCTCGAACCCAAACGCATTATCAAAGGATTTTTCGGTCAGGGAGATTTGTACTTGCCCTTGGGTAAAATTGTGCACCGATATTAATCCGCCCTGATAAATACTTATTTAGGGGATAAAAATGAGTGAGGTCAGACTCGTCATCGATGGTAAAGAATTAAGCGCTCAGGAAAACATGACCATTCTTGAGGCTGCCCGGCAGATTGGCATCGAGATACCGACGCTGTGTCACAGCCCGGATTTAATTCCGTCTGGCAACTGCCGGGTCTGCGTGGTCGAGCTGAAGGGGTCCCGCACCCTGGTGGGATCCTGCCACACGCCGGTTGCCAATGGGATGGTCATTCGAACTCAAACGCCCCAGGTATTGTCGGTGCGCCGGGCCACCATCGAGCTTTTAATGGCCGGCCACACCGGGGAATGCGTGACGGATGAGGATACCCACGCGTGCGATTTGCGGCATCTGGCCGACCAGCTGGAAGGCGGCGCGCCCCGATTTTTAATGCGAAAGCCCCGCTGGTACCCGATCGAAGAATACAATCCCTACGTCCGCCGGGATATGTCCCAGTGCGTTTTGTGCCGCAAGTGCATCGGGGCCTGCCGCGAAATCGCCGGGAAAAATATTTACGGTATTGCCTATCGCGGCTTCGCCGCCAAGGTCGTGGTGGATTTTGATGATGCCCTGACCACGGAAACCTGCAAGGACTGCGGCATCTGTATAGACTATTGTCCGACCGGTGCCCTGAGCAAACCGCCAACCAGGGGTCAAGAAAAATGAATACGGCACAGGAGCCAGATTCCAGCATGGACCGCAGGCGCGAAAACCTGCTGGGTAAGCTGAAAGAAGCCCAGCAGCAGAATGGGTACGTGTCCAAAGAGATCATCACTGAAGCGGCACAGGCATTTGGTCTGCCGGTCAGTGAAGTTTACGGCATCACGACTTTTTATTCATTTCTTTCGACGCGGCCCCTGGGAAAATATGTCATTCGCATCTGCAGGAGCATACCCTGTGACATGCAAAACGCGGAGATGATCATGGACAGTGTCGCCGGAGAAATTGGAATCGGGCCGGGTCAGACCACGGCCGATGGAAAATTTTCCTTTGAACTGACCAACTGCATCGGCGCCTGCGACCTGGCACCGGCCATGCTGGTCGACCACGAGCTCTACGGCCATCTGACACCGGATAAAATCACTGAGATTCTCAGGGCCTGTAAAACGTGACCAGAAACAGATTATGGTTCTATTTTGTCACATTATCAGATCAATACATTTTATCCGAATTTCAAGAGGTTGTAACATTGATTGACTAAATGAGCTAAAATTGTGGTGTTTTTATCAATTTCATAAAAAAGATAGAGCACAGCGATTCCTCAATTTTAGGCATTTTAGGTCACTTTAGGCATTCATTCAGATTGGGGAGGACCAACCGTGCCGGAAAAACGGATACTCTCGAAAAACTGCGGCCAGATCGACCCCCAGAATATCGACACCTACCTGGCGGCGGGAGGATTTAACGCCTGGCAAAAAGCGTTAAATGAGATGACGCCGGCGCAGGTGGTGGACGAGGTTAAGGTGTCGAAGCTCAGAGGGCGCGGCGGCGCCGGCTTTCCCTGCGGGTTGAAGTGGGAGCTGACCGCCAAAGAAAAAGCGGACGAGAAATTTTTAATCTGCAATGCCGATGAGGGGGAAGTCGGGGCCTTCAAAGACCGCTATCTGTTGCAAAACGACCCCTTTGTCCTGGTGGAAGGGATCGCCATTGCCGCCCATGCGATCGGCGCCCAAAAATGCTATATCTACCTGCGCCAGGAGTACCATTACCTGCTTGACTGCCTGAACAACGCGCTGGACCAGGCCCGCCAAAGGGGGTTTTTGGAAAACCTTCAGATCGATGTTCACGAAGGTGCCGGCGCCTACATTTGCGGCGAAGAATCGGCCCTGATGGATTCCATTGAGGGCAAACGCGGCGAGGCGCGCTATCGGCCGCCGTTTCCACCGTCCAAAGGACTCTGGGGCCAGCCGACCATCATCAACAATGTCGAGACCCTGGCCAATATTCCCCACATCATTTTAAACGGTTCCCAGTGGTATCAGGGCCTGGGAACCGCAGAAAGCAAAGGCACCAAGCTATTTTCCGTGAGCGGGGATGTCGCCCGGCCCGGGGTCTACGAGATGGTACTGGGCAGTTCGCTGGAAGAACTCGTTGTCGACATCTGCGGGGCCGAGCGCATCAAGATGGTGCAGGTCGGCGGTTCAACCGGAGGCGTGATCCCGGGCTCGATGATCTCGACGCCGCTGGCCTATGAAACGGTTTTAGGCTCGGGGGCGGTCATGGTGTTTGATGAGAGTCGCCAGGTGCTGGATTTCGTACACCGCACGATGGTGTTTCTGGCTGATGAATCCTGCGGAAAATGCACCCCTTGCCGCGAAGGAACCGAAGCCATGCTGGAAATTCTGGGCCGGCTGGCCCACGGCGACGGCAGGCAGGAGGACATGCAGGCCCTGGACGAGCTGTCCGAAACCATGATGCTGGCTTCCCTGTGCGGTCTGGGACAGGCGGCCGCCGTACCGGTTCTGGACACGCTGAAATACTTTCGCGATGAATATGAAACCCGCATTCAACAGTCGGTTTTTTTAAGGAGCATGCGCGGAAGGTTATAACTCCCTGTTTTTATAGGCCCTATAAGTCTTATAGGTCCTATTCGGTACACCCGAGGAGGAAGTATCGTGAGCAATGAGACCAGTGAAGCATCCAGGGGCGTTTGTCCCTATTGTTCAGCGGCCTTTGACACCTTTGACGATCTCAAAGCCCATGTCGTCGCGGTCCATCAGACGGACCCGCTGCCCAAACCGGACGGGCTGATTCAATTGACGGTCAATGGCCAGGCCCATGAGCTTATGGTGGCCCCGGAATGGACCCTCTACCAGGTCATTCATGACCGGCTCGGACTAACCGGCGTTAAGATGTTCTGCGACCGCGGTGCCTGCGGCTCCTGTACGGTCATCATAGGGGGACGGCCCATTTTGTCGTGCATGACCCTGGCCATCGAGTGCGACGGCAAAACCATTGAAACCGCGGAAGGCATTGCCGAAGCCGGCCATCCGCTGGTTGAAAGCTACATCAAACACCACACGATGCAGTGCGGGTACTGCACACCGGGATTTATCACCACCGCCAAAGCGCTGCTGGACAAAAACCCCGATCCCACGGTGCAGGAAACCATGGAAGCCCTGGGGGGCAATCTGTGCCGCTGCGGCACCTATCCCCAGCACCCGGTCGCGGTGCGGCAGGCGGCCAGGATTCTTAAAGAGGATCAGTCAAAATGACGAAAATACCGGGTCCTTACAAAACCATCAAGTCCGAAGGAATTTACCGAATCGGGGCCGACAAGCCCACGGTCGAGTTCAAGGAAATCGGCAAACGCGGCGTGCGCCGTTATGACGGTTATGAAAAAGCCAGCGGCAAGGCGCTGTACACCCGGGATATCCTGCTGCCGGGCATGCTGTATGCCAAGGTTTTGCACTCCCCCTATGCCCGCGCCAAAATCACCGGATTGGATACGAGCCGGGCCGAGGCGCTGCCGGGGGTTCGAGCGGTGCTCCGATTTGACGACCCGCAGATCGCCGGGCGACAGCTGAACGGAAGCATTGTCGGCTCCACCCGCATGTCGCCGGAATCAGCCGGCTGGGCCATGCTGCCGGAAAAAACCATCCTGGGCGACCAGGCCATTTTTGAAGGCCAGATGGTCGGCCTTGCCGTTTGTGCCGACACCGAACAAATCGCCGCCGATGCCTTGAAACTCGTAAAAATCGAGTGGCAGGAACAGGCCTTCATCCTGGATCAGGAAGAAGCGCTGAAACCGGAGGCCCCGCATCTGATCCCGGGGGCTGACAGCAACCAGATTGCCGATCCCGATCGCGAGCTGACCACAGAAGGCGATGTTGCCAAAGGCTTTGCAGAAGCCGATCAGATTGTCGAGTTCAGCGCCCGGCGCGATGCCCACCTGTGGGCCGGCGCCGAATTGCCCTGTGTAATTGCGCGCTGGAGCGGGGACAAGCTGGAAATGTGGCTGCACGAACAACAGCCTTACATGAGCAAGTTGATGCTGCACGAACAGCTCGATATTCCCATGAACAAGATCCACAGCTATTCGCTTTACCAGGGCTGCTCCTTTGGTGAACGCTGCAATCCCTCCAACTGGCATCAGAACGGCATTAACGTCCTGGCGGTGCTGCTGGCCAAAAAAACCGGCAAACCGGTCAAGCTGGTGCTCGACCGGGCCGAAACGTTTTACGGCGAATCCGGCGACGTGATGGCCAGTCAATTCAAGGTCGGGGTCAAACAGGATGGCACCATAACGGCCGTTGAGATGAAAAACGTATTTGCCAACTACATGTGCACCACCGGGGTCGAGCATCTGATCGACAATACCCGTATTCCCCATCTTAAATGCGAGGGCATCACGGCCAACGTCAACAAGCCGCCGGCCTGGTGGGCCCGCTGCGAGCAGCTGCCCAATGTCTTTTGTCAGACCCTGGTTTTCGACCACGTCGCCGCGGCACTGGGACTGGACCCCACCGAAGTCGCCCTGATCAACGATGGCTGCGAAGGCCGCGATACCACCTACCTGGACGCCTACAAGCGGGAACACGGGTTTCCCGATCGGGACAGTCTCAAGGAGTGCATCGAGGCCGGTAAAAAAGCGATCGACTGGGATCAAAAATGGCACCCGCCCGGAACCCGGCAGCTGCCCAATGGGCGCCTGCACGGCATGGCATTTACCTGGAGCCACGACTGGGACGACACCCGGGGCACCGGGTCGGCGGCGGTCATGTTCCAGAACGACGGGTCGGTCAGCATCATCGCCCAGCATTCCGATGTCGGCGTGAATCCCTGGTCGACTTACATACAGATCGTGGCCGACGAACTGGGCGTGCGCTACGAAGATATCGAGATTAATCCCTTTGATCTGAACGTCGGGTTTGCCCTGATGTCGCCGGACGGCTCCTGCAATTTAGGCAGCAACGGCTATGTGGTCAAAAAGGCCGCTCAAAAGGCCCGTCGCATGCTGCTGGATTGCGCGGCCGAAAAATTCGAGCTGCCGGCCGAAGCCCTGGATGTCAAAGAGGGCGTAGTTTTTGAAAAAGCCAACCCGCAAAACAGCAAGCCGATTAAAGACGTCGTCGTGATGGCGGTACCCATGCTCAACGCGGTAACGATCTGGACGGAGCCGCCCGTAATGGACTGGGCCTGGCACACCCAGGGACTTTGGGGTCAGGCCCTTGAAACCGGCAGGCCGCGGATGTGCCGGCAGGCCAACTTCATCGAGGTCGAGGTGGACCCCGAAACCGGCGAAGTGTTTGTCACCAATATCGTCAACGTCAATGATGTCGGCAAGGCCATCTCACCGGAAACCGTTGAAGGCCAGATGTACGGGGGAACCTATATGGGCCTGGGACGGGCCCTGACTGAAGAGATGGTCTGGGATCCGAACACGGGTGTGCTGCTCAACCGCAATCTGCTCGACTACAAGTATGCCACCATGCTGGACTACCCGGCGGCCGAATGCATCTACCTCGAAACCGAACTGGGGCACGGTCCGTACGGATCCACCGGCATCGGTGAAAACACCGCCACACTGATTCCGGCGCTGCTCGGTCCGGCGGTTTACAATGCCATCGGCCGGCGGATCGATGATTTCCCGCTTACACCGGATAAGGTTCTGAAAGCGTTGGGGAACACAGGGGAGCAGGGAAGTTCGCTTGGCTCATCCGCCGCAGGCGGAGAATAATGGAATACTGGAGTTATGGAATGATGGGTTTAAAGAAAAAACCAAAGCCCATGTTTTTGCAGTGATTCACCAAGGGTTGATGGAGTATTTATAGGGATAAGGCAGATAATGGATCCTAACGGACATCATCAAATACAGTCGATTCAATATTTCTTGTAGGATGGTCCGGTTTCCGTTTTCATACCCAATATTCCCTGGCCCAGACCGATTCACCTAAACCTGGTCTTAAAAGCTTTGTTGTATGAATATTACTAATTCACGGCAAATGTTAAACAAGTCGCACCAGGGCGGGCCAACATTCCACTATTCCATCATTCCATACGGCTCATCAAAGAAATAGCCGCAGATACACTGTGAATTAAACATTTGTTGGAAATCCGATCCATTTGGAGAGATATCTATGAGGACATTCGCCCATTTCAATGCGCGCACGGTGGATGAGGCTGTTTCGATCTTAAAGCGCTATGGCGATCGGGCGCAGGTTATTGCCGGCGGAACGGATTTGCTGGGCAAAATGAAAGATGAAATTTTGCCCGGATATCCCGAGGCGATCGTCAATCTCAAGTCGATCGCCGGTTTGGACTTTATCCGGGAAGACAGCGACGGCCTCAAAATCGGCGCGCTGACGCGGCTCGAAGACATTGCCGCCCATCCGGCAGTACGCCAACGCTACCCGGCCCTGGCCGAGGCTGCCGGCCGGGCCGCTTCACCGCACTTAAGGGAGATGGGCACCCTGGGCGGCAATGTCTGCCAGGACATCCGCTGCTGGTACTACCGGCACCCTCACAACCGATTTCCCTGCCTGCGCAAAGGCGGCGGACGCTGCTATGCCATGGAGGGTGAGAACCGCTACCACTCGATATTCGGCGGCACGGTGCAGGACGGCTGCTATGCCGTACACCCCAGCGATACAGCCCCGGCCCTCATCGCCCTGGGTGGCCGGCTGAACACCTCCAAGCGCACCCTGGGTACGGAGGATCTGTTTGACATTAAAGTCAACGGAACCACTGTGCTGGATTCCGATGAAATCGTGATCGATTTTGAAATACCGCGCCCGTCGGAAAGCTCTGGCAGCGCCTTCGTCAAGTTTGCTTTGCGAAAAACCATCGACTTTCCCATTGTAAACTGTGCGGTGCTGATCAGCACTAAAGACGACCGCGTGACGGAAGCGAAAATCTGTCTCAACGCGGTCTACGTCAGCCCTTACCGGGCCGTACAGGCCGAGGAGTGCATGCTCGGCCAACCCATCAATGACACCACGGCCGATGCCGCCGGGCAAGCCGCCGTGTCGGATGCCGTACCGCTTGAACACAACGGCTATATGGTCCAAATCGCTAAAACCATGGTTAAAAGAGCGATACTGGGGTGCTCGCAGGCGTCAAATTAATGGCTAATTTAAACGGTGTTGGAGAAAATTCGAAAAGAGTAAAATTCCAAAACTCAAGCACCAAATTACAAATAAATCTCAAATTCAAATACTCAATGACCAAAACATTCTCCCAAAATGGCTTTCATCAATTATCAAATCCTGGTTCGGCGGTGATAGTGATATTGGCAGAGCTGAAGGCCGATCTCTTGTTTTGAATTTTGGTCATTGGAGTTTATTTGAGATTTGCTTTTTGGTGCTTGGAATTTTTATGATTTTCTTCAAATCGACCTATTGCATGCTTAAACATGGGAGCCCTCTTCTGGCTTGCAGGAATTGATACTATGCCAGTTCGTATTCAGCTGAGTCATATTTTGCGCAAGTATGCTCCGGGCTATAACCATGACACCGGCATTTTGCTGGAAGACGCAGCCGGCTGGTCTGTGCGTCAAATCATCGAGCGCCTGGCAATCCCGCCGGGGGAAGTCGTGACCATCATCGTCAACTCCTATCCGGCAGCCCTGTCAAGCACGGTGCAGGACGGAGATTCAGTGACGCTGACCAAGGTCATCGGCGGCGGCTGATCCCAGAAAACCATAAAAAAATGAGCTAAAATTTGAAATGACTGAAATGAACTAAAATTTTGGCATCTTACCATCATTTAAAAATAGATAAAGCGCAGCTTTGCCTTAATTTTAGGCATTTTAGGCAATTTAGGTCACTTTAGACATTTGTTTGTTAGAATCTTAAATGGAAAGTTTTTGCATTTTTGAAAAAAAATTTTCTCGCAAAGCCGCAAAGCGCGCAAAGGTAAAGCATTAATTAATTCTTGGCGTCTTTGCGTGAGACCTTTTCGGTTCCGGTATATCCGGGTTAGGAGGTGAAAATGGATTTAGGAATTAAAGGCAAAGTGGCCCTGATCTCGGGGGGCAATCGGGGTATCGGCAAGGCAACCGCCCTGGAAATGGCCAAAGAGGGCGTCAATATCGCCATCACGGGCCGCGACGAAACTGACCTGACCGCTGCCGCAGAAGAAATCCGGGCCCAGGGAGTCGAGGCGCTCAGTCTGAAGGCAGACATGGAAGTCGCCGCGGAGGTCGAGAATGTCATAGCCAAAACCTGCGAGACTTTCGGCCGCATCGACATTTTGTTCAACAACGCCGGCCACTCCCATCCCACCACCCCCATCGAAGCCACCGATGAAGAGTGGGCCTCACAGCTGAACATCCACCTGATGGCCTGCGTGCGGACCTGCCGCCTGATCATACCGAAAATGATCGAGCAGAAATGGGGCCGCATTATCAACATGAGCTCCATGTACGGAATCGCACCGGGAACCGGGGTGCCGGACTACAATGCCGCCAAAGCTGCGGTGATTAACTACACCCGCTCGATTGCCCTTTACTACTCCAAAGACGGCATCTGTGCCACGGCCATCTGCCCCGGCCTGATCCACACCGAAATATGGGACAAATTTGCCGACAATGTCGCAGCCGAGCTGGGCAAAACCCGGCAGGATATTTTAGACTCCGCCGCGGACCAGGCCAGCGCCATCAAGCGTTATGCCAGACCGGATGAAGTCGGCAAAGTCGTGACATTTCTGGCCTCGGAATGTGCCAGTTACATGACCGGCTGCACCGTCCAGGTCGACGGGGGGGCATTGGCCGGAATTGAAATCAGCTTCTAACCCTCAGTAGAATTAGGCAACCTTATAAAGTACCATTTGGGGGCTAAAGTACCGGAGAGTACTGGGTTCCGGAAAATTTTATCTGCGTTATGGCCGGCCTGTTTATTTGGCAACCGTAACATTGTTTCACAAACATCAAATCGGAAAAGGAGGTTGAGTATGAAAGCAAGAAGTTTGGTGGTAGCAGTGGCTTTGGCTTTCGTCGCTGGCTTCGCGCTGAATGCGGCGGCGGAAGAACACTTCAGTCTGGACGACATCCCGCAAATCAAAAACAAAACCCCAATCCATGTACCGCTGGAAGCCGGGGGCGGATCGGACCTGATTTTTCCCTTTCTGCAAAAATTCTCCGAAAAAACCGGCATCAAGGTGACTAAAGAGTCGCATGTGTTTGCCTCGCTGTACTCCAAAGAAATCGTGGAGCTCCAGGGCAAAACCGGTGCCTATGACCTGGTGGTCACCGAGACATCCTGGACCAACGAATGGGAAGATTATCTGTACCCGCTGGAAGACCTGGCGGAAAAATACGATCCCAAGGGCGTGGCCGGCCTCAGGGCCGATCTAGCAGGTCATGATCCCGGCCTGTTGCGGATGTGCTCCAATTCCGCCGGCAAATTGCTGGGCCTGCCCTACTACAACTACACCATGATGACCATCTACCGGGCGGATGTATTGGAAGATCCAACGGAAAAAGTCGCATTCAAGAAAAAATACGGCTATGAACTGGCGCCGGTCAAAAGCTGGCAAGACGTGCGCAACCATGCTGAATTTTTTACCCGCAAAAAGGGTGAAATGCTAAAAGGCGTAGCATTGAAAGAAGATCTCTACGGTGTATCCCTGATGGCCGGCCGCTTCCCGCATGTCCAGGACGAATTGGGCACCATGATCTGGGGTGAAGGTGCACATTGGGCTTCACCGGTTCGAGATGCCGGCGGGAAGCTGACAGGCTTTCAGATCACGGAAAACGACAAAAAAGTCCAGAAATGGGCTTTCGGGTACTATCAGGACCTGATGCAGTTTGCGCCTCCGGGTAGTGAAAACGCATTCTGGGACCAGGCCACGGCCTCCTTCGTGGCCGGCAAAACCGTGCTGGTCCCGATCATGTATTCCGGCTTGTGGAACTGGTCGGCGTCGACTGAAAAGGAAATTCCCGGCGCCAAGGTCGCTGCTCAACCGGTTCCAAAGGGTCGCCCCTACACCGGTGCCTTTCATTTTGCCCCCAGCAAGGACAGCAAGAATCCCGAGGCAGCCTATTGGCTGCTGAGATACATCGCTTCCTACGGCGCTCAGCTGGAGATGGCCAAGACCGGATGGGTCAGTGCCCGCCGCGATTCCATCATGGCAACGGACTACAAGAATCCGGAGACGTACGCCCAGTTAGGGTGGATCCCCACCATTGTCAAGACCTGGGATGCGCAAGCACCGGATGTGGATAGCTACCTGCATTTCAACAGTGCCGCCTTTGGTAAGCTTTATGAGGTGATGACCATCGTCGGCCATGAGAATGCAATTAAGAAAAGAACGCCGCAAGGCTCCGTCGAAGAGTGGGGCAAGAAGTTTGGCCGAATCCAGAAAAAATTCGGTAAATTGCCGGTAGTCAAGTAAGGCCGTCTGCGGTGCCATGGGGGGAGACGCCGTTTCCGTCCATGGCACTGCGGCTAACTTGGAAAGCTGGAATATTGGAGTATTGGAGTATTGAAAAAAATGAGCCGGGCATTTTGGGATAGTCATAATGAATTGCGCGTTCCAACCTGGATTTATTTTTAAACAATCTCTTTCGCTGAGCAAATAATCAATACTGCTATATTGTTAAATTAAGGTGGATTTTAACTCGGTCGAAGAATGCCCAACACTCCAATACTCCATTACTCCAACACTCCGAAACTATTTGATTGGAATAAAACATCTTAATTCTATTTTTCACAATGGGGTAGTAATCCGATGTCAGACATATCAGTTGCAGCGAACAGCGCTGCCACAAGCAAATTTTCGCAAATTATGGGCAGTGAAAAGTACGTTAAATGGATTTGCGTTTTCCCGCTATTGACGCTGTTGGCGATTTTCATGCTTTATCCGACATTTTATTGTCTGATCTTGTCTTTTACCGATTATGTTCTCAAAGGGCCGCCGGAATTCATCGGGCTCGAAAATTATCGTGATCTTCTCCACGACAGCGACTTCTGGCAGGCGCTGGGTCGTACCTTTTATATCCTGATCATTTGTATCATCGTCGAGCTAACCCTTGGAATGACGTTTGCGCTGATGCTCAACCGAACCTTCAAGGGCCAGAACATCGTCAGGGGATTGTGCTTCTTACCGCTGCTGATATCCCCCCTGGCCATGTCGCTGATGTGGAACTACATGCTGCACGTCCAGTTCGGGATCATCAATCAATTCCTTGACTGGTTTGGGCTCGGGCGGCATGAATGGTTTTCGAGCCAGGCATTTGCGATCTACACCATCATGTTCATCTCTATCTGGCAATGGACGCCTTTTTCCATCTTTATCCTGCTGGCCGGCTTGCGGGGCATGCCCAAAGATCAATTCGAGGCGGCCAATGTCGACGGCGCCAGCCCTTACTTCACATTCCGCAAATTAACGCTGCCGATGTTAAAACCCCTGATCATTATTATTATTCTGCTGCGGACCATGTGGTTGATCCGAATTTTCGATCCGCTTTACGGCACCACCCGGGGGGGCATGAATACCGAAATCTTGGACTGGATGGTGTACCGGATAGCATTTGTTTTCTTTGACGTGGGCCGCGGTTCCGCGATGGCCTTGTTTTCGCTCTACCTGACCATCATCATCTGTGCCATTATGTACCGGCAGTTGATTAAAGCCATGGATTCGACCGCTTAACCCGCAACACTGCTGATAGCGGGACTAAAGTTAACGATGTCCGCTGAATCAAAAACCGCCCGCCGAAATAACATGCGGTTGAGGCCAACCTATCGAGGAGGAGCACGGCTGTGAAAAAAGCGCTCTTTTATCTAGTAATTGCAATTATGCTGTTCGGATTTCTGTTTCCCATATTCTGGGTGTATGTAACCTCATTCAAAGCACCGGAGGATATCTTTAAACCGGAAAAACTGATCTTCAAACCAACGCTCTACAATTATAACTATATTACCAACATCAGGCCGTCATTCGGGGAATTAGCGAATTCGGCCATTGTCAGTTTCGCCAGCACCTTCCTGGTCATGCTGGTGTCGATGCCCGCAGCTTACAGCTTTGCCCGGTTCAATACCGGCAAGGGGCATTTGCTGTTCACCACTATTTCGACACGTATGTTTCCGGGGGTGGTGGCCGCCCTGCCCTTCTTTTTCGCTTTCAGGAACCTGGGTCTGCTGGACACCCACCTGGGGCTGGTGCTGTTGTATTTGTATTTCAACATGTCTTTTGCGACCTTTCTGCTGTTCGGCTTTTTCCGGGAGATCCCGCAGGAAGTCGAACATGCGGCCATGGTGGACGGCTACAGCCGGATAGAAATTTTGCGCAAAATTATTTTCCCGTTAATTAAACCCGGGGCAGCCATTACGACGGCTTTCTGTCTCATCTGGTCCTGGAACGAATTCTTTTTCGCTTTTCTGTTTACGCGACGCATTGCCCGCACGGTGTCCGTGGGGCTGGCGACCTTTTGGGGATCGGTTGAAATCCAGTGGGGTCCAATGTGTGCCCTGATGGGTATCGCCATCCTGCCGACCCTGGCGGCCGCCTGGTTTATGCAGCGCTATATTATCAGAGGGCTCACATTTGGTGCGGTCAAGGGGTAGGAGGTAAACAACAATGGTATTTGGCGATAAACTCTTTTGGGGTATCATGCTTTTCATCGGCGTTAACTTATTCTGGCTCGGTGTTTTGGAAGACTACATCCCTCTATGGCTTGCCCCCATAGTCGGAATAATCGGCACGTTGTCGGTCATCAAATTTGTACCGCCCCCCAAAGTTGAAGGAAGTCAAGACGAGGAGTAGCAGGATATGGCCGGAGTAAAATTAGAAAATGTCTTAATGAAGTACGGCGGGCTGGTCGCACTGAATCATATCAGCTTCGAGTGCCCGGAAGGTGAATTCCTAACGCTTTTAGGACCCTCGGGAGCCGGTAAAACCACCACCCTCGAATTAATTGCGGGCATCAAGCAGCAGTTGGAGGGGCACATATATATCGGCGATCGGCGGGTGGATGATCTGCCGCCCCATGAACGCGATGTGGCCATGGCCTTTGAAAATTACGCGCTTTACCCCCATTTTTCGGTGTTTGAAAATATAGCCTTTACCCTGCGCTCCCCCCGGCGCAAGGAAAAACTCTCCGAAGAACAGATCCGCGAGCGGGTCGATGAAATCACCACCCTTTTGGGTATCAATGAACTGCTGGACCGCAGACCGCAGCACCTCAGCGGCGGTCAGAAGCAGCGGGTATCTCTGGCACGGGCCATGATTCGCCGGCCGGATGTGTATCTACTGGATGAACCGATTGCCCATCTGGACGCCAAACTGAAAGTTACCGCCCGCAGCACACTCAAGCAGCTGGCCGCAAAACTGGGCACCACGATCATTTATGTGACTCACAATTACCGCGAAGCCCTGGGGCTTTCCGACCGGGTACTCGTCTTGCGCAAGGGCAATATCGAACAAATCGGCGACCCCCGGGAACTGTACCATCATCCCGCCACTGACTTTGTGGCCCGACTGATCGGAGATCCGCCGATCAACCTGGTCGATGGTAACGTTATGCGTGAAAACGGGCAGGTATTTTTCCAGGCCGGGCAGGATTTTCGGTTTCCGATCGCCTCGGATCAAGTGGAACAAATGGAAAAATTCCTCTGGCAGGAAGACGGGCAAGATATGGTGCGGCTGGGGGTTCGCCCTCAGAACGTCAACCTATCGAACGCGAAAATATCCGAGGCAGCCTTTCAGCTTCCGGTTTATGTAATGGTTCGGGAAGCCGAGAGCGCCATGATCGCCTTTGAGTTGAGCCAAACCTTTTTCCAGGTTCAAATGAATACAGCTGAACACTACCATGATGGTGACATGGTGTGGGCCGAAATCGATCAGAACCATCTTTTCTTTTTTCCAAAGACCGTCGAACTCAAGAAGTAGGAAGGGTAACATGAGCACTGTTGAAGCCAAAAATGTTTGGAAGATATATGAAGGCAAAGTGGAGGCCGTCAGAGATGCCAATTTCTTTTGCGATCAGGAGCAGTTTGTCGCCATTCTGGGGCCGTCGGGCTGTGGCAAGAGTTCGACGCTGCGTATGCTGGCGGGCTTGGAGGACATTACCAAAGGCGAAATTCTGTTCGACGGCAAGGTCGTGAATCAACTGTCCGCGCGCGAAAGAAATATCGCCCTGGCATTTGAGTCCTACGCCCTGTATTCACCCTTGACGATTTTTGATAACATTGCCTTCCCACTACAGGCAAGCGGCCTGGATAAGCAGGAAATTAAAAGAAAAGTTTATGAAATCGCGGAATTCCTCGAACTGAAAGATGTTTTGAAGCGCAAACCCGGCAAGTTGAGCGGCGGGCAGCAGCAGCGCGTGTCCCTGGCACGGGCCCTGGTGCGCGATCCTTCGGTACTGCTGCTGGATGAACCCCTGTCTCATATGGACCAGCGGGTTCGCACCATCATTCGTGCGCGGATTCGCAAAATACACGATGACATGTCCGCCACCACGATTTACGTAACCCATGACCAGGAAGAAGCAGTCGCCCTGGCCGATAAAATTATTGTCATGAATTTCGGCGAAATCCAGCAAGTCGGCAGCGCTGATGATTTGTGGCATTACCCGGCCAACCAGTTTGTGGCCGGATTTATCGGCGATCCGCCGATGAACTTTTTAACCGGCAAAATTGACTCTGAAAACAGCGTTGCCCTGTCAAACGGCGCTGACCCGGTCACCTGGAACATTACCGAAAATATTCCATCCTCCGCCATTAATTCTAGCGTTCAGGTGGGTATCCGTCCGGATAAAATCAGGATCGCGACCCAGGCTTCTGAATTCGGAATTAAATCCAGAGTGGAAGTGATTGAATTCCTGGGCGAATACCTAATCTTGACGCTAGACATCGATCATACCGAAATTAAGGTCATTGTATCGCCGGATTTGGCGGTCCGCGAACAGGATGATGTCTGGGTTTGGGGTGAACCTGACGACATCCATATTTTCGACGCCAAACACGGCAAGGCCTTAATTAAGTTCAAAGACGGCCATCGGCAGCCTTAGAAGATCGCCAACCATTGAGATGGGTATTGGAAAGGAATTCCGCCTATGTTTTCAGTCGCTGTTGTCGAACCCGACCGGGTTGAATTAGTTGAAATTCCGGATCCGCAGCCGGGTCCCTATGAGGCGGTCATCAAAACCGAGGTGGCTTACCTCTGCAACCGTACCGACCGCAAACTTATCGCCGGACATTTTCCGGGCGTCGAAACCTATCCGCTGCTTCTGGGCCATGAATCAGCCGGCATCGTTGATACCGTCGGCAGCAAGGTTCAGTCCTTCAAGCCGGGAGACCGGGTCATCGGCGGTCTGCTGCTGGAGCCCACGGACAGCGGGTATGCCAGCGGCTGGGGCGGGTTTTCAGAATACGTCCTGGTAAAAGACCACCAGGCGATGGTTGCCGACGGGGTGGCCGATGCCGAACACGGCTGGGATGAATTGTATCAAATTCAGCGGGTCGTCCCCGACAGTATATCCGCCGGCGCCGCCGGACTGTTATGCACCTGGCGCGAGGTGTATGCCGGGTTCAGTGATTTCCAGCTCAAGGCGGAAGACGATATCCTCATATTCGGCGCCGGGCCGGTGGGCGTGAGTTTTGTGAAATTTGCCCGGCTCCTGGGAATGAATTACATCGGCTGCGTCGATCCCCACGCCGCCAAAAGAGAAAAAGCTCTGGCCCTGGGGGCCGATGAGGTATTCGCCCCGCAGGACCCGCAACTTGCAAGCTTAGCCCAATTGCGTGCCAAACCGTTAGAGGCGGTGATCGATGCTGTCGGCAGCCAGGCGGTGATCAATGCCGGCCTGTCCTTGATCAAAACGGCCGGCTCAATGTGTGTCTACGGCGTTATCGACCAACCGGCCATTACCATCGAAAAACATCGCGGTCCCTTTAATTTCAACCTGTTTGTCCACCAGTGGCCGACGCGGGAGCAGGAGGCCGCGGCCCAGGAGCCGCTGTGCGACTGGATAAAGGCTCAACAACTGGATCACAGGGACTTTATTACGGCCGAATTTCCGCTGACGGATATTGCGGCTGCCCTGGAGCATGCCGCCTCCGGTCAGGCTCTGAAAATATTGCTAACGTATTACTAAGAAGTTCATACTTGTTTAGACATGAATTCACCGCCCGCTTCGGTCTTCGCTCTGCGAGCTACGCCCCGACACGTCGCTTGACGCAGGGATCCCAGTCCGCCGGTATTTTTGGAGGATCAACGGTAAACATAAAACAATTATTCTTTGCGCACTTTGCGGGACTGCAAAATCCGGGTTTCCAAGACAAAACAACTACTTTTTTTCAGGAGATTTAACTCATGAAATATACGGTCAATGTAGAAGAACAACAGCCGGATCTCGACCAGCGCTCCCTCAGGCACGTGGTCAAGGGGCGCGAAAGCGAAATTCTGCGCGACACTTATTATTTAATCGATCCGGAAAACTCGCCGTCAAAAAATTTAACCATGGGATACACGGTTATCTATCCCACCGGCAAGACGACCGGACATGCCCATGCCGATATGGAAGAGGTCTATTACATTCAGTCGGGCCAGGGCAAAATGGTCATCGGAGATAAAGAATTTCCGATTCAGGCCGGGGATGCGTTTTATGTGCCCTTCGGTGAATTTCATGTAACCTACAACACCGGTAATCAGCCGCTGGCGATGGTATGGGTAACCGGTAAAGATCCGGGCGCGGCCCAGTAGAGGATCCGGACCCATTGGTCCTGGCGTTGGTCGACTTCGCAGGGGTGGTATGGGTAATAGTGGTTACCAGTAGTGTTCAGGTGTTCCCGCTTGCATGGGGGTTGACCGCTGAGAGGCCAGATTGATCGAAAATAGAAAATAATGAACATCGAATGAATGTATTCTGCCTGTCGAGAGCTTTTGTGCCGAACAGTCAATTTAAAAAAGCCCGGGCGAAGCGAAATCTTCCTTCGAAATTCTGCGGTTCGATATTCGATATTCTGCGGTTCGCTGTTCATACCTTACCTATCCCAATAGACCCGGTTTTGAATTTTGAATAATAACATCAGGAGTATTAACTTATGGAACGTTTTTTAATGCTTATCAATGGCGACTGGGTGGATTCTGAAAGCCGCGAATACCTTGAGGTCGTCAATCCGGCGGACGAGGAGGTCTTCGCCGAGGTTCCGCGGGCAACTGAGAGTGAGGTCAATCAAGCCCTTGAAGCCGCCCGCGCCGCCTTCCCGGCCTGGGCCGGCCTGTCACCCTTTCAGCGCGCCGAATACCTCTGGCGGGCCGCGGATAACCTGAATCAACGCAAAGAAAAAATCGGGCGATTAATGACCCGCGAACAGGGCAAACCCCTGAAAGAGGCCATTGGCGAAATTGAAAAAGGCGTTGAAATGCTGCGCTACTACGCCGAGGAAGGCAAACGGGCATACGGCCGGATTGTGGCCAATGAAAATTCCTTGGATCAAAGCCTGATTGTCAAACAGCCCGTGGGCGTGGTGGCCGCGCTGTCGGCCTGGAATTATCCGGTTGAACTGACGGGCTGGAAAGCCGCCGCTGCCCTGGCCGCCGGGTGTACGATTGTGGCCAAGGCACCGTCTTTGACCCCGCTCTCGCCCTTGGAATACTGGCGCTGCCTGTTTGATGCCGGCATCCCCGCCGGTGTGATCAATGCCGTCACCGGGGCCGGGGCCACGGTCGGCCGCCAGCTCGTTAAAAGCCCCCTGTCCCAGAAAGTTGCCTTTACCGGCTCGTTAAAGGTCGGCCTGGACATCCAGGAACAGGCCAAAGACACGATCAAAAAGATTTCCCTGGAACTCGGCGGCCAGTGCCCGATGATTGTCAGCAATCACAGCGATCCGGCGGCGGCGGTTAAAGGTGCTGTCAGAAGGTCTTTTCGAAATATGGGCCAGATTTGTATCGCGATTAACCGCATCTACGTTCACGAAGATATTTACGAGGCCTTTCTGTCTGAATTTAAAAAAGAAACCCTTAAATTGACCATCGCCGATGGGCTTGAAAAACCGGACAGTGATCTGGGTCCGATGGCCAACCGGCAAGGCCTTGAAAAAACCAAACACCATATTGAAGATGCGCTGGCCAAAGGCGCACGCTTGATCTGTGGCGGCAAACGCCCGCCGGGCAATGATTATCAAAAAGGCTACTTCTTCGAGCCGACCATCGTGGCCGATACGACCCACGAAATGCTGATCATGACCGAAGAAACTTTCGGGCCGGCCGTGGGCGTGATGCCGTATGGCAGCCTGGACGAGGCCATCGAGCTGGCAAATGCCACGCCTTACGGGCTGGCGGCCTACGCCTGTACGAACGATCTGCATGAAATGCACAAATTATCGCAAACCCTGGAAGCCGGCAGCGTGGCCGTCAACAACGTCGACGCCGGCATCATGAATGTCGCCTACGGAGGCTGGAAACAAAGCGGGATCGGACATGAACACGGCCATGAGGGCCTGGCCGAATACCTGAATCTGAAGCACGTCCGCATCCGATACCGTGAACCATAATTAATCCGGATTAAAGGGAGATCCCATGCCTAAGCAATACGTGATCGGCATTGACATCGGAACTTCGGGGTGCAAGACCCTGATCATTGACGGCAACGGACAGGTGGTCGCCCGTGCCCTGGAAGAGTATCCCCTGTCGACCCCTCAGCCGGGGTGGTCCGAGCAGGATCCGGAGCACTGGTGGCAGGCCGTTAAATCCACGCTCAAGCAGTCGGTCGGAACCTTTGACCATGTCGCCGATATCAAGGCCATCGGCCTGAGCGGTCAGATGCACGGCCTGGTGGCGCTGGATAAAGATTGCCGCGTCCTGCGCCCGGCCATTTTATGGAATGATCAGCGCACCGGACCGCAGTGCCAGGAAATTCATGACCTGGCCGGAGGCGTCGAAGGGCTGTTAAAGCTGACCAACAACCGGATGCTTCCCGGTTATACCGGCGGTAAGATCATCTGGCTGCGGCAAAACGAACCTCAGCTTTACGAGAAACTGAATATCATTCTGAACCCGAAAGACTATATCCGCTATCGGCTGACCGGCGAGTTTGCCACAGAGGTGTCGGATGCGTCCGGCACCGGCCTGTTCAATGTCCGGCAGCGACAGTGGTCCCGGGAGCTTTTGGATCTGCTCGAGATACCAATGGATTGGCTTCCGCGCTGCTATGAATCTCCTGAAATCAGCGGGCAGTTGAGCGGCGAAGTGGCCGCCGACCTGGGACTGCCGGCCGGATTGGCGGTGGCGGGCGGCGGCGGCGATTCCGTGATTCAAACGACCGGCACCGGGCTGGTAGAACCCGGCATTCTCGGAACCACCATCGGTACGGCGGGTATCGTCGCCATGGCGCTGGATAAATGTTATGACAACCCGGACGGCAGGCTGCAGGTGTTTTGCAATAACACGCCGCACAGGTGGCACACCATGGGCGTCACCCTGGCGGCCGGCGGATCCCTGCGATGGATTCGCGACATGCTCGGCGGGGCCGAAAATGAGGTCGCCCGCTGGCTGGGAGAAGATGTTTACGAACTGTTCAGCCGGGAAGCGGCCGCGATCGAACCGGGTTCGGACGGGTTGTTGTTTATGCCCTACCTGATCGGTGAGCGCTGCCCTTACCCGGATCCCAATGCACGGGGCGGCTTCATCGGACTCACCTTGCGTCATGATCGCCGCAGTATTCTCAGAAGCGTTCTGGAGGGCGTGATTTTCAGCATGCGGGACGTCGCCCGGCTCATAACGGATATGGGGCTTCCGATCACCCAGATTCGAACCTCAGGCGGCGGTGCCCTCAGCGATCTGTGGCGTCAAATCCATGCCGACGTGTTCAATAGCGAAGTCATCACGGTCAGCGGCAGTGCCGAAGGCGGTGCCTACGGGGCGGCGCTGGTGGCCGGAACCGGTGTCGGTATGTGGTCCAGCGTCGAGGAAGCCGTGCAGGTGGTCAGGGCCGAAACCCACAACATGCCGATTGCCGAAAATTTCGAAATTTACAATAAACTATTTCCAATCTACCGCGAACTTTACGATGCGCTGAAAGTCAGTTTCGATAAAATCGCCGACATCTACGCCTGAAGGAGAACCATACATGTCTGATGTCATTTGCATGGGAGAGCTGCTGGTTGAGCATGTTTCGACGGCAAGCAATGTATCCCTGGTCCATTCACCGGGTTTCATTAAGGCGCCCGGCGGTGCGCCGGCCAATGTCGCGGTTGCGCTGCAGCGCCTCGGGCTGCAGGCCGGTTTTGTCGGCAAGGTTGGCGACGATCCGTTTGGTGTGTATTTACGGGAAAGTCTGGCGGACACGGGGGTGGATACGTCGTTTTTGTTTGTCGACAGGGAAGCCCGCACCACCGCCGTCTATGTCGCCGTATGGGATGACGGCCGCAAGGATTTGTGTTTTTACCGGAATCCCGGAGCGGACATGATGTTAACGGCCGAAGAAATTAGCGACCCCATTTTTGACGGGGCGCGCTGTTTCCACTTCGGCTCGATATCTTTTATTGATGAGCCCTCAGCGTCGGCCCAGAGAAAAGCGCTTCAAATGGCGCGGGACAAGGGCCTGATGATTTCATACGATCCCAATTATCGGCCGACCCTCTGGCCCGACGAGAAAACAGCCGCAAAAGTCATTCAGGATTATTTTCAGTATTGCCACCTGGCCAAGATCAGTGAGGAAGAATGGCAGGTTGCAACGGGCTATCAGGACCTCGAGGACGGTATTCAGGCTGTCATGGCCAAAGGCGTCGAGTTGCTGGTCATCAGCCGGGGAGAAAACGGTGCCATTGCCACCAATGGGAATTACCGCATCGAATTAGCCGGATTAGAAGTCGATGTGGTAGAAACCACCGGTGCCGGGGATGGTTTCCTGGGCGCCATCATCACGGAGTTGTTACCCGCAAGGGAGAAAGCAGGTTCTCTGGCAGCGATCGGTGAAGATCAAGTCCGAGATGCCTTAAAAACGGCGAATGCCGTTGGTGCCCTGACGTGCAAAAAGCCGGGGGCTATTCCGGCCCTGCCGACGCGGGCCGAGACCGACGATTTTATCAGCAAACTGTAAACGATTACATTAAAAAAAGTAGTACTAATAAATCGATCCGAGTTTGATAAATTACATAGGGAACCCATCAAATGCAGTATTCAACGAAGGAGCCAACAATGGCAACGGTGTCGATGTTGTCTTTGATACCGTCGGCGGTGACGTATTCGGCCGCAACTTCGACGCACTGAAAGTCTACGGCCGCGCAGTCTGTATCGTGGAGCGCGAGGCACCTTACCCGCTGCTGGGGGCCTGGTTTAAAAATGCCACCATCCACACCCTGTTTATGGAACGTAACCGTGAACGCCTGGATCAATTGGCAAACCTTGTCAGTGATGGCAGGCTTAAACCCGTCGTGGGAAAGACCCTGCCCCTGGCCGATGCCGCCCGGGCCCACGAGATGGTCGAAGAAGGTCATGTTGGCGGCAAGGTGGTGCTGGCTGTAAGTGATTGAAGATTTTCGATTGAAGATTGAATAATTTAGGAAATTGAATATGTATCTATCATTGGCAGATTTTAAAAAGCGCGTGGAATTCAGTTTGTGTCAACAGTATGCCACGGAAGATGATGTGCGAGCTTTCTGCGAGCGGGCCCTGAGTGTCGGCGTGGGGGTGGCGTGCGTCAATCCCGTCAATGTCCCGTTGACTGTCAAGCTGTTGGAGGGCCGGGGTATAGAAATCAGCGTCAACGTGGGATTTCCCTTCGGGTCTCACCTGCCCGCGGTAAAAGTTCTGGAGACCCGCCATGGTGTCGAGGCCGGAGCCACCCAAATCGACATGGTCATCAATGTCGGCGCTTTAAAATCAAAAAAAGACACCCTGGTCTTTGAAGATATCCAGGGCGTGGTTGCAGCGGCCCGGGGCCGACCCGTCAAAACCATCATCGAAACCTGGGTTTTGAACGAGGAGGAAAAAGACCGCGCCTGCCGGATTGCGGAAAAGGCCGGGGCCGCCCTGGTTAAAACGACCACCGGTGTTTTAACCCAGTACATCCGGGCAGTCAATTCCGATCCCGCAGGAGCCACAGTGGCGGATATGCAGTTGATGCGCCGGGCCTTAAGCCCGGCCGTAAAAATCAAAGCTTCCGGCGGAATCTACACCCTGGCCTTTGCGCTGGAGTTGATCAGGGCCGGCGCCGACCAGCTTGGCATGAGCCGCGGAGAGCAAATTATCCGCGAGTTTGAGCAAATCTACGGAGACGGTGGGGAATTGAGCATTGAAGATTGAAGATTTAAGATTGGATATTTAAGGTATTCTTTAGATTTCAAAAAGGACGGAGCAAAGCGCCGCCCGCTCCGTCAGCGGATCAATTTACAATTCCGGCTTGTCCGGGTTAGGGATATAAGGGAGGAAAAAAATTGGCTCTAAAAAACAAATCTGGGGAAGCGTTTATCATCGGGGTGGACAGCGGGACCTCGTCCACGCGTGCCATCCTTTTTGATGAAACCGGCAAGGCCCTGGCTGAAGGGCGCCAGGCTTACGATGTTCTGCGGCCGCAGCCGGGTTGGGTCGAGCAAAAGGCCCAGTGGTGGTGGGAGGCGCTGGTCGGCGCCATCCGCAATCTGCTGGCCGAAAGTCCGGTTGAACCTGGACAAATCCAAAGTATGGCCATTACCCATCAGCGGATAACCGCAGTTCCTGTGGACAAATCATTGGTTCCGCTGCGCAATGCCATCTTATGGAATGATATACGCTGCAGCGAACAAAATGAATGGGCCCTCAAAAAAGTCGGACGCCGGCGAATCTACCAGCGAACCGGCTACAATCCCGGAATATGGACCGTATACAAGGCCATCTGGCTGCGGGACAAGGAACCGGATGTCTATCGCGACATGCACAAATTCCTTCTTGTTCAGGATTATTTAACACAGCGGCTGACCGGTGAACTGGTCACCACTTCGAGTGCAGCCGTCATGACCGGCTGCCTGGACGTGGCTGACCGGCATTGCTGGGCTGAAGATATCCTGCAGGAATTTGAAGTAAGGCCTTCCATCTGGGTGGAAAAGGTTCTGGCCGGCGGGCAGGTTGCCGGGACGATTTCCAAACAAGCTGCTCTTGAAACCGGGCTGCCCGCGGGATTGCCGATCATCACGGCCGCCGGAGATCAACCCTGCGGGGTTGTCGGGGTGGGGGTCACAAGGCCCTCGATGCTTGGAGTCAACGGCGGCACCTCGTGCTCGATGGAGACCTGCACCGAACAGCTGCCGCTGGACCCGGATGCCAACTATTTTATCGAGATCAGCCCCATGGGAACCTATTTCCCGGAAAATTCCATCTACAGCGGCGGATCGTCCCTGATGAACTGGCTCAAGGAAACCTTTACGCTGAAAACGGACGATCAGGGCGACCATGACTGGGAGGCGTTTTACAATTTGGCCGCGGGCGCCCCACCGGGCAATTGGGGGTTGACCCTGATTCCGTATTTTTCCGGAGCCACGGCACCCTACTGGGACCTCGATGCCCGGGGGGTCATGTTCGGCTTTATGATGGACCACGGCCAAGCCCACATGGTGCGTGCCATCATGGAAGGCCTGGCATACGAGACGCGCCGCCAGATGAGATTTATGGAAAATGGGACCGGAATCCCGATTTCCGAAATACGGATGTACGGCGGGTCTGCCCGAAGTGATATATGGAATCAGGTCTTTGCAGACATTTCGGGAGTTAAATTAAGCACGACCGAAACGGTTGAGACGACCGCGCTGGGAGCGGCCATCTGTGCAGCGGCCGGTGTCGGCATCTACTCCAGTATCGAAGAGGCCGCCAACCATATGGTGCAAGTCAAAAAAGAGTATCAGCCGGATTCAGATCACCGTCAGCTTTATGACCGGCTTTACGATAAAGTCTACTGCAATTTCTACGACCGGGTCCATGACCTGATCCATGAGGCATCAGGAATTATCAAGGAATACTCGTAAGGCGTTATCCGCAATAGTAGTAAACCCATTTCTTGGAGATGGTGCAAAAAAATGACAGAGGGATTCGAAAAACTCAACTATGACAGTTTCATGCCCCTCTACTATCAGCTCAAAGAAATATTTCTTGAGAAGATCGAAAATGAGGAGTTGAAAGAGGGGGACATGATCCCCTCGGAAAATGAACTCCAGCAAATCTACGACGTCAGCCGGGCCACCGTCAGAAACGCCATCCAGCTTCTGGTAAACGAAGGCTTCATGGAGAAGAAAAAGGGCAAGGGTACCTTTGTCAAGCGCCGCAAGATCGAAGAACAGCTGCCGGTTTTAAAGAGCTTTACGGAAGAGATGATCGGAATAGATGCCGGCAAGCAGGTCATTTCGGTAAAGTACACCAAGCCGTCACCTGCGATTATGGCCCGATTGAGCTTGTCTGCCGGTGAAAACGTTTTTTCCTTAAAAAGGCTGATGCTGGTCGACGGCAAACCCCTGGGAATTTTGCATTCTTACATTCCGGCAAAATTTAAGCTCAGCCTCGACGAGGACTACTCCAAATCGCTGTACCGAATACTGGAGAAAAATGGGATTCGCTTAAAAGAAGCCGACCAGACCATCGAAGCCTCGATGTCCAATAAGGAGCAAACTCGCCTGATGGGTCAGAAAATTTCCTTTGCCACACTGGTCATCAGGCGTTTGGCCTATTCGGTCAATGGCGAGGTGGTTGAATATGTCAAAGGGGTCTATCACGGAGATCGATATCGGTACACTTGCAGGCTGACGCGATTATAGCGGCAACCTACATCAGACATATCTCAGGATTTCCGGCTGGCTGATACCCTGAGGCTCTGGATAGTATCACAGAATTGACATCATCTATATTTTCCGGAAGTTTTTTATGCGAGCTCTGCACGAACGCTCCCCCCAAACTACATAAGGGATCATGGCAGGCGCAAATTGAAACACTAATTGAATTGATCTTATAGCTAGGACAAATGGCGATAGTAGTTAGTCAACTCAGTCAACAACGTCCCCGAATTTCCTCTAAATATCACCGTGCTGAGAATCATCGAGAATTCCATAAAACCGCAGGATATAGCCGTCCATCTTCATGCCAGGTTAGGTGGTATCCTGTGGTACGATGAAACCAACCTTGCGCTTGATTTCTTCAATCTTTGGCTCAGCGACTGCCCGCGCCCGGTCTGCACCAGCCGCTAGGATGCTATCAAGTTCAGCTGAGTCAGCAATCAGAGCGTCGTAATGTTTACGGATTGGCCGCAACGCTTCCACTACAACCTCAGCCAAATCTTTCTTGAGCATCCCATATCCTTTCCCCGCAAAGTGTTCTTCAATTACATCGCGTCTTTGGGCGGTCAACAACTCATAAATCTCCAAAAGGTTATTGACTCCAGCTTTCTCTTGGGCGTCGCTAAACTGAATCTCGCGGCCGGAGTCGGTTACCGCACGGCGGATGACTGCGCGGATGACGTCAGGAGTATCGAGCAATTGGACCGCATGGCCACGCACATGCGCCTCGCTCTTGCTCATCTTTTTCATCGGATCATTCAACGCCCGGATGCGGGCTCCGCTTGCCGGAATAACTGCTTGAGGAAGCGTGAAGGTGTCGCCAAACCGATGATTGAATCGTTGAGCAATGTTACGTGTCAGCTCGATGTGCTGCTTTTGGTCCTCGCCGACAGGGACTTCTTCGGCATCGTAGAGCAATATATCAGCGGCTTGGAGCACAGGGTAGTCAAGGAGACCAAGGACGACGCTCTCACGATGCTTGGCTTTGGTTTTGAATTGCGTCATACGCTCCAGCCACCCCAGGGGGGTGACGCAGTTGAGAATCCAGCATCCCTCAGCGTGCGCCCGAACCTGACTCTGGACGAAAATGGTGCTCCTTTGCGGATCGAGACCGCATGCGAGATACAACGCGGCTACCTCGCGGGTCGAACGACGCAGCTCTATGGGATCTTGACGCATAGTAATAGCATGCATGTCCACAATGCAAAAGTAGTTCTCTTTCTCATCTTGCAGCTCTACCCAGCGCCTCAGCGCGCCAAGATAGTTGCCAAGATGTAATGTTCCAGAGGGTTGAACACCCGAGAACACACGAGGGCGACGCACGGTCACTTCTATTGTCATGGTTGGAGCTTACGGTTCATTCTGGTTTGGCTAGCCTTAGCTTGTGATCTGGTTCAACTGCTAAAAGGAGCTTGTGGCTGGCAGCGTTTTGAAAATATGTAACAATCACCTTCGGTGGAAGTGATGTTAGAAAGATTTTCTTATTCACATTAACATCCCAAATTCCAGGTTGAGCTTCAAGCCACGATGCAAAGCTATCCACGTCATCAAACTCAGCTATCTTTTCTTGCACTTGGCTAATATTCGGAGAATGAGCGCAACCTATTGCCAAAATGATCATTGCCATGCAAATAGTAAATGTTCTCATTTTTACCTCCCAACATGAAAATCACAGGCGCCAGCAGTTTGGGTCCTGTGCATTTTATGGTTAGGCCGTGTCTCGTTTTGCGCATTCCTTTGTGTTGTCATTAGGCCCCAACTCCGAGACCACACAAATCCATCCCTTTCGGGGTTCCACAGTGACAACTACATTGGGGAATCCGGCATCCTGGAGGGTGTCTTCGAACTCCTGTACAGAGAAGCACCTCATGCCACCAACTCTGATCAGTTTCATGTTTCGCTTGTCAAACTTCGATCCAAGGTACATACCAGCGATGATCACCAGCTGACCGTTCGGTTTCATCACACGCCGTACTTCGGCAAGGTCTGCGGCAATATCAGGCCAGAAGTAATAGGCCTCCACTGCTGTAACACAGTCGAATGTTGCATCCGAGAATGGCATCGATGATACCGACCCATGGAGAACTTCAACGCGACCGCTGACAATCAGTTTTTGGTTCCTTTTCCGTGCGACGGCAACAGAGTCCTCTGAGTAGTCAATGCCGACTGCTTTGCCAAGTCTAACTTGGGATGCGAGATACTCGAGGGTTCGACCGCCACCGCACCCGATATCGAGTACGTTCGCGTGTTCAGGAATCTCCACCTTCGAAAGACCCCAATGCGTTAAACCAGAATGCCCTAAGTTCATACCACGAACAAGGATCCGGCCAAACCATCCGCGAGGCCTTCCGCTTTGTGAGAGTAGTCTGCCAAGCAAATTCACTTTTCCTCCTAGCTAAAGATCCAATCGTTTGTGAGCCTAACGTTTAGAGTTTTATCCGTCGTCCCGAGGTAATTAAAAATATATCAGGCCTGTGTACCAAAGTCAAAAATTATAGCCGGTTAGGTAGCGGTAGGTAACGAGGAGGGATGATGGATAAAACAAGAAGAAATAGGGACAGGCACTTTATGAAGTCATGCGACAATAATTGAAATACCGGATCTGATTTTGGTAGGAATAATAGGCAAATCTTCTTGCTTGAAATGCAAGCTCAGAGTTTAAAGTAAGGAATAGAACCCAGTTGGATATACATATGTCGAAAAGATTGTAATGGGGCAGCTTGTACCGCTGGGTACGCCCAGCTTTTCATATCAATTCAGATAGTCGCTTTAACGAATACATTCCATCCAAGCCTTTGATCGGTTTGGGTTTTTTTTCGTGCTTTGAGTGAAATAGATGTCTAAATCGCTGGTAATTTTCAGCCACGAACTCCTTTGAACCGATGATGCCCGAATCCGTAAAATAGCGCGTGCGGTATCGGAAACGACTGACCCGGCTGATTTCAAAATCCTTTTTGCGCTCTTTAGCAACAACTTTTGCATCGATGACCTGGGCTTGAATCTTGTCTTGGCGGTTTATCGCCCCGGCTTCATATACATACCGGCGATACCTTCTGATTCGTTCTTTTGAACTTTTAACATTGAATTCTTTTAATCCAAAATCGGTGGACAGAAACTGATCATTATTTTCGGTCTGAAGATGATAGCCAAGCGAATTCCAGCGATAGTCTTCAGGGCGATCAACCAATCCGGCCCGCAGCGGATTCAGATCGATATACGCCAGGCAGTTGACCAGCGTCTCACCTTTATCGACAATCACGCTTTTGAAGCGGTCTCCCCAGAAATAACCCCGGCGGTTATGGCGCCGGTTGTAAAACCTGGCAAAGCCAACCTTGATCTCCCGCATAAATTCGGAAAGGCTTGACAGCTTTTCACGTAAATAGGGAATCTGGCCTTCGGCAAATTCGCGGCTGTCGCCGTAATATGTTTCAAAGCGCTTTTGGATTTGTTCATCGGTAAACCGGTATTCCGGAATCATTTTCACCAGCAAATGAAAATGATTGCCCATCAGGCAAAAACCTAAGATTTCGGTGAAATACAGCGCTGAAAATCTTTTGATCAAATCCAGCATAAAATCCTTTTCAACATCTTTCAAAGGAAATCCATCCAGCGCGCTGCGGGACATAACATGATATACGGCTTTTTTCTCAGCAATAATCATTCGCGATGTCCTTGGCATATTTTGACCTCCTTTCTTTGCCCGCATCATCGCGGGGTTCGTTTAATCCGATTATATCAGGCAATCAAAATTGTCAAGTATAATTAACCTGTCCCTATTCTTCA
>Ga0209791_1000052_pt1 | contig 80639 bp, 65 predicted proteins | sample WorMetTyACAVOLI1_FD_187422 | JGI IMG/M metagenome (GOLD analysis project Ga0209791, IMG submission 187422) | Marine gutless worms symbiont microbial communities from Max Planck institute for Marine Microbiology, Germany - Olavius algarvensis... ... | reverse complement strand
ACATGACCAATGGTGGTTGTTTGAAGGTACCTAACTGATATTTTTACAAATATTGCTTGAATGAAAATTAAAATATTTTAAACATACGAAATGTAAGAAGTATCCTGTTACAGTATAGAAAAATAAGGTGTATGTCAAATAAAATTGGTTCTTTAGGTTCTACCCAACCGCCGACCGTCAAAGCGGCCAATTAATCAAACTCATCAATGATTTCAATCCGATCCGCCTTGCGAAAGCCCCTGGGCAGTTTTTTACCGCGACGTCCGCGCTCGCCGACAAACGCCGAAATATTTCCCGCAGTGAAGCGCACAGATTGCCTGCCGGCATGGATCTTGATTGCCGCACCTTCAGGTATAAGCGCCATCAATTTTACATATTCTTCACGTTTTCTAAGCCTGGCAGGCGGAATTTGAATGATTTTGTTCCCCTTGCCCTTGGGAAGCTCCGGCAAAACCTTGAGCGGAATAACCAGCATATGACCTTCCGTGGTAATCGCAACTAAATAGTCGGTCTCATAATCATTAACATATATTGGCGGCAGCGGCTCAGAATCCCCGCCGACTGAAAGCATGGCCTTACCCTTGGTGTTTTTCGTCACCAGATTGGAAATTTCGGTAACAAAGCCATATCCCGCATCACTGGCAAGAAGCACCCTGCGGTCCGGCGGGCCCATTAATACTGCCAGGAATCGGGCCCCGTTCGAGGGTGTCAGCTTTCCGGTCAACGGCTCACCCTGCCCCCTGGCCGTCGGCAAGTTGTGCGACGGCAACGAATACGACCTTCCCCTTGTATCAATAAAGATTGCGGGATAAATGGTCTTACCGCGGGCGGCGCTTAAAAATTCATCGCCCGCTTTATAATTGAGGTTGGTGGGATCAATTTCGTGACCTTTGGCCGCACGCACCCAGCCGCCGGAGGACAGCACGACGGTTACCGGTTCGACCGGGGTGAGCTCGACTTCCCTGATTGCCTGAGCCTCCTTGCGTTCGACGATCAGTGTTTTACGGTCATCGCCGTATTTTTGGGCGTCCTCTCTGAGCTCTTTTTTCATCAGCGTTTTCAGGCGCTGATTCGACTCCAGCGTTTTCTCGATCCATTCTTTTTCTTTTTCAAGTTCATGCTTTTCATTTTTGATTTTGATCTCTTCAAGCTTGGCCAGTTGGCGCAGCCGTATCTGCAATATGGCCTCAGTCTGGGTATCGGTCAGGTCAAATTTTTTCATCAAGACCGGTTTGGGTTCGTCACTTTCTCGAATAATTCGTATAACCTCGTCGAGGTTTAGATAGGCGACCAATAATCCGGCAAGGATGTGCAGACGCTCATTAATTTTATTTAGGCGAAATTCCAGCCGACGGACGATCGTTTGTCTGCGATATTTAAGCCATTGCTTGAGTATCTCCAAAAGCCCCAACGTTTGCGGCTTGCGGTTTAGCCCGATAACAGTCATGTTTATTTTGTGACTTTTCTCAAGATCGGTCGTTGCAAAAAGATGACTGATCAAGGCTTCTTTATCCACCCGATTGGAGCGCGGCATGATCATCAGGCGGGTTGGATCGTCCTGGTCTGACAGGTCGCGTATGTCCGAAACCATGGATAGCTTCTTTTCTCGCATCTGGCACGCCACCTGCTCGATCACCCGGGCCGATGACACTTGATAGGGAAGCGATGTGATAATAATATCCCCATTTTCGATTTCATAGGTCGCCCGCATTCGAATCATGCCCTGGCCGGTTCGATAATTTTTTATAATTTCTTCTCTGGGGGTAATAATTTCGGCTGCCGTCGGGAAATCGGGCCCCTGTATGTATTGGCAAATATCCTCTATCGAGGATCTGGGCGCATCGATCAGGGATACACAGGCATCGACGATTTCATTGAGATTATGGGGCGGGATGTCGGTTGCCATACCAACGGCAATGCCGGTTGCGCCATTTAAAATGACATTGGGCAGCCTGGCAGGAAGCATGCGCGGCTCGCTCAGTGTTCCATCGAAATTGGGCACCCAGTCAGCGGTTCCCATTGAAAGCTCGGTCAAAAAAACGTCGGCATAAGCTGAAAGACGTGCCTCGGTGTAGCGCATGGCAGCAAATTCTTTGGGGGAAGCGTTTGATCCCCAATTGCCCTGTCCGTCGATGAGTGGATAGCGATACGAAAAGTCCTGCGCCATTAGCACCATGGCCTCGTAACAGGCACTGTCGCCATGCGGGTGGAATTTGCCCAGGACATCACCGACGGTGCGGGCCGATTTTTTGTGTTTGGCGGTCGCGCGCAGCCCCAGTTCACTCATGGCGTATACAATACGTCGTTGAACCGGTTTGAAGCCGTCGCCAATAAACGGCAGGGCCCGGTCCTTGATAACGTACATGGCATAGTTCAAATAAGATGGTCTTACAAAAGCATCCAGCGAAAGCTGCTCGATCCCCTCATAGGAAATTACTTCGTTTGCGGACATCTTGTTTTACCCCAATGTTGGGTTAAGAGGTTTACCGTAAAAGCGAATGTCGAATATTGAATGTCGAAGGAATGTATTCTTTCTATTATAGAAAAAGACAGAGCGTAGCGATTCCATCCTTCGAAATTCTGCGGTTCGCTTTTAATTCCATTTTTTCGACATTCGATATTCGCTTTTACTTTGAGCCTTTGAACCCTGAACGGATAATTTTATATTACTTCTTGATCTGCCAGATCGCCTTCTTTTTCAAGCCAGTGTTTGCGGTCCCCAGACCTTTTTTTGGCCAGAAGCATATCCATGGTTTGGAAAATCTTCTTCTCATCATCGAGGGTAAGCTGAATCAATCGTCGCGAATCGGGCAGGATGGTCGTCTCGCGCAGCTGGCTCGGATTCATTTCCCCGAGCCCCTTAAACCGCTGAACATTGGGCTTGGCCTTTTTTGATCCGTCGTTCAGTCGTTTTAATATCGCATCCTTTTCATATTCGTCGAGGGCATAATAAACCTGTTTGCCTTGATCGATTCGATACAGAGGCGGCATGGCCACGAAAATATTGCCCGCTTGTACCAGAGGCCTGAAATGCCTCAGAAACAAAGCGCAGAGCAGCGATGCAATGTGAAGCCCGTCGGAGTCGGCATCGGCCAAAATGATGATCTTGCGATAGCGCAGCCTTGCAAGATCCGCAAGGCCCGGATCAACGCCGATAGCAATCGCGATATCGTGGATCTCATTTGATTTTAAAATGGCGGTGGTTTCCACTTCCCATGTATTCAGAATTTTACCCCTCAATGGAAGCACGGCCTGGGTTTGTTTGTCGCGTGCCTGTTTAGCGGATCCGCCCGCTGAGTCTCCTTCCACCAGAAAAAGCTCACTTTCAGCGGAATTCTGCGAAATGCAGTCTGCTAGCTTTCCGGGCAGAGTCGGACCACCGCCAATTTTTTTTCGCACGATCTTCTTGACGGCCTTCAATCGCTTGCGAGCGTTCTCTATCGCCATTTCAGCCAGTTGTTCACCGGCCTCGGTGTGATGATTGAGCCACAAGGCAAAGGCATCTCTGATCACATTTGAAACAAACGTTGCACATTGCCGGGAGCCAAGACGCTCTTTGGTCTGTCCCGAAAACTGCGGATCGTTCATCTTGGCCGATAGAACATAGCTGCACTTATCCCAGATATCGTCCGGCGCCAGTTTGATGCCCCTGGGAATTAAATTGCGGAATTCGCAAAACTCTTTGACAGCCGCCAGAAGGCCGCTGCGAAAGCCATTAACGTGCGTTCCACCCTGCGGGGTCGGGATCAGGTTGACATAACTTTCGGCAATCAACTGTCCCTGCTCCGGCAGCCAGATGACCGCCCAGCTTACGACCTCCTCTTTGCCGTCATGATCGCCGACAAACGGCGCTTCCGGAATTCGATCGTACTCCGCAAGGTTTTCAAGCAGGTAGTCTCTGAGACCATCCTCGAAACACCATGAATCCGTCTCGCCGGTGAGCATATTGGTGAAAATGACCGTGAGACCCGGGCAAAGAACGGCTTTGGCGCGCATGACGTGCTTTAACCTGGGCAAGGAGATTTTAATTGTATCAAAATACTGTTCAGCGGGCCAGAATCGAACCATCGAACCGGTATTGCGTTTTCCAACCGTTCCTATTTTATTGAGTTTGGATGCTTTTTTACCGTTGTTAAAAGAAATGGCGTATTTGTTGCCGCCGCGTTTAATTTCCACCTCAAGCCGGCGTGACAGCGCATTGACGACCGACACGCCAACCCCATGCAGGCCGCCTGAAAACCGGTAGTTTTTATGGCCGAATTTGGCCCCGGCATGCAGCTTTGTCATAATGACCTCAACACCTGTCATCTTTTCGTCGGGGTGCTGGTCAATCGGCATGCCACGGCCATCGTCACTGACCTCCAACGAGCCGTCCTCGTGGCAAATGACATGGATCCTTTTGGCAAATCCGGCGATGGCTTCATCAACTGCGTTATCGATGACTTCCTGGACCAAATGATTGGGCCGACTGGTATCGGTATACATACCGGGCCTGCGTCGCACCGGATCAAGGCCTTTCAATACCTCCAGCGACGACGCGTCATAGTCTCCTTTAGGGATATGCTCAAACAAACTATTATCTTTAATGGCAAACCTCCAGATCAGGATTTGAAGATTGAAGATTGAAGTTTGAAGTTTGAAGATCTATGGTATTCTATCATTTTACTTCTCAGGTTTCGAATAAAGGCAGATTATTTCAATATTCATTTTTCTTGGCTAATTAAAAAAAATCGGGGTCAGATTTGATCCGGTCCCGATTTTGATTTATGGCCTGTAAATTGATTGATCATTTACTATCATATATACATCGAAAATCAAATTATATCAATATTTTTTAGCGGTAAAAAGGCTCTATGCAACAGCCAACCTCGAATTTCGAAGGAAAGTATTCTGTTTATTTTTATAAAAAGAAGGAGCGCAGCGATTCCATCCTTCGACATTCGTTATTCGATATTCTGCTGTCTTTAGATCAGGTCTGCAGCGTGATTCGCTTTTCCCTGCCTCTGAACCCTGAAGGTTGAACCTTTGAACCCTTATGTTACAATCTCACCTTAATCGAGCTGGCATGCGCATCCAGCCCTTCAGTTTCAGCCAGGCGTATGACATCAGCTGCCTCCCGTTTGAAGGCGGTGCGCGAATAATGAATAATGCTGCTCGTTTTAACGAAATGATCCACTGAAAGGGCCGAAGCAAATCGTGCCGTTCCGGCGGTGGGCAGCACATGGTTGGGTCCGGCCATGTAATCCCCCACCGGTTCAGGCGTATAATGTCCCAGAAAAACTGCGCCGGCATTGCGGATCTGTCCCATGTACTCAAAGGGATCGTCAATTTGAAGCTCGAGGTGTTCCGGTGCGATCCGGTTGGCCAGAGCAGTAGCTGCTGCAAGATCCTCGACCACCAATACGGCCCCAAAGCGTTTCAGAGACTCCCGCGCAATATCCCGGCGGGGCAAGGTGGCCAGCTGTTTGTCAACTGCGGCGGCAACCTCTCTGGCGATTTTACCTGAATCCGTTACCAGGATGGCCGATGAGAGCACATCGTGTTCAGCCTGGGCAAGCAGATCGGCGGCGGCAAATTCAGGTCTGGCGCTGTCATCGGCAATCACCAGAACTTCGCTGGGTCCGGCAATCATATCGACGCCGACAGTGCCGGCCACGATTTTTTTAGCCAGGGTTACATAAATATTTCCAGGGCCTGCGATGACATCAACTCGCCGAATGGTTTCGGTGCCATAAGCCAGGGCTGCAATGGCCCAGGCGCTGCCGATTTTATAAATATTTTTTATACCCACCTTTTTGGCGGCCACCAGAAGATGAGGGTTTATCCCGCCTGTCTTGGTTGACGGCGTCACCATCACGATATTTTCGACACCGGCAATTCTAGCCGGAATGGCCGTCATCAATACCGTCGACACCAGGGGCGTCTCACCACCTCTGGCGCCGGGTACATAAACGCCCGCCGCGTCCACCGGATTAACCATCTGTCCCAGCAAGGTGCCCGGTCTTTGGATGTCTATCCAGGATTGGCGAACCTGCTGCCGATGAAAGGATTCAATTTGCGAAGCGGCTCGATTCAAGGCCCGGACAAATGATCGGTCTACTTTTTTGGATGCCGCGTTCAATTCTTTGGCAGAAACCTTTAGTGAATTTAGGGTCATTGGGGGAGCATCAAAACGCCTGGCATATTTAATGACGGCCTCATCACCATGGTGCCGGACATCGTCAAGAATCCGGTTGACAATCTGATAGTCCTTTTTGCTGAAAGACAACCCGCGGTTAATAATGGCAGAAACTTTACGCTCGGCAATTTTTGAAGGATAGCGGTAAATTTTCATTGTAGTTGCTTTTTTATTGCGAAGGGTTAGTGGAAAGCAATTCGCCCCCTATATGCAAGGTTCTGTCAATTAAACATGTATTTGACTGATTTTACGAAAACTAGCTGCTTCATGAAATTCATGAAAATTCCAAGCACCAAAATATAATCATCATACAAACTTGTGCCATTCTTTAGGGTGAAACGGTTAACTTTGTCAATGATTCTAACAAAAACATTGATGAACAATATCCCAAAATACCGTTTGACAACTGGAATTGGATCTGTCCTAGTTAAAATTCCAGCCCCAAAGGTCCAGGTTTTCAATGCCAAGAAATCACAATTAAGACGCAATTCCAAACGGAGGAAAAAATGAAGGCAAACAGAATCTACAACTTCAACCCGGGACCTGCCGCCCTTCCGCTTGCCGTGCTAGAGGAAATCCAGGAAAATTTTTTAGACTTCAGCGGATCCGGCATGTCCGTTACCGAAATCAGTCACCGATCGAAACATTTTGACGACGTTATCAATGATGCCGTTGCCAGAACCAAACGGTTATTGGGTCTTGACGACAGATTTCACGTCCTCTTTCTGCAGGGCGGAGCCAGCATGCAGTTTGCCATGATTCCCATGAATTTTCTGGCGGGAAAAAGCTCTGCCGACTATGTGGACACCGGCACCTGGTCCTCGAAAGCAGTCAAAGAAGCCGAGATTCAGGGCAAAGCCATAAACGTCGTGGCATCTTCGGCGGATAGAAATTATTCGTACATTCCGCACAATATCAAATTCAATGAAGATGCGGTGTTTGTTCATATAACTTCCAACAACACCATCAAGGGGACCGGCTGGGCAGAACTGCCGGATACAAAGGGGGTGCCGATTATCTGTGATATGTCATCGGACATCATGAGCAAACCCATGGACACGCAAAAATTTGGCCTGTTTTATGCGGGCGCCCAAAAAAATGTGGGTCCGGCCGGCGTGTGCCTGGTTGTTATCCGCCAGGACATGCTGGATCTGGTGCCGGACTCCGTACCGACCATGTTAAGGTATGACACCTATGCTGCTAAAAACTCCCTCTACAACACGCCGCCGTGTTTTGCGATCTATACCGTTGACCTGGTATTAAAATGGCTGGAAGAAACTGTCGGCGGCCTCGACAAGATGGCCGCCTTAAATCAAAAAAAAGCTGCCCTGCTGTATGAATTTATGGACGCCGGGGATTTTTACCGCGCCACCGCCGAGCCTGACAGCCGTTCTTTGATGAACATTACCTTTCGTCTGCCGGATGAAGGTCTGGAGCAACAATTTGTCCAGCTAGCACAGCAACAGGGTCTGGCCGGTCTCAAGGGTCACCGGTCGGTAGGCGGATGCCGCGCCTCCCTTTACAATGCCGTTGCGCTTGAGGCCGTTGAGTCCCTGATCGATTTTATGAAAACGTTTGAAACGGATAACGGCTAATTAATCTGCCCTTGAAAACAGCACATTTAAAATTGTAAGATACTCGTTGAAAAAGAAGAAAGTCGATGGATTGAAGGTTCGGCGAATTAATTAGTAGGTGTCATTATTGGTTTTACTTGACATTACGATTGAATACGAATAATGACAAGGAGTGAGGATTTTTGAACCGTTGCCTAATATGAAATCCATTCAGTGAGCATTAACGTTAATTTTTGAATGCACTTATAACCCCCATTAGACAAGGAGGTAACAATGGACAAAATTCTGAGAATTAACATGGGAGCAGATGGAGGGCCTCAGGCCAAAACTGAATCCTTGGGTGATTATGCCGGTTTGGGTGGCCGCGCCATGACCTCGGGAATCGTATCAAAAGAAGTCCCCCCGCTGTGTCACCCGCTTGGTGAAGACAACAAACTGGTGATAGCTCCCGGGATGTTGAGCGGTTCGGTAGCGGCCATGTCCGGTCGGATCTCTGTCGGCTGTAAAAGCCCGCTGACCGGAGGAATCAAGGAATCCAATTCAGGCGGACAGCCATCCCAGATGCTCGGCAGGCTGGGCTATGCCGCCATCGTCCTGGAAGGTAAACCCAAAGAAAAAGCCCTCTATAAAATATTCATCAACAAAGATGGCGTGGACGTTAAGGAAGACAACAGCTTGTGCATGCTCGGCAACTATGAAGTGGTTGACAAGATGAAAGCCGAATACGGTGAAAAAATCCATTGCATCTCCATCGGCCCGGTCGGTGAGATGAAGCTGTCCGCCGCATCGATTGCGTTTACGGATATGGAACAAAGACCCACCCGCCATGCCGGCCGCGGCGGTGTAGGAGCTGTCATGGGCGCCAAAGGCGTGAAGGTGATCGTGATCGACGACACCGGATGCGCAGCCCGGGCACCGGCGGATCCTGAAAAATTTAAGGCCGCCAATAAAGAGTTTGTGGCCGGCCTGAGAAAACATCCGGTCTCCGGAGAAGGATTGCCGGCTTATGGCACCAACGTGTTGACCAATGTAATTAATGAAGCCGGTGCCTATCCGACCAGAAATTTCTCAACCGGCCAGTTTGAAGGAGCCGGCAAAATCAGCGGGGAAACCCAGGCCGAACTGGAAAATGCCCGTGGCGGCGAGGGTTCCGCAACCCATGGGTGTCATCGGGGTTGTGTCATTCGCTGCTCGGGAACGTTTTACGATAAAAACGGCAACTTTTTAACCAAGCAGGTCGAATATGAAACGGTGTGGGCTCACGGCGGAAACTGCGGCATTGATGATCTGGATGCGATTGCCCAAATCGATCGCCTTGACGACGATTTCGGGGTGGACACCATTGAATTGGGCGCTGCCATCGCGGTGGCCATGGAAGGCGGTGTGGCCGAATTTGGTGATGCTGAAGCAGCCACCAACCTGGTCAAAGAAGTCGGCAAAGGCACCCCCCTGGGTCGCATACTCGGCAATGGAGCGGCTGTCACCGGCCAAGTGTTCGGCGTAGAAAGAGTGCCGGTTGTCAAAAGACAGGCCATGCCGGCTTATGATCCGCGTGCGGTGCAAGGCCAGGGGGTCACCTATGCCACGACCACCATGGGTGCCGATCATACGGCTGGCTATGCGGTCGCAACAAATATTTTGGGCGTCGGCGGCACCGTGGATCCGTTGAAACCCGAAGGACAGGTTGAGCTGTCGCGCAATCTTCAGATCGCGACCGCTGCAATTGACTCCACTGGAATGTGCGTTTTCATCGCCTTTCCTATTCTAGATCAGCCGGAAACCTTTCAGGCTCTGATCGATGTAATAAATGGCTTCAGCGGCCAGAATCTGACAGCCGATGATGTAACCGCTTTGGGTCAGTCGGTTTTGAAAAATGAACGTGAATTCAACGCGCAGGCAGGACTTTCCAGCAAAGATGACCGTCTGCCCGATTATTTCAAGACAGAAGAACTCGCGCCGCACAATGTAACATTTGCGGTAACGGACGAAGACTTGGACCAGGTGTTCAACTTCTAAACAGCGGTGATCAGAGCACGTTTAGGGGAGGCAGAAAAGTTCGCCTCCCCTTTTTCATATTGAAAATAAAAAAATGGGAGGACCTAAAGACACATGAACGCTTCAAAGGAGCAGAAGGCCGTCAGGCCGCAGCGACATATCCAACTTGAAATGGCTGCAGAGCGTATCCCCGTGTTTTTTGAATTGCTTCGCAGCGGATTTTCAGCCGATATAACCGTCGGTTGCAGCCTTGAGCACATGCTCTGCGATCAAATGAATATTGCACCGGATTACCTCCAGAACCGGGCACAAACAGTATTTTTAAACAGCAGCCCGGTCGATGATCTCGCCACAGCAGCTGTTGCCGGCGGAGCCGTTATCTCCCTCTCAGCCGCCATGCCGGGTCTAAACGGAGCAGTTATGCGCAGAGGTGGCCCGCTTGCGGCAATGCGGCGTTCTATTTCGCACGCGCCGGATGAAGTTTCTCGGCATTCGCTGCCGGGCCGGATTACCTTAAAACTTTTCAATCTGGTCGCCAAAGAACTCGGCCCGCAGTTTCTAACCCGCGGTATTGTCGTCAGCTCCAAAGCGCTTGGTGAATTGTTGATGCGGCAAACCAGCGACTTCTGGCAAGCGGTCAAATCGGCAGAAGTAGATCATTCACCCTGTCAGGTCGATCAGCTTGTCCTTCACGAATGGCCGGAGCAGGAAGTTTTGTTTCAAGTTCAAACGAATTGATACGGCTGCCGCAACGGCAACCTTGTTCAACCCCGATCTTAATCTTTCACGAATCACACAGCTCAATTAGTGCCGCTGCTCCCATGCCGGCGATTTTCATCAGTTTCGGAATCGCATAGCGCGGTCGGACACCCATTTCGTCCGCCCGGCAACCGACGGTCGTATAATATTTAAACTTGGCAAGCGGCGTCATGCCAAGCTCTTTAACTTTGTTTTCGCTCATAATTACCGTGGCGGCAGCGCCGTCCGTCATCTGGGAGGAATTACCGGCTGTCACGCTGCCGCTGGCGGCAAAGGCCGGACGCAGGTTGCCCAAACCTTCTAGGCTAGTATTCTCCCGGATGCCGTCATCAAAATCCTGCAGAAAGGTTTCTCGTTTAAACGTCCCGTCTTCCCGGGGCACAAAGCGGGTCGCCGGTGTCGGGATGAGTTCTTTGAACATCCCGTTCTTTTTGGCTTCGGCGGCTTTCATCTGGGACTGAAAGGCGAATTCATCCTGGGCCTGCCGGGTATCTTTAAAGGCCCCCTTGCTTCGTTTACAGCCAGGGGTTCGAATGGATGTTACGATATAGGCATCACGCATAACGTTACCTCCAAAAATTAAAAAATTAGTGACCTACTACAAATTATTCAAAGCACGAATTTCGAAATCCAAAACCCGAAACAAATTCTAAATTTGAATTTAATAATGACCGAAACAACACCAGAATTCGACATTAATTGGGTAACAATTTTTGTTTTGATCATTTGAATTTTGGTTCTTCGGATTTGTTCCGAATTTCGAGATTCAATATTCGAAATTTCTTTTTGAAATTAAGCACTTTCCAAATAAATCAACATTATGTGTTTGATTCTGTGCCAGTAAACATCTAATTCCTAAGGGGTTTTCCGGTCTTAAGCATATGCTCAATCCGGGCCTGGGTTTTCTCCTGCTTAAGAAGTTCAATAAACGATTCCCGTTCAAGGGTTAAAATGACATCATCGGTGATCTCGGCATTGTCTCTGACATCCCCCCCGCTGATGATATAAGCGATCTTACCGGCCAGAAAAGCATCATATTCACTGACAAACCCGCCGCTGGCCATATCGGCAATCTGGGCGGCCACCATGCCCTGGGCGGCCTGACCCAGCACCTTGATCCGGCGCTTTACCGGCGGCGCATAGCCTTCATCCACCATTTTCAGCACATCTTTCTTGGCTTCACCGATCAGATGGTCCCGGTTCAATACAATTCGGCCTCGGGGCCCCAAAAACCCATTGGCCCGGGCCTCGGCCGCTGACATGGACACCTTGGCCATGGCAATCGACATAAACACGGGAATGAAAAATTTGGCCAGATCCATATCCGTTACCACCGCCGGAACCGACTCCAGAAACTTGCGCCACAGATTTAAACATCCGCCGCCGGACGGCACTAAACCGACTCCGATTTCAACCTGTCCCATGTAGAGCTCGGCATGGGCCGTTATTTTGTCGGCCGCCAGACAAAGCTCACAGCCACCGCCTGGGGCCAGGCCAAAAGGAGCTGCCACCACCGGAAAGGGCGCATCGTGCAGGTTCAATAAACCGTATTGCAGTCCCGCGATCATTTTTTCAAGATCATCGAATCGCTCCTCCTTCACAGCAATCGCCACATGGGCCAGGACATCCAGGCCGACAAGATCTGCTGTTTTGAACTTGGCGGTTTTGGGACGGCCCAGCACCGGCCCGAAAAGCGCATCCACCTGCGGGATGGTCATCCCGGCATCAACCATCAACTGGATGGCTTTAACCATGCCCTGAACCCCGATGCGGTTGGCGACGAAATTCGGCGTATCCTTGGCCCACACGAGGCCCTTGCCGAGGATTCTTTCGCCGTAATCGGCCATGAATTCGAGTACTTCCGGCAATGTTTCCCGGCCGGAAATGATTTCCAGCAACTTCATATAGCGCACGGGGTTAAAAAAATGGGTCCCTAAAAAATGCTGCCTGAATTCATCGCTCAAGCCGTCGGACATGGCCTGTAAAGGAATTCCGGAAGTGTTGGAGGAGACAATCGTGCCTTTGGTCCGCACCTTTTCGATTCGCTGCAACAGATTGCTCACTAAAATGTTGGATTAAAAAGAGTTGATCAAAAGAGGTTATCAAGTGATGAATATATATTCATTGATAAAGGACGGAGCGAAGCAAAAGCCATAAATATTCAGTTTGCATTTCTCCGCCTTCGGCGGAGTCGGCTTAGGCGGCTACTGTTTGGGATGCTGCTTGGGTCCAAACAATTTGATATTTTCATCCTCGGCCGGCTGTGTCTTCGGCTCAGACGCCGGGGCCTTGACCGCGGGCTTTGCGAGGGTGGCCGCCGGTTCCGATGCTTTAGCCGGCTGGCGGGTTTTAAGCAATCTTCTGGGTATATAAACCTCATTGCCTCTCGTCAGATGATCGGGATTGAGATCCGGATTGGCTTTGGCCAATAAATTTCGATTGGCAGAACTGCCGGTGTACCACCTGGCAATATCTTCCAGTTTTTCATTATCCGCTTTTACTTTGTATGCAAAATAATGCGACGTATATTTAGCCGCTATTTTTTGCGGCAACGGCGCTCGCGTTTTCAGCAACGCAGGCGGAATCACAATAACATCGCCGCTTTTAATCCGATTCGGATTCAAACGCGGATTGGCTTTGGCCAATTTCCGCCAATTTTTAGAAGTACCGGTATACCATGTGGCTATCAGAGATAGCGATTCGCCGGTCCAGCGCACGGTATGCTTATAATAATCCCTGCGGTATTCACCGGAAAAATTCTTCGGCAGGGGCTCGCGGGTCTTCAGCAAACTGACCGGTATAAAAACTTCGCTGCCGACGGCAATCTTTGCGGGATTAACATAGGGGTTAATCTCGGCTAGTTTTTCTGAATTTTTCGAATTTCCCGTATACCATTCCGCCACGTAAGCCAGAGTTTCCCAGGACCATTGAGACGTGTGGAGGAAATATACCTCCTGACCGTCCTTGCTGCCGGAGTCCTCGCCTTCTGAATTATTGGGATTCAACTTCTCTCTGATGGCAGACTGCCAATCATCAATTTTCTGCTCGACGCTGGCACATCCCCCCCACATACCGATAATGAATAATCCAACTATTCCGACGCAGGTGACGTTTCGAAGCCTGGTTTTCATCCTTTTTTGTCTCCAGTTTTCTGTTTCAATTGGCGCAGGTACTTTTTGGCGGATTCATTGCCGGGGTTTAATGCTACCGCCTGCTCCAGGTTGTTAATGCATTGTTTATGTTCGCCCAATTTTTCGTTAATGACAGCCAGATTAAACAGCGCTTCGTCCGTAAAGGCCGGATTCAATTCGACGACTCGGCGGTACATCGTCTTGGCCTGTTGATAATTTTTACTCACAGCATACACATAGCCGAGGTTGAAAAATGTATCCGGCAGGTGGGGTGCCAGATCAGCCACCCTTAAATACGTCTTAATTGCCTTGGGGTAATTCTTGCGGGCCATGTAGATATACCCTAAATTTGAAAGCCCTGAAATATTGTCCGGATCGACCTTCAACGCCTTTAACAAAAATTTCTGGGCCTGTTCCAGATCCGTCTCGATCAATTCAGCGGCCTGCCCCGATGAGGCCTTGACATAAAACTCGGAAATGTCCTTCATCAATGATGGGTCGCTGGCTAAAATTTCATCAAACAGCGTCAGGGCCAGAATGTATCGTTTAGCTTCGAGGGCCGCTTTGGCGGCCGCAATTTTGCTAAGTTCCACCGGCTCCGCGACAGCTGCGACCTGGGAAGCAAGGGCTGTATCCTCAGGCTGGGAACGTGAAAAAGATAATTGCATTATCCCTAAACCAACCACCAACAGAAAGGCCAGAACTACCAGGCCCGGCTTCAGGGCAGCAAATTTGAACCCGGATCGTGTCGATGTCTTGTTGTGGATTGCTTTCTCAGCAGGATTCTGTTTCTGGATCCGCAATACTTTGGCGAATTGCTGGGACATTCCCTTGAATATGGCCAGTTTAAATAGATTCAGTTTTTCAATCAGGATGGCTTTCGTCAGCATCACGGTACTATCATAGGTTCCGAGCACCGGTGTTGATTCGTCATTTTTTTCGTTCTCGCCAGCTTCAAAAATCTTGGATTTGGCCCAGAGTGCCAGTTCCTCCTCGGCATACTCCTCTTCAAATAGCTCCTTCATGTATTGGGCGAAACTTCTGGCATTAGGGCGCAGTGCAAGTTCAAATGCAAATTCTTCCACATCAGCCAGCATTTCACCGGCGGATTGATAACGGTTATCGGGATCCTTGGCCAGAGCCCGATGTAAAATCTCATTCAATTTGGCAGGAAGATCAGGAATCACCTCTTCCGGCGGATCATAATGTGCTTCGCGCACCAGGGATAGGACATGCATGGTTTCGCCTGAGAACATCCGTCTGACGGCCAGCAACTCGTATAATATGATACCGGTTGAAAAAATATCCGAACGATGATCAATTATCTGGCCGTTGGCCTGTTCCGGGGACATATAAGCCAGCTTGCCTTTGATCAAATTTTCTCTGGTTTTGTTGTTATGGCTGGCTGCCTTGGCAATACCATAATCAATTATTTTTACCTGCCCATCATAGGTCACCAGAATGTTTTGGGGATTTATATCGCGATGAATGATATTTAACGCCTGCCCCTGCAGGTCCTTTAAATTATGTGAATAGTCAAGTCCGGCACAAATTCGGGAAACGATGTAGAGAATATTTTCCATGCCCAGGGACAATTCTCTCATTTTGGCAGTTTGTCTGATCGTTCGCAAATCTTTGCCAAAAAGAAATTCCATGGCAATAAAATATTCATTATCCATACTGCCGAAGTCATAAATTTGAACAATATTCTCATGATGCAGCAGGGCAGCCAGCTTGGCCTCATCAATGAAAGATGTAACCAGATTTTCCTCTTCGGAGAGATTTGGCAGAATTTTTTTAATGGCAATCAGTTTTTCGAACCCTTGAACACCGGTCAATTTGGCACGAAACAGCTCAGCCATACCGCCCACGGCGATTTTATCTAAAAGCTGATATTTACCAAATTGTGTGGGTTGAAATACTGTCATAAAAATAAACCGACCTACATCCACCCGGCAAGGCACCTGCTCGCCAAAGCCTCGAACTCAGTAGACAATATTAATTAAAATATTTCTATCAAACTGATATATTTTTAATTTATGGCTTATGGCCGCTTGGCAAACCCGCCCTGTTAAGCGGTTAGACGACCTAAAAAGTTGGTATCCATGAATTGTATCGGCTCGTGGCAGTTAAAACTTAAGATCAATTTTGACTGGAATGTACTGAAATGAATTTTGGCTGAAAAGGAGACTAAGGAAATGAATTTATTATGATATTGTTTATACCTGGCCTAACGCAGCTAAGAAACCCTCATGGTGCGGACCGGCAATTCCATCCAATCCGTATCCTTTCTATACTGTTCCCCGCGGATTCGTTTGAATTCATCGTCCAGTTGCAGAAATACATCCACTATTTCAGGATCGAAGTGGGTTGTCCTGAGCCCCATGATGATTTGCCTGGATTTTTCATGGGTATAGGCGCGTTTATAGAATCGTTCGGTGGTCAGTGCGTCATAAACATCGGCCATTGCCACGATCCGAGCCGAGAGCGGAATATCTTCGCTATCAAGGCCCGCAGGATATCCGCTGCCATCCCATTTTTCATGGTGGTTATAGGCGATCTCTTTTCCCATTTGTAGAAAGGATTCGCCTTCAATTTGATATTCTATGGCTTGGATGGCATCACCGCCCAGTAACGTATGACGCTTGATAACAGCAAACTCCTCATCCGTAAGTTTATCAGGTTTTAATAGGATGGCATCAGGGATGCCGACTTTCCCGATGTCGTGCAAAATGGAGGATTGATAAATATTATCAATATATTCCGGGGTGATAATATTTTGGTACTTAGGGGTCTTGGCCAATTCTTCCGCGATAATTTTAGCATACTCGCGGATCCTTTCCAGGTGCGTACCGGTCCCTTCATCACGGTATTCGGCAAGCTTGGCCAGGCCCAGGATAGTGGCCATTCTGGCATTTTGCAGTTTTCTGTAAGAATCCAGCAGGGCCTGTTCGGCTTTCTTGCGCTTGTTGATGGTAAATTGAACATGGGATCCGAATATCAGGAAAAGACATAACACGATAAGACGCAGCCACATGCCACTGATGTTTGGGCCGAACAACTGACGATAGATGGTAATTTCTTTGGGCGAGAAGACATTTAAAAAGGCTTCGAGACCCCAATATAAAAAAGCCATAAAAATGCCGATCAATACCATTTGATCAGCCAGATTGACAGGTTTGCTCAGTATTTCTTTCAGCTTATTCATTTGAAACTCCGGCCCGGCAACACACTTATTTTTCAGTAATTAGTTTATCCTATTTGGCGCCTTAAGACCAGTGTATTGTGGCATACTCTCTGACGGCCCTGACACGGGTCCAACTGCAGACGGGCTCACGGCGATTGATGACCTTGCGCCGATATTCATCGGCCATACTCTAAAGAATTCAAAACCAGAGGACCATGATTTTACGAACAAGCTCATATTCCGGCCTTCTTATTTTTCCCTTTCCAATAACGGTGATACCTCCCGATTATGGGTTTGGGAGCAGAAACGGACTGCACATGTTTGATCCATTCGCCGGTCTCAATGCGCGCCTGGCGGAAGGCAGTTTGGATCAACTCCGATTGTTGCTGTGCGGATATGTTTTCTGCTTTATCAAGCCATTTTTTTTCCAGTTCGTCTCGCTGCTCAACATAGCATCCCAGCCGGGTCGGTAAATCCGTCAGGACCGCCCGATGCAATTTTTCATGATGCCACCACATGGTTGCATCATTATATGTTCCATCGGGTGCGGGACCGCTATCAGGCAGTCCGTTTGCGCCGAACCATATCGGCTTAAATAGAGATGTGCAGGGGGCTGCCGTGCCGGTCGCCCAAAAGGTTTGGATATCCGGTTTCAGATCGGCAATCAGCGAACCGGTGGTCTGGCAGGCATTGCGGGAAAGTTTATTGGCGGCGTGCGCACATATTCGATTGCCCAGAAAATGAGAATCCGGACGATAATCGGCCCCATGATGATCCCTTAAAATATCCATTGCCAGAGCAGCATCAATCCGCCCCCTGGCAGACTTGATCAACTCGGTGGATCGCTGACGCCGGCCGTGACAGGCCGAAAAAGTCGTATAAAACCAATCCGAGTAACAGCGGGCAAAATGAAAGGACGCTCCTTTTTTCAACCAGCCTTTTTGACGGGCGTTCTCAATGAGCCGGGGATGGCTTTCATCAAAGATCTCCCCAATGGACAATCCGTTACTGATTGAATAATAGTCCTTTATTTTAACGGCGGCCCACAAGTGACCGGCAGTCTCCAGAACCCAAGCTTCCCGGGGATCTGCAATGAGAAAGCTGTTGTGATAGGCCATGCGTTTGTCTTCATAGCCGCAAATGCCACCCTGCCCGAAGTCCGCCAAAAGGTCGACAATGGTTTCGAGAGCGTTAGATGCCGTAGCCGAACGCTCCAGTGCCAGTCGCAGGAGATCCATGCCGGTCAGCCCGTTTGTTTTCGCCAACGGCATCCTGGTCCAGACCGCCTCGTTGCCGATCACCACCCCTTTTTCATTGGCCCCCATTTCAGCCCCCCACATCCAAAACGGGCGACCAATTATAATTGCATATATTTCTTTAACCTGGGGCACGGCCAGGTAAGTACACTGGACTTTTCCCGGAGCAGAATGGTATCGGGCCGGATAGTACTCCAAAGCCTGCGCTTCATTCGGCTCCCGATCGCTGTTTTTGCCAAAAACGACAGATCCGTCCGCAGTTATCGAGGGCAGGGCAACAAAAGTGTCACACATCGCCGGTTTAAACCTTCTGTCAATAGTTGTTGGTTTTCGTTTCGAGTTATTCTGAGTTGTGAATTCTTTGCATTTTATAAAACATTTTCGCCACCAGACACCAAGACCCAAAGATAAATATAAGCTATAACAGACAGCTCAAAGCCTGCCTTACCTTTTGATGTTCCCCGGCAGGATGAATTCATATCTCCGACGCAGAATTTTGGTTGTCAACCAGCGGTCGATGCGGCGGAAGGATAGAAATAGAGTCCAGACAAGCTTATCTTCGCGGTAGTACTTTTTGACCGCATCAATTGTCAAAGGAACTTGGTCGGATACAAGCTGGCGGTTAAGTATTTCGACCGCCAGGGAAATCAGATCCGGCCGCTGCTCTTTAAATAGATTCGCCGCCAGATCTATCAATACCTGGCGTTGATCATAATAGCGATTGATGACATCTGCCAGAAAAAACCGGCGCAATATCCACCGTAGAAACGGCGGTGAACTTTTTAAAAACAACTCCGCATCCAACTGCTCGATGCCTTCTTGGCGAAATAATGGCGTGCTGGTGTCGATATAATAAATAGCCGATTGATCACGATCTTCAAGCCAGACCCAGTTGGACAGTTGGCCGTCCAATGCCAGTTTCAGGGCAGGATGTTGATCACGATTATAGCACCATATTTTTGAAATCTCAGAAGCGATAGATTCTATCAGCCATTGATTTTCGTCCGCTTCCAATTCGTGAATGAGCTGGTGTGCAAAGCGGCCGGCAGGAAGTTTTTCCTGGGCAATATAAAGGGTTACAGGGCGACCGGGCACCTCTATTATCGCGGTTTGATGGGGCGGAAGCCTCAGCCCGGCATCAATCAGCAAACGGCAATATTCATTAAAGACATTGGTGTACGCTTTAGCTGAAGAATGATCTTGAAACAACGGCATCCGTTTGAATGCCACGCGGGAATTATCGGCGATCTCAAATATCGCAGAAATTTCACCGAAACCGATAAGGGCCGCCGGTATGGGTGAATCCTTTAGATTTTGAGGATTCAATTTTTTTTCAAATTCGAATAAGAGATGTTCATCAACAAGCATCGTACCTGACTTCGGCTTTCAGATTTCAGATTTTATTTATCAAACAAATGATCCAGACGATCTTTAACGCCTATGATGGGCCGCAAGCGACGCGCCGAATTCAGGGCTTTGTCGAGTTGCAGCATGACTTCATCGATCTGCGATGGTTCCATCACCAACGGCGGCAGCATTTGACAGACACGCGGATCGTTATTGGCGTATATCATCAGCAAGCCATGATCATAAGCAGTCTTGGTCAGAAGCGGTCCGCAAAGTTCATCTTTTAATACCACTCCCATCATCAATCCCAACTGCCGCAAACCACATAATAATTTAGCATGCTTTTGTTTGAGGACGCCGATTCCCTTGTCAAAGCGCCGGGCCAGCCGGTTGACATGCACCAGAAAATCAGGGGCGGAAGAAATTTCCAGAACCTTTCGAGCAACTTGACAACCCACTTCTGCACCGCCAAAAGTTGACACATGAATGAAGGGATCTTTATGAAATACAGCCTCCAGCGGTTTACGCAATATGGTGGCTGCTATCGGGTATAAACCGCCAGCCAATCCTTTGCCCAGCACAACCATATCGGGGATAACCGCAAAGTGTTCAAAGGCCCAGAGTTTGCCTGTTCTTCCAAGTCCGGATTGGATTTCGTCTAATATCAGCAACAGGCCCCTTTGATCGCAAATTCTGCGGACTGTCTGTAAATAATCCTCGTCAGGGATGGCAATCCCCAGCGTGGCCGGGATAGTTTCCAGAATTATGGCAGCCGTGTCATCATCTGCGACCTTTTCGATGGCAGCCGGATTGTCGAAAGGAACTTGAACGAACCCGGGAGCCGACGGCCCAAAAATTTTACGGTATTTCTCATCACCGGCTGCCATTGCCAGGCCGGTGTGCCCGTGGTAACCACCTATCGCTGAAATAATTTTAGATCGCCGGGTGTAGGCCCTCGCTACTTTAAGGGCCAAATCTACCGCTTCGCCGCCGCCGGCTGCAAATACGGTGTATGTAAGATCTCCCGGCATCAGTTCAGCCAGCATTTGGGCCAGATCTGCCCTAGCTTTGCTCATCAGATGGTGATTGCCGATGTCATACTCATCCAGGGCATTTTTAAGCACGTCTATGAGTTCATGGTTGCGATGTCCCAGATTGAACACACCACCATTGCAGTGCAGATTGAACAGGCGTTTGGAATCGTCAATGTCCCACAGGTAGGGCCCTTCACGGCGACCCAATATAAATTCCATACCGTATTTCTGGAAAAAAACCGCCTTGCCGAAAGACACATGATTTTTGAATGCAGCCAACACCTGGTTTTTTAACCTTGATCGTTTGCCGTGGTTAATTAAGGTCATGGCGATTTATTGAAAAGTGAAGATTGTAGATTGAATATTGATGGATATGGACTTAATTTTTATACCTAACTTGGATAATAGTGAAAAAGATAATAAAATTAAATAATTTCATACTCTTAAAATATATTTCGCCCATCAATATTGACCTGAATCCTCTATCCTGTTAGAATAATAGACACCAGGCAACGGCTTAACTGCCGGCCGGCCTGCTCAATCTGCAATAATGACATATCAACAAAGGACCGTCAAAATGAAACAGAGGTTCAAACAGTACGCTCTCATCGCAGCAGCAGCAGCTTTGCTATGGTTTGTGCTGGATAATCATTTTATTATTAATGGACATCGGGTTCACCTGCTGAAAAAATCGACACTGGATTTGCACGACACGTTTGTCAGTTTGGACAACAAAAGGCCTGAAACTGTCATACAAAACGAAAGACTGCGCGAAGCAGGTATCGGAGATCTCATGGTGGAGCTGGGAATCATAACCGAGGATGAACGAAGCCAATGGGAAAGCAAATATTATTACGCCGATTAAACCCGTAGTAGAATGTGGCAACCCAAACCCGACCGCATCGCCCAATCATCGACAACGCTGCAATTTCCGCTGAGCCCGCGCACTCATCTGACACCTTCCGGTAAACAGTCGATCTCTAAATTTACCGGTTCAATCAGATCCATACAAAATATCAGCAAACACAACCAGCAGGCCACCGAGTTTGGGAGTCATGCTTTTATACTGAATTCCCAATGCGACTGTTTTCTCGTCTTCGGCATACACCTGCTTGCTCCAAACAATCTTACCTGCCACACTGACAATCATTGCATCACCTGGCATCGACATCCGGATCTGCACATTCCGGATATCCTGGTACATGGATGGCCCATGGGCGTATTTCGCATTCAACACAATGCACATGCCGCCAATCGATACATCACGGGTATAACCATCCAGAACAATCTGATTATCCCCTGATTTGCCGGGAAATATCTGCATCTCAATGTTGATGGGAAGTATATGGCGATCAATTTTGCGAACCCTGCGCAAGAGACCTTCTGCACCGATTTCCGATCGTGCCTTCAACAGGTCGATTAACCCCAGTTCAATGTTGGGATGTTTTTTACATATTCGCCTTAACTTGACCTTTGAAATCTTAACCAGTTCCGCAGCCGTGATGGTTTCAACAAATGTTTGCGAAATTTTTTCAGCATCATAGGGATAAATATCTCCAAAAAAATCATTCTCCGAAAGATATACGCAAGATTTTTGCGCTTCATCCTGCTTGCCGTTCAACGGCAAAAGAGTCGTTGCTTTTAAATTTCCAGTCACGATAAGGTACAGATCCGCTTCCTGATCGCCTATCTTTCTGACTGTTTTGCCGGCTGTCAAACGAACACGTACCATCTGATTCACCAGCGCTGTAAATTCGGTAAATGACAGACTGGTGATGAAAACATTGAGCGCCGTGTCATGAAAACTACCACCACGAAGAGCCCGGAAAAAACGTTGAGTTCTCTGTCGGGTTGGCTTTTTCAGCCGCCATTCGAGTATTTTGCAGATAATCGCCTGCAGCATCATCCCCAGCTCGATGTTCAAAGTTGCCGCCTTGCTGTATGATCTTATGGCAGCTTCAAGCGATTTTTTACGGACCAACAGGTCGGCAAACACTCGATGAAGCGCTGGATCATCGGGAAATAGTCTGAGAATGCTTCTGAACTCGCTGATCGAATCGATGGTGATGGAGCCATCGACGATGTGTTTGGCGATACTGATAGTTTGGTTGAGGTTTTTTACCATAGTGTCTTGCTAGACGACGGTATTATTAATATAGAAAATTGAAATCATTTTTAAGTATCAGCGTTGCCAATCGCATTGAGCTCAAGGGTAATCGGTCGTTCCTCCTCGCTATTGCCGGTAAACCGGATGGGGCCGGGGCGGCGGAAGTGATCATTTCCCGGTTCGGCCGCCAGCCATTTTTCACGGTGGGCTTTGAAAACTTGAAAAGCGATGGAATTTACATCCACGATACTTTTTTCGATCACCAGGGCCAGTTTGCTTTTCCGCTCTTCAAGATGCATCAGCGCTGCAATCGGTATTCCGATAGGCTCCCATCTGGCAAAATCCATATCCAGATTTTTGATGGCCGCCATCTGCCCGGTAGCCCCGTTGGCGATCAGGCTGAACACGGTCAGTCCCAGGTTATAGGTATAATTGCAGTCAAAGCGCGTGGGATCGTTTCCCCGGCCATCGTAACCGTAAAAATGAATTTGGGTTTTAAAACTCGGCATTGATTGTTTAAATATCTTTTCAACAGCCACTGGAATTTGATCACCGGCGGTCATCAATCCTTCATTCTGCAACGCCTGATTCAGAGTTTTAATTGAAATAATGCCGGGCTTTACCAGCAACTGCTCGGAGTCACTATAATTTTTAAACAACGCCGGTCCATAGCGCTCCGGATCAAGCCCCCCATTTCCAAGTGTTTTTGAAAAGTAGTCTTTTTGAATACCGACTTTGTAGGTACCCTCTTCCTTTAAAATGTTTAAATAATCCTGGACAAGACCCAAAAGGACTTTTTCGGTTTCAACCTGTGAGAATGGAAAGTTCCCGTGGCTGTCTCTTTCCATCAGCAGCCCTTTCTGGAAAAAGGCCGGAATATCGCTGAAGAGATCATCATCCCGGGTATTCCACAATTTGAAGGCGGCATCTTCCCGCGAGCGTTGCGCCAGTCGGCGCAGATATTCCAGTTTGTCTTCAAGCCGCGGAAAGGAGGAATGAAAATCTTGGTCATGGGTTTGATTAAAATCAGCAATTATCGTATTTAATTTAAGAATGAAAACCTGAATTTCATTAACAAATTCAAGTACGCCTTCGGGTATGACGATGACGCCGTAATTCTTTCCCACACTGGCTCTTCTGACAATACCCTCGCATATAATCCGCGACAGATGGCGCAGGGTCATACCATAGGCATGATAATCAATGGTATTGTCCTTTTGCGCTTTTTGTAAGCGATCTTTATCCACGTAATCCGCGAGGTCTTCACCAATCAGGGTCATGTTGGCATGGGTTTGCAGTGCCACCTCCAGGGCCAAATGGCTGGCCACTCTTCCCATGACTTTGCAGATATGCCAGTATTTAATATCCGAACTGCTGTCCGTACACAGGTTACTGATGGATCCCGCAAAGGCCCGGGCGGCGGTATGAAACCCAAACGACATGGCACACAATACGTTGCCGTCGGCATCTCTAACCTGAATATCGCCGTCAATGGTTTTGGGAACGCCGATGACCTGGATCCCATCGGCGAGCAACTCCTGGGCCAGAAAGGCGGCATTGGTATTGGAATCATCTCCGCCCACCACGACCAGGGCATCCAGCTGCAGCTCACGGCACGTTTGCCGCGACAGCTGCATCTTCTCGCTGGTATCGATTTTGGTGCGGCCAGTTTTAATCATGGTAAATCCGCCCAGATTTCGATACAGGCCAATCAATTCATCACTTAACTCGACGACTTCATTTTCAATGATCCCGTCCGGTCCCACCAGAAATCCAAAGACCTTTGTTTCCGGATTCGCCTTTTTTGCAGCATCGTAAAGGCCGGCAATAACATTATGACCACCCGGCGACGGCCCCCCTGAAAAAACGATTCCGATTTTGCGCGTTTTGCCATATTGCCGGGCAACGGCATCATCGACAGAATCTTGGCCCTTGATTAACTGCACCCTGTTGTTGATAATATCGGGCAACTGCTTTTCGGCTTCTTTGTCCAGCTCAAATCGATAGCGGTCGGTTTCTTGTAAAACTGTATAAGTATTTGAAAAAACGTCACATTGCGGAGGCGAATATTTTCTTCTTTCGAACATCTCGGCGTTAACATCATCTGTGACTTTTTTGACCTGAGGATGATTCAATATATTTTTCAAATTGATGGCCTTATTTTCCGGCATGGTGACCTCCAGTTTTTATTGAAGATTGAACACGTACACCCAAAAGCTAAGATTAAATGGCGGAGTGCAACGATTTCCGCAATGACTTCCGCTGCCGGCGGAACAATATTCAGTACTTATTTTCGGCTTTATTAATACCCGTCCCTGGACCACAAAGTCAAGATGATTCAATACAACCGAATAATCCGGATCCGCCTGACAAAAGAATCCTTTACAATATTTATTTTATAAGTTACAAGAAAATGTCCGATTGGCATTCAAATGCTAAATCAGTTTTAGTAATCGCAGTCCTTTTAGACTGCGGCGATGGTTTGGGTGATCGGCCCGTTGCGGTCATCAGATTGTTTAAACCAATATAAAAAAATAGAAGGAGGTAAGGTATGAAAAAAGGATTGGTTCTAGGTTTTGTCGTATTTGCGGTAATTGGATTTTTGTGCGCAACATCCGCCATCGGTGCGGATATCAATCTGGCTAAAAAATCCACGATTGAAAAGATATTGAAAAGAGGAGAACTGCGCGTCGGTTTTGAATCCGGCTACATCCCGTTTGAAATGACCAATAAAAAAGGAGAATTTATCGGCTTTGATATGGATTACGGCCGCCATTTGGCCAAATCCATGGGCGTGAAATTTGTACCGGTCAATACTGCCTGGGACGGTATCATTCCGGCTCTCATGACGGACAAATTCGACATTATTATGGGCGGCATGACCATCACCCAGGAAAGAAATCTAAAAATCAACTTTGCCGAGCCCTACATCGTTGTGGGCCAGGCCATCCTTTTACACAAGAAGCATAAAAACGCCGTTTTATCCATCAAGGATCTTAACAACCCCAAATACATCGTGACCTCCCGCATGGGTACCACCGGTGAACAAGCCATTAAAAAGTTCATCCCCAAAGCCACCTACAAAGGGTTTGAGGCAGAAGCCGAAGCCGCCATGGAAGTCATCAACGGCAAGGCGGACGCACTCATTTATGACTTGCCTTTCGTCGGGCACCAGTACGGCAGCCAGGGCAAAGGCAAAACCATCTTTTTAAGTGACCCGTTCACCTATGAGCCGCTGGCCTAGGCCATCAACAAGGGCGACCCGGATTTCCTTAACTATCTTAACAACTTCCTGAGGCAGAGCAAAGGAGACGGGTTTTATGATAGAACGTACAAAAAATGGATCACCGGCACCAAATGGAAGTCAGAGCTTGAATAATCAGCCGATCTGAATTTAATCCGTTTCCAATGAATCAACAGGCCGGCCAGACTTTAAACTAGCCTGGTCGGCCTCTTTTGCTTCAGACGGTCAAATAAATGCAAACCACGCTCAAGAATCCGCCTCGCAGGCGGGCAACAAGGCGTTGGATGTATTTTGCAGATGGGTTGTCGGCCAAGGGAGGCTCTGCGATCGAATATCTTTCCGCAGGATAGCGTTTCCAATGCTAATTACTCCGCCCTGACAAATAACAATACCAGGTGTGGATGAAACATATTTACAACCCTGAAGGTGCTATTTTTCAGGGCGGATTAATTCCCCTAAAGTGAAAAAGTTATGAGCACAACAATAAATTTAAGCAAGTTCACCAAACCCCGCTCATACTATATTTGGGTGGGGGTTTTCATCTTAGTTATCTTGCTGATTGCCGGTGCATTTTACTATGCCACTCAGAAAGTCGAGTATATTTGGCGCTGGAACCGTGTTCCTATTTATTTTATATATCAGGATGAAATCGAAATCATCAGCGACATCGACGGTGATATAGAATCCGTAAAAAAAGATGGCGATGATGCCGTCGTCACGGTCAAAGGGCTGCATAAGGTAGAATCCTATGTCGTCCCGGCTGACGGTCTGAAGGTCGCTGTTGGCGGGTATGTTTACGGCGGAGAAAGTCTGGCTGAATATAAGCAGTGGAAGCCGGGTCTTCTGATCATAGGCCTTTGGTTAACCCTGAAGATCAGTGTGATTGCGACGATTGGAGGAATTTTAATTGGAGTCATTGGCGGTCTGACCCGTATCTCGTCAAATCCTGCCTTGAAAGGGCTCACCATCATCTATGTTGAACTAATCCGGGGCTCACCCTTGATGGTGCAAATCCTGATCTGGTATTTTGTTCTGGGTACCGTAATCAATGACGTGCTGGCGGCATACGGGTTGGGACGGCTACCGGCCTTCTGGTACGGTGCAGCCTCATTGGCCTGCTTTGCCGGGGCCTACGTGACTGAAATCGTGAGAGCCGGCATTCAGTCCATCCACCGCGGACAAACCGAGGCCGCCCGCTCTCTGGGAATGTCATACGCGCAATCCATGCGCTATATCATCCTGCCCCAGGCGCTGCGCAGGATTTTACCGCCCCTGGCAGGCCAATTCATAAGCCTGATCAAGGATTCCTCTCTATTAGGCATCATTGCCATACGTGATTTAACCAAAGCGGCCCGCGAAATTGTTTCAGCGAGTTTGCAGCCATTTGAGGTTTATTTGCTCTTGGGAGCCTTATATCTTGTTTTAACTTTCAGCCTGTCCATGCTGGTTCAGTATATGGAGAGAAGGATGGCAATCCAGTGATTGAAGTTCGCAATATCAATAAAACTTTTCGTGTCCCGCACGAGGTCAATGCCCTGGTGGACGTTTCCACTAAAATCAGTGCCGGCGAGGTGGTGGTGGTTTGCGGGCCTTCGGGTTCGGGCAAAAGCACGTTTCTGCGGTGTCTCAACCGTTTGGAAAAGGCTGATAATGGTCACATATTAATCGACGGCATCGATGTGCTGGATCCGAAGACGAATATTAATAAGTTGCGGGCCGAGGTCGGAATGGTGTTCCAGTCCTTTAACCTGTTCCCCCATAAAAATGTCTTCGAAAATATAACCCTGGCCCAGAAAGTTGTCCGCAAGCGTTCCAAGGACGATGCCGAAGATAGGGCCAATGCACTGCTGATAAAAGTGGGAATTCAAGATAAATCAAGCGCCTTCCCGGACAATTTATCCGGCGGCCAGCAGCAGCGCGTTGCCATCGCCAGGGCGCTGGCCATGGATCCCAAAGTTATGCTGTTCGATGAACCGACGTCAGCACTGGACCCGGAGATGATCGGTGAAGTGCTGGATGTGATGAAAACTCTGGCCAAAGAAGGCATGACCATGGTGGTGGTAACTCATGAAATGGGGTTTGCCCGGGAAGTTGCCGATCGGGTTATCTTTATGGATGAAGGCGCCATCGTAGAAGTCGGAACACCGGAACATTTTTTTACCAATCCCACCCACGACCGCACCAAGCTGTTTTTGAGCCAAATATTATAGAGCGAATTAAGGGATTGCGAAATTGAGGGGTTGGGAAGAAAGTTTCGAAAAATCCAATGCCCCCACATCTTGTATTCGACCCCCTGAAATTATACCGCTTGTTGTGTTTTTCCCTTTACAACTGTGCATCTTGCTGCTACTATTTCCTATAAAACAGAAAGACATAAAACATTATGCATCCAGACCCACCGTTCTGCATGTGTGATCCGATACAGCTGGTTTAAATTCAACTTCTGAGCGGGTAAATGCATATTATGTTATGACGCTGTGTATCTATACACAGCGTTTTGCACGTATGATCGGATACAATAGGTTTCGCGAATTTCTTCTCCGAACAGTGTTCATACACTTTGCGGTGACAGGTGAATCCTTCTGTATCTCGCTAATGTTAATTTCGAGGAGAACTGCAGTAAATGAAGCTGAAAAAACTGGAAATAACCGGTTTTAAATCATTTTATGAAAAAGAATCCATCGAATTTCCGCCGGGTATCTCAGCGGTGGTCGGTCCGAACGGGTGCGGTAAAAGCAATGTCGTTGATGCCATCCGGTGGGTGATGGGGGAGCAAAGCCTCAAGCAGCTGCGCGGTAAATCAAAAGAAGACATCATCTTTTCAGGCACCAACGGGAAACCGCCGCTAAATATGGCCGAAGTGTCCTTAACACTGAGCAATGACAACGGCAATGCCCCCGAAGAATTGAAAGATTTCACGGAAATCAATCTAACCCGTCGTCTGTATCGATCCGGTGAAACCGCCTACTTTTTAAACCGGCAGCCCTGTCGATTGAAAGACATCCATAATGTATTCTTAGGCAGCGGACTGGGCGCCAAATCCTATGCCGTGATTCAGCAGGGTAACATCGGTGCGATAACTGAAGCCTCTCCGGAAGAACGCCGATATTTCATCGAGGAAGCGGCCGGAACCACCCGATACAAAAACCGCAAAACAGAGGCCCTGCGCAAGGTACAGATCACCAACCAGAATCTCTTAAGGGTTAATGATATTCTGGCGGAAATTAAACGCCAGATGGCCAGCTTGAAGCGCCAGGCAAGAAAAGCTGAAATATACAATAACTACCAGATTCGAATCAAGGCATTGGATGTACACCTGGGTATTCTTTATTATGATGATTATAGCGAGCAGATCGATAAGTCCGATTCACTAATAAAAGAATTAAAAGATGCCGACATCGGTCACACCTCTGAGTTGAAAAAACTCGATGCGGCTATCGAAGAAATCAAACTCAAACGCTGGCAAAAAAACCAGGAAATCGCCGAGCAAAAATCCCAAAAATATGACATCCAGCGCGATATCGATCGGACAGAGAACGATCTGGCACACCTGCGTAATGAAATCGATCGACTTGATCGGGAAGCTACTGAGTTGGAGGAAGCCCGTAAAGACCTCGTCCGGAAAAACGAGGATATGTTGTCTGAGATTAGCCAGGCCGAGCAGGAGGTCCTTCAGCTGAAATCGGAAATAGAAAAAGTCAGGCAAAATCTACGACAGCGGCGTCAGAGCAGCGAAGAATTCGGCGAAAAATTAAACCGGATCAACCGGGAACTTGAATCCGGCAAAGCTTACCTGATGGATCTGACGTCCCGGGAAGTCCAATATAAGAATATTTATCAGAACGCCGCCAGCAATAAAGAAAGCCTGCAAAGACGCCTCAAGCGAGCGGATGAAGAAGAAGTGCTGGCCCAGAATCAAATCAAGGAGACCCAAACCAAAGAATCCCGGGCCCGCAATCAGCTTGACAGGGCCAGACAACAAATCGAATCCCAGAACGAAGCAATCCGCATCAGCCGCAATCACCTTGATGAAAAATCCGCTGCATTGGCCGGGCAGGTCAAGCTGGCCCAAACGCTGGAGCTCGAGCGCAATACGGCCAAATCCCAGTATAACACCCTGAAAAAAATGGAGGACAACTTCGAGTGGTACCGCGACGGTGTCAAGGCTATCATGAGAGCTCGAAGCGCCATGGCCGATGATCAAAGCTCGCCACTGCCCCCGATCAGCCAGGAAACAGCAGCCAACGTGCTGGATCTTATGGCGGATATTATTGAATCTGATCCGGCCTATGAGACAGCCATCGAGGCAGTCCTGGGGGAATCATTGCAATATATTATCGTCAATGACCAGGCAACCGGCATGCAGGCAATTGACTACCTGCAAACTCACGAAGCCGGACGCAGCGGTTTTATCCCGCTTTCAACGGTCAGGTCAATTTCTGAAGGCGCCGGCAAAACACCGACCCCTTCCCGTTTCCTGCTGAACCATATTAACGTGAAAGCGGGGTTTGAAAAAGTAGCGCAGGCTCTTTTAGGAGATGTCATCATAACCGAAACCATCCAGCAAGCGCTGGAATTGTTTAATCAAAACGGCAATGTGCAGCGAATCGTCACTAAAAACGGAGACGTAATTTCTCACCAGGGTATTCTGGTTGGCGGCAGTAAAGATAAATTGAGCGGAATTCTGGCAAAAAAACATGAAATTAGAGAGTTGAACCGCCAGGGGGCCGAATTGACCCAAAAACTGGAGCGCGCCCGCAACGATCAGCATGAATTAGAGTCTGGGGTTCAAAAGCTTGAAAGCACGATGCAAAAACAAATCGAGCAGAAAAACCGTTTGACGGAAGATGAAATCGAAGCTGAAAAAGCGCTCTACAAGACCGGAGAAGATCTCAAAAATGCCCGGCGCCACCTGGAAATTGTCCAGTTGGAGCAGGAACAACTTTTAGGTGAAACAAGTGACATCGATGATGAGATGACCCAATACAACACGGCCATCGCAAAGATATCCGACGAAATCCATGTAGCCCAAGGCACAGTTGCCGAGACATCCCAGAAAATCAGTGACGTCTCCTCACAGATGGAACAATATAATCAGACAGTGGTTGACCTCAAAATGCAGCTGACAGCCTTGAGTGCCAAACAGGAAAACAGCAACAACAGCTTAAAGCGGTTGAAGGAATTCCACGAGGATGGTCTGATGCGGCTCGAACAGCTGTCCCGCGAAATTAACCACAAAAGGCAAAAAGAGGAATCTTCCAAGCTCAACATCACCGGTCAAGAAGAAAAACTATCAGGCATGTACGGCGCGATAAAGCGTTTGGATGAGTCTATTGATCGCGATGAAGTCGATTATCAGCAGATTGATGCCCGGCTCAAAAACAGCGACAGTAAAATATCCAATATTAAAAGCAGGCGCGAAAAATCGCTGGAAAAATTCCGAACGCTCGAACTTGAACTGTCCCAGCTCCAACTCAAACGCGATAATACCGCCAACCGGCTGGAGGAACGATACCAGAGCGAATTTGAATACTTGAAAGCTGAATTCAGTCAAGACGATGCGGCCAGGGCGATCATTGCCGATATGACCATCGAAGAGATGGAAACCGACTTGAAGAACAGCAGAGAAAAGATTGCAAAAATCCTCGATGTCAACCTGGGCGCGATTAAGGAGTATGAACAGCTTAAGGATCGCTTTGATTTTCTAACGACGCAACGCGATGATCTTCTTAAAGCCATTGAAGATCTGCACAAAGTAATTGAAAAGATAAACAAGATTACCCAGCAAAAGTTCATGGAGACTTTCAAGGATATCAATGAGAAATTAATGGAAGTATTTCCGCGGCTCTTCGACGGTGGCGAAGCCAGAGTGGTGCTGATTGAACCGGAGAAACCGCTGGAATCCGGCGTGGAGCTTATGATTCATCCGCCGGGGAAAAAATTGACGCGCCTGAGTCTGCTTTCCGGTGGTGAAAAAGCGCTTTCAGCCATCGCGTTTATTTTTTCAATATTTTTAATCAAGCCGGCATCGTTTTGCCTGCTGGATGAGATCGACGCACCGCTGGATGATGCGAATGTTTTCCGTTTCAATAATTTGCTACAAATCATCGGGGAAAATTCTCAAATTATCGTGATCACGCACAACAAACGCACCATGGAATTCGCCGACATGTTGTTCGGCATCACCATGGAACAAAAAGGGATCTCGAAAGTCGTTTCCGTCAACTTCGCTCGCACAGAACTGCGTAAAGCAAGCTGACTGAATGAAATGAATATTGAATATTCATTTGTCATTCAGACCGGAGGTCGCACGTCATGGCGTTAAAGTGGTTTCGGAAAAATAAAAAAGATACAGAGGAAAAAGTTGATCCGGAAAATGACGCTCAGCAAGCGGAATCGGAAGAAATAGGCGATCCGGAAAATTTGGAATCCGATGATCAAGCGATAAGTGAACCGCAAGACGGAGCCGATGCGTCTGAAAATGTGATCGAGGATGAAATAGAAGAATCCACTGCCCCCCCGGACAAGGACGCCCCCGGCAAGCCGGAGAAGACCGGATATTTTAAACGCTTAAAAAACCGTTTATTCAAATCGCACAAATCCTTTTCCGGCGGTTTCGATAGAATTTTTACCGGCAAGACAAAAATCGATGACGAAATTTTAGCGGAACTGGAAGAACATCTAATAACCTCAGACATCGGTGTCCAGACTACCATTGAACTCATTGAAAGAATTTCGAAAGCAAAAGTTAAAGACGTCAGTCAGGTAAAATCAATACTAAAAAATGAAATCCTATCAATTTTAAGCTCTCAGCCCGATGCGCCGGAAGAAAATGACAACACGCCGCATGTTGTGCTGGTGGTGGGCGTCAATGGCGTCGGGAAAACCACAACGATCGGCAAAATAGCCGCTTCTGCCAGCGCCTCCGGTAAAAAAGTCCTGATTGCAGCAGCCGACACCTTCCGTGCCGCGGCGGTTGAACAACTCGGAATTTGGGCCGAAAGGGCCAATGCTGATTTTGTCAAACACAAAGAGAATGCCGATCCGGCCGCGGTAGCTTTCGACGCAGTCGCCGCAGCATCAGCCCGCGGATGTGACCTGGTACTCATCGACACGGCCGGCAGACTTCATACCAAAATCAATCTGATGGAAGAGTTAAAAAAAATCAAGCGGACGGTGGCCAAACAGCTGGACGGAGCACCCCATGAGATTTTGCTGGTTTTGGATGCCACTACCGGACAAAACGCCTTGTCCCAGGCAAAATTATTCAATGACGCCCTGGATATCAGCGGATTGGTATTGACCAAACTTGACGGAACTGCCAAGGGAGGAATTGTTATCGGCATATGCAGCTCTTTGAACATACCCCTGCAGTTTATCGGGATCGGCGAACAGATCGAGGACCTCAGGCCGTTTGATGCGAAGCAGTTTATTGACGCGCTGTTGTAGTTTTGCTGGTTCGGAGTTCTGAATAAAAAAGCGTTGATTCACACGAATTTGGTTGACATTTTAGTTGACATAAATTTAACATCTAATATGGACTCAGGAAAATAGGCGATCAGACCTGATTCAGCGGCAATTAACCACTAACCCAAAGGAGGTACAGTATTATGACAAAAGCAGAACTCGTAGAAAAAGCGGCAAAGGATGCCAAGATTTCTAAAGTTGCAGCAGCGTCAGCACTTAACTCTTTTATGGACAGCGTCACCAAAGCACTGAAGAAAAAAGACGGCAAAGTTACGTTGGTTGGCTTTGGCACATTCTCAAAGGTTCGTCGTAAGGCACGTAAGGGCCGCAATCCCCAGACCGGTGCGCCGATCAAAATCAAGGCCAGGAATGCCGTTAAATTTAAAGCCGGCAAAAAGCTCAAAGGCTCCGTATAATCATACTTTCACGGGGGGTGGTTTATTACTTCCCATAAGCCACCCCGCCCCTAAGTCCTATCCCTGCCGCCTAAAAAGCATGATGATTAAGGAAGTCACGAATTTTCACGAATCAAACATCACGCTCGAAAGCAATGTTGAATCCTTTGAACTCGCCGGTATAGGTATTCCAGGTCACCGTCACGTCTGTCACCTCAGCCAGGGGCGGCCCTTGGCGACACCAGTCCAGAACAGCATCTACCCGGTCCTGATCCCCTTCCAACAAAGTTTCGACACGACCATCTTTAAGATTTCTCACCCAGCCGGATACGCCGAATCTATCTGCCGCGCGTTTGGTTTCCATTCTGAAAAATACGCCCTGCACCCGGCCGCAGATGATTGCAATGGCCCTTGTTTTTGTCTCCATGATTCCCCCCTTGTGCTTCGCACGCCATAGAGCATAGGGTTAAGATTCTAAATCAAGGTACGTAAAGAAAGATATCAATAAAATTAAAAGCTTTTGGGGTCGTCACGGGACTGCACTATAAAAGCGATGTTGAAGTCAGTGACGCTTTGCCCTTAGCGCTAGACGCGCTGCCATTATTTTTCGGCTCCAAGCATATGCTTAAATGCGGCTTCATCCAATATTGCGACACCCAACTCCTGCGCCTTCGCCAGTTTCGATCCGGGCGATTCACCAACAACTACATAATCTGTGTTGCGACTGACCGAGCTGCTGACCTTGCCACCGGCCGCCTCGATCAGCTCTTTTGACTGTCGTCTGGTCATCGTTTTGAGAGCGCCGGTCAGTACAAATGTTTGGTCTGCGAAATCGCCGGTAGGGGCGAGCGTTTCGAATAAAATCTGCACCCCGCTGTTTAAAATACGATGCACAGTGGCTAAATTATTTGTCTGCCTGAAAAAAGCGGCGACACTTTTGGCCACGGCCGGACCGACACCTTCGATCGCCGTCAGGTTCTCTTCCGAACAATTCGTTAACTGATTAAGACTGTCAAATCGACCGGCCAGCAACACGGCTATATGTTCGCCGACATGACGGATCCCCAGGGCATACAAAAACCGAGCAAAGCTGATTTGTTTGCTGGACTCAATGGCATCCATTAGATTTTCAGCCGATTTTGCCCCCATCCGATCCAGGGCCGCAAGGGAATCGGCATCCAGCTTAAAAAGATCGGCGTAAGACGACACCATTTGTTTTTCAACGAGCTGATCGACCAGCTTATCCCCCAGTCCGTCGATGTCATAGGCTCCCTTTGAGGCGAAATGCTTGATTCTCTCTTTTACCTGGGCTGAGCAGCTTGCATTAATGCAGCGAATGGCCGCCTCCCCTTCGGTTCGAACAACCGGCGATCCGCATACCGGGCAGGCATCGGGCATGCTGAATTTTTTTTCTTGGCCGCTGCGCTTGGATGAAATCACTTTGACAACTTCGGGAATAACATCACCGGCTCTTTGAACCAACACGGCATCTCCGATGCGGATATCTTTTTTTTCAATTTCGTCTTCATTGTGAAGGGTCGCCCGGCTAACGGTCACGCCACCAACACTAACAGGTGCCAGGTGGGCTACCGGCGTCAGAGCACCCGTGCGTCCCACCTGCACCTCGATATTTTCCAGCACGGTGGTTTCCTGCAGCGCGGCGAATTTATAGGCGATCGCCCAGCGTGGGCTTCTGGTGGTCGCCCCAAGTTTCTGCTGCAACTGGAGGCTGTCTACCTTGATCACCATCCCGTCGATGTCATAAGGCAGCTGATGCCGGGTTTCGCTCAACTGTCGATAAAACTGCAGTATTGCTGGGACCGTAATTCGGGGCTGGATCAGTGGATTAATTTTGAATCCCCAGGTCTTCAACGATTGCAGCAACTTGCAGTGTGATTCGAAAACAATGTCAGCGACCCTTCCAACACCGTAAAAAAAGATGTCTAAGGGCCGGCCGGCGGTAATTTTAGAATCCAATTGCCTCAAAGATCCGGCGGCGGCGTTGCGCGGATTGGCAAACGGCGGTAAGTCCTGCTCAACTCGTTCCTGGTTTAATGTTTTAAAAGCTTCAATTTCGATAAATACTTCCCCCCTGACTTCGAGCCGGGAAGGAAATTCACTACCTTGATCGGCCTGCATCACAAGCGGGACGGCACCGATGGTGCTGACATTGGCGGTAATTAATTCCCCGCTGACTCCGTCACCTCTGGTTGATGCCGCAGACAGTTTGCCATTTTCATAAACCAGTTCCACGGCAACCCCATCCATTTTGGGCTCTGCCGTATAGCTGATCCCGCAATCCGTGCCCAGGTTCCGTTTGACCCTCCGATCAAATTCCAGGATGTCGTCATCATTAAATGCGTTGTCCAGGCTCAACATGGCGGTCGAGTGGGCAATGGTTTCAAATTTGGCCAGCGGCGGTGCACCCACCCGGACACTGGGTGAATCCGCCCGGACCAGCTGTGGATAAGCTTGCTCCAACCGGATTAGCTCTTGCATCAGGCGATCATATTCGGCATCCGAAACTTCCGGATCATCGAGCACGTAATAGCGATAATTATGATGATGGAGTAATTCACGAAGATTGTTAACCTTATTAACAATTTCAGTCTCAATTGTGCTCGGCATGGCAAAAAAGTTCCTGATGGCTGCGAGTTATTGGCTGCGGGTTGCGGGTTAGAAGAGGCGTGAAGCCCAATTATACAAAGGGGTACATTTGCCACTCGACGTTAAAAGAAGATAATTCTCTCGCCCATGCTTGCATCCCACTCCGCGGGGCTTCGTTCGAGTCCACAGAGTTAGCAGAGAAAAAAATACTCTGTGTACTCTGCGAGCTCTGTGAGATACTTGGAGAAATCTGTTACCATATTAAGTCGTTTCGTTTCTCATTAATAAATGCACAATGCGACCATTTTGCGACCTGGATCTGTTACGGTACTATCAAAGACCGGGAAGCAATTCTTTGATCAACCGGCACACAGTTTGCCGGCCTTGCACGAATCGATCATGTTTGAAACCGGGACGCCAGCTCAAGGTAGACAGATCATCGGATACCACCAGAATGCCGGCCAGATCCACCCCACGAAACAGCGCAACGGAATAAAGGGCCGAAATTTCCATCTCGACCGCCAGAATCCCGTTTTGCTGATGAGTGGTAACCACACGCGGGATTTCGCGATAAACAGCATCGGTGGTCCAGACTGCTCCCTCTTGAAAATCACAATTATGATGGACCAGCATCTGCCGGACTTTGGACACCATGGGAAAATTCGCCTGCAATTTGGGATTGTCCCCCGTTCCGTAATGTTTAGAGGTTCCTTCATCTATATAGACGGAGGTCGGCAGGATAACATCACCAATGTTCACCCTGTCTGAAACAGCGCCGCACCAACCGATAAATATGATATGGCGGGCACCCCAGGCAATCAAAGTTTCCAACAGCATGACCGCGTAAGGTGCGCCGACAAACGGGCCGGTCACCGAAAGCCCGCCGGGGTTGCGTCTGTCAAAATACAGTCGACTCATAAACAATGGCTGGAAATCATCTCTTGAAAAATTCAAAAGTTGACACAAATAAGAAAGATCTGCCCGGGTTGCCGCCATCACGGCAACGGGCCCGATATCCGGTGAACTTTTGGTCTTTTGCGGGTTTACGACAGCATCGTAGTTTTGCACGTAAAGCGTCCTATGGGAAAGACTGGATAACTGAAGAACAGTTTTATAACAGGACAGAATTTCTCAAATATTCAATATTGATTCTTCACGGATCAATCAACCTCTATTCCGGTTTGGCCAGCTTGGTCATCTCATCTTTCAGTTCGTCGATAATATCATAAATCCACATCAGATCCTCGATGGTTAAACGGCCGGCTTTAACAGGCGCCCGATCCGAACCGTCTTTTTTCAACAAAACGCGGGGACCGATTTGCACTTTCGGCTCCCCCTTACCATATTGGTTGATTGATACAATCAGCCCGGTCTCTTCACACTGCCACTTTTTTAGCATCTTATCCAATTCAGGATCGTAAGGCATCGTCTCCTCCAGTTCCTTGTGTTCTATCCTTATTGCAGGTGGCTTCGGCAAGCCTCGCAAAGGGGTTTACTCAGTTAACATTTTGAAAGCGTATTCTTTCGATTTATAAAGACGGAGCGAAGCGACATCCGTAAATATTCGATTTGCAATTCCCCGAATAAGCGGGATTTACCCATCGCTACAACCGGCTTGGCCGGATTACGTTGTCAGTTTGGAAAAATCCGCTAATTTGCCAAACAAGTCTGCGATCATATCCAGCAGCGCCAAGCGGTTGTGACGCACCTTGATATCTTCCGCCATTACCATAACCCCTTCAAAGAAAGAATCCACGGGATCTCGCAGCGAAGCGATTTTTACCAGTGCCTGATCATACAACCCCTTGGCCAAATCATCCTCAACCCGGTTTTTTACCTGTTCATATGCGTTGAGCAGGGCCGCTTCGGTTTCGTGTTGAAATAATTTTTGATCCGGTTCATGCATTGTAATATCATCGGCCTTTTTGATGATGTTCACCACCCGTTTAAAGGCAACAGCCAAGGGTTCGAAATCGGGTTTGGCTTTGAGTTGCTCGAGCGCACCGGCTCTGCGCCAGGTATCCGGGATGCGATCGGCAGCTACACTGAGAACGGCTGCGACCGTATCTTTGGAAAATCCGTCATCAACCAATAAATTGGTCATGCGATTTTTCAAAAATGTGGCGACCTGTTCTTGAACCGCCGGCAGGTTCTCTGGTTTGAAATGCCTCAAGCTTTCCGCAATTAAATCAGATAGGGAGAAGGAAAATCCTTGATCCTTCATAATCTGAAGGATGCCGATACCCTGCCGCCGCAGGGCGTAGGGGTCGGAAGCACCCGTTGGTACCAGCCCGACACTGAAGCAGCCGCAAATCGAGTCAATTTTATCGGCGATGGAAAGGATTGCTCCGACCGGAGTCTCCGGCAGCGGTGCTCCGGAGTAGACAGGACGATAATGCTCTTCGATGGCAGTTGCCACCAGAGGGGATTCCCCTGCAACAGCCGCATAAACACGTCCCATAATTCCTTGCAATTTCGGAAATTCACCCACGACCTGACTAACCAGATCGGATTTACTTAACATGGCGGCGCGGACCACGTGTTTTTTAAGATCAGCAAATTCGGCTGCCGGCATCGGTTCATGCGCAACGGCAGCGGATATGGAGTCAGCGACCTCTGCGACCCGTTCTATTTTTTCATATACTGTTCCCAGATCGGCTTGAAAAAGAACCTTTTTAAGCATCTGCACCCGTTCATCATTGGAAACTTTAAGGTCGCCTTGATAAAAAAACTGGGCATCTGCCAGCCGGGCGCGCAGGACCCGTTCGTGACCTATAGCCACAATCGCCATGTCTTGGGCCACCGTGTTATTGACGGCGATAAAACAGGGCATCAGCTTATTATATTTGTCGACGACGGCAAAGTATTTCTGATGTTCTCGCATGGCATTAATTAAGACTTCATCGGGAACTTCAAGAAACTCTTTATCAAAGTTCCCCGCGACTACCACCGGGTACTCAACCAGATTGTTGACAATATCCACCAGTTCATCATCCGGCAAAATGCTGCCGTTCAGCTGTCTGGCGACATCGGCGATATCGTGTTCCAGCTTACTGCGCCGATCCTGCATATCGGCCATCACTTGCGCGGAACTGAGCGTGCTCAAGTATTCCTCAGGCGCTTGCAGTTTTATTTTTGCCGGAGACATAAAACTGTGCCCGTTGGTGTACCGGTTGCTTTTTATATTGCCGAGTTGAAATTTGACGACTTTATGGCCCAATAACGCTAATATCGTATGAATTGGCCTGGCAAATTCAATGTCCAGGTCCGCCCATCGCATTTTTTTGGGAAACGGAATCGATAGAATCACTTGTGGCAGAATATCCCTTAGCAGTGTGCGGGTTGCGATGCCTCGTTGTTTCATTACAGCGGCTAAATAAGCTCCCTTGGGAGTTTCTTTTACCACAAGTTTTTTTACCGGCACGCCTACTTTCTCTGCAAATTTAAGGGCGGCCGTTGTGGGGTTGCCCTGATCATCAAATCCGACTTTTGCGGGAGGGCCGATGACCTCGCTTTGAATCGACTTTTGCTTGTCGGCCACATCCTCGATCTTGACCGCCAGCCTGCGCGGTGTGGCATATACTTGGGCCTTACCATGATCAATGCGGGCATCGGTCAACTTTTGCAATAGCGCAGACGATAACGCATTTAAGGCAGGTGTAATATATCCCGCCGGGATTTCTTCACTTCCAATTTCAAGTAATAAATGGCTCATAATCACCTCAATGTCGCGCTGCGAGTTGCGCGCTACGGGTTGCGAGTTTCGAGTTTCGAGTTGCGGGATCTGCTTTACGCGATGCGAGTTGCGGGATAGGCGATATTGTTGTTTTATTTGATGTGAATCAGTTTTTACCCCGTAACCCGCAACGCGTAACACGCAACCTTTATTTTTTATTCTTCGACAATGGATACCCCATTTCTTCCCGCTGATTTAAATATGCTTCGGCACATCTACGGGCAAGATTTCTGATACGGGCTATATAGCCGGTGCGTTCGGTAACACTGATGGCTCCCCGGGCATCCAGCAGATTAAACGTATGCGAACATTTCAGGCAAAATTCGTAGGCCGGTAAAACCAGCTTCTCGTCGATCTGCTTTAACGACTCTCCCTCGTATTTGCTGAACAGATCAAATAAAACGGAAACATCGGCCGTCTCAAAATTGTAAGTTGACTGCTCGACTTCCTGCTGGTGATGCACATCCCCATAGCTTATGTTTTTATTCCATTGCAGATCGTAGACATTGTCAACGCCCTGCAGATACATTGCAATACGTTCCAATCCGTATGTCAGCTCAACGGAAATGGGGTGGAGTTCAACGCTGCCGGCCATTTGAAAATAGGTGAACTGGGTAACCTCCATGCCGTCCAGCCATACCTCCCAGCCTAATCCGGCGGCTCCCAGGGTCGGTGATTCCCAGTCATCTTCAACAAAACGAATGTCATGCTCAAGTGGATCGACGCCCAGCACCTTCATACTCTGCAGATATAATTTTTGAATATCAAAAGGCGATGGCTTCATCAGGACTTGATACTGATAATAATGCTGCAGACGATTCGGATTATCCCCGTAGCGCCCGTCCGTCGGTCGCCTGGAAGGCTGGACATAGGCCACGTTCCATGGTTCCGGACCTAAAGCCTTTAAGGTTGTGAAGTGATGAAACGTTCCAGCACCGACCTCCAGATCATAGGGTTGCACCAGCACACAGCCCTTGCGTGTCCAGAATTTGCTGAGTTCTAAAATTACATCCTGAAAATACATTGTGTGTTCCTTTTCTTAACCTAGGTTTCAGTGTTCAGGTGTCAGGTGTCAGGTGTCAGGTGTCAGCACATTCTCTCACCTGACTGTCACCTGAAACCTGACACCCGAAACCTTGATCCGCATAGGAACGGATTAATCGTCATTCCACAACCAGTCCCTTCGAATCAATTTTAGCATCCAGCAGACAGGCCTCTTCTCTGGCCGAAAGTGTCTTCTCCCATAAAGGCCTCAATCTGTCAATATTTTCAATTTTTCCCACGGCCCACAGGCACCCTCCGCCGCCGGCACCCGTAAAGCGGGCTCCGCAATCGTTTTGCCGCGCAATATCCACCAATCTTTCCCCGACACTATCCAGCACGTCCGGGGTAAGGGTTCTTCGAATGGCCGTTTCCCGGTTCATCTGGATGGCAGCCTGCTGATAGTCACCTTTGACCAGAGCGGATGCAAAATTTTGCGTGCACAAAATTATTTCTGCCCAAAGATCTCGATACCTGCCGGAGAGAAACTGTCTTACCCATAGCCCATTGATATCTTTGGAAGCATGGGGTTGGCCGCAATAGGCGATCAGCAGATGACGTTCAACCTCTTTGTGCAAACCTTTTCGCATGGCGCACTGTCTTTTAAACACCGATTGTTTCGGATCAGCCTGCCAATGCCAGATATTAACACCGCCATAAGCCGCAGCGAGTTGATCTTGAATACCGCAAGGCACGCCGGCGACGGATTGCTCAATCTGATATGCCGTAAGCGCGATTGAGCGGCGATTCATTCGTACGGCTGATTTTTCATGTGCCGTCAACTTTGAGAATGCCGCAACCAGCGCCACAGCCGCAACAGATGACCCCCCCAAGGCACTGCGTGGGGGAGATTGGGAGTCAATATCAATATGAATGCCGCGCGCGCTGAAATAGGCAGCAGTAGCAAACATCAGCCCCAGCGGGTGATCAAAAGGCGCAGCGTCTGCAGTAAATTGAGCATCTTTAAATCCTCTGGAAGAAATTTTAATCCGTCCCCTGGAATAAGGTTGCAGTCGAACCCGGGTTCTGAGCCCTAAGGCAATGTTAAATGTACAAGGCGCAAGGTACCGTAGCGGATAGCTAAACGTGGAGATATCCAGTGTGCCCCCCATATCGATCCGGCAAGGCGCCGACGCTTCTATCGGCTCTGATTCAAGTTTTTTTGTAATATCCTTTACCATAGCAGCTTTGAACACCGTATATTCTGCTTCAAATTAATATTTTTCACTCTCCCCGCCTTCCGAATTCAAACATCAATGATAGATACTCCTTTGTGCAATGTTAATTCAAACCGCTATTTGAAATTGTTTTTTTCCGCATTCCGCATTCCGACTTCCGCATTCCCTTCAATCCCGAACCTGACGCAAAAATTTCAAACTGCGCGGCTGTTTGCCCAGATGATAGCTTGCAAACTCTTCCAGAAAATGAGTACTTTCTTTAAGCGCTGCTGGACTGAATTTCATTCTGGTTGCTTTGGCTAAGTTACCGCTTTCAACCCACAAAAGCTGTTTGATTGTTCCCCGGGCTAGCGATAGGCGCGACGCAGAACGGCTACTGCAGTTCCCGCACAAAATCCCCCCTCTTTGCAGGTCGAGGTTGATATTAGTCTGTTGAATATTTTCCAATTGCTTATGGCACAGAATGCAGGCCGTCAAATGTGGGTGATGGCCGGATAAACTCAAAAACCTCATTTGAAATAATATATTTAAGGCGGCCTCTGTTGTTTGTCCACTGTCGAGTTCAGATAAAACATGCTCGAATAGAGAATATAGGGCATCCTGTTTATAATTGTCTTCCATCCAGTTGTAAATTAATTCAGCCCAGTAGCTGGCGTAAGCCGTTTTCTTGAAATCAGCTCTAATTCCACCAAACGGTTGCTTTAATACCGCCTCCTGCAAAACGGGCAGTCCTTTGCCCCGGCCGGTACTCGCCACCAGCTCCAATATTGAAAATAGCTCCAGGATACCGGCAAAACGCTTGGTACTCTTTTTGGCGGATTTTGCTATCAGAGTCAATTTGCCGCTTTTCAGCGTAAAAAAGGTGATGATAACATCATAATCTCCATAATCCATCCGTCGGAGCAAAATGGCGGGCGTAGAAAAAACCGGCATGTGCCTATATACCAAGGAGAGTTGTGGCGATTACAAAATAAAATAATACGCTGATAATATCGATAGCGGTTGTTACAAATGGGCCTGTCGCCACAGCAGGATCAATATTAACCCTTGCAAATCCCATGGGTACCAGAGATCCGACAAGGGCTGCTATGGACATCGAACTGACAACAGCCAGAGCAACCGATATGGCTAACGCCAGCGTGCTATAGCGGAATTGAGCCACACTGCCGATGAGCAGCCCGTAAACCAGACCCAGAATGACGCCGATCGTCAACTCCTTTAAAACAACGGACCAGAGATCTCTTGCATGGAGGCGTCCGGTCGCAAGTCCCCGCACCACAATCGTGGAGGACTGCGTACCGATATTGCCGCCCATTCCCATGATAACCGGGATAAAAGCGGCCAGATAGGTAAATTTCAATAAACTGCTTTCAAACTTACCGATAATAAAGAAGGCCAGGATACCACCGATACAACTGGCGAACAGCCACGGCAAACGAATTCGGGTGCTTTTTAAGATGGACTTGGTTTCGACAAATTCTTCACCCGCTCCCGCCATTCTCAAAATATCTTCGGTAGCCTCTTTTCTGATAATATCGATGACATCATCAACGGTGACAATTCCAACCAGTCGGTTGGTTCCGTCAACCACCGGTACTGCCAAAATATCATAGCGGGCAACTATTTTGGCCACCTCTTCCTGGTCCATATCCGTCTGAACGGAAAAAACATCCGTGGCCATGAAGTCCTTGAGCGGCGTATCAGGTGGTACGACCACCAGTTGACGCAGGGAGCTGACACCAACCAATTTCCCATATTCATCAACCACATAGAGATAAAACGGCATTTCGACGTCAGAATGCTCTTTTTGCAGTGACTCGATGGCTGCCCTGGCGGTGTTGTCCTCTTTGAGGGCAATGAAATCGGGCACCATTATGCCGCCGGCGGTTTCGTCGTCGTAACGCAGCAGACCTTCAACCTCCTCCGATTCCGCCGTCTTCATCTTGTCCAGAATGGTCTTGGATATATCTTCCGGCAATCGCCCGATAATATCCGCAACATCATCGGCCGGCATGCTTTCCAGGATCCGGACAATATCTTCAATTTTCATGCCCTCGATAAGGTCCTGGAAGGTGTCCTCATCAAGTTCGCTGAACAGAACACCTTTTTGCTCAACATCAGATATCATCGTAAACAGCTTGCGCTGTTCAGTAAGGGAAAGTGAGCGAAACACCACCGACAGGTCGGCCGCATGGGTTTTGTTCACAATTTTGCCAAGATGGCTCGTTGCCCCCCGACGTAGCAGTCGTTTAATACTTTCAACCAGTATTCTGTTGCGATCCGATGGCATATCTTTAGCCTACTTAATTCAGCTTGAGATGGAAAAGGGATTGGTGTTCATGTGCCTACGGCAAGTGCATGGTCACCACCTGCCCGCTTTCACCTGGAATGGGGACAGGTGTATCGTTAAGCGTTATTTTAATGCCGCCGGCATTGCCGATAAGAAGATTGTAGCCGGTGGTGGCCTCAAGTTCAATGTCATCTCCGGAGCTTAAATGGTATTCGGTAGACTCCTTTTCATCGATGATGACTTTAACCCATGTATTCTCCAGGGCAGTAATCTGCAGCGACAATCTTTCCGGGACTTTTTTGGCAGAATCCGGGGGAAAACTGCCGCCTTGCCTCGATTCGGTGGCAACAGGTTTCTCCTCTACTGCAGGTGGTGTCGATTGTGATGGTTCTTTCGCTCCCGGTGTATGTCGAAAAATTGATATTATCATGATCGACACCGCAATAATGCAAAGAAGCAGACCTAACGAAATAATCAACTTCCACCACAAGCGTGTCTCGGATTTGCCGACAGAGGCTTCGGATTCGGCGATTTTCTGAACAACGTCGAGGCGCGATTCATAACGGCGAACCGCCTCATCGCCATCAGCACCGATAGCAGCGGCATAAGAACGCAAAAAACCTTTTACAAAAACTTCAGCGGGCAGCTGTTCGTGATCTTCCTGTTCAACGAGTAGCAAGTTCCCCAGACCGACCCGGGTTTTTTCTGCTACCTGTTCGAGGCTGATCTTTTTCTCAAGCCTGATGGCCTGCAAATAGCGCCCGAATGATAAGGATTCCCTGTCGTTATTCATGATTAATTAATGATACGAATATGTGATCTGGCTCGAAGGTCCTCGAGCCAGTCTTGATATTTATTATCGACCAATTCATCGTAAAGTATATGTTGAATTTCGGCTTCGACTTCTTCAATGGGTTTTGCATGTGTATTCTGGATCTTCTGGACATAGATGATTTGGTAGCCGAAATTAGTCTCCAGTATTTCTGAAAATTCATCGGTTTTCAATTTAGAGACAACCGCTTGCAATTTTTCCGATAGGTCGTCTCGGCGGTACAGTCCCAAATCGGTGCCCTGGACGGCGGAGGAGGACTCATTCAACTCACTGACCAGGGCTTCAAAGGCGATGCCCTGTTTCAATTTTATCTCAATACCCTTCATTGCTTTGAGGGCTTCATTTTTGTCGACCCCAGAGGCCTTAATGAATAAGTTCCAAAGATAGTATTTCTTTTCACCGGCGTATTTTTCCTGGTGACTGTCGTAGTAAGCTTTAATATCCTGCTGGGTAATCACTATTTTAGATTTAACTTCGCGATTCACCAGTTTAGTTCGTAAAATCTGGGATTCTATTTCCTTGCGGTATTCCTCCATGGTTATTCCCTGCGCAGCGAGCCCTTCCCGCAATTGTTCATCTGTAAACGAGCGCGTCTCTTTCAGGCGCTCGATCGTGGTGTCTATTTCTTTTTGGCTCACCGTAATTTGGGCGTGCTTTGTTTGCTGGTCAGCCAGTTGGCTATCGATCAGCTGACTAAGAATGTCACTGCGAACCTGAAAAAGGGTTTGGCGCTCTTTATCCGCAGGATATTGCAGGGCTTTGATGTTGGCCTCATAAGGTTTGAAGGCCTGATTTAAATCGTAAAGCGTAATAATATCGCTATTGACCACCGCCACAATGCGATCGACAATTTCGGGTTGTTGGGCTCCAACGGAACCGGTCGAAACAGCCGTTACAACAATCCACAGCCAAACTCGCACCGGCAGCAACTTCCTGCGTTTCACGGAATTAGTCACTCTTAGAAACATCGCTGACCGTGGTATCATTTTCTTCAATGCTTTTTGAACCTGTTATTTTTTCCCATTGAACACGGTTGATCTCAATCTCGTATTGCCCCTTCAAGTCTTCAACCCAGGAATTATATGTTTCTTCAGCTTTTTGGCGACGCAATTGTTTTACAATCGCTTCATTGATGTCATCTGATGTTTGAGCCGCCCCGGATTCTTCCTGCCGGCCCTGGTAATTCTTTTGGTAATATTGGGAAATGTCCTCGGGGGTGATGGTTATCCGGTTTTTCAATTCTTCTTCAATCACCTTCTCCAGAATCAGACGGTTTCTTAATCGATCTCTCCAGGAATCATAAGAGACGGCAAACTCCAACAATGTTTTTTCGAACTCCCCTGCCGGATAGTCACTTTTTATCGCGGATACGGCTTTTTCGAGTTCAGCTTCAGTAATGCTGATTCCTAACTCCTTAGCCCTTTCAAGTAGAATCATCTCAACGGTCAACTGATTCAAGAGCCTTATTTGCGCCTTTTTTAAATCCTCCGGCTGCTCCTTGATGTTGTTTTCATAGGCAATTTTAGCAATTTCAAAGGCATTATTGAAATCAAGGACGGTCATAACCCTGTCGGCCACACGAATTAAAACTTCTTTTCCCAGATCAGTTTCTTTTTGTTCGCATGCCGGCAAAAAGAAAACTAGCATAATCGTTCCGATTAGACTAAAAAATTTCGAGGGTCTTTTCAACATGATGTAGCGTTTCACTCTGCATGCCTCTGCCATCGGAGTATGATACGTGTAATCATAACGTTAACCCGGACAAGCCGGAATTGAAAATTGAAGATTGCAAATTGAATATTCAATCGAAAATAGTCAATGATTAGATTAACCTCTAGCCGTTAACACGTTGTGCAATTTCTTTCAAGAGGTTTTTAGCCTCCGCCAATTGGGTGTTTATATTGTGGGAGGTCAGGGGTGATTTAAGAACATAATCCGGTGACAGTGCAAAACGCTTGGGTGCATCCATGATCATATCAACCATGGCGGCAGGATTGCGCTGATGGGATTCCGAAAAGTGCAGAACCATTTTTTGGTTCATCATATCAAGTCGCGAAACCCCTGCTTTTTTGGCCATGACCTTCAGTACGATTTTTAAAAGCAAATTGGCCGCTTCATCCGGCAGGGGCCCGAAGCGATCAATCAACTCGGATTTGAAGTCTGCAATTTGTTGAAGTTCCGTCATCCTCGCCAGACGGCGATAGGCTGACATACGCTGATCAATATCGGGAATATAGTGCTCGGATAAAAGCGCGGATAAATTCACATTTATTTCCGGTTCAAGCGATTCGACGGTCGGCTCACCCTTAAGCTCGGCAATCGAACTTTCCATCAATTTTAAAAACATGTCATAGCCGACAGCGGCGATATGCCCGGATTGAGACGCGCCCAGAATAGTTCCGCCGCCTCGAATTTTCAAATCACTCATGGCGATTTGAAAACCGGATCCCAGGTCACTGTGCTCCATCAAGACTTTCAACCGTTTCTGGGCATCTTTACCCAGCACGCTTTCATGAGGAATAAGTAAATATGCATAGGCCTGCTCATCCGAGCGTCCAACCCGCCCACGCAATTGGTACATCTGGGCCAGCCCAAATCGGTCAGCGCGGTTTACAATGATTGTGTTGGCTGAGGCGATATCCAGGCCTGATTCGATGATGGTGGTACATACCAGCATATCTATTTCTTTGTTCATGAAAAGATACATGGCCTCTTCCAATTGATCTTCATCCATACGGCCGTGGGCAACCTCCAGACGGACTTCCGGCACCATCCGGCGCAATTTGTCGGCAATCTTGTCAATAGTCTGAATATGGTTATGAACAAAAAATATTTGACCCTGCCGTCCCAACTCTTTCTTGATGGCATCCGCTATCACGGCATCATCAAACTCAGCAATATAGGTGATAATAGATTTTCGATATTCGGGGGGTGTTGAAATAATACTGATATCGCGCACCCCAACCAGAGATAAATGCAGAGTACGGGGAATCGGTGTTGCCGTCAGCGCCAACACGTCCACCGAGCTGCGGAATTGTTTCAACTTTTCTTTGTGTTTGACGCCAAAGCGTTGTTCCTCATCCAGCACCAGCAGGCCTAAATCATTAAAGGCAATATCCTTCTGTAAAAGTCGGTGAGTGCCGATCACGATATCAACTTTACCCGCTTTAAGGTCATTGACAATGGCACGCTGAATGCGCGCAGAGCGGAAACGACTTAAACATGCGATATTGACCGGATAGCGCTCAAACCGGCTGCTGAAGGTTGCAAAGTGCTGCTCAGCGAGAATTGTCGTCGGGACCAACACCGCGACCTGCTTGCCGTCATTTACAGCTAAAAACGATGCCCGCAGGGCAACTTCTGTTTTACCATAGCCCACATCACCACACACCAGGCGATCCATGGGTATCGGGCTTTGCATATCCTCCAGGGCATCCTCAATGGCTTTATGCTGATCCACTGTTTCTTCATAGGCGAAACCGGCCTCAAATTCTTTAAGGTACGCATCCGGTGCAGCAAACGGATAGCCGCGATCGATTTTACGCCGGGCATATAGTTTTAGCAGTTCACCGGCTATTTTTTCGGCTGATTTTTTAACCCGTGATTTAACTTTTTCCCATGATTTTCCGCCGAGGGTGTCAAGGACCGGGGTAACCCCATCGATCCCCATGTATTTTTGCACGACACTCATGCGGTCAACGGGCAGATAAAGCTTATCTCCCGCTTTATAAACAAGAACCAAAAAATCATTGGTTAACCCCTCTACTTTCAGTTTTTCCAACCCGCCATACTGTCCGATGCCATGATCGTCGTGCACGATGAGATCATTTTTTTTCAGCTCCTGCATGTTCAACAGCTGAGCGCGCGGACGGGGTTGAGCATATTTCCGACGCTGGTGCCGCACACCAAAAATTTCATCATCGGTGACGAGGGCCAAAAATTGAACCGGCCACACGAACCCGCCGGATACCTGGCCGATACAAATGCAAAGCTGTCCCCGGTTATTGGAAAAATCTGAGAATCCCGCTAAACGCTTCAAGGGAAGACCATAGGCGTCAAGCAGCGATTGCAGCCGCTCGGCCTGGGATTCGGTCCGGCATACAGCAAGTGCGGTATAACCGGATCGCTCCTTATCCCTGAACCAGTCAACCAGCGGCCGGAATAAGTTCTCCTTCTCGGCCGGGTTTTTAAGTGCCAAACTCAGGTCTGAATTATCCTCGATCGCCACTTTGAACTGCAGCGGGCGAGCTTGTGGGGTTTGCTGACTTTTGGAAACCTCAAGCAACTTAAATACCAGCGGTTTTTTCTCCAATAAAACCGCAGAAGCCTGGGACCATTTCTGGTAAAGCTTCTCAGGTGCGACACAGAGCCTTTTCTCGTCGCAAGCTGAAGAATAATTACTGAGCACCCGTTCTTCAGTTTCGCTAGCGGTTTTTTCCAGTTCCTCATGATTCAGGGCAACAATCAGTGAATTTTGAGGGATATAATCGAATAAGGTGTCGAGCTGTGGATAGATTAACGGTATCAGGCTTTCAATCCCTGACAGCGCCTCATCATATCTGAGTTTATCGATCACTTTTCGGGTATGTGTTACCGGCACATCCAGTTCATTTGCCAGCACGCGAATACCACTGATGATGTTCGGGAGCAATTGCTTGTCCAGTATGACTTCCTTGGCCGGCAATATGACAGCCTCATTGATGCTTTTTAATTGCCGCTGACTTGAAGGCGAAAAAAATCTCAAAGATTCGACGAAATCCCCGTAAAATTCTATCCTCAGGGGATCCGGGTAAAGGGGTGAAAATATATCAATAATCCCGCCCCTGATGCTGAAATCACCGGGTTCTTCAACAATTGCCGTTTTGGTGTACCCGCCGGATATCAATTTTGAAACTAAATAATCTCTTTCAATTTCCTCTCCGGCAATAACGAGCTCGGCGTAGCGACTGACTTCATGCCGGGGTATCAGCTTTTGCAGCAACGCATCAATCGTCGTCACGACGACTGAAGGCGCTGTTGCTTCCAGCAATTGATACAGGACCCGAATCCGATGACCGGCGGTTTCATTATGATAAGAAAGAAACTTAAATGGTAAAATATTGTAAGGTGGGAAAAATAGGATCGGCAGTTCTGAGTCTCCGGCAAAAAATCGCAGGTCCTCAATCAACTGTTCCGCCTGTTTGGTTGAAGATGCAACGACCAGGAGCGGCACCTTTCGCTGCAGAAAAATTTTCGCAATCAAATAAGCTTTTTCAGATCCGGAAAAACCGATGCATTCGATGCTGCGCTCTCGCTCGGTCAACTGCTCGATGAGGTCATTATATGAAATTATCTCTTGATTTTGCACGGTAAATCACGTATTGGGGATTCTAAAAATAAAGGGAGGCTGTTTCAAAAGGTTTCAAATTGATCAAGGACCGGTAAGGCGGTATACCTGATTCCGGTCTTGGGCCAATTGAGACGTTTTGGAATCGCCTCCAAAGAATTGAATTTCCTGTTAAACTTATCAGGCCGACGTAGCTCAGCTGGTAGAGCAGCTGATTCGTAATCAGCAGGTCCGCGGTTCAAATCCGCGCGTCGGCTCCACATTAATAATGAATAATTAAGATTGCAGATTGAATAATTAAGGTATTCTGCCTATTTTAAAGACTCCTTCTTCCCCACCAGTGTTAGTGTTACTATCCATTGTTGTTATAAACTCCGGTCTACCCCACCTAATCAATCCGAAACCAGTAATCAGTGACCAGTGCCTAGCATCCGGCAACCGGCATCTGGTATCCGGTATCGAGCATCAAGTATCCCGCACTTCGCAACCCGCAGCTCGCAACTCGCAACCTGCTTTTCTATTTTAACCGCATTTCAGGATAAATCAATACCCGAACAAAGTAGAAATCGGGTTACTGCCTGAAAATACAATATTTTTTAGAAAGTTGCTTGACATAAATTCAGAATCCATATATTCTTAATAGTATCAGGGTGTTCGCAAAGATGTACGTCGAACATTTCGCCTCCGAAAGAAGCCGGCATATTCTGGCTGCCAATTATCAGAATTGATGTAAATAGAACCCCACGCTATTTTTTTTGATGGAGAGAGTTGAATGACAGATGTAGAAGATTTGAAATTGAAAGCTGAAATTGATGATATCATGAAGAGTGTTGATAATATTATGCAGAAAGTTGAAACGGTAATTCCGGCCAAGCAGGAAGAATCACAAGCGCCCAGCGAGTAGAACATCATCGCCTAAAGCGGCCCATCTATCAGGGCGGAACTTTTTTAAGGTATAACACGAATACGACGGACTTGCATTTGCGACCCAAATTACTGAAAATAATTTAGTTTAAAAACTCAGATCAAACTTGAAGTCAGACACGTTCTTTATGAGGAGGGGTACCATGGCTTTGACCAAAAGTGATATTGTTGCAGCTGTTCACGAACTTGGTTTCACGAAAAAAAAATCAGTTGATGTAATTGAATCCCTGCTTGAAATTATCAAAAATGCATTGGAAACAAGTGAGGATGTCCTGATTTCAGGTTTCGGCAAATTTTGTGTAAAGCAAAAGAGCAAACGTAGGGGCCGAAATCCCGCCACCGGTCAGGATTTGATTCTTCGAGAGCGGCGGGTTATTACTTTTAAATGTTCCGGTAAATTAAGACATAAAATCAATGGAATGGGGTATACAGAGTAACTTTAAAAAAATCAATTTCGGGCCTCTTTCGTTCCGGTCACAGCAAAAAAACAGGCGAACCCCATTCCGATGGTAATTAGAACTTGCAATCCCGCCCGCGATCCGAATGTGGCTGCCGGTGGAGCCTGCTTTTATAGCCTTTGCGCTTGCCAGCCGATTCTGGCATCCAAAACCTCCCAGCCTTCCGGCCTGCCAGCTTACAAATCTATCTCATAAGCCTTCATTTTGCTCAGCAGGGATGGATGGCTGATTTCGAGTAACCTGGCGGCCCGGGTGCGATTGCCCCCGGTTTCTTGAAGAGCCCGGGTAATCAGGTCTTTTTCCACAACCTTCTGGGCATGCTTAAGGGATAGACCCTCAAATAGGTCCGGGGCTTGAATGTCGCCGCCAACCTGGGTTTGCCCGAGGAAAAAATGTTCTGCTGCAAGCTGTGAATCATCCGCAATTACCATGGCCCTTTCGAGGGCATTTTCCAACTCGCGGACGTTTCCCGGCCATTGATACGCCAGCAATTGCGCCATCGCATCCGGTGCCAAACCTTTCACCTCTTTGGCCAGAATTTTATTAAAACGATGAATAAAATGCTTGCACAGCAATGGGATGTCTTCAGCCCGCTGTTGCAGTGGAGGCAGATTAATGGTCAACACATTTAGACGATAGTACAAATCCTTGCGAAAAGTCCCCTGGTGCACTTCTTCTTCCAAATTTTTTGCTGTTGCGGCTACTACGCGAACATCAATTTTCATTGATTTGGATTCACCGATCGGCCGAATTTCATTTTCCTGCAGCACTCTTAACAGTTTCACCTGCAAAGGCAATGGTAATTCTCCAATTTCGTCAAGGAAAATGGTGCCCCCTTCCGCCTCCTGGAAAAGGCCTTTTTTGTTGCGGTCCGCTCCGGTGAAGGCACCTTTCTTATAGCCGAATAGCTCACTCTCAAGCAAAGTTTCTGGTATTCCACCACAGTTTACCGGGACAAGGGGCGCCTGAGATCTCTGGCTGGATTGATGAATTCCTCTGGCAATCAGCTCTTTGCCGGTGCCGCTACCTCCAAGAATCAGTACGGTAGTCTTGTACTGGGCAGCCTTTTCGGCCAGCTGGAATATATCCCGCATGGCCTTGCTTTTGGCCACCATGTTACCAAAATCAAAATCCCCCTCAATTAATTGAATGCGTTCTTTAAGCAGGCGATTTTCCTTTTTTAACCTTTCCCGCTCTTCGGCCTTTTTCAAAGTCAGATAGACTTCATCGGTTTTAAAGGGCTTCGATATATAGTCATAGGCGCCAAGTTTCATGGCACCAATCGCGGTATCGATACTGCCGTATGCCGACATCATAATGACCGTCGTGCCGTTGAGTTTGTCCCGCGCGGCTTCCAAGAATTCCATGCCCCCCATGGTCGGCATTTTAATATCACACAGGATAAAATCGTATCGTCCCTGTTCAATCTTCTGCAATCCCTCTGCGCCATCAGGGACTGAATCAACGATATAGTCGGCCTTTTTTAGCACCGCGGCAAGCATATGACGCATATTGGCTTCGTCGTCAATTACAAGCAACCGTTTTTTTGAATTATTATCAGTCATTGCGTTTGTCCGCTCCCTAAATATGGGGTAATGTTAACAAAAATTTAGTCGTCCAAGACCATACAAAGGTCTTGCGCCTGGAGGATTCGATATTCGATTTTCATTATTCAATAGTCGCTGTTTTATCCTGGAGTGTACAGATCGGCAAGGATATGATCATCGTCGTACCCTGCCCTTTTTCACTGATACCGGTCATCTTGCCGCCCAGACTTTCGACAATCATAAAACTTACCGAAAGGCCAAGGCCGGTCCCTTTACCCGGATCTTTGGTGGTGAAAAAGGGATCGAAGATATTGCCGAGGCTTTCCTCGGCAATTCCGGGCCCATCATCGGTAAACGATATTTCTAAATACGCGGTTGATGGCTTGGTGTCAGAGCCGGTGTCATTTAAAAGCCTGGTGCTTATATTTAGCCAGCCGCCGGCTTCCTTATCCTCGCTGGTGATGGCATCCGCCGCATTAATTATTAAATTTAAAAAGACTTGTCGCAATTGATTGGGATCCGCCAACACAGTCTGTTCAGCGGCATTAAGGTCAAGTGACAGCTTAACGCTCGATATTAATGGCTGCACGCGCAAAACATCGGCCATATCGTGGATCAAATCATGAACCGCAACCGCCGTACGTCCCGAATTTGAAGGCCGTGATATCTCAAGAAGTTGCCGAATGATGGTATTGATACGCTCGATCTCTTCCTCGGTGCGCTGGATGAATTCTTTTTTCTCACCTTCTGAAATATCAGCTTGTTTCAGCAATTCCAGGTAGCCGATGACGATTCCAATTGGATTACCTATTTCATGGGCAATGCCGGCTGACAATCGACCGACGGAAGCCAACTTTTCGGCCCGGATAATTTCCTTTTGTGCTTTTTTTAATTCAAGATTCGCTTCTTCAAGGGACATCACCGTGGATCGGAGCTTTTCTTTATCAGCTGAAATACGCGTCAACATAATGTTGAGCGACTTGGATAGTCGATTAAGCTCATTGTCTTCTTTACGGACGGAAAATATAAGATCATCATCCTCTTTATAATCTTCGGCGCGCTTGGCCAACCGCGCCAGGGGCTGCAGGTAAAGCTTGGAAATGCGGTAAATTCCGATAAAAGTGAGCGTAATCAGATTAATAAAGAGGTATATCAGAAAAATTTTCTGCGAATTCCGCAGCGCTTGATAAACTCGTTCCAACGGCAGAACAATGCCGATCCCACCGATGGTCTCACCGTTTTTTAGCAAGGGTGCCGATAGTGTCAACTTGGCCTTCTGTTTCCAAAATAATCCCCGGAATGCGCCGCTAATGTGGATTTTTTTATCACGGGAGGTCATCGCCGCCTTAGTTAATTGGTGCAGCCTGTCGGACGCAATATTCGGTTGTCGATGCAAAAATATCTGTTCGCCGCTGTTGTCCAAAATCATCGTGGCTGCCAACTGAGGATCGCCAATAATCTTGGCCAAAACCGAGCCTGGTGACAGGTCCGGTCTCCCCCCATCCAGCAGGATACCATTGAGCAAGCTATGCTCGAATGATGCCAGCAGGAGATTGCCCTTAAATATCTCTGAACGAATCACTTCACGCTTAACCGTGACAATCGTGACCAGATCGATCAGAACCATCGCCAGAAATAACAGGAGGCCAATATTAATAGCGATCTTTGCTCTTAATCCGCGGATAAACACGTTTAATCAACTCCAATAACTGAGATAGTATAAGAATTTTTAATAGATGCAATATTAGTGCCTAAGGATGCATGATGGCGGATTGTCAAATACAGCCGGCGGGATCGGTGATTCGATATTTTTACTAAAATGGCTTGGTTAGATCACAATTCACCCGCAATGCACTCCAGCCTGCGGGTTTTGGGAGTATTGCGAAGCGCTGCCCTCTTGGGAAACAAACTCAACATCCTGATGCAATCAGACAAGCCCGGTCGCAAATCGGATGCAAAAGACCCGGATGAATTAGCGAGCGTCAATTTTGTAACGATCTGAATAAGGCAAGAGTACATCAGGGCATTTGTCGTGGAACATGCAACCGGGTCTGGCGCACTCGCCCGGCAAGGCAGGGACTGCCGGAAGTAGCGGATTTCCACTGCAACGGGAATTTTTTTTTATTATAATATAGAACGCTTACCATCTATTTCGCAGGATTGCAAATATAACCGGATTGCTGTATTGATCATCTTTGACGGTTAATGCGGCCAAAACAGGATTGATGGATTGGTATAAAGCCAACCTCATCGAAACAGAGTTTTAAAAATTAATGACGATCTTATTGGAAATTCATTGTGAGGGATCATGGGGTTTAGCGAGACGTATGAAAACATATTAGCGTCCATGCGCAGTGGCATCGTTGCCGCGGATGTCGACGGCAATATTGATTATATTAATCCAAAGGCATTGCAGATCCTTGATTTGAGCCCAGCCAGCGCAATAAATCTTGATATTGAACATCTGTTGCCCGAGGCCGGCAAGCTCTTCAAACAATGCCGCCAAACCGGCGACATCCGCATGGGCAATTATGTGGCCAGAGGTAATCAAAGACTGGTGATCGATGCAGCACCAATTCGAGTCGAAGGCAAAATTGAAGGTGTCATTGCGACCCTGCATCAGTTGGAAGACTTTAAGAATGCAATTCGCTTCTCGGAAGACTATTTAAAGCTCAGCAAACAGCTTGACGCGATCTTCAAAGGCTCTTCAGACGGACTCTGGGTCCACGATAGCAGCGGCATAATCATAAATATCAATACCGTTTCCGAGATGATTAACGGCATCAGAGCCAAGGATGTTATCGGTAAGAGCATTTATGACTTGATCGATGAAGGCGTCTTCGAGGGTGTCGTCACACCGGAAATTTTAAGAACCAAGCGTCAATTCAGCACCCTGTCTTACAACAAAAAAACTCAAAAAAGAGTACTGGTAACCGGCACGCCGATCCTGGATGAAGGCGGTAATGTCTCATTGATTGTGAGCAACGAACGTGATCTGACCCATTGGAATGCAGTTAAAGCGGATTTGGAGCGAAGTCGCAAGGTCGCTGAAAAATATAAGGATGAGTTCGAGGAATTGAGCCTGCTCGAGTCGGGCCAACCGGAGATTGTGGCAGAGAGCAAAGAGATGAAGCAGGTTTTGCGCATTGGCATGAAGCTCGCGCGGATGGGCGCCTCCAATATTTTAATTCAAGGAGAGTCGGGAACCGGCAAAGGGTTACTCGCAAGATTTATCCATGATAACGGCAAACGGAATTCAAAACCCTTCATTCAAATTAATTGCGCGGCCCTGCCGGAAAGTCTCCTCGAAGCCGAGCTTTTCGGATACGAAAAAGGTGCCTTCACAGGTGCCCGGGAGCAGGGCAAAATCGGATTGTTTGAATTGGCACATGAAGGGACCCTCTTTCTGGACGAAATTGGAGATCTGCCCCTTAGTGTCCAGGCAAAACTCTTGAAGTATCTGGATGACCAGGAAATTCTGCCGCTGGGAGGCATTCAGCGCAAAAAAGTGGACTGTTGTGTGATCGCTGCCACCAACCGGGATCTTGAGCAGTTAACAGAGCAAGAGCATTTCCGAAAGGACCTCTTTTTCCGGTTAAACACTTTCCGGATACATATCCCGCCGCTGCGCCGCAGACCGGTTGATGTCATCAAGATGACCGAGTATTTCCTGGATGCATATAATAAGGAATACCAGGTGCAGCGAAGAATTTCTCCCGAGGCGAAGCTCAAACTTCAAGGCTATAGATTCCCCGGCAACGTTCGTGAATTGCAGAACATAATTAAGAACGCAGTTGTTTTAAGTGAGAGGGATTTACTGGATGAAATATTTACCGACAATACAGGCTTCGGGCAAAAAATGATTGCAGGGGCGGATAGAACCAATTCAGGTCGGCAGTATCCGTTGCGTTTACAGGATAAAATTACGAGTATCGAAAAAGAGATATTGTCGGATGCTATCACTCGGTTCAGGTCGACCAGGAAGATAGCCCAGAATCTTGGAACCAGCCAAAGTAGTGTCATGCGTAAAATGAAAAAATATAACTTGAACCGATAATTACTCAATTTTAAGTAAAAATATTATATAACATCTTGTAATACATATATATTTTTATATATCAAAATCGAGTTATTTTCGGTTCAAATTATATGCTTATTTTTCAAATAGTTACAACCAGCTGCGAGTCACAATCGGTTCGTTATCAAATTCGACCCCTCTCAAATATCTATAACTTCCTATAATTATTATGAATATTTTGTTTTCTAGATTTGGCCTGAGTTTTGCTAACATATATCCTGACTAAAAGATTTGATTGAAATTAATGCAAAAATCAAAATTTGAAACGTTCAATTTAGGATGAATAATATATCCGATATTGCAGATTTAAAAGGAGGCTGTGATGACTGAAGAACATGAATCTCGCAAAACCATTGTCAATTCCTGGAATGAATGGGACCCGTTGAAACACGTCATCGTCGGCCGCGCCGATGGGACCATGGTTCAGGCTCCGGAGCCGGCCATGGAACGTGACTGGCCCGATCATGGATTTCCGCTGGGTACTTACGGTCCGTTGCCGAAAGAAATGGAAGCCAAGGCCAACGAGCAGATGGACAACTTCGCTAAACTGCTGGAGAGTCGGGGCATTCGGGTCGATCGACCAACACCGCTGGATTTCAGCCAAGAGGTCCGGACGCCGGACTGGGAGCAAAAATCCATGTTCGGATGTATGCCGCCGCGCGATGTCCTGTTAACCGTCGGAAATGAAATACTTGAAGCCACCATGTCCCAACGGGCCCGCTGGCATGAATATCTCTGCTACCGTCCGTTGCTTGAACAATATTTCAAGCAAGACCCCAATTTCAGATGGGAGGCGGCTCCTAAACCCCGGCTGGCGGATGATAATTATAAAAAAGGCTACTGGCGCGGATGGGGAAAGAAAACCAAAGAAGAAAAAGAAAAAGCAATTCATGAGCGCGATTGGGTTTTGACGGAAAAAGAGCCCTGTTTTGATGCGGCCGATATCGGCCGTGCCGGCAAAGACCTCTTTGTGTACCATTCATCGGTAACTAACGAGACCGGAATTGAGTGGCTGCGTCGCCACTTTCCGAACCATCGCATTCATCCGATCTGGTTTTATGAGGACAATCCGATTCACATTGATGCCACGTTTGTCGTACTGCGCCCGGGACTGGCACTCGCCAATCGCAAGCGAAAGCCGCTGACGCCCAACATGCTCGATTTCTTTAATAAGAATGACTGGGAGGTCGTCGAATGCGCCAGACCCTTTTTGGATGATTATCCGCCGCTGTCCTTCTGCAGCCCCTGGTTGTCCATGAACACACTCATGCTGGATCCAAAAACGATCTGTGTGGATGCCCAGGAAACCGAACAGATGGAACAGTTTGACCAGCTCGGTTTTGAAGTTATCCCGGTACCCTTTATCGATGTGAGTGCGTTTGGCGGTGGCTTGCATTGTGCGACAGCGGATGTCTACCGGGAGGGGGCGTGTGAGGATTACTTCCCCAAACAAATTGAAGGCTTCTAAAAAATGATTACAAATCCTCATCTTTTGCCCGGGTGCGGCGTTATGAAACGGTGAAAAATGCTCACGTACTTTGTGTACGCTCCGCGTTATAACCGTTTCGCGCCTTGCTCACGAACAAAATCTAATATTTTGCAATCATTTTTGGAATATCCGAATTCTATTAATTCGCTAATAGTCAAACTTCAAACTAGGGAGAAGAGATATGGCTTTTAATTTGAGAAACAGACACTTTTTGAAGCTGCTGGATTTTACACCGCAGGAGATAGGGTTTTTGCTGGATCTTTCAGTAGATCTAAAAAAGGCGAAATATACCGGGTTAGAACAGCAGCGCCTCAAAGGCAAAAATATTGCACTGATATTTGAAAAAGCATCGACCCGCACAAGGTGTGCTTTTGAAGTGGCGGCTTACGATCAGGGAGCCCATGTGACGTATCTGGGACCGTCCGGTTCCCAGATGGGCGCCAAGGAATCCATGAAAGATACGGCCCGCGTGCTGGGTCGAATGTATGACGGTATTGAATACCGAGGTTTCGGGCAGGAAATCGTCGAAGAACTGGCACAGTATGCCGGGGTGCCGGTGTGGAACGGTCTGACCAATGAATACCACCCGACCCAGGTGCTGGCAGATTTTCAGACCATGCTGGAGCACAGCGATAAACCGCTGCGACAGGTATCATTTGCTTACCTGGGTGATGCCCGCAACAATATGGCTAATTCGCTGCTGGTGGGAGCTGCCAAGATGGGCATGGACTTTCGCTCTGTGGCCCCCGCTAATGTTCAGCCGGACAAAAATCTGGTTTCACAGGCTAAGAAGATCGCCAAAGAAACGGGAGCAACAATTACGATCACCGATGACCCGGGCATGGGCGTCAAAGGCTGTGATTTCTTGTGCACAGACGTCTGGGTGTCGATGGGCGAACCGGAGGATGTCTGGCAAGAACGCATCGAAATGCTTCAGCCCTACCAGGTCAATGCCACCACCCTGGAGAAAACCGGCAACCCGGATGTCAAATTTCTCCACTGTCTGCCGGCCTTTCACAATCGTGAGACGAAAATCGGAGAAGAGATATATCAGAAGTTTGGCCTGGCAGCCATGGAAGTTACCGAGGAGGTTTTTGAATCGCCGGCCTCGGTTGCGTTTGATGAAGCGGAAAATCGGATTCATACGATTAAGGCGGTAATGGTGGCAACGCTGGGATCTTGATGCTGGATATTCGATATTCTGCGCTTCGCTGTTCTATTCAAATTAAGTTGCATAGGAGCAACACGTAATCAATAATCAGGATACCATCACAATGAAAGACAAACCCATCATCCTAATCGCCTTCGGCGGCAACGCGCTGATAAAAAAGGGACAGAAAGGATCACATAAGGAACAATTTATCAATCTGCAGTTGCCGATGCGGCAGATCGCCCGCCTGTCTGGTAAATACAAGTTTGTGATTACCCATGGCAACGGTCCCCAGGTGGGCAACCTGCTGCTGCAGCAGGAAAGCTGTGATGAAGTTCCGAAAATGCCGCTGGAAATCATCGGGGCCATGACCCAGGGCCAAATCGGCTACATGTTAGAATCCTCGCTGGACGATGCCTTGATGGAAATCGGTGTGAACGGTGAGCAGCATTTTGTAACCTTGATCACCTATGTGGTAGTCGATCAAAATGATCCGGGTTTTAAAAATCCCACCAAACCGATCGGGCCTTTTTACAGCGAGGCTGAAGCGTCCAGATTGCCTTATACCATGGCAAAAACGGATAAAGGCTATCGTCGCGTGGTCGCCTCCCCCAAACCCCTGAATATTGTTGAGCAGCGGGAGATTAAAAGACTAATTGGCATGGATTTTATCGTCATTTGTTGCGGTGGAGGCGGTATCCCGGTTGTCCGCAAAGAACGCAAATTCAGGGGCGTTGAAGCCGTGATCGATAAGGATCTGGCCAGCTCTATACTGGCGCAGGAAATCAAAGCAGATATATTTGTAATCGCCTCGGACATCGCCGGCGCCGGCATCAATTGGGGAACGCCGGATCAACAGATACTTCGTAAGGTTTCCCTAGCAGAAATGGAGCAGTACGCTAAACAGGGCCAGTTTCCGGCCGGCTCCATGGGCCCAAAAGTTGAAGCAATCATGGATTTTTTTAAAACAACCGGAAATCGCGGAGTAATCTGTCAGCTGGAAGACATAGAAAATGCCATCGCCGGGCAAGCCGGCACGGAAATCATCAAATAGCAAAGCTGTTTAATTGCGGATTGCGGAATTCAGATCTCGGATTTGCTAGCGGAAAATATCTGATTTTAAATTGATGAATTATATTAGCCATGCATAGCGAATTTAAAGACAGATACTTCAGAATACTCAATTGTAAAATTATTTGAAGAAATTCATTAATTTCTTACGGAGGAAAAAATTATGGCCAAAAAAAATGTAATTATTATCGGAGCAGCAGGAAGAGATTTTCAAAACTTTAATACCTACTACCGGGACAATAAAGATTACAATGTGGTGGCTTTCACCGCCGCCCAGATCCCGGACATTGAAGGCCGCAAATACCCCGCGGATCTCTCCGGCAGCCTCTATCCGGACGGAATCCCAATCCATGCGGAAGAAGATCTGAGTAAATTGATAAAAGAACTGGATGTTGATGATTGCGTGTTTTCTTACAGCGATGTATCCTACCAGCATGTCATGTCGGTAGGTGCCATCGTTAACGCGTCCGGCGCAAATTTTGTCATGCTGGGGCCTGCTGATACCCAGATCAAAAGCACCAAACCGGTGATTTCGGTGGGTGCAGTTCGCACAGGCTGCGGTAAGAGCCAGACCTCGCGCCGCATCATTGAAATCCTGATGGAGAAAGGATTAAAAGTAGTCGCCATCCGACATCCCATGCCTTACGGTGATATCGCTGCTCAAAAGGTTCAGCGATTTGCCGAACTGTCCGACCTGGAGAAACACGACTGTACGGTGGAAGAAATGGAAGAATATGAACCCCACGTGGTTCGCGGCAACGTAATTTATGCCGGGGTGGATTACGAAGCAATCGTCAGGGCGGCGGAAGAAGACCCGGATAGCTGTGAGGTAATTCTGTGGGACGGCGGCAACAACGATTTTCCGTTTTATAAATCCGACCTGCATGTCACCGTAGTCGATCCCCATCGTCCGGGTCATGAATTGACTTACTATCCGGGCAATGTAACGCTACGGATGTCTGATGTCGTCGTCATCAATAAGATGGACAGCGCCGATGCCGCGGGCATTGAGATCGTCCGCCGCAACATCGCCAGCGAGGCGCCGGATGCGATCGTTGTCGACGGTGCATCAACGCTGGATGTGGACGATCCCTCAGTAATCAGAGGAAAGAAAGTACTGGTGGTGGAAGACGGCCCGACCCTGACACACGGGCAGATGAAGATCGGTGCCGGCGTCGTTGCCGCCCAAAAATTCGGCGCTGCCGAACTGGTTGATCCCCGGCCATACACGGTGGGCAGATTGTCCGAAACCTTTGAGATCTATCCGGAAATTGGGGCCGTTCTGCCAGCTATGGGTTACGGTGAGCAGCAGTTAAAAGACCTTGAAGCTACGATCAACAGCACTGACTGTGAAGCCGTGGTGATCGGCACCCCGATTGATTTGAATCGCATCATCAAGATCGACAAACCCAACACCCGGGTGTACTACAACCTGCAGGAAATCGGGCGGCCCGACCTTGGCATGGTGCTGGATGATTTTATGAAAAAACACAATTTGGGGTAAATCAAATATTTTCTGGGAAAATATTTATTTTAGTTATTGGTTATTTGGATGCCAAGAATGCGAGCTTTTTTATAATCACAAATAACCATTAACGATTAATAACTAATCCGCCTCTGGCGGATTAAAAGGAGGAAAGATGAGCCAGACATCCAATGAGCAGTTGACTCAGCTAAAAACACAGTTCATATCAGATGGAGTGGGGATTACCACCACAAATTTCATCGAATCGGCCCAAGGTGCCATTCTGCGGGACGTGGATGGCCGGGAATTTATCGATTTTGCCGGTGGTATTGCCGTCATGAATGTCGGGCACAGCCACCCGAAGGTTGTGGCGGCCATTAAAGAACAGGCTGAAAAATTCACCCACACCTGTTTCATGGTAAATCCTTATGAACCGGCCGTGAAGTTAGCCGAGAGACTATGCCGGCTGACTCCCGGGGATTTTCCCAAGCGGGCCGTATTTTTAAACTGCGGGGCTGAAGCGGTGGAAAATGCAGTTAAAATAGCCCGCTACCACACCAAACGGCCGGCTATAATTGTTTTTGAAAATGCCTATCACGGCCGCACGTTGCTTACCATGACCATGACCAGCAAGGTCAAACCCTACAAATTTGGTTTCGGTCCATTTGCGCCGGAAGTTTACCGGATACCGTTCGGCGATGTTGCCGGGGCCGATCAGCTTCATGACATTTTTATCCAACACGTCAACCCGGAGGCCGTGGCGGCGGTTGTCGCCGAGCCGGTCCAGGGTGAAGGCGGTTTCATTGCGCCGCCGCCAGATTACTTCCAGGGACTTGTAAAGGTCTGCCACGACAACGGCATCCTGTTTGTGGCCGATGAAATCCAGAGCGGCATGGGACGAACGGGCAAAATGTTTGCCATCGAACACTGGGGGGTTGAGCCGGACCTTGTGATCGTGGCCAAAAGTTTAGCAGCCGGCATGCCCCTGGCAGCAGTTGTCGGCAAACAGGATATCATGGATTCCGTGCACTCCTGGGGCCTGGGTGGAACCTACGGCGGCAACCCGGTGGCCTGCGCCGCAGGGCTGGCGGTGCTGGACGCCTTCGAGGAAGAAAACATGCTGGCTAAATCAGTTGCCCTGGGTGAAAAACTGAAGGCCCGCTTTGAAAAGTGGCAGAAGGATTTCAGCAGACTCGGTGAAATCAGAGGCCTGGGAGCCATGCTGGGACTGGAATTCGTTAAGGGCGAAAAAAAAGAGCCGGCCGCCGATGAAGCCAAACAACTGGCTGCCTATTGCCTCGACCAAGGATTGTTGATTCTGGTCTGCGGAACTTATGGCAACGTGGTCCGGGTTCTGGCACCCTTTGTCATTACCGATGAGCAGTTGCAAAAAGGGCTCTCGATCATGGAAGAGGGGCTGAAAGAGATATCCCAGTAAGACGATATTTATTCTTCAAAATAAATCCGGGTATCATGTATTTTCCCTCTTCTTTTTGACCATGGTATCCGGTTTTTATTCATAGCATATCAGGTGTAAGCCCAACGAGTGGTCAGGCGGAAAGGAGAAATCCTGATTATTGAACCGACACCCGAAAGCAAATTCACCCGGCTTGTTAATATTTTCCTTGTTACTCGGTGCTGAGTATTAAGCTTTTTTAAAACCGGGGAAAAAGCTCTCCAGATAGGCATAACATGCCTTTATTGCATCTACCGCGCGATACCTGTCGGCAGCGATCAAAGATTCAACCCAGAACCCATCCATCATGGCCGTCAATGATTCAGCAATCGCTGCCAGAGTCATACCGTGAGAATTAAATCTTTCATCGACTAATTGCCGCAAAATATGTTCGATTGCATTATCCCATTCGCGGTCATGGGCTTCACAAATTTCCAGATAGGTTTTGCGTGAGGGTGCTTCTCCCCAGTATGCAAGCCAGATGGCGACTTTCTTAGTGTCCCCGATGGGTGACGTTAGAATGGTCACAATCACCGCGGCTATCTGATCAACCGGCGACGTGCCGGCATCAGCAACGGCATTTCGCCAGCCTTCGTCAAATTCCTTATATAAAGTACGGAGGGTTTCAAGGAGAAGCTGTTCCTTGCTTTGAAAATGAAAGTTACCGATACCACGGGATAGACCCGCTTTTTCAGCTACTTTCGCCATGGTCACGCCGGAGAAGCCTTCTGAGGCAATGACCTCCATTGTCGCCTCAAGAATTCTTTGACGGGTCTGTTGCTTTTGCTCAGCCCGCGTCATAAAGCCTATTTTGTTGGTGACAGCCATGCGAATTCCCAAATTCTATAAATTAATAAAAATTTTTCTTGACAATTATCATTGGATGAACGTATAGTCAACTAAAATTTTTTACTGAACGGCCATATAGCCAATGAAGTAAAGAATCCTTGACCAAAGAGGACCAGGTTTTCTATATTGGATTAATCTATCTTGGGTTGAACTTGTCCGCCTCAGGCGGACCGCAACGGGATTTGTGTGGCAAGAAACAATTGGGTGTCAATCATCTGCATAAAGGAAGAAGCCATGGAGGAAGAAATAGCGGCAAACCGGGCCCAAAATACAAAAGATGACATGTCCGGCGGTCCACCTGCAGAAGCGGAAAATCTTAGCGGTCTCTCGGTTCGAAACATCGATAAGCGATTCGAAGATGTTGAGGCCATTAAAAATGTCTCCCTCAGTGTGCATGAAGGGAAGTTTTTTACCCTGCTAGGCCCCTCGGGCTGTGGAAAAACGACGTTGCTTCGTATTATTGCCGGTCTGGAACTACCGGATGCCGGCCAGGTAATATTGGGCGGTCAGGATATTACCTCACTGCCGGCCACCAAACGCCAGGTCAACACGGTCTTTCAAAGTTACGCCCTCTTTCCCCATCTGAGTATTTTTGAAAATGTGGCCTTCGGGCTGCGCTCCCGCAAGGTGCCGCAAAACGAGGTTGAAAGCCGGGTGAACCGACGTTTGGAAATGCTGGGTCTGGAAGAGATGGCCACGCGATTCCCGCACCAGTTGTCCGGCGGGCAACAGCAACGGGTTGCTTTGGCCCGGGCTCTGGTCAATGAGCCGCAAGTGTTGCTGCTGGACGAACCCATGTCCGCGCTGGATGCAAAATTACGTGCCCAGGTTCAGGTCGAACTCCGACGTCTGCAGCGCAAACTCGGTCAAACCTTTATTCTGGTCACCCACGATCAGGCCGAAGCCCTGGTGGTCTCCGATCAAATTGCCGTGATGAATCAGGCCGAAATTGTTCAATTCGGCAGTCCCAAAGAAGTCTACGAGCATCCGCGAACTTGTTTTGTGGCGGAGTTTCTGGGAGCAGCCAACCTGATCGAAGGCACCAAGCAAAATGATCGGATCGAAACCGACCTGGGAACTTTTCAACTGGAAAGCAGCCCCACCTGGAATCGCGGCACCGTAGCCATTCGCCCCGAGAGGATTCAAATCGTACCGCAGCCGCCGGAAAGAAACGGCGTTAAAGCCACGGTTCGCGAGGCCATCTACCGCGGTACCAACGTTGATCTCTGGCTGGAGCCGGGCCCCTTGCGAACGCGCACCGCAGCACATCGCAACTATGAACCGGGTGAGGAAGTTTGGCTGGAGCTTCCGCCGGAAGGGTTGGTGATCCTGGATGAATAAAATGCTTATCTGGTATGGTGAATTAACCACCCGACAGAATCTCGCAAAAAGAGGTCTCGGATTTTTAGGTGCCGGCATCCTCTGGCTGATGCTGTTTCTGGTATTGCCGGGATTGGTTTTAATCGTTGTCAGCTTCATAAGCCGCGGCGCCTACGGGCAGCTTGAATGGACCTTTACCGTAGAAAATTACAAACGTTTTCTGGGTTTCAGCCTTTTCGGCTGGACGGCAGACTATATCATGATTATCTGGCGCTCTGTCTGGGTGGCGTTTATGACCTCTCTCATCAGTGTCGTCATGTCTTACCCGCTGGCTTTTTTCATCTGCTCGCGGCCGGAGCGCAAACGCTACTTCTGGCTGACCTTAATCATCATTCCATTCTGGACCAATATGGTCATCCGCACCTATGCCTGGTTCCTGATTTTGGCACCCGAACTGCCGTTTGCCAAACTGGCCGCTTTTCTGGGGTTGATCCCGGCGGGTTCTCCGCTTTACCCCAATGCTTTTGCCGTTTATCTGGGCATGGTTTCCATGTTTCTGCCTTTTGTCGCGCTGCCTCTTTATTCCAGTGTCGAGCGCCTGGACTGGTCGCTGGTGGAAGCAGCCCAGGATCTGTATGCCTCACGGATACGGGTGTTTACCCAGGCCATATTGCCCCAGACCCTGCCGGGTCTTTCGGTGGGCGTCATCCTGACCTTTGTGCCGGCCATGGGGATGTTTGTGGTGCCGGATCTTCTGGGTGGGGCCAAATATATGCTGGTTGGCAACCTGATTCAGCAACAGTTCGGCACCAGCCGCGACTGGCCCTTTGGAGCCGCCATCAGTATGGCATTGATGGTGCTGACCATGATCAGCCTGCAGTTGTACCGGCGCCGGGGCAAGGAGGTTCATATCCTATGAGACGCAACCATTTTCTGGTGACTGCGATGGCCATGTTTACCGTGGTCTTTCTCTATCTGCCGCTGCTGTCCGTCGCCGTATTTTCGGTCAATGCAACCCGTTATGGTCTGGTTTGGAAAGGATTCACCCTGGACTGGTACACCAAACTCTTCCAGAATGAATTTATTCTGGAAGCCGCCTGGAACACCCTGGTTCTGGCGGTGGTGTCGACCCTGGTGGCCACCGTGCTGGGCACGCTGCTGGCCATCGGACTCGATCGGTTCCCCTGGGGAAAAAAATCCAGTACCTTGCTGGATGTGGTTTTACACATACCGGTGGTTATCCCCGACATCATCCTGGCTGCGGCCCTGGTGGTCGCCTTCGGGCTGCTGCGGTTTGTGTCTTCGGTTTTCGACCCGGGATTATTCAACATGATCCTCGGCCACATCACGTTCCAGATTGCCTTCGTGGCCCTGGTAGTCCGCAGCCGCCTGGTTACCATCGGCCGCGATATCGAGGAGGCTGCGCGGGATTTGTTCGCCACCACACCTTATCTGCTGCGCAGGGTGACGATCCCCCTGCTGATGCCGGGCATCATTGCCGGTGCCATGCTGGCGTTCACCCTTTCGCTGGATGATTTCGTGATCAGTTTTTTTACCGCCGGCCCGGAATCAGTCACACTACCTTTATACATATACGCCGCCGTACGGCGAGGCGTTACACCTCAGATTCATGCCCTGTCCACGCTGGTGGTGTTGGTAACCGTGATATTGATTTTCGCAATGGAAAGGTTTACGCGCAAACGATAGTTGTCGGGAATCGTTAATTGAGATCAAAGATTAACGGCAATTTTTAAATAAAAATCATAATTTCATTGAATGTACGTATAGTCAATCAGGAGGCGCCGAACATTCAATCGAAGGTAAGCCAGTCAATATAATTTGAGAGTCAATGGCGACTCTTTCCTGACACGAAAGAAAGGAAAGATGATGGATCAAGCCTGGACGAGAATCAAGGCGAACTGATGAAGGTCACCAATAAAGTGATTTCGGATAAAAAGCTTGCCGACCTGATGGATCGTGGGCAAGTTAAAAATTTGGTAGACCGCGTCATCAATGATTTCGGTCGCATCGACATCCTGGCTAACAATGCCGGCATGGTCCAGGTCGGGCAGGAAGAGTCTTTTGTCAACATGGCAGATCTGGCGCCCGCTGACTGGGATGAAGGCATTGACCGCAATCTCAACACCTGTTTCAACATTACCCACGCAGTTCTGCCGACGATGATTAAAAATAAATACGGACGAATTATCAATGTTTCATCCGTGACCGGTCCGGTTGTGAGCAACCCGGGTGAAACGGCTTACAGCGCTGCCAAGGCCGCGATGGTCGGCATGAGCCGAAGCCTGGCAATCGAAGTGGCCAAATACAATATCACGGTGAACAATGTTGCCCCGGGCTGGATCGGGACCGGTTCGTCAACGCAGGAAGAAAAAGTGGCGGCGCAGAACACACCCATGGGCCGTGCAGGCACATCCCGGGAAGTTACCAACCTAATTGCCTTTCTGGTATCAGATGAGTCGACTTATATTACGGGACAAATGATTGTGATCGACGGCGGCAATACGATCCAGGAATATAAGGGGCCGAGTGATTTATATTATTAAGCAATGAATCTTTAACCCCCAAAATCACAATATTCATGCAACAAGACAACCAAAACAATAAAGTAGTACTGATCACCGGCGGTATCGGCCGGGCCAGTGCCGAGCGGTTTCTCAAGGACGGATTCCGTGTTGTGATTGCTGATTTAAACAAAAGCCTTCTGAATCAGGCTCTGACGGTGCTTGAGGAAAAACATCCCGGTAATGTGATAAGCGTAGAATGTGATGTGACAAAAACAGATGACTGCCGGAGGGCAGTTAATACTGCCATCCCTTGAACCCTGCTTGTCCTTCGCCTTGTCCTGTCGAAGCTCGAAGAGCGAAGTCGGAAGCCTGAGAGGCGAAGTAGGAAATCCATGAACTTTTACTCGGAGATTAAACAATGGATGCAGCCAAGTTAGCTAAACTGCGCGAAAAATATTCAGATGAGAAGACGGTCGAATCACAAGAATCAGTCGACAACAGAGTTCCTTACGCCGGTGTACCTACCCTGCTGGATATGCCGTATCAGCCGGAATTAAAAGACTTGGATATCGCTTTAATCGGGGTACCTTTTGACCTGGGAGTTTACAACCGGGCCGGTGCGCGTCTGGGCCCTAAGGCGATTCGCAATGTGACGCGGTTTGGATCGATGAATCATTTTAATAAAATCACGCCCTCCACCCTCTGTCGAATCGCGGATGTCGGGGATGTGCCTGTTCAGCACCGCTACAGTCTCGATGAAGGCATTCGTGATATCGAAAAATACTATCATCATATAATAGATGCGGGAATTGCGCCGTTATCCGCCGGTGGTGATCACTCCGTAACCTATCCGATACTGAAGGCGGTGGGACGAGAAAAACCCTTAAGCCTAGTTCATGTGGATGCTCATTGTGACACCGACGGCTGGATGGGAAATTCCAAGTTCTATCATGGTGCACCGTTTCGCAATGCCGTGCTGGAAGGCGTATTAAATCCTGAACGGACAATTCAGATTGGAATCCGGGGTCCTGCAGAGCCGGTCTGGAAATTTTCGTATGACTCCGGCATGACGGTGATTCATATCGAGGACTTTGTTGAAATGGGCATAAAAGAGGTCATTCAAAAAGCCCGCGCAGTGGTGGGCGACGGCCCCACCTATATTTCATTTGACGTGGACGGTTTGGACCCGGTTTACGCACCGGGCACCGGAACACCTGAAATTGGCGGGTTGACGACCCGCGAAGCCCAGGCCCTGATCCGAGGCCTGCGCGGCTTGAATTTGGTGGGCGGCGATGTCGTGGAAGTTGCACCGCAATATGATCCCACTACCAACACCGCCAGAGCCGGGGCCCAGATGATGTTTGAGATTCTATGCCTTTTGGCGGAAGCGACATCGGCGCGCACCGAGTAGTAGTTCTTAATTGGCGCTAAGGGTATAGTGGGAATGTGAAGCCAGGAGGCTGGGAAGCTGACGGATCAACATCGATTTTATCCTTCAAGCTTTCCAGCCATAGCTTGTATGAATTAATCAACAATAATATTCAAAGGAGTTAATTTACAATGACTAGCAGCAAAGAAGCAATCTTACAGGAATTGAGAGATCGGACACCGAAATCGGGCGAGTACTGGGAGCAGTCCAAAGGCCTGGTTCCCGGCGGTTTGATGAGCGGAGCGCGTAAAATGGAGCCCTACCCCGTTTATGTCGAACGCGGCAAAGGTGCTTACACCTGGGACATTGACGGCAACCGCTACCTCGATTGTGCCATGTCGTTCGGCGTGCACGTGCTGGGACACGGTCCGGATGCGGTCCTGAAAGCATTGCACGAGCAGTGTGAATTGGGGATGAGCTATGGAATGCCCCATACCCGGGAAGTGGAGTTTACCCGGCGGCTGATCGAGAGTGTCCCCTGCGCCGAATTGGCCATGGTCTGCAATACGGGAACCGAATCGACTATGCTGGCCTGGCGCCTGATGCGCGCTGCCAGCAACAAGCCCATGATTGCCAAATTTGAAGGCTGCTATCACGGATGGCATGACTACGCCCAGTGGAGCGTTTTTGCCGAACCGAAAACCATGGGACCGGAGGACCGTCCCAATATGTCTCCGGGTTCCGCCGGTATCCCCGACGGCGCCAAAAGCACTGTACTGGTTTTGCCATTTAATGAAAATGCCTTCCGGTTGATCGAGGAGCATGCCCATGAATTGGCCGGGGTGGCGATTGAACCGGTACTTGGCGGTGGAATGTTGACCGTTGACAAAGCATTTATACAGAAACTGCGGGAAGTCACCCAAAAGGCCGGCGTGTTATTGCATTTTGATGAGGTGATTACCGGGTTTCGGCTGGCCCTGGGCGGTTGTCAGGAAATAAGCGGTGTGCTGCCGGATGTTGCCACTTACGGCAAAATCATCGGTGGCGGGCTTCCCATCGGTGCCGTCGCCTGTTCCAAGGAAATGGTGGCCATCGCCCAGAAAACCGATGATGGATTCTCGGCGGCCGGAACTTTCAGCGGTAATCCGTTAACCCTGAGTACCGGTGCCGCCATGTTGAAATATCTGCAGGAAAATCGTCAAATATATGCAGATATGATGGCCAAAGGCGAATATCTGCGCAACGGGTTCAATGAGTATTGCATCTCTAACGGCTATCCCTTCTGCATGACCGGCATTGGATCCATGTTCCAGATTCATGCCAAGGCGGATCTACCGGTGCTGGCGCGGGATCTGTTAGGCCAGGATGAAGATGCGCTGACCGAGCTGCAACTCCACTTCCGGCTAAACAAAGTCCTGCTGCCCTGGATGCATCTGGCTTTTTTCTCTGCCGCCCACACGCAGGAAAATATCGCAGAAATGCTGCGGGCCTTTAAGGCCTCAGTGGCAGGCGTGATGGAGTCAAGGTCCTGATACCACGGCCTGCGGTTTTTGTTGACATATGGAACACGATTATTTAAATAAGAGACAACATCAGGGTTTTGAAAAACCCTATTATTTATTTATTTTATCTATCCATCTATGAATAAAGGCCATGAAGGCATGCCGGGGGCGGTTCTTTGTGGTTTTTGTGTTCAAATGGGTTAAGATCTACCATGAAAAGAATCTGTGTCATTGACGGCCAGGGCGGCGGCATCGGTGCGACTCTGATAAAATATCTGAAGGAAGCCTACGGGGAGTCGATTGAGTTAATTGGTTTGGGAACCAATGCCATTGCCACCGCTCAAATGCTGAAGGCCGGTGCCAACCGCGGCGCTTCCGGTGAAAATGCTATCGCCCAGACCGTGGTTACAGCCGATCTGGTCGTGGGCCCCATTTCAATCTCGTGGGCCAATGCCATGCTGGGAGAGGTGACTCCTAAAATGGCAGAAGCGGTTATGTCCTGCCCGGTGCCAAAGATCTTACTGCCGCTAACCCAGGAACCCGTGGTGCTGGTTGGTCTGGAGAGCGAGCCGTTGCCCCATCTGGTCCAACGTGTCGTCAATGAAAAGATCAAGGAGGTATTAGCTGATGTGTGAGGCCAATGCTTATATTGCTAGCAATGATAAAGAAGAACTCATTTTAAAATCAGTAGACCTGGTAACACCGCAGGATGACGGCGGGTTCTTGCTGGTCGACATTTTTGGAACCCAAAAATTAATAAAAGGCAAACTCAAACAGATGAATTTAGTCGATCATAAAATCATTTTCCAGGAATAGAATCCCCAACCCGCCGCGGCGGGATTGGGGGTTATCGGTTAAGGATTTACGCGAAACACCTTTTTGATTGACAAGATTATCTCATCTTTGCTAATCGTTTTCTCCGGGGCAAGAAGCTCCGGCAAACCGCTTACCAGTAAAATAGATGACACGCTGGACGGTTCTGATTTAGCATTTTAGCAAATTATCGAATAAAGCCACGAAGGCTGCACCCTCTAAGTGGGGTTAGCGATCGTGGCTTTTTTATTGGGGTAATGCCACATTATCCCTGATGTGAGGATAAGAACCCGTTTATGGGGGAACAAAAATGAAATATTACAAGATGACAGTCCTGATTGTCGCTTTAAATTTGCTCGTAATCTGTCCGGCCCGGTCACATTTTGGAATGTTGATCCCCTCAGATTCAATGGTGATGCAGGACGACAGCCGAACGCTAACGATCGTTCTTTCCTTTTCCCACCCATTTGAGTCGGTGGGGATGGAAATGGTCAAGCCGAAGATCTGCAAAGTGCTGGCCGGTGGAAAGCATATGGACCTGGTGGGGTTGCTGGAAGCGGCCCGGGTAATGGGCCACAATGCCTGGACGGCGGCTTTTTCGATAAAACGCCCGGGCGTGTATATGTTTTATATGGAGCCCGAACCCTTCTGGGAGGCAGCTGAGGATTCATATATTATTCATTTCACCAAAACGGTCGTCACGGCCTTTGGCGACGATGAAGGCTGGGATGAAGAACTCGGACTTAAAACCGAAATCGTGCCCCTGTCCAAACCGTTTGGCCTGTATGCCGGCAATGTCTTTCAGGGGATAGTTAAATTGGACGGCAAAGCCGTGCCGTTTGCCGAGGTTGAGGTCGAATATTTTAATAAGGATAAGAAGTATACGGCCCCCACCGACTACATGATTACTCAATCCATCAAGGCTGATGGCAACGGTGTGTTCACTTATGCCGCGCCGGTTTCCGGCTGGTGGGGTTTTGCAGCATTAATCAGCGCCGATTATAAACTGCCGCATCAAGGAATGGAAAAGGATGTTGAGCTAGGGGCGGTTATCTGGGTGTATTTTCATGAAATGAAGTAATATTACAAGCCCGCCGAGCAGGATCGGGGGGCTATTGATTAAGTACAAGTTGCCTTTTGGCAATAGATTTGGCAGGATTCAACATATGCACATTTCTGAAGGCGTACTATCCGGTCCGGTGCTGATTTCCGGCGCAGCCCTGGCTGTAGTCGGGACGGGCATCGGGCTTAAAAAACTGGATTATGATCAGATTGCTAAAGCCGGGATGCTTTCGGCAGCATATTTTGTGGCATCGCTGATCCATGTTCCCATCGGACCGGCCAATGCCCACTTGATATTGAACGGATTGGTGGGACTTTTACTCGGCTGGGGAGCTTTTCCCGCCATCCTGGTCGCGCTGATCTTGCAGGGCGTATTTTTTCAGTTCGGCGGAATTACCACATTGGGGGTCAACACCATTATTATGGCGCTGCCGTCGGTGCTATCTTACCTTTTATTCGGTCGGATTGTCCAGAAGGCCTCCCGGACTGCCGCAACCGCAGCATTTGCCTGCGGGTTTCTATCGGTGCTGCTCAGCGGCCTGTTGGTCGGCTTAGCCCTGGTGTTCACGGAAGAGAACTTTCTGAAAGTATCCGGGATTATTATTGCCGCCCATATACCGGTTATGATTATTGAAGGTATTGTAACCGCAATTTGTGTGGCCTTTTTGCGCAAAGTGTGGCCGGAGATGTTGCCTGGGTATCCAGGATAGGGGTCGCTGAGGGCTGTTGTTTTGGCAACAGGCTTCTATAAACTGAAGGTGTCAGTGTTCAGATTTCAGGATTTAGCAGCACGGGATACTGACACCTGAAACCGGACACCTGAAAAATGCACACGGTATTTTTATGAAATCAGTACTACTAAAAATTTCTATAATGACCGTTATCTGTCTTGGTATTCTCCCGATGGTCGTCAGTTCTGCCTCAGCCCATCGGGTGAATGTATTTGCCTGGGCGGAAGGTGACACAATTTACGTGGCAAGCAAATTTGCCGGCGGCAAAAAAGTGAAGGCCGCTAAAATCCTGGTCTTGGATCCCAAGGGTGACGAGCTGTTAGCCGGCCGGACCGATGATCAGGGTGAATTTTCTTTTAAGGTTCCCAAACCGACTGATTTAAGAATCGTGATAGTTGCCGGACAGGGGCATCAGGGAGAGTGGATCGTACGCGCGGCCGAGATAGCGGATATGTCCTCGAAGGCAGCATCGGAAACAAGCACCGAAAACCTCATTCGATCCGATCAAAACAATGCGGTTTCTTTGAAATCCATGGGCAGCGGCGCCGCAACGCCCGACACTGCCGTCGAGCCAAAAGAACTGGAAGCAGTCATCGAATCCATATTAGATAAAAAGTTGAAACCCATTGCCAGGATGCTGGCCGAGATCCGGCAAAAAGAGCCGACTGTCAGAGACATTTTTGCAGGTATCGGCTATATTTTTGGCCTGGCCGGCATCGCTGCCTATGTTCATAGTCGCAAAAAGAAGGAGTGATCATCCGCCATGCTCCAGGAACCGTTTGCCGACGGAAATTCATTGATTCACCAACTCGACCCGCGTATTCGTCTTGTATCTGCCTGCGTTTATTCAACCGTCGTGGCTTTGTCGCTCAGTTTTTCGGTTTTAACGACTGCGGTTCTGATTTCATTCATATGTGTCATGCTGGCGCAGTTACCTGCCCGTGAAATTATTAAACGCATCATCGCGCTAAACAGTTTCAATGTGCTGCTCTGGATCGTTCTTCCCCTGACTTTTCAAGGCCCCATAGCACGGACACTCGGCCCGTTTACTTTTTATAATGCCGGATTCATCATGGCGGCTCAAATCACGTTGAAATCAAATTCCATATTTCTGATATTTATGTCATTGGTTACAACCATGAACTTATCGGTCCTCGGCTATGCCCTTAACTGGCTGCATGTGCCGGATAAGATCGTCCATTTGCTGCTAATGACCTATCGTTACGTGTTTTTGATTGAGCAGGAATACCAGCGACTCATCCGCGCCGCCCGGTTCAGGGGCTTCCGACCGGGAACCAATCTGCATACATATAAAACGTATGCCGCTATCGTTGGCATGCTTCTTGTCCGTTCAGCAGTCCGGGCAGATCGGGTCCATAACGCCATGCTTTGCAGGGGATTTAAACGCAAATTTTATTGTTTGCATGAGTTTAACACCGGCAAACAAGAGTGGCTGTTTGCGACTGCCATGGCCGGTATTACGGTCGTATTGATTTATTTTGAATGGCTTTAGAACTAGACGGTGGCCTAGTCTTAAAAAAGCCGCTTACTATATTTGATGCGTATCTTGATTCTTTGATCAAATAACTATAATGATTCGACGGTTTTATGAACTCAGAAGCTCCAATAATAAATCTACAAGATGTCACTTTCAGCTACCCCGGCGGCAAGACCGTGCTTAACCATCTTAACTTCAAATTCTACAGCGGTGATCGGATAGGATTAATTGCGCCCAACGGCAGCGGCAAGACGACTTTTTTCCATCTCATCATGGGACTGAATAAGCCGACATCGGGTCATCTGGAACTTTTTGGTAAAACCGTCTCAAACGCTAAAGATTTCGCAGAAGCCCGGCGTCGCATCGGGTTATTATTTCAAGATCCCGACGACCAACTTTTCAGCCCCACCGTCATTGAAGATGTGGCCTTCGGACCGCTGAATTTAGGCAGATCAAAAGCGGACGCCCTTAGAATTGCCCGGCGGACAATGGCGGACCTAGGCCTGGAGGGGTTTGAAGATCGCGTTACCTTTAAACTATCGGGAGGTGAAAAACGGCTGGTATCGTTGGCGACCGTTCTGGCAATGGAGCCGGAAGTGCTGCTACTGGATGAGCCGCTCAATGCACTTGACTCCGACACCAGCCCAATAATTGCAGAGAAAATTTCCAACCTTGATCAGTCTTATATAATCATCTCCCACGATATCGATTTCTCATTGTATGCAACCAATAAAATCTGTACGATAAATCACGGCAAAATTACGTTTGAAGATGAATCGCATATCCATGTGCATCGACACATGCATCCGCATGGGCGATATCCTCACAAACATGATTAAGGATCTAAAGCGGATTAATTAATTAAGTCCTTTAGCATTAAGATAGGGGCCGTACTTGCGGTCCTCTGTCAGAATATGATTGATAATCCAGTCTTTTAGAAAGTTGACAATGCTCATATCCATGCGCATTGCCCCGGCGGCATATTTATCTTTGAGTTCCTGGACTTCCTGAATAAGCCGCACATGATATTTGATATGAACTTCATGCTCCGGAAAATCATAATCTTCCATCAACTTTTCTTCCTGGCTGAAATGTTCTTCCGTGTAGCGAATCATGAAGTTAAGCGTGTCTTCCAGGATTGATTGATTTCTGCCGGAATGGATTTCTTCATATAGTTTATTCGCGGTTTTAAATAGCTCCCGATGATGCTCATCCATCTCTTTAATATTGGTATTATATTCCTCCCGCCATTGAAAAATGGGAATGCTGACCAATTCCGGATTCAAGATTTTTCTGATGCGTCTTTCATAGGTTTCAAATAATTTCCAATGTATGATTGGAATATTGGAGAGTACCTTCTCTTGAATGTTATATACCTCGGTATCTTTAATGGCGCGCACTTTGAAAATGGCCGGCGTTTTAAAAAGAACATTACTGACGCCAAAAAAATCGCCGGCGTTCAATGTTTCAAACACATCATCGTTTAAGAATATTTGCAGCCCCCCCTGCTTAATGCATCCGATACCCGAATATTCTTCTATCGGAAGCAATTCATCGGCTCGATAATTTTCCGGAGTCATCGCCTGGGCAATATTATTTTGGATCGGATATGAAATATCTTCACCGAAAAGCCAGGTATTCTGCAAAAAATCCCGCCTCTCTCTGAGATGTTCGAGAGCGGCATGCAGACCGCTTTTTTTGATAAAGTCGAGGTAAAGGCTGCAGGGCACCTGCAATGCGCTGACGAAATTTATTGCGCGATAGGTTTCTTTGGCAGGTATCTGAAACACGCCGATGTTGTCGCCGACCAATCCGCCGGCCGAAATCGTGCTGTTAACCCCTGCATCCGATCGAATGATCTCAACCGCGCCGGTCAGAATCAAATATACGTCTTTATTGATTTCGCCTTTTTTGATGAGAATACTCTCCGGATTGATGGTTATCAGTGGACTATTAATCAACATATTGATCTGATGCATCGGCACGGAAGGAAAGTAGGCTTTTAATAAGCTTTCGGCATACTGCCACACATAATTCTGATGGGCGGGTATTAAAACATCTACGGTACCAAAGGGTGCTCCGGAGCCGATCTCTTTTTGCTGGGCGGTCAGCTGCGTAGATGTGTGGGCTAAGATAATCTTGTCGGATGGGTCATTCTTAAAATCCAGGGCCGAACCGTGAACGTACCCCCCACCGACATCCAGTTTTTTCAGATCCGCCTTCATCAAATACTTACTTTTTACGTTTTCGAAATACTCCTTAGAAATCCCCGGTTCTGACTCGTCATCCGTGATCATGTTGCGCAGAACATCGAAGCTGGAAATATCGGCAAAATGAGCATAGGATTGATAGCCTTTCCGATCGATGGTCCGAAACACATAAATGGTCGTTTCTGTCGGATGGGGTGAAAAGATCGGTTTAACTTCCAGGGAATCGACTTCATTCCAATCCTCCATTTTCAAATCACGGACTTCAAAATAATTCCGAAAGTTTTCTTCTTTAATCGATACCAAGGCCGTCAGTTTATTGATCACCGTGGCACGAATAAGAGGTGTGGCGATATATTTAATTTTATGGTCTGATCGCATGAGGGTCGTCAGACCGGCAAAATGGTCATCATGGGCATGGGTTTGAAAAACACCTTCAATTTCATTAACACCGATTCCCAGCGCATTGAGGCTATGCAGGATATTGGGCCCCGCATCAACCAGATATATATTGCCCTGAAATACGATGATACTGGACATACAGGGCCGATTGATGTCCCAGCCATTGCCCTCACCGGAATGAATAACCGCAAAATACTCTCTGTTAATATTCTGAAATCCCAGCGGATAGGGCGATTCGTATTTTTCATGCGGCATCAGGTTAAGATCAACGGTGACATATTCTCCCTGATACTTAAATTCGAAAAGATTTAAACGCAGACGGCGCACAAACAGCCCGTTTTTAATCTCAACAGCTTGATTATCAACGATGATCGAATCAACTGATTCCTCGGTGGCCTTAATTTCCCCGAAGCGGAATTTCAGCTTCAAACGCATCATTTCCCTGGCCGTTTCGGGGGTCACACCGGTCTCAATAATTTCCTCCTCGGAAATCAAGCCGTAATTGCCGCGATAAATGTACTGCATTTGTCCCTTAATCTGCTCTTCAGAACCGATTAAAAGTGGCTTTAAGCCCGTATTGTTAGGATGACCGGGCATTATCATGCCTTGCCGGTAATACATGTGCAGCACAGGAAATTCGGACAGGTTGGAAAAAAAACCATTCTGAACCGAGATATCCGACAACAATATCGCATTCGGGCCGGTTTCAAATGCAATGCCATTTTTTTCCCTGGCAACAATCAAGCCCCGCTTACTTAAATGCTTGACACTGTCAGCCGGGCAGCCGCACATGATGCAGATGTCGAGTTCGGGAACCTCAACCCAATAAAGGCCATTGGTAACTTGGATTTTGGAAATTTTTGGCATTGGTTTCACCTCCCTCTTATAAAGGTTAAACCAAAGGCTAGTGAAAAACGAAGTAACTACAAGGTCAATTATTTTGCTAAGAAAACAGGACCACCAATCCTATGATGGTGCAGAATTGATGAAGTTTCAAGAGATAAATAAATTTCAAATAAACAAAAAACCCGGAATCAATTAAGATTCCGGGTTTATTAGAAAGATTTCGGCGGCGTCCTACTCTCCCACACAGCTGCCCGTGCAGTACCATCGGCGCTGAAGAGCTTAACTTCCGTGTTCGAGATGGGAACGGGTGTGACCTCTTCGCTATTGCCACCGAAAAACGGCTATTGCTAGCTTTAAATTTGTATTAAGACACAAAGCGCATACATTCAACACGATCATGTGAATTATTTTGTGGCCAAGCCGCACGACCGATTAGTACCGGTAAGCTAAATATGTTGCCACACTTACACACCCGGCCTATCAACCTTGTGGTCTACAAGGGGTCTTCAGTTCCGCATGTTTCCATGCGAAAGGGATATCTAATCTTGGAGTAGGTTTCCCGCTTAGATGCTTTCAGCGGTTATCCTTTCCGAACTTAGCTACCCAGCAATGCCGCTGGCGCGACAACTGGAACACCATTGGTTCGTCCATCCCGGTCCTCTCGTACTAGGGACAGGTCTCCTCAAATATCCTGCGCCCACGAAAGATAGGGACCAAACTGTCTCACGACGTTTTAAACCCAGCTCACGTACCACTTTAATTGGCGAACAGCCAAACCCTTGGGACCTGCTCCAGCCCCAGGATGTGATGAGCCGACATCGAGGTGCCAAACCGCCCCGTCGATGTGAACTCTTGGGGGCGATAAGCCTGTTATCCCCGGCGTACCTTTTATCCGTTGAGCGACGGCCCTTCCATACGGGACCGCCGGATCACTAAGACCTACTTTCGTACCTGCTCGAAATGTCTCTCTCGCAGTCAAGCTCCCTTATGCCTTTACACTCCATGGCTGGTTTCCAATCAGCCTGAGGGAACCTTCGCGCGCCTCCGTTACTCTTTGGGAGGCGACCGCCCCAGTCAAACTACCCACCAGACACTGTCCTTCGCCCGGATAACGGGTCGAAGTTAGAACCCTAAAATAACAAGGGTGGTATTTCAAGGGTAGCTCCACCGATACTGGCGTACCGGCTTCAAAG
>Ga0209791_1000049_pt1 | contig 81829 bp, 63 predicted proteins | sample WorMetTyACAVOLI1_FD_187422 | JGI IMG/M metagenome (GOLD analysis project Ga0209791, IMG submission 187422) | Marine gutless worms symbiont microbial communities from Max Planck institute for Marine Microbiology, Germany - Olavius algarvensis... ... | reverse complement strand
AACGGTACTTTAGCAGATGTAATGACTCTAATCAACTATTATTCGAGGGTTTATGCTTATTTGCTAATGCAGAAATCACACTAAGCCTGGGTTTGTTGCTAACAACTCGATTTGGGCAACAACCCGTGAAGACTTGACCCCTTTGTTTCCTTTCTTATCTGTCATGAATGAAGACTTGACCCCTTTGTTTCCCTTTCGGCTCAAGAGCCCTGACACCTTTTCTTATGTTCCAGATACGCCGATCAGCGCGAACTGGATGCCGCTAGCGCGGCTCGCTCCGAACATATTCTGTTCCTCGGAGTCAGTAAGGCCAAGCCAGTTGCTGCCGTTGAATCTTGAAGCAGAGATTCGAGCACTTGTCGAACTTGCTGCTTTGTTGATGGCTGCCGCTATCATCGTCCCGTCGGATTTGGCGGCGATGTTGATAAACGAGTTAATAACAACATCTAACACAAACGAACTGTGAAAACTCCAGTTGATGCCGTCTGGGGAGGAATAAACAACTGGCCTCCAACTATGAAGTCCTCCACCAACCGAACTCTCTTCCCGAATAAACGCCAGATAGAAATTGTTCTGATCGTGAGCCGCGTCAGGAGCACTTTCGATCCCGCCAGCAAATTCGGTGGAAAAGGGTAACGGAATTTCATGGATATCTGTCCATATGTCCTCATTACCCCAATAAGATTGTATCTCGGCCCAGGTATCATAGCTGGCTGGGGGGATATCTGCGGTTGATGTTAACAGCAAGAATACATCTCCGCTTCCAGGATACCAACGCCACGCAATTAATACTTTTCCATCCTTTACGGTGACCGTCGCTCGTCCCTCAACATCGCGGACACGGGCGTCAGCACCCGCTGCCCATCCCCCTAACGGTGACCATGAAACCAGTGTTGCGTTATCGTTGTATATTCCTACGCTCATACTTCCAGCAGTTTGGGTAACCACCATCCAATGATTATTACCAACGTAAGCTACTGCCGGTGCTGAATAACCTGCGTAAGCCTCATTGTGGGTTGTGTCCCAGGTGGCAGGGCCCAATCCATAAGGAAAACCCATTTGGCCATTCGATTTGTTGAACACCGTAAGGTATATAGAACCGGTGTCATTGGTTGCAGCACCAATGCCCGGTCGTTTGTTGCCACCGGGAGAAGAGGTGATCAGGTTTGGAAAATTCCCATCTTGCCAAGTTATCCCATCATTTGACCAACGTGCGCGGATCTTCGCCGTGCTCGATTCAGCATATGCAAGGAAGAATTTTTCCGTAATCGTAATTCCGTTGTCACCATCGGGAATGGGTGCGGTTGCAATAATCGAGCAAACGCCCAGAAAAAAAATAACTCCGAGATAGACATGCTTTTGATGGCCTTGTGCCCAGGTTCTAAGGTTTTCGATGGTCTTGCTCATGATTTCCTCCCTCCTTACTTGAGGTTAGTACATTGATTATGAGCGCAGTCAAAGTCCCACAGAGGATTGCAATTAGGTCACTTGAATCGAAGGTTCCCAAACGGATAAAATCATCAAGTTTTTTGAGTACAGGAACCTGTTCGAACCAAAGCGGAATATATTGGGCTAATTCCTCTCCGTACTTTTGACAACATTCGAAAAAAGCATCAATCGTCAACCAAGAAAAACAGACAACAACTCTAGATCTGGTGTTGGTGAGAACGGCCATCGACAAAAGTGACAGCGCTAGGGGATGAAAAAACTCTGGTGCTGTGCTGGCAATTGGCCTCAAAAGATGTGTAAGGTTGGGGAGAACTGAATGAAGCTCTGGGTATCCAATTAAAAAGTACGTAGAACTAGCTGGCCGAGCCAGCACGTATACCAGCACCCCTGCGATAAGGAAACAGGCCCCTAACCCGAAGTGCGCCATATTTATTCTAAGTACGAAAACCTTCAAGCTCTCTGACTCCCTGAATTTCTCCCTCGAATTTCTCAAACTGGCCTGAGGTAGCCCTGATTTCCCTTTCGATTCCGTACAGCTATAACTTTTCCTTTCCCCTAAGGTAGCCCTAAGAATTAGGACTATGGCTAGCCAGTCTCCATGACCGTTTTTCGTCCACAACGCTGGGCATAAGTGGCGGGCGAGGACGACCAGGGTTTATCTAAAAATCACTGTGTTTAGGATCAACGAAAAATCTGAAAAACCGCAAGATATAGCCCGTCCATCTTCATCCAATTGTTCGGTGGTCTATTAGTACGCAATGGCGATTGACAGACCACTTCTTGCTTTATTTCAGAGGCACAAAAAATCCCGCTATATTTTTGAGAAGCGGGATTTTTATTTGCGCTGCATCATTTATTCTCCTTTATTGGGTTAAAGAATGAATGCAGATTTTAGGGCAACATATATAGTTTGTTGGTTGAATCGCTATATTGCTCTGAAAAATGAAGTCGAACGAATTAAGATTAAGAATGCACAATTAGAAACCAGATGAGAACCCCGGAAGCCCGAAAGAGATAGTGCTATGTTAACGGAAAGGATGGGAAGGGTCAAGATGAATGCGGAAGGCGGAATTCGGAAGTCGGAAATAAGAAACAAATGAAAATGAGAATTCGGAAGTCGGACCCGCCGTCGCTCGGTAGAGCAGGGCGATGTCGCGGCAAGCATGCGGAAGGCGGAAAAATTCCGTGAAACGCCGGCTCATTGACCGATAGTGCATTGCCGGTAGAGAAAGGCGTGAGGGACGTGGAGAGATACTGAGATCCGGCGATATGGGGAAACGGATAAAAAGGAAAGTATCGAGGAGCCGGCGATTTGGGGACTGAATGAGAAAAGACATGGCTGATGGGATCACGGACGACTCTATGGAAAGTTGAAACGAGTGAGGGGATAAATTGTTAGTTGGTTTACGAATAACTAATAACTCCCGGGCTTGAACCCGAATTCAAACTACCGCTAATTTTTGGTATTTAACGGTTTGGCATCGCCATGGGCCTGGCGCATGGCACCCTGGCCTTCTCTTATTTTTTTCATCATACGCAGCCAGGCCTCTTTGTTGTAGGCCGGGACCTCGCCGCGGTTGTGCTGGTAAAACGGCATAGCGAGATTTTGGACGTGGAATAAATATTCACTGTTGGAGATGCCGGTCTGCCAGTAGCCGGTTAGCCTTCCCGCCAGTGAACCGCCGATAAAAAGCAGGCAGATTGCCGTCGCATACACCCATGGTTTCAGAATCGCTTTTCGCTTAGAAGCTGAAATGTAGAGGGTATCTTCTTCGGGGCAGACGGCCACGCATTTTAAGCAGGCATGGCACTCATCGGAGATGACGCTTAACGTTTTATGAACCTTGATGTCGACCGGACAGGTGCGGGTGCACTTTTGGCACCGGGTGCAGGTGTCATCGCTGCGATGGATTTTCAAGATGCTGAAAAAACTCAGCGCACCCAGCAGGGCGCCATAGGGGCACAGAAAGCGACACCAGAAGTTGCGGATCAAGATCGACAGCACCAATATAATGATCAGGACCCAGAGAGAAAAATTGCTGATGTTGCTGAAAAAATGCAGCATCTTGATGTCGGCCACCATGTTGTAGGGGCTGTAAATGAAATATTCGAGCGCCACGGCATTCATCTGCAGGATAATGGCCCACAGAAAGAAAGCCAGCAGCAGGTATTTCAAGCTGCGCAGGGGATAATCGAGCCAGGCGGGCAGTTTGACATTTTTGCGGAAAATAAACCGGTGCAGGCGGTTTAAATATTCGGTCAGCAGGCCGAAGGGACAGACCCAGCTGCAAAAGCCTCTTTTGAGAAGGACGGCCGTGGCCAGGACCATCAGCAGGATGATCAAGCCGGACGGGTGCACCTGGTTGAACACGCCGCTGACCAGCCAGTATTTTAAACTGATCAGCGAACTGATGGGCAAAAAGGCTTCGATCCCCGGCGGGCGGGCAACGGTGGGTCTGATGCCGTTTTCCAACTGGCTGACAAACATGGTGAATTTGATGCCGATCAAAACGACCGTCACCAGAAAGAGATACTGGACAATCTTGCGGTAAAGCTGAATGTTGGAAGGCGATAATTTTTCAAAAATTGTGGGTTTGTCGATATCTTTCATATGGGTAGCAGATCGAAATTAAGTCAATAACAAATTAGTCTTTGCTAATATCAATGGAGGTGCTTCTCACAAACAGGCTCAAGGCTCAAGGCGAAAGGTAAAGGTTCCCTCTCATTTAATAAACGGCATTTCATGCCCGATATTTAATGTTTGATCCCCTAAGGCTGTCTGAATTTTCTGATGCTGACTATAGACGGAGAGTTGCCAATATTCCTTGATTTAGGTCAATTAAAAAATATATTGACAAATATTACCTGCCATTACATGAATACTGTTCTGGATGATCCGCCTCCAACTAAGGGCGCACTCAAAAATAACTTCACATTTTATACGTCGATGCATCCCGTCCGGCTGCGTTGCGAAAGCCCGGAATATCTCGATATTCCTGCGCGTTCGCGTCTTGCCAGCCGGGCGCTTCAACGCCTAAAATTGTGAATTTATGTCTTCGTGAACCCTAAGCCTCAAAACCGAAAGGAGAAACAATGGCGCGCAAACGTTTTGTTGATTTAAGCATCAGTATTGAACCCGAACTGCCCAGCGACCCGCCCATGATGATTCCCAAAGTCGATTATATCAATCATGAAATGGGTGCAGCACAGATGCAGGATTTTTACCCGGGGGTTAAAAAAGAACAGCTGCCCGGCGGGCTGGGTTGGGCGGTTGAATTCCTTGCACTGACCACGCACTCCGGAACCCACCTGGATGCGCCTTACCATTATCATCCGACCATGGACAAAGGCCAACGGTCGTTGACGATCGATGAGATCCCCTTGGACTGGTGTTTTAATGATGGGGTGCTGCTGGATTTCAGGCACAAGGGCGACGGAGAGCACATCACTGTTGATGATGTCCAACAAGAGCTGGACCGGATCCAACATGAAATTAAACCCCTGGACATTATCCTGATTCAAACCGGGGCGGATGCTGCCTGGGGAACGGAGAAATACCTGGTGACCGGCGCCGGCATGGATCGGGAGAGCACCTTGTTTCTAACCGAAAAAGGGGTCAAGGTTGTGGGAATCGACGCCTGGAGCTGGGATCGACCCCTGCCGTTTCAAGCCAAGGAATTTAGCGAACACGGAGATCCCAAGGTCATCTGGGAGGCGCACTTTGCCGGTATCGACATCGGCTATTGCCACATGGAAAAATTGGCGAACTTGTCCGCCATCGGAAGGCCGCATGGATTTCAAATCTGTTGCTTTCCCGTCAAGATCAAGGGTGCCAGCGCCGGCTGGACCCGGCCGGTGGCGATCATCGAAGAATAGAATAGATTTATTGGTATCACCCCGGAACTGCTCAGATAGAATTTTCTGATTGAGCGATGCATTTTATTGGAATGGATTCTATTATATCAGCTAAAATCAGACAGGATAAACAGGATTATCAGGATGTTGTTGATCCTGTCTAAAAAAAGAAAATATAAACGAATCCATTCATTCAAATTAATTTTTGATTAAATCTAACCAGGCACGAATAGCGCCGAAAATTTATTTTGGCCGCAGGCAGCAGTTCAATTGTTAGTCTATGTCGTCTGGGTCTGTCTGCGTGGGTCGGAGGCAAATTTAATCACTCTGAATTTAAAAAGGAGGCATTAAATGAAATTGTTGAAAAATGCACTGTTAATTGTCGTGATGGTTTCACTGATTTTTAGTTTGCCGGTGGGATCGGCATTGGCCAAAAACTATAAACTGACCGTCGTTGCCGGTCACCCACCCATCTTTTTATGGGTGACCCTGTGTCGTGATTTTTTCATTCCGGAAGTCGACAAACGGTTGCTGGAAGCAGGCGGTAAACACAAAATCGTCTGGAATCAGGCTTATGGCGGTACGGTCGCCAAAATCGGCGGGGCTCTCGAAGCAATCGAGGAAGGCATCGCCGATATGGGCTTTGTCGGGACCATATTTGAAGCCCCCAAGATGCCGCTGCACAATGTGACCTACATGACGCCTTTCGGGTCCGAGAATATTTTTTACGTGGTTGACATCATGGCCGAACTGCATTCCAAAATTCCGGCCCTGGCCCAGGAGTGGACCAATCACAACCAGATCTACCTGGGCGGAGCCGCCCTGGATACCTACGGCATCCTGACGGATTTTCCGGTTAATACTGTTGATGATGTCGACGGACATAAAATTGCCGCTCCCGGTCCATCCGCCAACTGGCTGAAGGGAACCGGCGGCGTTCCGGTGGCTTCCAACCTGAACGAATACTATAACGGGATTAAAACCGGGGTCTTTCAGGGTACCTTAACCTTTATGACAGCCGCCATGGCCATCAAGGTTTACGAAGTCGCCCCGAATATCTGCATGGTGAATTTCGGCTCCCAGTTTGCCGGCGGTCTCAGCATCAACAAGGATATTTTTGATTCATTTCCGCCTGAGGTGCAGAAGATCTTTATGGATGTCGGCCGGGAATATGATCGGAAACTGGCCGAGGCCCAGGCGGCCCGGGCCGGCAAAGCCATGGAGATCATGAAAAAGGGCGGGGCCAAAGTGACTTACCTGTCTGAGGCCGAACGCAAACGCTGGGCCGGCAAACTGCCCAACGTTCCGATGGATTGGGCGCAGGCCATGGAGAAAAAAGGGCTGCCCGGCAAGGCCATGCTGAAAGGCTACCTGGACGGATTGCGTGCTCGTGGTGTCAAACTGGCCCGGGATTGGGATCAGTAAAAGAAATGAACAATGAAAATTGAATATTTAAGGATGTCGCTTCGCTCTGTCATTTTAATTTGTTAGACCGAATCGAGTATAATCCTAATCTTACTTTTGTGGAGAAATAACTCGGTGTCCAAATCGGATGCACACGAATCAAAGCATCAACCGGAACGGCGTCGCCGGTTTACCTATGGGTTCATCATTTCGGTTATGAACAGTATCGGTACGGCCTGGGTTTTCGTGCTGCTGGTGATCATCAACCTGGACATCGGGGGGCGCGCCCTGTTCAATCATCCGGTGCGCGGTGTGCCTGAAATTGTGGCGTTGTCCATTGTAGCCTGCGTTTTTCTGCAGATTGCCCATACACTCAAGGTCGGCCGGCTGACGCGTTCGGATATTTTACTAAACTGGCTGCAGTCCAGACACCCCGTGTTGAAGCACATTCTGGAGGCCGTGTATTATTTAATCGGCGGGTGTCTGATGGCCGTATTATTTAAGGCCAGTATCCCATTGTTTACCAAAGCCTGGCGTATCGACGAATATGTGGGGGCGCAAGGGGATTTCATGGCACCGGTTTGGCCGGTTAAACTGATTATCCTGATCGGATGTGCCGCCGGGGCCATCCAGTTTCTGCTGATGGCCATTGACAGTATAAAACAGTCGAAAACACCTGAAAGCAAGACCCATGATTCCGGTGGAGAAACCCCATGACCGATCTTCAGATAGGATTGTTCTCCATCGTCGGGATTTTATTTTTGATTTACGCCGGTATGCATGTTGCGATTGCCTTAACCCTTTTGTCGCTATTGGGCGTCTGGTTGATCAAAGACAATTGGACAATTGCCAGCAAACTGCTGGCTTTGGCGGCGTCCGACAGCATCTCCGGTTATATTTTCGGCGTTGTGCCGCTGTTTGTTTTAATGGGGATGCTGATTTCCGTTTCAGGTATCGGTAAGGATACTTTCGATGTGGCCAACCGGCTGTTTAAAGGTATTCGGGGAGGGCTGGGCATATCCACCGTCGCAGCCAATGCAGTTTTTGCCGCGGTGACCGGTATTTCCATCGCTTCGGCCGCTGTGTTTACCAAAGTGGCGGTACCCGAAATGATTCGTCTGGGTCACAAACCGCGGTTTGCCGTTGGGGTTGTGACGGGATCGTCGGTCCTGGGCATGCTGATCCCACCCAGTCTGCTGCTGATTTTATTCGGTGTGCTGACCGAAACATCCATCGGTGATCTTTTTAAAGCCGGCATATTACCGGGCATTTTACTGTCGGTTGCATACAGTGGCCTGATTCTTTTAATGGCCTATCGGTTTCCCAATTATGTGGGGCAACTTACCGATGAATCAGACGGCAACCCGACCGATCAGATGACCCTGGGCCAGGCGATCTGGAAATTGACACCGATCGCACTTCTCGTGGCTCTGGTGCTGGGAGGCATCTACGCCGGCTGGTTTACCCCCACCGAATCCGGCGCCGTGGGAGCGCTGGGAGCCTTACTCCTGACCCTGGGCAAACGGCAGTTGACCTGGGCCAAATTATGGCAGGTGCTCACCGAAACCGGCCACGTTTCGGTGTCCATTCTTTTTTTGCTCATTGCGGCCAATATTTATGGTCGTATGCTGGCCCTGTCGGGCATTACCGGGTTTATTGCGACCTGGATCAGTGAATCCGGTCTGGGATTATATGCCATCCTTGCGATTTACCTGGTGATTGTACTTTTAATGGGGACGATTCTCGACTCCACATCCATTATGATGATTATCGTGCCGTTGATGTATCCCATCATGCATGGCATGGGGGTGAATTTCGTCTGGTTTGGATTGGTGACCGTGATCGCGATCGAGGTCGGTCTGATCACACCACCGCTGGGGATTGCGGCATTTGTGGTCAAATCAACACTTGATGACCAGAGTATCACCCTCAACGACGTCTTTGCCGGTGCGTTTCCGTATGTGTTGATTATGATTCTGGTGCTGGTCCTGGTGGTGATATTTCCGCAGATCAGTTTAGTCTTAGTTAGATAGAGGTTTCAGGTGGCAGGGAGTTCTTCTAAACTGCACCGCTGCGTGGATAATCCCCACCAAAACCGGCTGAACTCGACCCTAAGGGTTCGTAGTGAATGAACAGCAATTAAAATGAAAAAAAGCTTTTGAGCGTCGATCCGGGATAGCGGTTTAAATAAAATTCGTCCTTGTAGCCTGCTCATTCACAACGCCCCCTAACGGTCTCAGACAGCATCCGGTTTCGATGGTGATCATCCACTCCGCTTTTTGCTGACACCTGACACCCGACACCTGAAACCTTCAGTTTGCGAAAGGAGAATTGAAATTGTCTGAAAATCCTATAATCGGTTTCGAGGTGGATCCGGCGGATATTCAATATATCGGGCAGGATTTGCAGCGTCCGGAGTGTATTCTGGCAGAACCGGACGGTACCCTGTGGTCGGCCGACGCCCGCGGTGGTGTTGTCAGGATCTCTCGCGACGGCAGCCAACAGATCATTACCCAGACCTTTGACAAAACGTTTAAGGTGGCTTCGGATGAGGCCTCCCGATTTACTGAAGGCACCCTGCCCAACGGACTTGCATTTGCTGAAAACGGCGATATCTTAATATCCAACTTCGGTACCGATGTTCTGGAGGTCATGACCCGCGACGGGCAGACCCGGCTGCTTTACGACACGATCGACGGGCAGCCCATCGGCAAGGTGAACTTTGTGCTGCGTGACAGCCAAAATCGTATCTGGCTGACCATTTCAACCCGCATTAAAAACTGGATGCAGGCGGTCAGCCATCGCATAGCCGACGGCTACATCGCACTGGCGGACGAAAGGGGGTTGCGGATCGTGGCGGACGGTTTTAAATTTACCAATGAAATCCGCCTGGATGCCGGCGAGGAATACCTATATATTGTGGAAACCTGCGGCCAATGCATATCGCGCATGCGGGTTGAACCTGACGGCTCCTTGACCAACCGGGAAGTATACGGACCGTCCAAACTCGGCAAATATGGATTTCCCGATGGGATTGCATTTGATGCTTATGGTAATCTATGGGGAACCCTGGTGATGGTGGATCAGGTCTTTGCCATCACGCCTGAGGGGGATTTCCACGTCATCCTCGATGACGCCAATGAGGAAACCGCCCTGGCCCTGGAACAAGCTTTTGTCGAAGACCGTGCCACCCCGGAGGACATGCTGGCCGCCGGCGGCACCATCGCTCCCTGGTTTGCCAGTGTGACATTTGGCGGTCCGGATCTGAAAACCGCTTACATTGGCAGCCTCAGAGGTACCCGGATTCCCTATTTTCCATCCCCGGTGGCCGGATTACCCATGGTCCACTGGCAATGAAGATTTAATATGGAATATTGAATGGTTGGGGAATCCTAGGTTCCCTATTGAACCATTCGATCAAACCAAAGAGAGGTTAATTATGTCTGAAAAAGTTATTGTTACCGCAGCGTTGACCGGAGCCATTCATACCCCGACGATGTCACAGAATTTGCCGATCACCCCCGATGAGATTGCCGAAGAGGCGCGACGGGCCAGTGAGGCGGGGGCTACCGTGGTCCACGTTCACGCCCGTGATCCCGAAACCGGGCAGCCCTCAGCCGATAGTAACCTGTTTGGTGAAATCTTGTCCAAGATAAAAAGTAAATGCGATGCGGTCATTTGTACAACCACCGGCGGCGGATTTGGCATGACGGTCGAGCAGCGCGTATCGGTCGTGAAAGCTTACAGCCCGGAGCTGGCATCGCTGAATGCCGGTTCGCTGAACTTTGCGCTGCATCCGATATTGGGGAAAATCAAAGAGTTTAAACACGACTGGGAACCTCAATACCTGGCCATGAGTGAAGATTTTATCTTCCCGAACACCTTTAAAACCCTGCGCGAATTCAGTGAATTTTTCGCCGTGGAGGACACCAAACCGGAACTGGAAATTTATGATGCCGGGATGTTGAGCAACGTGGCATATTTGATTCAACAGGGTAACATTAAAAAACCCATTTACCTGCAATTCGTATTGGGAATTCTAGGCGGCATGCAGGCAACCCTCAACAATCTGGTATTTCTGGTTAATTCTGCCAAAGAAATCATCGGTGATGACTTTGTCTGGTCGGTATGCGCGGCCGGTAAAAATCAATTCAAAATGTGCAACGCCGCACTGTTGATGGGGGGTTTCGCCCGGGTAGGACTGGAGGATAATCTCTATCTGGAAAAAGGCAGAATGGCTGAAAGCAGCGGCGAACAGGTGGAAAAAATTGTTCGCATCGGCAGGGAACACGGCATCGAACCGGCGACGCCGGCTGAGGCGAGGGAAATACTAAAATTGAAAGGGTTAGAAAAGGTGCGGTACTAGCGCGCACCCCGTAACTCGCAGCGCGTCACGTCTGTTCCCCTTCCATAAACGCGTTGATAAGCTCAACCTGGTTGTGGGCGATATCGTCGAATTTAACTCCGATGCCCAGCAAACCTTTCCACAAGATTTCGCCGATGATTATCAACCGCCTGGGGCTGTTCGGCAGGGAGAAGGAAAGATTGATCTGCTGGCCGGCGGTAAAGTTTTCGCCGGTTTCGATAAATGCCCCGGCCGGGCTGATATCGAGCATGAAGCCTTCATAATTGTGCCCCTCAACTTTATAATCGATACTGAGCATGCATGATTTTCGGTTATGGCCTCGTAGGGCGATCTCGGTTTCTTCCAGGCTAATTGATTTGAGGGGATGCTCCTGTAATTGCTCTAAAAGAGCAGATTGCTGATATCCGGTCATTTTGCCGATTAACCGATACAATGTCGGTGCAAGGTTGCCCTTGAGCAGCTGTTTGAGGAGAATCAATTGCTGGTCCTCCGGCAAATTTTTAATCATTTCAGCCAATTTAAGATTGATTGTATTTTGTTCGAACGGTGGATTGGCACTGGCCATTGAGAGGCTCCTTCATCATCGACTAGGCACAGACCCCGGAGATTGTCTGTGGGTGATATTGCTGTTAAATTATAAAATCAAAATTGAATTAAAATCAGGAAAAGTTCAGAAAATTTATTCTTTTATATAGAAGGCTAACAGAATTTTAGGCTCGATGTCAAGAAACACAAAAATTACCGGTGACGTACAATATCATTTATAACATTATTGATGGCGGGAATCTTTATTATTCGTTGCCAGAACCGCATGGTTTCAGCCGCCCACTATGACACGCTAGCGGGCGCGACTCGGGTGGAAGGGCAGGTTTAAAATGCAACGGGAAAAATTAAATTATTGTCTGATGGGAGTTCATGCGAGGAAAAATGATTAACACCCCTGATAAGGCGGTTCCTCCCGCCGGCCCTGCAAACCCAACCATCGTCAGGCTTGAAAACGTTACCCTGCGGGTCAGGGAGACGCTCTTGTTGGCAAACACAAGCTGGCGCATCGATAAAGGCCAACACTGGGCAATAATTGGACCCAATGGTGCCGGCAAGACTTCGCTTGTCAAGGCGCTGACCGGAGATGTGCCAGTGGTCAAAGGAGCCGTATTTCCTACTCATGACCAGGCAGATGCGGTCCGTGCCGAATATGTGTCCTTTGAACAGCATCAGCGTTTGATTGCGCGGGAGGAGCAACGCGATGAATTTCGTTTTTTCAGTGGCAATTTAAACCGTATCACTACAGTCCATGACATACTGAGTGAAATTGACGGGCCAGCGGGCCTCAAACGCACCGATGTTGGGGCGGTAGTCGCCAGGCTTAAAATAAACCATCTGCTCGGAAGGGGTATTCGGGCTTTGTCGACCGGTGAAATGAGAAAGGTTCAGATCGCGCGGGTGCTGCTGAAATCACCTGAAATCATGATTCTGGATGAACCCTTTGACGGATTGGATGAATCATCGCGCCAGGATTTGGCTCGAATCATCGACGACCTGATGAATGACACCCGAACCGTGATCCTGGTAACCCATCGCCAGCGGGAAATTTTGCCCAATATCTCCCATGTCTTGGCAATCCGGGACGGCCAGGTGATTATTCAGGGGCAACGGGACGATATACTGACATCACCGCAAATGGAATATCTGTACGCACACGAATTTGCGACTTCTTTAACCATACCGACGACCGAAGGCATGCCAAAAGGCAATGCCGATACCGCGCCCGAGATCCTGATTAGGATGAACCATGTTACGGTTAAATATGACAGCATGACTGTGCTGGACAATGTGAGCTGGACGATGAGAACCGGCCAAAACTGGGTTATTCTGGGTCCAAATGGTTCCGGAAAAACAACGCTGCTGAATCTCATCACAGCAGATAATCTCCAGGCTTATGCCAATGAAATTTATCTGTTCGGCAGGCGTCGCGGTTCAGGCGAGAGCATTTGGGACATTAAAGAGCGCATTGGAATGATGTCTTCTGAATTCCAGATACGTTATCGCAAGCCACTATCAGCCTTTGAAGTTGTATTATCAGGTTTTTTCGACAGTGTTGGGCTTTTTCGGAACGCTTCTCCTGATCAGAAACAGACCGCCGATCAGTGGCTGGCGGTTCTAGGCATTGCCGATAAATCGGTCAAGATTTTTAATCAACTTTCATATGGTGAACAGCGCATGATTCTGCTGGCGCGTTCCATGGTGAAAATGCCGCAAATACTGATTCTGGATGAACCCTACCAGGGGCTTGACCGCACCAACCGACAAAGGATTCTGGATGCAATTGATGTTATCGGGCTTCACAGCGGTACCGATATTCTTTATGTAACCCATTATCCCGCTGAAATTCCCGCCTGTATGACCCATATGCTGCGGTTTGAAAAAACACCCTCCGGAAAATACGTGGCCAGCCAGCGGGCGATGTAATTTTTCTGTCTCATACCCGGCTATGGCAATTGTCCCGGTCCTTGTGGTCCGCGAGTATCGTCGTATGTCAAAATATAAACGCATCACACCGGAGATTTGACAGCTTGAACCCGGCAGGCTTTATAAGTAAGAATGGGTAGGAAATGAAAGAAGTTACGGCCTATAACAATGTCATCTGTATCAAATAGCCAATGCCGCCAAACAACCCAACGTATAGAGCTATCGAAAAAATTGCCCGAAAAAATCCCATTACATCTTTTTTGCTCACCTTTCGTACTCCTTTATTTCATAAGATGTGTGGTCCTTATATTCTCTATTCATTTTTCATGCCAACCAACCAATCCCTCCATGACTTCAACAAACTGGAGAGGGTTTACTGCGATTCCGTTTACCTTTACGCCCCAGTGAAGATGGGGGCCGCTGACCCTGCCGGTGGCGCCGGTCAAACCAATCAATTGACCTTTTTCAATCCGTTGGCCGGCCACAGCCTTAATTTTGCTCAGGTGGGCATAAATCGTGAAGATTTCTGTCCCATGGTCTATTATGACCGCATTGCCGGAATAAAAGAGATTTTTGGCCACTCTGACAATTCCGGAATTGGTTGCGTAGACCGGGGTTCCTTTCGGAGAACGAAAATCCAGTCCATTATGATAGTTTTTCAGCTTCCCGTTGAATATCCGCCGATTGCCAAACGAGCTGGATATCTCGTTTTCAACCGGCAACTGAAAGGGGCCTTCCCATAATCTGCGTGTGTTGCCGCTGGCATAAATATGTTTAACCTCCTGGTGTTCACGGTTGGCTCGTGTGCGATTCTTTTGGTTGGGATCCACCCGTTTTGAGTCCACTTTCAAGACATCCGTTCTGTGCTTACCCCCAACCACATCGAAAGTAATCTGACTGCTTTGATCACCAGTAGGACCGGAGAACTTAAGCGTCAGCGTTTTGGGACCCGGTTTAGTATAATACGGTATACCAACCAAAGCGAAATAGCTGCCGTCGCTTTTGAGCGGGTGCGGGTAAACCTGGTAGGCCGTTTTATTGAAATAAAGCTGCATGTTGCTGAGCGGTGAATTCGGGTGGGTGCCGGTAATTTGCAGCAGGAGGACGTCACCGCCGGCAATTTTGTTAGAAGATACAATAAATTTTTGGGATATTTCGTTTTGATTTTGAGCAGTCGCCGTGAGGGGCAAGAACCATCCGGCGGACGGGACAACGGTGGTCACGATTAAGAACGCTACCATGTGAGCATTGCGTTTCATCATCTAATGCGATTTGCCGGGCCGGCAAATTCTAAAAATAATATTTTAGGGATTTCAGCAACCATTCAACCGGGGCCTTTTGGAATATTGTTAGACCCGGCACCGCGCAACAGCCAGTACCGGGCTCATTCACTTTTAACACTACTTGCTTCGGGATGGCAAGCGACTATTCTCTTACCCCGCCGGCTTTCATTGCCGCGCCTCCTATCCCTTGATAATGCGGGGCAGCATCATCTGGTGATGGGGGCAGATGGATTTGGGGTTCTGATAGGCGGCTCCGGCAAAGGCGACCAGATACCTTCGAATCTCAGTCATTTTAGCGACCTGGTCCACCAGACCGTGTTGAGCGCAATAAACCGGTCGGGAGTAATCGTTGTATTCCTGGACCAGTTTGTTCATTTCTTCGATGACCGGTTCTAACGGTCTTTCGGCGTTTTTCTCTTTTACCAGGCGGCGGGAAAAGCTTGCCGCGGCGGCTGTTTCGCCGTGCATTACGTAGATTTCGGTCGTGGCTGTGCCCAGGGTAAAGGCGTTATGGCGGTTGGCAGTGGGACCTCCCATGATGTAGTGGGCTGCGGCCGTGCCTTTTCTTAACACCACCAGCATCATGGGGACATCGGTTTGCTGAATGGAATAGATCAGTGATTGACCCAGGCCTAACAATTCGGCTTTTTCGGCAATGTCACCGACATCGATGCCGCTGGTGTCCTGAAACCAGATAATCGGTACCCGGTCGCGACCGCAGTGCGTCACAAATTCGTTCATTTTGATCAAACCCTGGCGGTACAGTTTGCCGCCGATGCCCGGGTAGGGTGCATAATCGGGATAATCCTCACCGAAAAATCCCTGCCGGTTGCCGATGACGCCCACCACAAAACCGTCCATTTTAACCAGGCCGGTGTAAACTTCGGGACCGTAATCGGGACGGTATTCCATGTGTTCACTGCCGTCTACCAGGCGGGACAACACTTCGTCAAAGTTATACATTTGTTTCTGGTTGAACGGCACCAGGCGATACAGATCTTCGGCTGACAGGCGGGGCTCTTTGGGCTCGGCCACACGGAAGAATTTGGGCTTATAGGCCGGCATATCCTGCATGTATTCTTTCAGACCATCGAGAACCCCCTCTTCGGTCTCATAGACATATCGGAAAAACCCGGTTTCATCGTAGTGGATATTTGTGCTGCCCGGCGGTTCAGCCTTAAATTGTTTAGCGGCGGAAATCAATTGTTCGGCTCCATCCAGGTCAAAATAGCCTTTGGGGGACATGCCGCTTAAAATACCCCCCCCGCCTACCGCGATGTTGCAGTTTTTGTGGGCAAAAAGAACGGTTGGGCTGATGCCCTGATAACCGCCACCGGCCGGATTGGTTCCGTAAATGCCGGCCAGAACCGGAATCCCCTCCTGATTGAGCTCGGCATGCCTGAAAAAAGTGGTGCCCGATCCGCGGCGGCCGGCATAAAATTTTTCCTGCTCGGTCAATTTGACCCCGCTGCAGTTGACCAACCAGACCAGAGGGAGGTTCAACCTTTTGGCCAGATCCGTACACCTGAAAATATTTTCTGCCTGTCCCGGAAGCCAGGCGCCGGCAAATACCTTGTTGTCAAAGCCGATGATGACCGCCCATTTTCCCGCAATTTTGCCGAGCCCGTCGATGACGTTGTTGGTTCCTTCGACGTTCTCGGTCGGGTTGTACAGGATGTGCAACGGGCTCCACGACCCCTCATCCACCAGATAATCCAGACGCTGCCATACGGTGAGCTGACCGCGGGCATTGATCTTTTCGGTCGGCATGCCGGCGGTTTTTACCTTTTCGACAGCCGCTTCAACCTGGGCTTCCACCTGCTTAAGTTTGCCTACGTTGGCTTCGGTACTTTTCATCTGTCCGGATTTGAGTTCCCGGCCAAAATCCTTCATCTTTTCAAAATACGGTCTCATTTTCATCCTCCACGTATGTTTTTTTCAAAGTTTAAAAACTGGTCCGCGGGGCCAGGTCATAGATAACTGATTCTGCCGGTAAATGATACCGGAGTGTTGGAGTACTGGAGTGATGGGTGTATTTCAGACCGATGGATATAGACCGCAATTTAGACAATATCACGATTTGGTCATTTGCTCGGTGAGTGAAATTGGGCAATAATTGATTCAGGTCGATGCTGCTGATCACTTTGATCACCTGGTTATGCCCGGAAATGTTTTTTCCATTACTCCATCACTCCAATGCTCCAGTACTCCTGAGAATTAACCTCAGAGCCCCCTGCGTGGCAACTCAAAGCCGGGCCCTTTGGGCTCGGATTCTCTACTCTATTGTGCAGGTGGCCGGATCTGCGTTTTGCCACCCTGTAAAATATCTCAACCACCGGTTCAAATGCCTACTGTCTCTTATACGAACCCAAACATTACGTCAAGGAGTTCGGAAACAAATAATTTTTTGTAAAGTGTTTTCTTTATTTTCCGATATAAATATAAATGGCCACGTAACAGCAACCCGTGACTTTTGCCATATACCCTAAGAACTCAAGCAATTGATTAAACCGGAACGGTGGTTTCCATGAAAAAAACAGGTATAACATTGCTCGCAGCCGTATTATTTTTATATTTTTTAACCGGCTGTAACCTTTTCGGGCCTTCCAAAAAAGATGTCAAACAGGCTCTGGAAGCTGTATTTAGGACATTTGAAACTTCCACAACTCAGAATGAGCCCGAGTACCAAAACATGTATGCCAATGCTGCCGATGTCATTTTCAAAAATGACGATGAGTCTTTGATACATGAAATGAGCCTGCTTATTGATGAAGGGAAAGTTTCTGTTGCCGGCAACTGCGTTATGACGGATTATGCAGATTCAATCTCGCAGTATAGTCTCTCGGGCGAACTGGCATATGAGGTGACCTATCGCCAAGGGGATGCTTCGGGGGGCGGTTTCGGATCGATGACAGGGGAGCTATCGTTCTCCGGAGGCAAGGTCCAATTCATAGATTTCTCATTTATCACGGCCGAAAATGGTGAGTTGGAGGAATTTTTGATAAATGCCAACGGAAAAGATATTGATCTTGCAGATGAGGAAAGTGCGTACGGTCTGTTCAGAGCGTTAAGCGACAGGCTTCCCGGCTAATTGATTTAATCTCTATTGGGGTTTAATTCCCCGCAGCTAGCTGCAATAAAATGAATTATTCTTTTAAAGGTGCCCCGCAGCTTGCCGCGGGGAAGTTCATTTTGCAGGCGGTGGATACATTCCATACTAAACTGTTAACAATTGGATACTCGATAAATGAAAAAATTTTGCAATGGCCATCCCACGAGGAAGGCGCATTGGCATTGTTCGAAATGCGACGCCCTGTTATGTCCTGAATGTGTTTCCGCACGCGAAATTGAGAATTATGGCAGTAAAAATATCCATCACTTTTGCCCCAAATGCAACCTGCCGGTTGATTGGGTCGGCCTGCAGAATTTGATTGACCCATTCTGGAACCGCATGCCGCGAATCTTTGCCTATCCGCTCTCAATTCAACCATTGCTGTTTATATCGGTTCTGGCGATTGCCACCCTGTTCCTGTCAGGTTCCGGTTTCTTCAGTGCCATACTACGGGGGGTCATGTGGCTAATGATCCTCAAATATTCTTTCGAATCTCTTAAAGCCACTGCCAGCGGAAACCTGAAGCCGCCGCCCGTCAATGCCCGGACGATTTCTGAAGATTTTGTGCAGGTCTTGAAGCAATTTGTAATTTATGTGCTTATTGACATTGGTTTTGCCTATATCAGCGTCAAAGCCGGGCTTATTCTGGGATATGTTTTTGCAGGTGCGGCCTTGTTCTTTGTGCCCTCAATGATTATTCTGCTGGTGACCACCGGCAGTCTTTTCCATGCCATCAATCCTGTTGTCTTTGTGGGTCTGACTTTCAGAATCGGCTGGGCCTATTTATTGATGTATTTATTTCTGTTTCTGCTGGGAAGTGCGCCGGCTTACCTGGCCCAGTATGTAATCAGATTTCTGCCGGCAGAAGTTCACCCGATGCTGTTCGGGTTTGCCCAGAGTTTTTATACCATAATTACTTACCATCTTATGGGGTATGTGATTCTGCAGTACCATGAAAGAATCGGCTATCAGGTTGATTATGAAGATTTTTCGGATCCGACCATTGAAAACTACGAGCCCCAGAAATCTGATCCGGATGCGGTTATTTTAAATAAAGTGGAGCCGTTGATCAAAGAAGGCAAGTTGGATGAGGCCATTGGGCTTATCAAAACCATGACCGAACAACAGCCAATCAGCGGTATAAATCTGTCCGAACGCTTATATAATTTGCTTAAAATGAGAAAACGGAGCGCGGAGTTGCTGGAGCATGGTGTTACGCATCTGGACTTGTTAGCCACTGAGAATCAAAAAAGTAAGGCCATCGCAGTTTTTACTGAATGCCGAATGACTGATTCCAGTTTTATGCCGACGGCCGCCGCTTTATTCAAGCTGGCCGGCTGGTTGAATGAGACCGGCAAAACCAAAGCGGCGATTGCAGTTTACAATACTCTGGTGAAATCCTATCCGGATAATTCTCTGGTCCCCAGGGCCTACTTTCGAATAGCCCAGATATTTCATGATCGTCTGATGAACAAAGATCAGGCTAAAAGAGCACTTGGCCTTCTGCTGAAGAAATATCCAGATCATGATATCATTCCGCAGGCGGAGAATTTTCTGGCAAGACTGTAGTGTTTATTTTTCCCAAATATTATAGGCAAAAGGTGAGGGATTATTAAGCGCAGTTGAGTCGTTGAAGTGAGAAAACCCCAAGCACCAATCAACAAATCTCAAATAATATCCAATATCGAATTTCGAAAAAATCCCACTTACGCCCTTTAGAAATGGGGAACACATTTTGAATTAGGGTCATTGTAATTTGTGATTTATTTGGCCTGCGACGAGCTCAGGCGAGTCGAATTTGATGCTTGTTGTTTGGGATTTGCCTTGTCCTGTTATCGGATAATGAAAATCAGATGAATCAATTCGTGGGATGGTGCAATTTTAACCGATCTCTACCTTCCTGACCAATTCAAGGGAACTCTCTAGGATTTTGCCTTTAAATTTGATTTCTAATGCCGCTTCCAGCATTTCAGGGTTGATGATCAGGCCGAGTTGGGCCAGCACACCCAGCGACGCCAGGGCCCAGTCGATTTTTTTAATTTTCTGGGATTTTAGATTTATTTGATGGATGCGGGCGTTGCCGGCCGGCACCTCGAGGCCGGTGGACTGCAGAACCAGGGTTTTGCTGTCGAGCGAAGCGAACATATCCCGGCGGCGATTCACCCCTTCCTGATCCAGGGCCACGATGACACCGGGGCTTTGAATGCCGGTATAGTCAATTTCTTCCGGCGATAGAATCAACTCACTGATTGACGGTCCGCGCAATACGGTAATGTTGTACTCATTTTTTTGCGTGGTATTCAATCCGGCCGTCAGTCCCGCGAGACATAAAATTTCACCGGCGGTGATGATTCGCTGCCCGGCACTTCCGAGTATAATTACCTCCTGGCGCTGCGAGCCGGGCGGCTGAAATCCGGCGTCAATTCTTGGCGGTTCGGCGGCAGGCCTTAGCTCGCCGATCAAATTTCGATAGTGCCGGCCGTATTCCTGGCGGGCGTTTTCGGCGACAATGCCTTCGAGCGCGGGTAATTGGGCCAGGGCCGCATCGATGGCTTTGGGGGTCAGCCGGTTTTTTTTCGTGTATCGACCCGGACAAACGCCCCAGATGTCCAATACTGCGAACCCCTCGAATTTAATTGCCCGTTGTATTTCTGCAGCCAAATCCCTGCGGTAACCCGAACAGCGGGTCACATAGGCCGCCCCCGCCGATTGCGCCACCTGGCAGATGTCTAACGGGCGTTCCAATTGGTTTAAAAAAGCGGAGCCAACCCGGGCATCGGGCGGGGTGGTGGCCGAATATTGACCACCGGTCATGCCGAAATTGAAATTATTTAATATCAGCAGGGTTAAATCCAGATTGCGCCGACAGGCGGCCAGCAGATGGGCACCGCCGATGCCCTGGCCGCCGTCGCCCATGGTTACCACAACGTTTAATTCCGGCCGGGCCAATTTCAATCCGGCTGCATATGTCAGGGCACGACCGTGCAGTCCATGCAGGGCATGGGTATTGAAAAAGGTGTCAAATAGTCCCGAGCAGCCGATATCGCTTACCATGACGATCTGATTTCCGGCTAACTCCATTTTTTGGAAGGCTTTGTCCAGGGTGTGTGTTATGCGGTCGTGGGAGCACCCGGGGCAAAAAACCGGTGGTCTGGAATCATTAAGCAGGCTATCCATCGATGATTCTCTCCTTGATTGCAAGCGGGCTGATCAGGCGGCCATCCATCTGGCCATAAAATTCGACACGCTTATCTGCCAGAATGCGTCTGATTTCCCCGACATACTGGCCCAGGTTCATTTCGACCACCACAACCCGTTTGAAGCCTTTTGCGGCCCGGCGGATTACTTCGACGGGCACCGGCCAGAGGGTCTTGAGAATCAGCAGCGAGACCGGTTGTGCGGTATTTTTCAGCTCTTTATAAACGGCCTTGGCTGCCCGGGCGGTGACGCCGTAGCTGATCAGCAAGGTCTCAGATTTTACGGCCGGCAGCAATTCATAGAACGAAAACTCTGCAACTGCGGATTCCAGTTTAGCGTTCAAGCGGTTTAGCGTCCGGGAAATTTGAATTTGATCGGTGGTGATGTAGCCGTTCGTGCCATGGGTTGAGGAGGTTTGGCGCACCGGGATTTCGGCACCGATGGGCAGAAAATCCGGCACGCTTTGATTGGCTCTTACCTGAAAAGGCAGAAACGGTATGTCGTCCGGTGGCTGTCGGCGATCGATAATATCTGGTTTTTGCAGGGTATCTTCATTAACGCTTTCCCGGGTCATGGCGATTTCTTTATTGGATGCAATGAAAACCGGACAGCGAAATTTTTCAGCCAGATTAAACGCATGAATCGTCAGTGTAAAGCAATCGGCTACGTCCACCGGGGCCAGAACGACGACCGGCATGCCGCCGCTGTTGCCCCAGCGTAGAAAATTGATATCACCGTCAGCCCCGCGGGTTGCCGATCCGGTGGACGGTCCCAGGCGTTGTACGTCAACGATGACGATGGGAATTTCGCTGCCGACGGCAAACGATATGTGCTCACTGTAAAGGCTGATACCCGGTCCGGAGGTCGCCGTCATCACTTTCAATCCGGCCATGGAAGCACCCAGGCAAGCGCCGATGGATGCGATTTCATCCTCTGCTTGGAGGCAAATGCCACCTAAGGGGGGCAACAGTGTCAGCATTGTATTTAATATCGTGGTGGCCGGTGTGATCGGATACCCGGCAAAAAATCGACAGCCGGCTGCAATCGCAGCCCGCCCGATTGCTTCATTGCCTTCTATAAAACTTAAGGCCATCGTTTTAACTCCTCAGGCACTTTTTAATTGAATTCAAACAAGAGGTTTATCGTTATATGGGTTTCAGCCCGACCGCTAGGCTGACTATAGCCGAAAGGCTGGGTCCTTTTGATCATTTCCGGTATCCGAGCCGATCCTCCAATCCGTTTTCCGGGGTGGCGCCTTTTTTTCCTGCCACGGGTATCGAATGCGGGTATGAAATGACGCTTCCAGGGCATCGACCAGCGTCTGGACGATTTTTGACAGGTCCCGGGAAGTCAGGTCACATTCACTGAATTGACCGTCAACAATACGCTTGACCAGAATGAGACGAACCATTTTTTTGAATTTCTTGCGCGTCGGTTCTTCCAGAGACCTGGAGGCCGCCTCGACCGCATCGGCAACCATTAGAATTGCGGCTTCAACGCTCTGGGGTTTGGGTCCCGGGTAGCGGAAATCTGTCTCCCGAATGGTGCTCTTCGGATAGGATTTGGCGGCAATATTGTAAAAATATTCCATTAACTGGGTGCCATGATGCTGCACAATCAGGTCCACGACCACCTTCGGTAATCCCGACTCCTGACCAATTCGCATACCGTGCCGCACGTGTTTGATAATAATTCGGACACTTTCACGGGGTTCCAACGCATCATGGGGATTGTCGCCCTTGAATTGATTTTCGATAAAAAATTCGGGATTCATCATTTTACCAATATCGTGATAATAGGCGCCGATCCTCAACAACTGCGTGTCGGCCCCGATGGCCTCCCCCACGGTTTGAGCAAGATAGGCCACCGTCATGCCGTGCTGATAGGTGCCCGGGGCTTTGGACAAGAGCTCTTTCATCAGCAGCCGGTTGAGGTCCATGTAACGGTTCAGTTTAAAGGTGGAAGCGGTATTCCAGCTGATTTCCAGCAGGGGCAACAGCAAAAGTGCCAGTGGTCCTGCAACCAGACCACCGATGGCGGCCCAGGCAATGTTCCATGACAATGCCGCATCAACAATCTGTATCAGGCTGTCCAGATTAACGCTCCGCAATGGGATAAATTGTGAAAAGACAGCCTGCCAGTCCATTGTGAATATGAAGACCGTCAGCGCGTTGATAAACCCGACCAGCAACGAAGGCAGTAAAATTTGCAGGCGTCTTTGCAGACCCGAAGAAACCAGTACCGCCGCAAATCCCCCGAATGTAAAAAATAGCAGGATCTCATAGGCCGGTCCGGCAAACAAGCTTACCAGCATCGCGCCAACCAGGGTGGTGGCGGTGGCGATTATCTTGCTGTGGTTTAAAAAGATGATCAGCATGGGAAGCAGGCAAAAGGGCAAGCCATAAATCGGGAACGGGGTAATTGCCAGGTAGCCCTTAAGTATGACGGTCGTGGTTATCAGTAGCACCAGCACAAAACGATAAGGCGGTTGTTTGCGGAATCCGTTAACCAGAATTTTTGACAGGAATAAATTATAGAACCCCACCATGAATAAAATAGTAAAAATAATCCAGGGGGCGTCCCGATAGATCCAGCCCAATTGATGTTTCTGATACGAGGCCAGCAGCAGCACGTCTTTTTCATTTAAAATATTGCGAAACGGTACCAGAACATCACCCGGATTGTAGGAAACCATCCGGGAGGGAAATTCACGATTGATTTTGTCTAACCGGCGCTCGTTTTCCAGCTGATCATAATTAAGGTTAGGCTGCAGGGTTGCCAGGGAAACCTGCACAACCGGATTCAGAATGCGTTTATCGACCTGCCAGAACAGCTGCCGGATTTTATCTTCCAGCAGCGATTGGGCCTTTGCCAGAGAAATCAGCCCATTCACCGGATGTGTCACGGTACCGGCGGAATTCGGGTTTTCTATCAGAATATTATCCTTGCCCACCAGGCCCTGGGGGTCCCGTATAATCTTATTTTGCAGGATTGATTCTTGAATGGTAAGAATTCCCTCCAGCAGGTTGTTTAGGTCACGGTAATTTACGATGTGGCTTAGATTGCCGGGGGAGAGCTGCACATCGAATTGCTGTTGCAGCTGATTGCTAAGGTTCTCCACCCCCTTTTGATTTTTTTTCTGAAAGGCGGAAACGGCCTGTATAAATGCCTCAAACTTATTAAGGGACGCTTCGACGCCCTGGGGGGTATAGCGATAGACAGGAATGTATTGAGACAGTGCCGTCCTGCGTTTAATATCCAACGCTGTATGCTGGTCGAAGCTGAAACTGCGGCGTGACCTGATGGTCAGGTATATCGCTTGATCCGATTGAGGCGGCCAAAAATGGAGGTAACTGTCTTCGATATAACAAGCTAATATAGTTATAGAAATTAGAATGATATTAAGAAACAGTCGCATATAATCTGGATCCGGATTCCTGCCAAAGGCGAACGATCTCACCCCATCCCGATGATGAACGAGACGGTAGCTGACTCGTTTGGCCCGCACGTGACACTAATGCCTAATCATATATACGTGCGGGTCAGGAGTCAATCAAATCCGTGCAAAAGATGCCGCGGGCCAGGATTGCCGGCAACATATTTAAAAAATCAGCAAGCGGCGGGCAATATTCAGAGTTTGGGCCTTTTCCCAGTAAAACTATAACTGTCTGAAATAACTTAATAAAAATATGTAATCTTGCTATTTAAAATCTTTTCTGGCATAATATATGAATGTTCTGCCAACAATTGTTCCGGTGACGTTCAGGGAGGTTTAAGATGTTCGGCCTGAAGAAAAAACAAAAGCAAGATATTGATGATCAAGCAGCGGTCGATGGGCCTAAGGCAAGATCACCCCTGGGCGATATTGCCAAAATGCTGAACGCATCGGGCAGAATTGCTCTTCCCACCCTCCAGAAGCTTGTTAAAGTGTATCCAGTGGCCAAATTTAAAATTTTTATGGAACAACCGGTGCTCGTTGGTTCTTCCATCCAGTCCGGTTCCTTGAACTTACAGAAACGTGCCAGCAAAGAGGAGATGAACCGAACGGTTGTTTTTGACTTGGACGATGCCGAGGAGACCTCATCACCTTCAGAAACGCTCAAGCATGCGATTTATTCTTTAGTCAAGGGCGAATATGCCAGCGGGCCGGTAAACTCTTTTACCATCGGTCGGGTCGACGGAAACGATATGATAATGCCGGATTATGCCATTTCCAAACAACATGCGATTCTCGAAATTAAAAGGGGGGTTTACACAATCATGGACTGTGGATCCACCAACGGCACCATGGTCAACGGCAAACGCGTTGATAAAAAACCGGCAAGTCTGCGGGATGGAGATGTGGTTGGTTTTGCCCGCTATGAATTTACCTTCCTTTTCCCTGAGTCACTGTACGACATGCTCAGCGGGTCCGAAGATTGATCTCATCATCATCTTCTATGCCATGTTCTAAAGCCGTTTACGGATGGATCAATGCCTGCGGCTTCGGCTCCTGATTACTTAGTTTCGCCAGCCAACGGCTGGTCTGACACCCGACACCTGAAACCTTCCTTTTGTACTCTATGCCTTATACCATACACCTGAGACCTTGTGCCCTGAGCCTTGCGCCAACCAATATCCAGCCTCAAGTACCCAGCTTCCAGATATCAGTTCTTTACCGTTCCAGTTCCGCTCTAATCGCGCGGCCAATTTTTTCCAGCAGGTAGGGTTTTTTGACATAAGTGCCGGCTCCCAGTTCCAGGGCTTCTTTGACCCGTACCGATTCTGAATAACCGCTTGCGATAATGGATTTTTGACCCGGGTAAATTTTGAGGATTTCACGGTAGGTTTCGAGACCGTCGATGCCGGGTTCCATAATCATGTCCAGTACCAGCAGGTCGGCCATATGCTCGTGCATGTATGCGACAGCTTCTTCACCGCTGGATACCGTGGTAACTCGATAACCCAGTTTTTGCAACATCTCGGACGCAATCTGGCGCTGCGCTTCGATATCATCCACCACCAGGATGGATTCACCCGTTCCCATTAATTCCTGAATCGATGCAATTTCTGCCTCCGGGTGAAACACTTTACGTGTGATCGGAAAATATAATGTAATTTCGGTTCCCTGTCCTTCCGTGCTGGTAATGTCGATGTAACCCCGGTGGTCTTTTACGGTACCCCATACAACCGCCATTCCCAGCCCGGTTCCGCTTCTACCCATGGTTTTTTTAGTATAGAAAGGCTCGAAAATTCTTTCAATATCCTCCGGTGAAATTCCGATACCGGTATCTGTCACTTTGATAGTGGCGTAATCTCCTTTGTTGATATCGTCAAATCCGAACATGATTTTGTCGATATGCCTGTTTTCGGTGGTTATGACGATGGTCCCACCGTCCAGCATCGCCTCGGCGGCATTTGACACTAAATTCATTATGGTTTTGGACAAATGCACGGGTGAGCCAAGTATGTTTAGCAGGTTTTCATCCAGAATTCTTTCTATGTTCACATTGGAATGATTCAGCTCTAATTTCGCATGTTCCGGGCTTAGCAGATATTCTGAGACAATCAAATTTAGGTTAACGACTTCAGTTGCTTCTACCCCTCTGCGAGCGAGGGTTAGCAAATCCTGGACGATAGCTGCTGCTTTTTCACCTGATTTTTGGATGGTTAGAATCGGCTTCCGCAATGGGCTGTCAGTTTTAAGATCCATCAACAGCAGTTCGGGATAGCTGACAATGCCGGAAAGAATATTGTTGAGATCGTGAGCGACACCTCCGGCCAGGGTTCCAATGGCTTCCATTTTTTGTGCCCGCTGCAGTTGGGCCTGCAATTCTTCTTTTTCCTTGCTGGCCCATTTGAGTTCGGTGATGTCGTTGCCGATGCAAAGAATTTCAATAAAATGTCCGGCGTCATTGAAAATAGGTTTGTAGGTCCATGCAATCCAGACGACTTCGCGGGATCTGGTTTTGGTTTCGTTTTCACTGACCATTTGTTGGCTGGGGTCATTTCTCAGGGAGGAGATCAGTTTTCTGAAGCTCAGCTGGTTCGGACCGGATGCGGGTAAAATGATGCGTCCGGCATTTTTACCGATGAGCTCCTTTTCACTATAACCGAAAAAGCGCTGGGCAAATTCGTTAAAATAACTGATTTTTCCTTCTGTATCCACCCGCAGGATAATACTGTTGGCATTTTCCACCAGTTCGCGATATTTTTTCTCGCTGTTGTGGAGTTTTTCAAACGACATCGCGTTAGCCATGCTGATGGCCAGCTGCGATGCCACACCAATCAGCAGGCTCATGTCACTTTGCCTCAACGGGCGGCTGGACTTGCTGTTGTCAACGGCTAAAATTCCAAAAGGCCTTTTCTCATAAATAATTGGAACACAAATCAAGGATTGACTGCCAAGCTGCTTGGCAATCTCTAAACTTTTCTGGGATAAGGACTCCTGGATCTCCCTGATATTGTTGATCAAAAATGGCCGTTGCTCCTTTATGGCCAATACGAATAAACCCTTGGATTCGGGGTTATTCAGGTGAAATTCCGTATCTTTTAAAATTTCTTCTTCCGGCAGGTCTTGACCATATCCGGTGGAATATCGCAGAACGTCGTTTTTTTTATCTACCAGCATGATCATCCCGCGATCGAAATCCAGCCGCTTTTCCATAACGCCGACCACCGTTACCAGCAGTTCATCGATGTCCAGGATGTTGGCAGTTGCCTGGCCGATCTCCTGTACCAGCATGGCGTTATTGTAGCGCGTATTACTTTCGTAGATGCTGTCTTGGGCAGCTTCCGTCTGGGTTTCAATCGTTTTGATCAATGCTTTGCTTTCAAGATGTTTTGTGTAGTAAGAAAGCGCCAGTGTTATGAGAGCGCAAATAAGGCCGATGATCACCCAATTGCTAAACGGTATGACAAACAACAAGGCAATCAGAGCAAGAATATTGAGAGACAGTATGTAATTTCGAATGCGGATCCACAGGATTTTGGGAGTTTTATTCCAGGTAATGATATAGCGGCAGACCTCATCTCCCCGATGTATGCAGGACGGGTGCTCGATATTCGCAAATTTATCGGTAAAAAATTTAGCGGTTGATTCGAAAGCGCCCATCCGGTTGGCACACTGGTAGGGCTTTTCATTGACTCCCGGTTTGATGGAAGCAACAACTTCAACAGCGGTGGGCCCAAGTTTTTTGGATCTGACATCAGCCGCCCGGCTTAACAGAGGGTAGACTTTGCCCAATAAAAGGAAAATTTCGGTTGGGCTCATCAGCCCTAGAATATATTGTTTGGTTGCGCCCAAACCCTCAGAAGATGTAGAAAATCGCCCCGCTTCTCTGGAAATGTCGGGGTTGCCCGTTCTGGCAACAATAATGTCATGAAAGCGATCAATTTGTTCCTGGTTGAACCAATGGGAAGGGTCTTCCAATTCATAATTGGCGATACCTGATTCTTGAAGAATTGAATCTACATCAATATCCGGATAATGCTTTCGGACATATTGGACATAAATTTTAGGTAAGCGACTATTATATAACGGCAATGAATCGCTCATTTTAAATTTTTCCGTGGACTATCTGTTTGTTTCAATTGATTAATGATAATAATAATGTTCAGGCAGCAGTATGTTGGATTGACCGCAAGCATAAAAAAATGTGCGTTTTGCGAAATACCTGTTTATAAAATTAGCAGGGCAACAAATCATTTGCAAGCAGATATTGATTTTATGCCAATTTGATTAAACCGAATTGCAGCGTCAGTTGATGGAAATCTAAAAAATTGACAGCAGTTAATTCTTATACTAAGCTGGATCGCGAAGCGGCCCGGTCTTGAACATGCAAGCCGGAATAATTGTGTTTCTTAGACAATTGATTGTGAGTCATTCCATTCGAATCTACGAAGTTTTGGTCGTCTGATGCTAATTTGCCTAGCAAGGCTCAGATTTATATTATGAAAAAATTATTGCTGATAAATCCCGTTAATCGCAGGAGCGGCTTGTTGTTGAGCAGGTTTTCGACCTTTTCACCTCTGGGGCTGGCCTATGTTGCCGCTGCAACACCGTCGAACTGGGAGGTTAAAATATTAGATGAAAATATTGGTGAGTTTGAGTTTGAAGAGGCTGATCTGGTGGGTATTACCGCTTTTACGAGCAACATAAACAGGGCCTATAAAATTGCCAGGATTTATCGAGAACGAAAAATTAAAGTGGTTATTGGCGGCATCCATGCTTCGATGATGTCTGACGAAGCATTGCTGTTTGCCGATTCTGTTGTAGTGGGTGAGGCGGAGGATATTTGGCCAAAGGTCATTGCCGATTTTGAACATAATCGTTTATCAGGCTTGTATGTCGGTCCGAGAGTGGACCTTAATCAGTTAAAACTTGTACCCCGTCGCGATTTGCTCGACCCGGGTTATTTCTGGCATTCTGTTCAATCATCGCGCGGCTGTCCGTTTAATTGCCACTTCTGTTCAGTTTCCAGATATCTAGGAAGTGAATTTCGACAGAGAGATGTTCACCACGTACTCGGCGAGTTAGCTCAAGTGAAGGGCAAATACCTCGCATTTGTGGATGATAATTTAATCGGTTATAGCTCAAAAAGCAAAATTCGTGCAGGGCACTTGTTTAAAGGGATGATAGAACAGGGACTGGGGCAAAAGTGGTGGATGCAAACTTCTATCAATGTCGCCGGCGACGAAAATCTTATCCAGTTGGCAGCTCAGGCTGGCTGCCTGTTCGCTTTTATCGGATTTGAAACCATCAGCACAGACAGCCTCAAGGACATGAAAAAAGGCGTGAATATTAAGTTAGGTGTCGAAAATTATAAAAAAGTGGTTGATGTGTTTCATAAATACGGAATTGCGGTTTACGGAGCTTTTATAATCGGCAGCGATTATGAATCTGGCGCGTATTACAGGCGCTTGGCCCGATTTCTAGTTCATTCCGGTATCGACATTATCCAACTCACCATGCTAACGCCCCTTCCAGGAACTGAATTAATGGAGACCCTGCAGAAAGAAGATCGCATTATTTACCATGATTATCCACAAGATTGGGATAAATACCGATTTTCATATATGGTGCACCGGCCGCACGGCTTTCAACCTGAAGCAATTTACACCGGCAGTAACTATATCAAAAAACGTATCTTTTCTTTCCCTGCCTTCCAATACCGTCTGACCAAGTCATTTTTCAACCTGCGGAACAATACCAATTTCTATGCCAGCTATAAATTTAACAAGGCCCTAAAAAAAGGCTGGAAAAATTCGCATTATTATCACGATTATCCCAGCGATTTAAATGCTGTTTTCAGGTAGGATCGCAGGGTTCTCAAATAATTGTATAACTAGCGAGACCGGATGCGCCTGCTGACTTTCTAGCAATGGATTGCTGATCATCCAGAACGGACGGATTAAGGGAATTAGCCGAGACGATGTACAATTTTGCTGGCCGGAACCAGTTGAACCGCTCTATTTAATTCGGGCAGCATCTCGCGCAGGACTCTATAGGTTGTTGAATGCGGATGCCCGATACCGACGGCATAGCCGTTGCGGCGGGCAATTCGTATCAATTCGTTTATTTGCTTGCGGATAAACCGGGGCTCCTGCAGATGATCTAAGAAAACATCCCGCTGCGCAAATGGAACTTGAAGCAGGCGCGCCGACGGTTTGCAGAGCGTCTGCGGAGAAGTACGACTATCCACGAAATATAGGCCCTTTTTTTTTAAAATTGAAAAAATCTGATACATCTGACTGGATTCAGCCGTCATTTTGGAGCCCATATGGTTATTGACACCTTTTACCTGGGGCAAAGCTTTCAGATTTTCTTTAAGTTGGCGGATCAGCTGATCAGGCGTCATGGAGGTCAACAGGGTTCCCGGGCCCGGGTCCACGTTCGGGTATTCAATCGGCTCCATTGGCAAATGAAGCATGGTTTCAAGCCCGTTGTCCTTTGATAATCGGGCAATGCTGTCCTGAAATGGGCTGTGAGGCAGGATAGAAAAGGTGATACTGCTATGGAGCTTGCTAAAATTTTCGGCTATTTTTTTGTCATAGCCCAGGTCATCGATGATAATGGCAACCAGCGGCAATTGCTTCTTTTCCGGCGGCGGCGGTTTTGTCGGCTTTTTCTCCGGGGGGATCTCTTTTTCAGGATAAATTTCAAAGGGGGGAATTTTCGCAATCGGCTTTTTGGCGACCGGAACCGATTTGGCAGGTGGTACCCGCGGTCGTAAAGGTTTTTCGGGTGTCATCAAAAAGTGAGCCAAGGCACCTGCCAGCACGACTAACACGAATAAACAAGCAACTCCGACAAACGCTTTCAGCAGGGAACTCTTGAATAATTTGTTTTGGCGGGATTTATTGCGGACCTTTTTTTTGCGGGTGGTTTTTCGTTTTGCCATATACCTAAGTCGGACAAGCCGGAATTGACTATTGAATATTGAAGATTGAATATTTGTGGAAGTCGCTTTGCTCCGTCATAGTTTGATAGGTCTTATTAAAATTGATCAACCGGAGGCGGGCCTTAAATATTCAATATTCAATCGACAATATTCAATCATTTGAAAATAACCTAGCCTTTCATATTTTTAAAGATCTCATAACCCCTCAGCATCTCGAGGGCGCGCATCACCTGGTTGTCAAATTTCAGCGCTTCAACTGTCAGCGGTCCGATCCTGAGTTCGGCCTCCCGCATTCTGTCCTTCTGCTCGCTTTTTCCCTTATCCTCCCCTTTGCTGTCTTGCTGTTTTTCTTTGCCCGGTTCAGCTTCAAGATGGTTTTCCAGATCTTTTTCCTTCAGTAGGCCTTCATCTTTTTTAGAGGTTTCCGTTGGTTCCAGACGACGGAGTTTCAGATATATATCCGGTTCAATGCCTTTGGCCTGTATCGAGCGATCATTGGGAGTATAATATCTGGCGATGGTCAGCTTTAAACCGGCGCCATCCCGCAGAGTTTCGACCGTCTGCACTGAGCCTTTGCCAAATGAGGTCGTACCCAGAATGAGTGCCCGTTTGTGATCCTGCAGCGCACCGGCAACAATTTCAGAGGCGCTGGCACTACCGCCATTGATTAAAACCACCAGCGGATAATTTCGTGCAATACTGGAAGCAGATGCTTTGAAAACTTTGGTGTTTTTCTTGTTTCGTCCTTTGATGGATAGAATTTTACCTTCATCCAGGAAAAGATCGGCGACTTTGATGGATTGATTCAACAGTCCGCCGCCATTGTTGCGCAGATCCAGGATCAGGCCTTTTAAAGGGACATCCGAGTTTTCCAATTTGTCCAGAGCCTGCTCCAATTCATTGGTGGTGGTTCCGGTAAAATTCGATAACCGGATATAACCATAGCCTGGTTCCAGGTTGATAGATTTTACACTCTGGATGGGAATGACATCTCTAATTAATTCGAATTCAAGCGGTTTTTTAACACCCTCGCGCAAGATGGTGACCACGACCTTTGTCCCTTTGGGCCCACGCATCATTTTGACGGCCTCTCTGAGGTCTTTGGCCGATTTGCCATCGACTTTTATGATCCTGTCCCGGGCTTTGATTCCGGCTTTATAAGCGGGAGTGTCTTCGATTGGTGAAATTACCGTAACAAAGCCGTCCTGCATGGTGATATGGATACCGATGCCGGTGAATTTTCCTTTGGTATCAATCTGAAGATCTTCATAAGCTTCCAACGGCAGCAACGATGAATGGGGATCCAGGCTCTGAACCATTCCCTGAATCGCCTTTTGAATTAATTCTTTGGTATCAACTTCATCGACATATTCCCGTTCGATTAATTCTATAACGTCGGAAAATACTTTTAACTCTTCGTATGCCGCTTCACTCTTGGCTGACAGGTCACGGTAAAATCCGGTGCCAATTGTCCAGAAAACGACGGCGATTACCATCAGCAACCACAATTTTACGTGCCGTGTTTTATTGCTCCTCATATATTTACTCCTTCTATCCTTTTTTTAACCACACCAACGGGTTTTGCGGTTTTCCATGATGGCGCACTTCAAAATATAATTTAGCACCCTCCATCGAACCGGTGTCTCCAACCGTAGCGATGACTTCACGGGTTTCAACGGCATCGCCCTTGGATTTAAAGATCTCTTCCAGGTGGGCATAAATGGTGTAATAATTATTGCCATGATCAATTATAATCATGTTGCCGTATCCTTTAAACCAGCTGGAATAAAGAACTCGGCCCTGGAAGACGGATCGAATCGGTTCCCCTTTATCCGCTTTGATATCGATGCCGCTGCGGAAGTTGGTAATATTATATTTCCGATTTTTATAAGGCCCGAATAAAGAAGTTATTCTACCTTTTACCGGTATGATAAGCAAGCCTTTATGAGCGGAAAAGGCCAAATGCGTGATATTTTTTTCGGCCGCGACTGCTGCCATATCGCTGTTAAGCGATTTTAACTTGCCGTCCAGGTCATTGGCTGCTTGCGTTAATGCGTCAATGGCAGCCAGTTCCAGAGCTTTTTGACTGCGTATATCAGCCAGCAATCTTTTGCGCGTTGATCGTTCCCGCGACATCAAATTTATTTGCTCTTTATATTCAGCGGCGTGTGTCTTTTTTTGGCTTTTATGCGTCTTTAAGGTGACCAACACCGCTTTAAGATCAGCCTGATCTTTCACCAGTTCACGGCGAATCTTTTCATCATGGGCCAGGATATGCTCCAGGGCCGCTTTGCGCTGAATAAATTCATGCATTGACCCCGCGGATGCCAGCAGATGAAATTTACCCAACCAATTCATTTTATACATTGCAACCAGACGCTGGGCCACATATTTTTCATTGGCTTGTATACGCTGATGCAATTTGTCGGATGCCTTTGATGCGATAGATATCTTTTCAGCAAGGATTTTAACTTCTTTTTCCAACGCGGCGGCGCGTTTTCTGCTGTTATTGAGAGACTGTTCTACCCGATTCAAGCGTTGGATGATATTGCTTTCTTTGCGGGTAAATGTCTTAACCTCCTGGCGGCCCTTTATAATTTCAAGCTCTAGATTTTTTTGACGCTGTTTATAGCTATTAATTTGGGTTTGACGGTTTTCCTCTGCCGTTTCGATGCCGTTTCGATGGGTGTTGGAACCATAAGTGCTTGCTGTGCCGGCCAGCAGGAACAGACCGGTGATCAGGAATACAAATTTTTGGAAAGCATTATTGGAACGGATAAACATATTACAACCCCGAATATGCTATTTTTCAGAGTGGACTAATTAGGTTTTCAGGAATTGTTTCAGAGAAATATAGCAACCCAGCCATCCAACCAGCATGCTTCCCAGCAGAATTTCGCCTAATATTACCGGGGGTAAGAATTTCAAACGAAAAAGGCCCGGCAAAAATTCCTGTTCAACATTGGAGGAGATAAAGAAAAAGGCCAGATAGAGCATCCCCAATCCAATAATAGCACCTAGCGCTCCCTGGATCAGTCCCTCAAAATAAAAAGGTATTTTAATGAAATTATCGGTTGCTCCCACCAGGCGCATAATGTCTACTTCTTCGCGTCTTGAGTAGATGACAAGGCGGATGGTGTTGGCCACGATGAATATTGCGGCCATAAAAAAGAGTGCCCCCATGGCATATCCCGCCAGCCTGAAAAGGTTGAACAGGTGGATAAATCGCCCGATCCATCTCTGGCCGTATTCAACTTCCTGTACCTGTGTCAGCGTTTCAATTTGGGTGGCCAGTGAAGCAATCCTTTGCCAGCTTTCAACGTTGGCGGTCATCCGGATTTCAATACTGTCCGGCAAAGGATTTTCAGTGAGGTTTTCCAGCAGGGAGGCCTGGTGTTCCATCTGGATTTTCAGCTGGTTCAGCGCTTCTGCTTTGGGAATAAAACGCAAATTTTGAACGTTGTCCAGCGATTGGATGGCCTGTTTTAAATATGCCAATTCAGTGTTGTTGACCCCCGGTTTGAGATAGGCCATGATGCGCAGGCCCTTTTTCCAGGAATTGATAACCTCACTGGTGTTGATAAAAAAAAGGATAAAGGCACTGGTAATTAAAATTGACAGTGAGATGGTGATGATAGTGACTAAATTCAAAAATCTGTTTTTGAAAATATCATCTATCGCCCGTTTAAAAAATAGAGTTATCATATTGTTTTTCTAAGAACACTGAGGTATCAAGTCGACCCTGTTGAAGGTGCAGAACGTGGCCCCCTGTTTTGCGCATCAGTGCCTTGTCATGGGTTGCAATAATTACCGTAGCTCCCCGGATGTGCACACCTCTGAGTAGATCAAGGATTATTTCGGCAGACTCCTCGTCCAGGCTGCCGGTGGGTTCGTCGGCTAATATTATTTTTGGGTCGCCGATGATTGCTCTGGCAACGGCAATCCGTTGCTGCTCACCGCCGGACAGACTGGGGGGATAGGATTTGAGCCGGTCTTCCATACCGACCAGTCGCATGACATTTCTTACTTTTTTTTGGATGAGGCGTTTTTTTGCTCCCGCGGCCTCAAGGACCAGAGCAACATTGTCGTAAACACTTTTGGTCGGGATCAGTTTATAATCCTGAAAGATGACGCCGAATTTTCGTCTTAAAAGGGGTATGCGTTTGCGAGGTATGCGGGCAAGATTGATCCCATCAATCAGAATCTGTCCCTCGGTTACCGGTTCGCCCAGATATAAAAGCTTTAACAGGGTGGTTTTGCCGGCTCCGCTGGGTCCGCTGATAAAAACAAATTCATTTTTGGCAATGTCGAGGGTAATATCGATCAGGGCTTTTTTGGGACCGTAATTTTGATGAACGTGGAACATCCGAATGATAGAGCTCTTCTCTGCGGCGTCAATCATTCCAGTTTTTCCTGCCCGATCGCCCGATATAGGACGGCTTTTGCTATTTTATAATCATATAGCGCATTATAGTAATTGGTCATCGTATCGGTAAACAGGGTCTGGGCCACCAGCACATCGGTGGTGGTCGACACCTGCTCTTTATATCGTTCTTCGGTGATCCTCAGATTTTCTTTGGCCTGTTCAATCGCTTTTTCAATGGTGACGATATTCTTCTCGGATTCAATGGTTCTCAGATACGCCTCGTTCACTCCCAGGTCGATATTGTCCAAAATTTCTTCTTTGCGGGATTTGGCCTGGGCAAGACGGCTCAGCTTTTGCCGGACTCCGTAGGTGGTGCGGCCCCATTCCCAGAAATTCCAGGTTGCCGTCGCTCGGATATCCCAAAATTCTTTATCTCCGATTCCCCTTCCACCATCGACATCCCAGTCGGTTCCGCGTCGGGTATGGGTGCCGATAAGGTTGACCGACGGGTAATAGTCTTTTTGAGATAACTTGTAGTCTTTTTCTGCAATTTCTACTTCCAGTTCGGCAACTTGAATTTCAAATCGATTGGCTTGCGCCTGGTCCAGGCAGTACTCGATGTCATATTCAAAGGGCGCATAATCCAGGATGTCCACGATGGCCACCGGGGCTGTGACCGGCTTGCGCAGCAGGGTGTTGTATTGGGATTTGGCGATTTCCATGTTGTTTTGGGCGGTAATCAGCCTCTGCTTGGCATTGGCCAACTGCACCTGGCTTTGCAGTAAATCGTTTAATGGGCTCATGCCGACCTGGTACATGTTTTCAGCAACGTCTTTCTGAGAGGCAATTTGGGTGACGGTGTCGCGCGCCACATCAACTAGTTTCTGAGATTTTAATATTGAAAAATAAGCATTTTTGGCATCTAGAATGACATCCTGGCGCGTTATTTTTTCTGTTATTTCAGCAATATCCAAGCCCAGACTGGCAATTTTATACTGATTGATCAGCGCGAGTCCGGTGAAAATCGGCTGCGAAAAAGAGGTTACAAAGTTGTATTCATCCTGCGGATTTGTCAGCACATCACTGACCCCAATCCCCGGCACGCCTAAAGCTTGTACGGTCGGTTCGTCACGGCGAATGTAACCATATCTTGCACTCAAAGTCGGTAAAAATTCGGTGGTTCGCGCATTTTTGTTTGCTTGGGCAGCTCTAATCTCGTCCTGGGACTGCTGCAGTCGCAGGTTGGCTTTGAGAGCGGCTTCAATTGTTTGTTTGAGGTCGAGTTTTACCGTCGTATTTTGAGCAAAATTCAGGGCTGGATAGGTAAGAATCAGGCCAAAAGTGAAGGTAAGAATCAAAATCCTTAATTGAGATGTTATCATGGTGAAATCAGCGCTATCAACCCAAACCGCCCTTGTTTAATCAGCTGATTTTGGATTGACCCTTTGTATATTTATTGATATGGAATCTATGAGGTCAGGGAGTGCCGTTGCCGGTTTTCCTTGCTCAAAGCCTCCACTGAATCCCATTAAAAAGGCTTCTTCCATTAAGTGGAGGCTTTTTTATATCGAAAAAACATTTTTAAATCAATAGATTCTTGGGATGGCCCTTCATCACCCTAACCGTAACATCTTGCGGAGCTATATGCTGGCGAGTTTCCGTCGAAAGGAAGACTTCACTGACTATGAAACAGGAACTGATAGATATCCTCTGCCTTAAATCATTCAAATATAGCAAAGAGCCTATATTTAAGCTGGTTTCCGGCAAACTCAGCCGGTTCTATGTCAACTGTAAGCCGACAAGCCTGAGCGCGCGGGGGATGTATCTGGTGGGGCACCTGATATTTGACGAAATCAGGGACAATGATGTGTCCGGGGTGGGCGGGCTTACCTTCGGGGCTGATCCGTTGGCAGTGGCCACCGCTTTTGCATCCGAAATGAATGGACAGGCGATCAATGCTTTTTCAATTCGCAAAACCCAAAAGGATCACGGTATTGTGCGATGGGTCGAAGGCGATGTCCAACCAGGGCAGCGGGTGGTGATCATCGACGATGTCGCCACCACCGGTGGTTCCACCATCAAGGCCATCGAGCGGGCTCGCTCGGAGGGTCTGGAAGTTGTCAAATCGGTAATTTTGGTTGATCGGCAGGAGGGGGGGCTTGAAAATATTGCGCAATACGTGGACGAAGTGAACAGCATAATCAATCGCGACGAGTTGATCGAAAGGTGGAAGGAGTTAGGAATGACGAATGACAAATGATCCGCCGAAGGCGGATCTAATTAAGGTATTCTATCGATTTTAAATTAATTTAATATGATGGAGCACAGCGACTTCCATAAATTGTCATTATTCATTAGTCAATATTCATTTCAAACGATATACGTTGCCCCCGCGTCATCCGATTCCCAGGCGGTGACTTTGCTGACGCTTGCTGCCTGATTATCAATTCTTTTTTGCAGTTCGGTGGCGACAAAATAGGCGATGTTTTCAGAAGACGGCTGGCTCTGTTGAAAGTAGTCCAGCTCATTGAGATATTTGTGATCAAGCAGGGACATGATGGCGCGTACGTGCTTTTTGATGATACCGAAATCCATCAAAACCCCCGCGTCGTCCATTTTTTCTCCCGTAACATAGACTTCGACTTTCCAGTTGTGACCATGCAGATTCTCGCATTTTGAGCCCACCATGGTGAGTTGATGAGCGGCGGCAAATTCTGTGACAACCTTTAACTCGTACATTTTATTTCCTAATTAATGGCTTCAGCCGCTCCGCCTTTGAGGATATTCTTCAATTTCTTGGATAATTTGTTGGACTCGAGCTGGGCGAATTCTTTCAGCAGCCCTTCTTGTTTCTTATTTAAATGGGTTGGTGTTCTGATATCGACCTGAATCAACTGGTCACCGCGTCTTCCCGTTCGCAAGGATGGAATACCCTCGCCGGGAAAAGTCAGCACTTCGCCGGGTTGGGTACCTTTGGGTATTTTGAGCTTTTTATTGCCGTTTAAGGTCGGGACGGAAATTTTATCGCCCAATGCCGCCTGAACGAATGATATCGGGATCTGGCAGATAATATCAGATTCGCGGCGCTGGAAAAAATCATGGGCTTCGACGTAAATAAAGACGTATAGATCCCCGGGAGGGCCTCCATACCGGCCGGGCTCTCCTTCACTGGTCAGGCGCAATCTTGACCCGTTGTCAACGCCGGCCGGAATTTTGACTGAAACTTTTTTGGCAACCATCACCTGGCCTGCCCCCCCACACGAGGTGCATGGGTGGGTGACAGCCTGGCCTTCACCGCGACAGACAGGACAGGTTGTGCGTACTGTGAAAAAGCCCTGGTTTCTAGAAATTTGACCGACCCCGCCGCACTGACGGCAGGTTTCCGGACTGGTTCCCGGTTCACAGCGACTGCCGTCGCACGCGGGGCAGACCTCTCTTTTTTCTACTTTGATCTCTGTTTCTGTGCCAAAAGCAGCATCCATAAAGCTGAGGGTCAAGTCAAAGCGCAGGTCCGCGCCGCGTTGTGCTCTAGATCTGGAACGTCTGCGGGTACCGAATCCGAAGAAATCGTCGAAAATATCGCTGAAGCTCGAAAAAATGTCTTCAAATCCACCAAAACCAGAAAAGCCGGACCCTTCAAGCCCGGCATGACCGTATTGGTCGTAGATGGCCCGTTTTTCAGCGTCGCGCAAAACTTCATATGCTTCAGCTGCTTCCTTAAAATTATCTTCAGCTTCTTTATCGCCGGGATTTCTATCCGGATGGTATTTTAAGGCGAGTTTGCGATAGGATGCTTTTAACTCATTTTCAGCTGCGTTGCGGCTTACGCCTAGAATCTCATAATAATCCCGTTTGGTACCCATTTATGCTACCATGTCAGTTTGACGTCTTGCGATTTTTGTCCTGCTGGTTTTAGAAATTTATGCCGTTTTTCGAGGCGAAAGTCCTTGCCCGGTGTCTGATAATTCCCCTGTGGACAGTTAATCAGCTCTCAAATGTTGTCACTAATGTAATGCAAGAATGGTTGTTGTCAAATCTTAATGGATCGCTGCATTTCCTGACTTCGGTGCATTTGTACCCACTAAAAATAACCCGGTGCAAAGAATCATTATGATCGCCCCCAGAGGAAATGCCCAGCTTAATTGAAAGTAATCCATCATCAATCCTCCCAGCAAAGCGCCGCACAGCATTCCCAGACTGTGGGCGACCGTCATCAGCGCCATCACACTTCCCATGGCATTGGCTCTGCTTCCCCTTAAGACGGCCATTGCCATCAGGGCCGGCATCGCGATTCCCCCGCCGAGGCCGAAAAAAAATGAGGCCATTACCAGATCCTGAACCTGGCCGGCCCACTCAAATGAAAGGATGGCATAACTGATGACCAGCCCGCCGATGACGATCATCAATTTTTTGCTGATCCTGTCGGCGATATATCCCATGGGGATGTGGATTAGTCCGCTGATAAATATTCCCAGCATGATCAATACCCCGATCATTGAACTGGAAGCTGCAAATTTCGTATCCGCATACAACGGGATAAATCCCCATATGATGCCGACACAAACCACATACGCAAATCTGAATAGAAATAGACCGACCAAATGCCGGTCATACAGCAATGCTTTCCATGAAAAGGAAGCATCACGGTCTCTGATTCCACGTTCTAAGCTTGTCGGCGGCAGCAGCCAAAGGCTTAGCAAAAAACCGATGAGTGCCAGCGCGCCCATGCAAATAAAGGATGCCTGCAGACTGAAAGAATCCTTGATGACACCGCCGATCAGTGGTCCGAGGCTCAGGCCTAAGAACAGGGACATATTAAACAGGCCCATGGTGGCCCCTTCACGGCCGCTCGGAGTGATATCACCGATATAAGCCTGAATGACCGGCATCAACATGGCCGAGGCGATTCCATGAAAAAATCGGATGACAATCAAGGTGTTGACTGCATCCGAATAAATAAACGCTACCGATATCAGGGCATAGGCGAAAAAACCGGGGACGATTACCGGCTTGCGCCCCTTTAAGTCCGAAAGTCGTCCGAAATACGGCAGGAAAAAGGTTCGCGAAAGGGAAAACGCGCCGAAAATCAATCCGACATACAAACCGGATGCGCCAAGGTCGTGAGCATAAATCGGCAATAGCGGAACCACAATTCCGACACCGGTTACCGCTGCAAAAATCGAAAAAAACAGGGTGCCGAATATTTTTTTGTCAAGTTTGTTCAACTTGCTTATTTGATAAATTCTTTATCTCTCGCAGAGCCCGCCGAGATCGCAGAGTTTTTTGTTTTTCTCTGCGCTCTCTGTGGGCTCTGTGAGAGGTTTGATGGCACCTGATCGGGGATCAAAAGATGATTTCTCCGGTTTTTTCGGTGCTGTATCCGCCTAATTCTTCGACGCGACGCTTAAATTCGGGACTATTGATGGTTTCAAGCATCAGTTGGATATTTTCCGATTCAAAATGCGCCAGCGGGATGATCAAATCGTACTGCTCGGTGACCACCGGAATAAAATCGAGATCCAGCGCCTTGGCGGCGGCATAAATTCCTAAGCCGGCATCCACCGTACCGCTGAGCACTGCCACCGCCACGGCCATGTGAGTGAACTCTTCATGCTGATAGCCGATCATATCTTCCGAATTGATGCCGATCTGATTTAGACGGTAGTCAAGCAAGATTCGAGTGCCGGAACCCGGCTGGCGGTTGATAAATGATATATCTTTGCGGGCCAGATCCTCGATGCCTCTTATGCCTTTGGGATTTCCCCGGCCGACAATTAGACCTTGATCGCGGTAGACCAGATTGACCAGTTTGACTTCGATTTCCGGCAAGTACTTCGCAATATAGGATACATTGTAAGAACCGTCTTCGGTATCCAGCAGATGCGATCCCGCCAGGTGGCAGGCGCCTCTTTTGACAGCCATCAAACCGCCCATGCTTCCGACATGGCTGGAAGAAATGGAAAGGTGACTGTGTTTAACTTTGATCCTGTCGGCCAGAACGTCCAACGTGTTATCATGACTGCCGACCACGACAATGGTCTGCCGCACGGAAGAAAGCGGGCGTAGCAATTCGGCGGCTGCGGTTTCATTATCTTTGATCCCCTCAATATGGTTCGGGATGCGAATGATGCCATCGGCCTCGGTGATCGAGGTGATGCAGCCGGCGCCTCTGGGCAGGGGCGTTGCCACAACCCGGTTGCCGACCTGACCCAGTTTTACCCGTAAAAATTCTTCGACGCCAAGTTTGGAGGCAATTTTGCGGGTGGGCTCAACATCAATTATTTGAACCGGCGGGTCGGGCTGGCCCAGCATTCGTTTGAGTATGGGGCGGACTAACTGTTCAAATGCAATGATGGCCGAAACCGGATATCCAGGCATGCCAAAAACCGGTTTGCCTCTGACGTTACCGATGACCACGGGCTTGCCGGGCATGATGGTAACACCATGAACCAGGACCGTGCCGAGATCGAGAATCACGCCTTTGGCGTAGTCTTCCGAACCGGCTGAAGATCCCCCCAGCACGAGTATCATTTGATAATCTTGATTGACGGCCTCGTCTACCACCTGTTTGATTATTTCAGGATCATCCGCCAGCATCTCATGGCGGGTGTAAGTTCCACCGATTTTTTCAACCAGGCTGCCCAGCATAAATGAATTGGTTTCGAGCACCTGACCGGGCTTGACTGAATCGAGCGACTGGCTGCGCCAGTCGAAAAGCTCCGATCCTGTCGGGATGATCAGAATCTTCGGTTTTTTTTTGACCGGCACTTTAAACATGCCGCCTGTCAGCAGGGCTCCCACACAATACGGCGTGATCATATGATTTTGCGGAAACAGAAGTTCGGTGGCCACAATATCTTCACCAACTTTGCGGACATTTTGCCAGGGAAACACCGGTTTATCAATTTCGATGCGATCGTCATCAATAACATTGACGTGTTCGATCATGATCACCGCATCTGTTTCCGGCGGCATCACATGGCCGGTATTCACATAAAATGCTTCTTGCCCAATCGCAAGCTCTTTGGTCACCGCCTCACTTGCCCCAAAGGTGTTTTGCGCCTTGACAGCCAATCCGTCCATAGCGGCCGCATTAAAATGGGGCGCAGAAGTTTTGGCATATATCGGTTCGGCCAGTACCCGTCCAACAGCATGCGGGACCCGAGCCTCCTCAGCGACTAAGGTCTCATCCACAGAAAATTGCGCATCGACAATTTTCCTGGCCTCCTGCAGGGTCTTCATTTTTAAATACACATTACGGGTTTTACTCATAAATTTGGACCTCAGCTAAAATTAAGATTTCCGGTAAACTACTCGGAGTAATGGACTTGGCTTCTTCATAGACCGTGTTTTGAAGTAGTACACCTTAAACCTTCACTTCCTCAGATTGGAATTACTGCCACCTCTGTTCCTTGATCCAGTCCTTCCGTATTCATGCCAATTTCGATTAATCCGTCTGCTTTTACCATGGTATTGATTAGGCCGGATTTGCCCAAAATCGGTTCAGCCCAAATTGCCCCCGCTTTGTGAACCAGGCGGACCCGAACATAATCGACCCGGCCCTGAGCCGACGCCAGATTTCTGCTCAGACGTGCCGTGAGCCGTGATTTTTTTCCCCCGTCATCGTTTAAACCGCTGACCTGTTCAATAAAGGGTTTTACAATACGCGAAAATACCACCATGGCTGATACCACATGCCCGGGCAATCCCCAGAAAGCCTTGTTTTGAACCCGGGCCAAAATTGTTGGTTTTCCCGGACTTATGGATATGCCGTGAAAAAGAATTTCAGAGTCCTGCATCGCAGAGATGACATCGATGGTAAAATCGCGGGCGCCCACCGAACTGCCGCCGGATACCAGAATCATATCACACTCGGTCAGGGCCTGAGTGCATTTTGCCAGAAGCACTTTATAGTCATCGTGCACAATTCCATAGGGAAGCGCCGTAGCACCCATCTGCCGGACCAAACCCAGGAGGGTGTAAGTATTGATATCACGGATCTGGCCCGGTCCCGGTGTTTCATTAACGGGTACAATTTCATCACCGGTGGAGATGATGCCGATGGTCGGTTTTTTAAAGACCGTTACCGTCTGGATGCCCAGAGCTGCCAGCATACCGGCTTCCTGGGGTCTGATTCGGCTCCCGCCGGTCAGGGCAATTTCACCTTTATTTAAATCCTCGCCGACCTCGACCATATTCTGGCCGGGCGCGACACTGCGGTAGACCTCAATGGTCGTGTCATCGATGGCCTCAGTGTGTTCCACCATAACAACGCTGTCAGCGCCTGTCGGCAACATACCGCCGGTTGATATGCGTACGGCCTCACCCGGGCCCACCGCAAGATTCGAAGACTCACCCATTGCAACAGTGCCTTTCAAGTTGAGATAGGCGGGATTCCCCTCGCTGGCACCAAAAGTAGAGGCCCCCCGGACGGCAAACCCATCCATTATCGAGCGGGCGAAATCCGGCAGATCGATGTCCGAACGGATGTCGGTGGCCAGAACGCTACCCATTGATTCGCCCAGCGAAATATCCTCGGTCCGCAGGGGAGCAAAATGCTTCCGGTATTCAAGCGCCTGATCAATTGTTTTAACTTTAAAAAACGCTTTCATCATATTTTCCGATGTATCCTTCCCAAGGTTATTTATCCGATCAATATGAGCCAGCGCCGCGATATTGTCAAGCGCTGAAGCTGCTGGATGCTGGATGCTGGATGCTGGATGCTGGATGCTGGATACTGGATGCTGGATTGGCGCACGGCAGGTGAAGAACAGGCGCACGGCTCACGGCGCACAGCAAACGGCAGAAGGTCCAGGTGTAAGGTAGAATACGCAAGGCTAAGGCAGATCCTGTTCGCTCTGCGCAACCCTCTGGGCTATGCCCTATCAATCCGAAATATGAAATCCGCAATTTTGTCATTCCTTCTCCCACCGTCATACCTTCTGATCCTCTCACCTTCCTTTTTCCCCCTTCGACACGAGTCAGCTCGTCGCAGGCCGCCTTCCGTCATCTGTCCTCTGTCTTCAGTTTTCAGTCTTCATTCCGACTTCCGCATTCCGACTTCCGAATTCATATATCTGACTTGCAATAATTATAAATAGTAGTATAATCTACCCATTATATGATTAGACGGATGATTAAATTGTGCTTCCGTTTAGGTGTTAAGCACATCTCTCAGCATAAAAAGGTATCAATGTCCATGCCAGAAGAATCTCAATCGTTGTTGCAGCCGCCGCGGGCCCCAAAACCAGAATTTCTGACCGAAACAAGATTTGATGAATTTAATTTACCTGCCGAAGTGCTTGCCGGGTTAAAAGATGCCGGCTTCGTACACTGCACTCCTATCCAGGCGCAAACCCTGCCGGTTTCATTAACCGGTCGCGACGTTGCCGGACAGGCCCAGACCGGTACCGGCAAAACGGCTGCTTTTCTGGTCACCGTTCTGAATGGACTCTTGGCGGATTCTGTAAAAAGCGACGGCCTGCCTCTGGCGCTCGTTGTTGCACCCACCCGGGAGTTGTCTCAACAAATATATGAAGAAGCCAAAGTTCTCTGTCGGCACACCCGACTAACCCTGGCTCAGGTGGTGGGCGGCGTCGATTATGTCAAGCAGGCTGATATTCTTCGCGCGGGGGTTGATATAGTCATTTGCACTCCGGGCCGCATTATCGACTATTATAAACAAAAAATTTTCAAAACCGAGGGCATTAAGGCTCTGGTGATCGATGAAGCTGATCGTCTGCTGGATCTCGGGTTCGCCAAGGATATGCGCTATATTCTGCGCAAGCTTCCGACCTATGACAAACGACAGTCCATGCTGTTTTCTGCGACCCTCTCCTATCGGGTCATGGAACTGACATACGAGTACATGAATCTGCCCGAGTTTATATCCGTCACCCCGCAAACCGTGACCGTGGAAGGTATCGAGCAGTCTTTGTTTCATGTGGGCATTGACAAAAAGATTCCCCTTCTTTTGGGCCTTTTAAAACGGGAAGAGTGGAATCGGATGCTCATTTTTGTCAATACCAAGTCCGGGGTGGACTACCTCACCTATAAGTTGAAGGGTAACGGCTGGCCGGCGGAAGGGATTACCGGGGATCTGCCTCAGCGCAAGCGGTTTCAATTAATGGCGCAATATAAAAAAGGTCAAATCAAAATCCTGGTTGCAACGGATGTGGCCTCAAGGGGGATCCATGTCGAGGACATCAGCCATGTCATCAACTACGATCTACCGCAGGATTCTGAAAACTATGTCCATCGTATTGGGCGAACTGCGCGGGCTGGGAAAACCGGCATTGCTATTTCCCTGGCCTGCGAGAAATACGTTTTTCATCTCGAACCCTTGGAGAAGATGCTGGAGTACAAAATTCCGGTGGTGTGGCCTGAGGAAGACTGGTATCTGGAAGATCGATCCAAGCCGTTTCCGGCCAAAAGAAAGGCCCGGCTGAAAAGTTCCGCCCAGCGGCGTAACCGCAGTGCCGAAAACAAAAAGCGGGTGCAGCGCAAACCCCAGACAAAGAGAAAACCATCGCATTTTCCAGGGGCGTTTTTTGGATTTGGACCGCAACCCGTAGAAACAAAACCGGGGCAGCAAGAAATCATAGTGGACCCTGAAGAAATCATAGTGGACCCTGAAGAAACCAAAGTGGAACCTGGAGAAACCAAAGCACAGTCCGCAGCACAGAACCAGAAGCCGGCAGAAAAGAAAAAAAGAGCGCCGCGCAAAAGGAAACGACCCGCCGCCAAGGCCCCGCAAGCTAATATCCCCAAATCAAGCGACGTTTAAATTTGTCAGCCATATACCTTAGACCCTAAACCTTCTACCGTACGCCGAGCACCCGTGAGCCGTGCGCCTGTTCTTCACCTGCCCTGCGCCAATCCAGTATCCAGCATCCAGTATCCAGCATCCAGCATCCAGTATCCAGTATCCAGCATCCAGTATCCAGCATCCAGCATCCAGTATCCAGCATCCAGTATCCAGCATCCAGCATCCAGCATCCAGCCCCCAGCATCCAGTCACAAGTAGTTTCCCCTTGATTAAGTTAAATTTTTTACTTAGATTAGCAAACATGGGACATGTCTTTGATTTTAACGAGGCCATTGCTTACGAACAATGGCTAAACAAACCGCAAACGGAATATGCTTTTGAGCTTGAAGCCGGATTGATGCGGAATTTGCTGCAACCCATGCGTGGTGAGACCATCCTGGATATTGGTTGCGGTGCGGGGGCATGCCTGAAAGCCTTTCTTGATATGGGACTGCAGGTTACCGGCCTGGATCCGTCCACCTACATGCTGGATGTTGCACTGAAAAAGATCGGCGCCCGCGCGGATCTTTACCGCGGTTTCGCCGAAGATATACCCTTTGGCGACAATTCGTTTAGTTACGCCAGTCTTTTTACCACCCTGGAATTTGTCGATGACCCTGTCAAAGCGCTCGAAGAAGCCTTTCGGGTAGCCAAAGATCGTGTCTTTATCGGGTTCTTGAACCGTTATGCCATCAAGGGAATTCAGCGTCGGGTCAAGGGTATTTTCACGCCGACAATTTTTAATCATGCCCGGTTTTTCAGCGTCTGGGAGGTCAAACAAATTATTCGGGGAATCCTTGGCAATACACCCGTATCCTGGCGCACGGTCTGCCAGTTACCCGCGAATTCAGGCAATTTCGTCAACAGCCTGGAGCAATCCAGGATTATCCAGCGCTGTCCTTTCGGAGCATTTGCCGGGATTGTGGTAACCCTGGTGCCCCGATTTAAAACCAAACCACTTACCATGCGTTATTCCGCTAAAAATCCCGGCGGAGCCGCGACAGGGTAAGAGATCCAGGTTGGCCGGTTTATCCGTTGGTCTGTTTGCCGGTACTTTTTTGGTCATGAAAAACGCGAAATTATCATTGTCAACGGGACAACCGGTAAACGGGCTCAACGGCAAACCATAACCTTGGAGTAATGCCGCCATGCAAGCCTACCTTTATGAAGCCCTTGCGAACAACAAGGTCAAATGCAACCTTTGCCGCCATCGCTGTCTAATCAAAGTCGGTGACCGGGGAATTTGCAGCGTCCGTGAAAATGCGGGCGGTATCCTGCAGACCTTGGTTTACGGTAAACTCATTGCCCGGCACATAGATCCCATCGAAAAAAAACCATTGTTTCATTTTCTGCCCGGCACCCTTTCCTACTCCATTGCGACGGTCGGCTGCAACTTACGCTGCCAATTTTGCCAGAACGCCGATATTGCCCAGATGCCTGCCGATCACAGCGGTATGATTATGGGGGATACCTGCAGTCCTGCAAACGTTGTGGCGGCAGCAGTTCGAGGTGGCTGCCAAAGTATCAGCTACACTTACACCGAGCCGACCGTTTTTTTTGAATTTGCTTATGAAACCGCTAAACTGGCTTCTGATCAAGGCCTGCGCAACGTGTTCGTTACCAATGGATATATGACGGCCGAAGCGCTGGAGATGATTAATCCTTATCTGGATGCCGCCAACGTTGATTTGAAAGCCTTTTCCGATAAATATTACAAAGAGCTCTGCGGTGCCAGGCTCAAACACGTGCAGGCAACCTTACAATTGATGAAAACGCTTGGTATTTTTGTCGAGGTCACGACCCTGATCGTTCCGGGATTAAATGACAATCCGGCTGAGCTTAAAAGCCTGGCTGCATTTATTGCACAAGATCTGGGGGTGGATACTCCCTGGCACATCAGCCGCTTCCATCCCACCTACAAACTGACCGACAGTCCACCCACCCCGGTTAAAACCCTCATTACGGCCCGGGAAATCGGTTTAAAAGCCGGTTTGAGATATGTGTACACCGGCAATGTTCCCGGCAATGCTGCCGAGAATTCGTTTTGTTACCGTTGCGGCGAAATGCTGATCGAGCGCCGGGGATTTCAGGTCGGTAAGCTGCGGGTCAAAGAGGGTCTATGTGCGCATTGCGGGGCCCGGATGGACGGGGTGTGGGAATAGCCGGCCTGCGGGCGGCCTAACCGCGAACCGCAGAACCGCAGAACCGCAGAACCGCAGAATATCGAATATCGAATATCGAATGTCGAAGGATGGATTCGCTTCGCTTAGTCTTTTTTTATAATATAGACAGAATGTATTCCTTCGAAATTCGACATTCACTATTCGATATTCGGTATTTATCCGCCTCGGGAGGATTCGCTTTTTCAGAGTTTCTTTTTCGATTTGACCGGCCGTTTTTTTGGCCGGCGGTGTCGCTGAACCCTGAACCTATGAACCGTGAACCTTGACCGGCGTCCTGATCATCTGCACGGCGGTCAATGAAATCAGGCTTAGCGCGGCGCCGCCGACAAACGGGATGCGATAATCAATCACCCATAGATATCCGCCGATGGCCGGCAAAAATACAGCGGCAATGTGGTTGATGGTGAATCCGACGGCCATGCTTGGCGCTATGTCTCGGGGATCTCCTATCTTTTGAAAATAGGTGCGGATGGCGATCGAAAAGTTAAAAAATATGTGATCCAGAATAAAAAGCGCGGCAACCAGCAGCTTGGATGTGGTGGCGGCATAAGCCAGAAAAATAAAGATCAGGCTAACATACTCCAGTGATAACACCTTCCTCTCACCGTAGCGGATAATACTTTTCCCGATCAACGGGCTCAGATAATAATTGATAATATTGTCGACCACAAAGAGAGCGGTGACTTCTTGCAGGGAATATTCAAACTTTTGCACCATCAGCAAAACGGCAAATGCCATAAAAATCTGGCGCCTCGCACCGGCCATGAGCGTCAGAAAATAAAATAGCCAGTATTTTTTTCGGACTATCATATTTTTTCGCTGGGTGACAATTTCTTTGCCGGTGGGATCCTGCGCCAGTCCCCAGACCGCCGTTGCAACAATAAGGCCTCCGATGAGCAGGTAAATCTTGGCAAAATCCAGCACAAATGCCAAGGCATAAATCAAAATTCCAACGCCGATGTTGGATGCCGCCGCAAAACTGCGTTGCTTGCCGAATACCCAGGGCGATGTCCCTTTATCAAAGTATTGAAGTGTCAGGGACATGTTGGTGGTTTCAAAATAATGGAAGCCAAAACTCATCACCAGGGTCGTTATAAGCAGTCCGGCATAGGAAGGAACCAATCCGGTCAACGCCACACCCAGCCCCAGAATTAAAATCGACAGGGCTGACAGGCGATATTCTTTGATAAACATTATTACAAAAACGGCCAACAGGGCCAGAAATCCCGGTATTTCCCTGACGGATTGGATGACCCCGATATGATGCCCATCTAATCCGGCGATGTCGACGGCAAAATTGTTAAACAATGTAAGCCAGGTCTGTATTCCCATGCTTGAGCAAATTGTAAACACAATCAGGTAGCGGTACATGGGATCGGTTTTGGCCTTTTGCATGTAATCCATCAAATCGCTCTTTTCGTCCTTATTTTCTATTCGGTTTTTCTTAAAGTTCAAATCTGTAAACCCAAATAAAACTAAAATTATCATATAGTTATGAACGTGGTCGGTTGACGACCAGGCCAGGGTTCAAAATTTTGAACTTCATGCCATATTCGAAAATTGCTTTAAAAACAAGAGGTTTATTGAAAATCGCGCCCGATGGTTAATAATTATGAACCCAATTACCGCATCAAGGGCCTTGCCGCTATATTTCCGGCAGACATTATAGATTGCGAAAAAAACTGTATCCTATTAATTTAAATAGAAATATTTATATTTTTTTCATTTTGATTTAAAATTGGCAAGGGTATTGCATTATTGATGTGTCACAAAGCCTAATAATTTCTTCATCTGTTCTCCTCCTTAACGACTGATTGATTAGCCTCCAATCAGTCGTTTTTTTTTGTTTGAATTTTGAGGTTATTTTGATTAGTAAATATCTCTTTAGCAAATTTTTTTCTCAAGGACGACGGATGATCATCGATATTCATACCCACATCTTCCCGGCTGATATTCGCCGGAATCGGGATCAATATTTTCCCACTGAACCGGCTTTCAAACTATTATACCAGTCTGCCAAATCCAAACTGATCGGGGCCACCGAGCTGTTAAACGCCATGGATGAAGGCGGGGTGGACAAATCGATTATTTTCGGGTTCCCGTGGTCCAATGCCAAAACGTATCGATCCCATAACGACTACATCATGGAAACGGTCCAAAAATATTCCGACCGGTTTATCGGTCTGGCATGTTTTGATCCGGCAGATGGACAGGCTTTTGCTGAAGCCGAACGGTGCCTGGCCGGAGGGCTGTCCGGAATTGGCGAACTGGCGTTTTACCGGTCCGGTATTGACGATTCCGCCCTGGAACAGCTGGATCCGATTATGAATATATGCCTTAGCCACGGTCTGCCGGTTTTAATTCATACCAACGAACCCGTGGGACATCATTATGATGGGAAAACCCCGATTACGCTGGCCCAGATTTACCAGCTCATAGAACGATTCCCGGACAACAACATTATTTTGGCCCACTGGGGCGGCGGCCTGTTTTTTTATAGCCTGCTGAAGAAGGAAGTCAAAGAAAGCCTCAAAAATGTCTATTTTGACACGGCCGCCTCACCGTTTCTTTATGATGCCGCAGTCTACCGCGTCGCAATTGAACTTGTCGGCGCTGACAAGGTCCTTTTCGGCACGGATTTTCCCCTGCTGCCGCCGGCAAGGTATTTTAGCGAGATGGACGAGGCTGGATTAACCAGAGTGGAGGTCAATCAAATTTGCGGTTTGAATGCCCAGGCGTTGTTTTCGCTATAATCAAGGAGGATATTCATGAGTAAATCAGTGGTTGCCATCGTCCGTTACGAGAAATCAAAAGATTCCCTACGCAAAAGCGTTGAGCTTTCCCACGGTCTGGATCACCTGCCGGACAGGGCCAAAGTGTTTATTAAACCCAACATCGTTTTCTGGACCAAAGCGGTTGCTTTTCCCAAGTGGGGCGTTATCACCACCTCCCGGGTGGTGGAGGATATGATTGTTATTCTCAAGGAGCGTGGCATCGATGACATCACCATCGGCGAAGGGACCGTTACCATGAGTCCCAAGGACCTGGCAACACCGGCCCATGCTTTTGAAACCCTTGGTTACGGGAAGTTGAAACATAAATACGGCATTAAATACATGAATATTTTTGAACGGCCTTTTAAAAAGGTAGATCTCGGCGACGGTGTCGAGGTCCGTTTCAATACCGATGTTCTCGAAAGCGATTTTGTGGTGGATTTACCGGTGATGAAAGCCCACAATCAAACCGTGGTCAGCTTAGGGATTAAAAATTTAAAAGGATTGATTGACATCCCCTCGCGCAAGAAGTGCCACAACATGACTCCCGGCAGGGATCTGCATTTCTGGGTGTCCAAACTGGCAGACAAAATGCCCCCGATATTTACGCTTATCGACGGTATTTTTACAAACGAGAGAGGTCCCGGTCCGGACGGCAAATTGCACCGAACCAATCTGCTGGTGGCATCGGCCGACATCCTGTCAGCCGATCTGGTTGGTGCCGGAATTTTAGGATATCAACCCGAACAGGTGCCGCACCTGATGCATGCGGCCGAACACCGCAGTCGCCCCTGGGATTTTTCGGACATCGAAGTCGTTGGCGAACGCATCGAAGACGTGAAACGGCCGCACGAATATGATTTTACCTACAGTGAAACCGATGAAGTCATACTCCCCACTCCGCTGGCAAAACAAGGAATTAAAGGTGTTTTTTACCACAAATACGATTTGTCCATGTGCACCTATTGTTCCGGTGTCAACGGGCTGATGATCTCTGCTATTCGGTTTGCCTGGCAGGGAAAACCCTTTGATGATGTGGAGATTCTGACCGGTAAATCCATGCAGCCGACACCCGGTAAGAAAAAAACGATTTTAATGGGCAAATGCATTTACCAGGCCCATAAAGACAACCCCGATATCCAGGAGGCGATACCCATCAAGGGCTGTCCGCCGAAACCCGAAGAAATGCTAAAGGCTTTGCACAAAGCCGGCATTGAGGCCGATGCGGGGTTGTTTGAAAACATCGATCACCTGCCCGGATTTTACATGGGCCGGTACCAGGACAAACCCGAGTTTGATGAGGGGTTTTTCAGGGTTGAGTAGTTGTCAAAGTAGCCTTTGTCCTGAATAACTTCCAGCATAATCGGGAAAACAGATTTTTAAAAAGCGTTATTCTGCGGTTCGCTTTTTATACGAGGCCACCGCCCCATCCGCTATACTTTAATTTCTCTTAGCTCCTGCAGAACCGGTTCCATTTTCGTGCGGTGCTCGGGTGGGATCATCAGCACTTCCAGCGGTTGATTGGGAATCAGTTTGTTGGCACTGCAGTGCAGGGCGCTGCTGCAATAAGCCTTCCGGTTTTTGTCCACCGACATTGCCTGCAAAATGTCTACCAGATTGCCGCTGCAGCCATCGGCATCAATATGCTCGATGGTTTGTAAAAATACGGTGTTGACCGATAAAACAAAGTCATCAATTTCGGCATAGCCTTTTTCAGCGCAATTGTGACGGGATACCAGGCAGCGGCAGCCATACGGCCGCAACTCAAAAATCGGGCATTTGTGATCCGATAAAAGCGGGCAGGCCGGCAGATCCAGGTTGTCTGCTTCTTCCGGCGGGTCGACGCCTTGGGCACAAAGCTGAGCCAGACGGTTGGTCGTTATCTGGGGCCGCAGGCGTTTTATTTGCGAAGCGGATTGGATATTTTGGATGACATCGGTGTTGGTGTCCGAGGTCAAGCGGTCAATAATTTTATATCCTTCAAGGGTGGTTAAGGTCACACCGGAGGTACAACAATGATCACAGTATTTTTTGCAGGCCAAATCCAGCGAGTCGACAAAATTATCATAAATTGAATAGATTTGATCCAGTATCTTTAATTTTGAAGTGATATCCATAAATTTCTCCTAATTCAGGAATTCCTGTAGAAAGCCTCGAGCACCCTTTGCGGACTGGTGCCCGCCAAACACTGCGGATCATCGCAATTGGCCGGCTCGGTTTCAAAACACGGGCGGCATTGCAGACCCGGCCGCACGATTTGTACTGCCCGACCAACCGGTGCCCATCGACCGGGGTCAGCCGGACCGAATATGACGGTTGTCGGCAGGCCCAAATAAGCCGCCAGGTGGCTGGCGCCGGAGTCGTTGCCGATATAGCCGCCGGCTGATTTGAGCAAAACTACCAGCTCCGCCAGGTCGTCCAGTACGTGAACCAATCGATCCGGCTGCTGCAGTTCTTCCGCCAGACTTTCTTCAGCCGGACCCAGCACAAATTCCGGCTTCAATCCATCGGCTCTCAAGGCGGCTTCCACCTGAAGGAAATGGGAAACCGGCCAGCGTTTGCGGATGCTGCCGGCACCGGGATGCAGCAATATTTTATGGGGGGCTCGCGGTGGATCACGGCGCACCGGAAGCGGGATATCAGCAAGCGTTGCATCTGCTTTTTTTATCAGGCCGCACTTTAAAATATTCTGCAGTACGAATTTTGCCACATGGATGCGCTGGTGAACAGAAGGCTTGGGAGGCAGGCGGCAGCTTAAATTTGCATTGATCCTGTTGATGGACTGCTCCAGATCTTCGGACTCAGTAAATAAAATGATATTGTCATATTGTTCTAAAATGGCTTTTATTTTGGGATCCGTTTGATCGCTGAAAAGCGATGCAAAATAAGCGGCCTCGGCCGGAAACCAGTTTTCAGTCAGGCCCAGCGCCCCGGCCAGTTTCCCCAGCTGGTTCTGGCAGAGCACCTCAATCGGTTTATAATACTGTTGCAGGCGGATGATGGCTGGAAACGTCAGAATGAAATCCCCCAGAGCACCCTGGTGGATAATGAGAAGGCTTGCATCTGGCATGGTGAACTCGCTTCATCCTGGCCAGATCCTGCCGCGGCGGGACCTGGCATCCGGTTGCAGGTTCAATTTTGAACCGAGTAATTTCAATTCAATCACCTCTATCAACCCATTAAACTAATCAACTGAATCAACTTATAGGCTTGGCCATGCATCGTTCCAGGGACGTATCTGTTCATAGGCGTAGGCCGCCTGGAGCACCAGATCATCGCGGTATCTGGGGCCGATAATCTGTAGACCCGCCGGCAGTCCGTTGACCGTAAAACCGGCCCGAACAGTGGCGGCCGGGTGGCCCGTAAGATTGAAGGGGTAGGTAAAGGCCACGGCATCCAGCAGGTTGATCGGATACCCGTCGATTTCGTCCGGCGGCGGTCCTTTGGCCGCAAAGGCTTCGGTGGGCATGGTCGGCGTCAGCAGGAGGTCGAATTTGGTGAAAAACCCGGCCAGGGTATCGTTGAGTTTTGCCCGGGCTTTCTGGATTGCGATAAAGTCGTGCACCGACAGTTTTTTCGCCTGATCCAGCTCATTGACCAGCGTTCTTCCCATTTCGGAACGGATATCATCCAGCTGATGGTGAATAATGGCATACAACTCGTAGGTCATCAGTTTAGACCAGGCATCATCCACCCTGGGGAATTTTCCCTGCCAGATTTCCACGGTATGCCCCAGGTCTTCGAAGGCCTTCAGGGCCCGATCCACAGCGACTGCGACATCTTTTTGTACCCGGACATATCCCAGGTCGGGGCTGAAGCCGATTTTCAAATTTGTGGGCAGTTTCTCCAGGCAACCTGCATAAGACAGGTTCGGATGCGGTAAAGAATCCGGATCCGCCGGGTGATATCCTGTCCCGCAATCCAGATACAGCGCCGCATCGGTGACGGTGCGGCTCAATGGGCCCAAATGCCAGGTGCGCGACATGTGAAGTGCGGGCAGCGGCCCCAGGGGGATTCGTCCGTAGGAGGGTTTCAAACCAAAACACCCGCAATAGCTGGCCGGAATGCGGATGGATCCGCCGGCATCCGAACCTGTGGCTAACGGAACCATGCAGCCGGCGACTGCGGCAGCAGCCCCTCCGCTGGAGCCGCCCGGGGTGCGCGCCGGATTCCAGGGGTTTCCGGTCACGCCGTAAAGCCGGTTTTTGGTAAAGCCCGTAAAACCAAATTCCGGCGTGTTGGTTTTGCCGACCACAATTGCACCGGCCGCCCTGAGGCGGGCTACCTGAACCGAATCATTTTCTACCAAATTGCACTTAAAGGGTATCGATCCAAAGCTGGTGACCATCCCGCAGGTGTCTTCCATATCTTTAACGCCAATGGGAATGCCGGCCAGCGGACCGGGATCTATTCCGGCGGCAATCTTTTCAGCCAGAACTTTGGCTTCCTCGAGTGCGCCATCAGCCCGCAAAGCCACAAAGGCATTGATGGATGGATTCACGGCCTCGATCCTGCGCAGGGTCGCATCGATCAGTTCCACGGGTGAGAGATCCTTGCGGCGTATTAGTTTTGCAAGTTCTATCGCCGGCTTTCGAAAAAGAGATTGCATAACATATAATCCTTTGTTTTGATCAGGTCCTTAGCAATACGATATCGGCATTTTATTTTCGATGCTGATACTGGAATTCTAGTTCCATTTTAGAATATACAAGGCGCCTCAGTCATTTCCCTTCTTTCCATAAAGCCATGAAGCTGTTGAGCGGGGCCTGGATATAGTTTTGAATGGGCTCACACTTTACCTTGAATAGATAAAAACTCGGCGCCGGGAGACTTTTGGGATAAAGGGTCTCAAAATTTGCCATACCTTTTGAGATAATAAGATCGGCCGACGCGAAAAGGTCTAAAAATTCCATGGAAACATTGTCCCAATCAATGCCCGCACCATCCGTACCCGTATCGGCCACCACATCAAACCTGTCCTCCAATTTGGCGGATAGCAATTCCGCCCGGGTCAGGTCGTTGAGAGAGGGACCGCCTTTGACCACCAGATATAATCGCCGGCAATATTGCTTTAGGTAATCATAAAAAGGTATATCGAAATATATTTCACCGGCATTGTCAGTGAGATATAAAACCCGCAGCGGTTTATTTGCTACGAAGGTTTCGAGTTGATCCAGGTTGTCGCTATAAAAGGAGATGCCGTTGTTAAATTGATGAGGGATATCGGCCAGGGCTTGTGTGGGGTTATGAAAAAAATCCAGACTGTTTCCAAGCGCGGCCAAACTGGCGTGCGATCGCAGATTATCCGCTAAATTATTTTTCAGTAGCGAAAATATTTCTCGGGCCTGGGCCATTTCACGGGACTTGAAGTCCGTATAGGGATCCTCCATGCGGGTCAGTTGCCGGAGTTCCCTGAGAATTCGATTGGCTATCTGGGGCGAATTCGATTCGTTATCCACTGCATCCTTGAGGATAACCCGGCTAATACGCTCAGCTTCCTCGATCAGACTCGGATTTTCAGAATCTGCCATCGTGATCACATCTTTGGCCATTGAAATCAGGCAGTCGATACATTGGGGAATCGGTTGAAGTGGCCTCATAGATAAATTCCTTTTCAGGCGGACTCGCAAAAACGTCAAGTTTAGTTATTTTAAATGGTTTGTCAACAAGTTGTGTAAAAATTTTATTGCACGCCTAAAAAATATTGAATTTACAATACCTGAAGCGCATGGCAGATAGAAAATTTATACATAAAAATATTTTGAAAAAATAGATACTTGAATTTTAGCGCAACAATCATCGCTCCAAGTTAATTTCGGTAACTTGGCCTCGAACTTTTCCAAGGATTATTTGCGTGTAAAATTCAGGTACTGAAATAATTGTTGTCAGCCAAGATATCCATCATCCCCTCAAAAGGAGCCTGTCATGGGTTTGGTAAAAATTTTGAAACGGACTGCTCTGATAATCGGATCGCTGGTGGTACTGGTTGTAATGGTTCTGGCGATCATTCTGACTGTCGGGATTTCAATTAATGTTGACGGAATTCGAGCCCGGGTGGAGGACGCGGCAACCGAGGCGCTTGGCAGAAAAGTAAGCATCGATGGGCACCTTGCGGTTGATCTGAGTTTTCGGACGGCTCTTGAGGTGGACGGCCTGAAGATTGCCAATCCGTCTCCTTGGGATAGTGAAAATTTTATCAAAGTTAATCTGTTTCGAGCCCAGATCCGGATTCTGCCGTTGCTGCGCAGCAGAATTCATATCCAGGAAATAACAGCAAACGGGATTGATGTCGATCTTGAGCTCAAGTCCGACGGGCAGAAAAACTGGTTGTTTGATGTCTCGCGGGAAAATAACAGCAGCCCAACGGCGTCAACTGACAGCGGTCAATCCATCAGTATTGATCTCGTTGAGGTTGAAGAATTTTCGCTGGAGCAGCTGACCATATCATTTCGTGACTACGAATCGAACCAGAGTTATGATTTTGAGCTGACTTCCATGCAGGGATCAGCCGTCGCGGATGAGCCTTTAAAAATAGACATTGATGGCGCCCTACAAAATCAGCGTTACTATATTTCAATCAGTGGTGATCCGATCGGTGAATTATTCAAACCCACCCAGTCATGGCACCTGGATGCATCGGCTGAGATGGCCGGGGTCATCCTGAACGTGCGCGGTCAGGCTGAAAGACCGCTGGAAGGCAAAGGTTTTGATTTTTTTGTCAAATTGAACGGAGACCGTTTGGGCAAACTGGCAGAAATGATTGGATCGACACTGCCGCCGGTCGGCGCTTTTCAATTGGCTGCGCGCCTGAATGAGACCGAAACGGGATACGCTTTATCCAAGCTAAAGGGTAATCTGGGCCAGACCGCTTTTGACGGTAAGCTGGACGTCGACCTGTCCGGCGACAAACCGGTAGTCCTGGCCGAGCTCAATGTGCCGGTCGTTGATGCCGAACCCCTGCTGTCGATTTCCGGCAAGAGCTCGCAGCCGATTGAAAATCAGGATGTCGCCGCCTCGGATGCGGCATTGCAGGAATTAAGTGAACTGGCTATTTCGCTGGCCACATTGAATGAAGTTGACGCCGATATCGAGCTCAAATTAGAGCGGGTCTGAATGCGCCGGGTGACATTCACGATGCCTCCCTGAAGGTCAGCATCCATGAGGGTGCGCTCGCAGCGCCGATGCAGGTGACCTTTGCCGATGTCGCTTTTCACGGGAATCTTGATCTTAAAAAATACAATAATACGCCTGGATTTTTGTTAAATCTGAGGGCCGAGCAGACGGATCTGGGAAACCTGGCATTGGTTTTTACCGATACTGAAGGTGTTGCAGTTCATCTAAAATCGTTTGAATTCAACCTGGGCCAAACCGGAATTTGACATGGGCGGCTGGCTTAGTCTCGATATCGACCTCGAGTCCCGGGCTCAAAGCCTAGATACAATTATGCACCATGCCAACGGGTATATTGACTTTGCGATCGTGCCGCACGATTTTGAAGCCGGGTTGTTCGAGCTTTGGGCGGTTAATCTTCTGGCGGCGCCGCCTAAGGTGGATTCCGAGGAAACTTCCGTCGTCAACTGTGCCGTGTTTCAATTCGACATCAAGGACGGTAAGATGAAGGAGAATGCGATTTTTGCCGACACCACAAAAATGCAGGTGGGCGGCAAGGCCAAAGTCAATCTTAAGACCCGGGAGGTATATCTGGCCATGGCTCCCAAGGCCAAAAAGGCTGAATTCTTCAGCCTGGCCACCCCGATCCAGGTCAAAGGAACTTTTACCAACTATAAGATCGGTGTGCAACCAGGGGGATTGTTAGGCACAGCCGTCCGATTTATTACCAGTCCCTTCGTTGTGCCGATCCAGCGGGTATTCACCGAACGAGCGGCTGCGGACGGCAAGGCTGCCTGTTCGGCGGCCATGCACCGTTGGCATGAATGAAATTGGCGCATATATAATTTGGAAGTCGGAATGCGGAAGCGTGAAAAAAAAGAAGGTGAGTAGATCAGAAGGTGCGAAGGTGGGCTAAGGATTGATTCGATTGCGAATTTTGGACTACAATTAATGTAATCTATCCACCTGGTGGGGTGTCAGCTGACTGGCCCCGGCAACCGTTAACACTTACCTCCTCAACCTCCAGTACACTGTCTAAATTATATAATATGTAAACAACCTGCCCATCATGCTAGCAGTATACTGAAGACAAATCGTAGTTTTCGATGTAGCTGGAAAACCGTTCTCGGATTTGATCGGCTTCGAGTCCAAACTGAGAAAGAGTATAGTGATGGTGTTGCGGCCGTTTTTTCTTTGAAGCCATCGAATTGATTTTTAATGATTTTGTCCAGGCTTCAATCCCGTCCATTCTGATAATATTCTGAATTTGATCAATGACTGAAAGGGAATCTTTTTCAGATCCGGGTAACGAATATCGATGATTTGATTTGCTTTGGCTGTTTGGCGAGCCTTTAGTCCGCGATTTAATCCGGCTTCGTCGTAATTCAGCCAGAACTCTCCAAGTGCTGCATCATCAATGCTTTGACAAAATGGCGCACGCGCTGCTGCGGCCAGGCTGCACACCGACGGGATAGATTGACAGGGGTCGCGATGAAGCTGGATGACGGTGGCATCCGGAAATGTTTTTAACAGGGTCTCCAGGTGCCAGAGGTGATAGGGCCACTTCAGCACCCATCGCCGCCCGGGCCGCAGCCAGTTCAGCAACTGGAGCTGGATTTTAAAAAAGTCGTAGCCATGTTGAATCCCGTGATCCAGCAGCCACCAGGCAAACCCTTTGGCTTCAGTCATAAAAAAAGAAGTGGTTCCGGCGCAGGCTTTGTCGAACAGATGCAGGCACTCTTCGGGCCTTTCGGCCTCCGGGGCATGGATGGCACTGAAGCCCGGTGCCAGGTAGCCGTGAATTTTGCCTGCCAGCTTGACCCTGCGAATTTGCCGGTTGGGATCTGCGGTCCTGGGATCGAGGGTGGGGCAGGGATGGCGCAGTTCCCAGAAAAGCGGCGCCCGCAGGTCCGGATGAAGCGCAAACAGGTTGTGAAGATGGGTGGTGCCGCTTCGATACCAGCCGGTAATGAAAATCGGTTTTTGAATCTTTTGTTGGTTAATTTCCGGGTAGCGTTTTAATACTTCAATTATCCGCTGGCGGCTGCCAAGATTTCCAATCAGAAATTGACGGAGGCTGTACCGGCCGAAAAAAGTAAGCTCACCTTCCTGATTCACCGAATCCAGCAATGCCGTCAAGGCCTCATGCAACCAGGGATCCCCCCAATCGGTGAGAGCAGTTTTGCGACCGGCAGTCTCGAGCAAATCTTCGCTTTGCAACGATACCACACGACCAAAAACAGGCATCGATCTCCGGGCGATGCTGTTCCCCAGCCGAATCGGCAGAGGTGCATACGGCCCGTCAAATGTGATTTGCTGTTTAGGTCTCATCTCATAAATACAATTATTCACCGCTGAGCCGCAAAGAACGCAGTCCGCCGGAGGCGGATTTCATTTGCCTCTGAGAGGGAGGCAAATGAAAAATAATCGCTCGTTGCGTTCTTGGCGGTGAACTATTACCATTTTTTAATTAGCATCATGAGGCGACAATCCTTTCTGTCAAGGTGTCGGCAACTTCAAGGGCCTGCTCCCAGGTCGGAACCCCCTCACGGCCGCCGTATTCCCGGCAGGACAGTGAGGCCACCGCCACCGAAAATTTTACCGTTTGGTGGAGATTAAAGCCTCTGGTCAAGGCCAGGGCAAAGGCCGCATGAAAATTATCGCCGGCACCGACCGTATCCACGGCACTTACATCAGGAACAGCCACATGATACAGAGCACCGTCGGCGATATAGTACGCGCCCTTTTCACCGTGCGTGACGATCAAATTACCAGCTACCTTGCGGTTTAATTGGATGATTTTTTGATTAAACGAAATGTCGTCAAACTGCAATTCTGCGGCCGCCAGAAATTCAGATGAGGGGATAAAATAGTCGGCCGTGTCCATGATATCCTCGATTCCCTCCCGCCATCGCTCACTGTCATAAACAACCCTGACTTTATTTCCCGCGACCTTTTTTAACTGTCCACCAAGGTAGGTGACTTCCGGGTCCAGCAGTACGACGCCGGTATGCCGGACCAACTGTTCCAGTGGAGCGTTAATTTTTAATTTCGGCAATGTGTTGCGTTCATATATGATGCTGCGGGCACCACTATTGGCGGTAATAAAAACATAGGCCACCGGTGTTTGGCCGCCTTTGACGATTTCAACAAAATCCGTCGCCACGCCAAAGTCTTGCAGACGCTTTAAGCATAATTTGCCTTCATCATCATCACCAAGCTTTCCTACATAGCCGGCTCTGCCGCCCAAGCGCGATATACAACAGGAGGCCGTACCGCCCTGGCCGCCGCCTTCTGTCAGGCGAAACTCCAGCGGTAGTTTTTGATTCTCCCGCGGGAATTGATTGACGACGGCGATAATATCCAGGCAGCTGCGGCCGATGACCAGCACGTCAAATTTGTTCATGTGGAAAAATCGTTCAGAGTTCAAGGTTCTGGGTTCAAAGGTTAAATTAAAAGGTCGTTTGCCGATGTTATCAGTTTGTTAGAGATGGAGACTTTTTGGGATTATGGATCGATTTTCAGATGCAGCCAATGATTTAAGCTTGGCCTATAATTCATCATCTATTTTTTTATAGAAATATGCGTCATTCTTTGGATTAATTTCAGAACCGTCCAAATCCCCACCAGAAATATTCATTCTAAAAATTCGATAGTACTGGCCTCCCCAATCGGCGGATAGAAGTTCTATGTTATACCCTTATTGAGCGAAGCCCAATCAGGGTATTAAATATTCACAATTCCTTGAGCTATGGACAATTATGATGCTTTTTCCACATTTCGGGATCATGCCCTTTAGGGATATTTTCACAGGGGTTATCTGATGAATACCCTCGCAACTTGTTATATAAAGCAATCTGCCCAGGTGTTAGGATATTCGGGGTTTTTAAATGTGTTGAAAGATGAACATATCGCAGCTTATTTTGGACCTGAGCGACTCTTTCGAGCAATACGCCTAACAATTCATATGTTATCGTCCCATTGGCAAAATGATTATTCAATTCTCTTTCAAGCTCAATCAGTTCAAGGCCTAAAGGGATAGCCTCTTGCTTCATCTTTTTATAAAGATCCTCAATTGCCCGGACTTGTTTGGCGCTGAGTTCTATTTCATATTTCATTTCCAACAAGTGTGACGGCCCTGGCACACCATTTAGCTCCGCAGCTTTGGCTAATCCCCATCCTTTGCCATTTTTTAATTCCTCTATGTCAGTCTCCGATAGACTCTTGATCTCTCTCTTTTCTTCGCCAGCATATTTGGATTTATAAGAATCGTCTGCTGCTAGGAATGTAGACAGGGGCATCAGTATTAAAACCAAGAATAGAATTGTGACTTTTGTGTTCATGATGATTTTTCCTCTACAAATTTTTCGTACAGCGTTAATTATTTGAGCTTCCCGATGTCTTGAGCTAACCTGCCGGCCACCGGACGTTCGAGCTTGCACAGACCCTTACGCAAGACCGCATAGTTTTTCCGGTCAGGTCCAGCGATTGGTTGGGGCTACTCCGAATGGAAACCGATGCGCCGTTTCTTAGGCACAGGTTGTGGACTCGATAGTTTCTTTATAGCTTCGATGATTGCTATAATCTGATCGTCATGATCGGCCAACTTTCGTTCAAGTTTTGTTAACTTCCGGGCCAGTTCCTTGTGCTCGGAGATTGTACGGCGTAAAGCAACAAATGCCCTGACAATGAAAAGACTTACATCGACAGCACGGGCAGAGTTCAGGATGCTCGCGGCCATGAGAGCTCCGTGCTCAGTGAATACCAAGGGATTGACTGGAGAAAATTTCAGTTTGCTGAGGTGGTCACAATTCGTGACAACCTCCGTCTTTTCGTTCTTGTTCAGCTGAAACATGAAATCTGCTGGAAAACGATCCATATTTCTGCGGACCGCCTGGTTCAGTGCTTTCGTCGGAACTCCATAGAATTCGGCGAGGTCCGCATCAACAATGACCTTTTCGCCACGGATCAGCAATATCCGTTGCTGAATCTTTCCGACCTTTACTACTGGTTTAGATTGCGTCATTAAATTTCACCAATTCCTCAGAGATGTAGCCACGTTTTGTGACCACCTTTCAATTGTGCCCTGTTATCTGATGGCCCCAACTATGATGTTAGCGGAACCACATAATCTCTCGCAGCGCGGGATTTCTTTTCGCTCAACTTGCTAAGCTGCAATAAACCGCCGCGGATAAATTTCAGATACTCGCTCAGCTTATGTTAAATACTCTATAATTGCCACTAAAGGGACATTTAAAATCAAGACGAGTGGCTTTCAGTTTCATGCCCTCAGTATTCTTGTTGCCCTCACCGTAACGCGGGTCGCCCATCACGGGGAAGCCGATCATTTCAAAATGACGGCGGATCTGGTGCTTTCTGCCCGTACGGATGATGATGTCCACTGTCGTGGTGTTCGACGATGGGTCATAGTCGAGCGGCTGGTACACGGTGGTGGCAGGTTTATCATCCAGCGGGATTTGAATTGTATCCTCAGGATTCTTCTGAGCCAGGTTGCCGAGTACCTGCGCCCGGTAATGTTTGACTATCGATTTATCCTGAAACAGGCGCGACAGCTTGCCGGCAGCCCCTTTATCATGGGCCACCAGTAAAATACCAGCTGCTTCACGATCCAGGCGATGTATCAAAAAGACTTTGCGTTTGTTTCTGAAAAAAAGTTCCACTCCGCGCATCAGCGAGCAATGATCCCCGTAGCTGGTGCCCTGGGTCACCAAACCGGCCGGCTTGAACCACACGCTGTAACGCTTTTGATCGCTGATGCATTTCGCCGGGGACGGCTTTAATGCCAGCAAATTTTCATCGTAATACAAGCACAGGCTATCACCTGCCTTGAGGGTAGCCGTTGCCCGCCGAATTCGATATGGTTTGCCTTTTGACTTTTTTAACCAGACGGCCCCCTTGTTCATAGCGTCTTTGATTTTGATTTTTGAAATGTCGCTGTACCTGGCCAGAAATTCAACGGCTGTTTTAGGATCATCGAGTGTGACGATTTTCTTGAGTGAAAATTTTGGCAATTGATTATTTAAGCTCACAGACATTGACCTAACCCTAACATTGCATAAATTCTTGTCATCTAGCCTGGCCGTTATGTCTGAGATCGTTGCTTTTCCCGGGCAGATGCTGGATGCTTGTCGGAGCGGAGCGGAGATCCCGTTTCAGCGGGGATACTTGATGCTGGATATCTAACAGTACACTATCGGTGAATTTAAACGACATCCAGTATCCAGAAACCAGAATCCAGGATCAGCCAATACTTTCAATGGTCTTCATTGCAGCAGCTAAGTTGGATTTCAAAAATTTATGCAACTATAGGGCTAATTTAAGCATCAAACTGACCGCTTCAAAGGGTGCGGCTTAGCTGAAAGCATGCTTTTATATAAAACGACTAAATAAGCCATCAGCCTTATACCCAAAACCCTATACCCCTTGCGCGTTCGACCTTCCACTCTATACTCCTTCAATTAACGATTTTTTAAGGGCGGATTAATCGGATTATTCAGGAAGCGCTGCTAATACATTCGCAATAAACTCATCTGAATTCCAGGATTTGCGATCGGAGGTGGCGCCAAAGCGGACCAGGACCAGTTTTTCGGAAGGAATGATGATGACTTTTTGCTCCTGAAATCCTGATGCAGCAAAAGCATCCCGCGGCGCGCTGGGCCACCTTCGATCCGTCGGATCCGAGGGGGATCCGGCGTTTAACCAAAAAAGAGCACCGTACTCGCCCCGGGGATGTTGCGGCGTTGGAGAGGTGGAATATTTTACCCAGCCCGGGGGGAGAATCCGTTCACCCTGCCAGACACCGTCTTGAAGATACAGCAGACCAAATCTGGCCCAGTCCCGTGGTGTCGCAAAAGTGTAGGATGATCCCACAAAGGTACCGGATGCGTCCGCTTCCATAACTGCACTGTACATGCCTATTTTGTGAAATAATTCGTCGCGAATAAAGGTATAGTAGTTCGGGTAGTTTTTTTCAGCCGTCTGCCGGACGATGCGGGCGATAATATTGGCCGAGCCGCTGGAATAATTCCATCTGGCATCGGGTTTTGCGACCACGGGTTGGCCCGCGGCGTAAGCCGCAAAATCATAACTTTCAAACAACATTCGCGTCGTGTCATCAGGCGGCAGGTAAAGCTCTTCAAATTTAAGCCCGTCGCTCATGCGCAACAGTTGATCGATTGTAATTTCCCGGCGCGGGTTGCCGTCGTTTTGCCATTCTGCTACCGGCGCCGGCGCTTTGATATCCAGCCACCGGTTTTTTACCTGAATCCCGACCAGCGCGTTGGTCACACTTTTGCTCATTGACCAACCCAAAAGCGACATATCTTTATGGAACCCGTCGGCATACCGCTCAGCTGCGAGTCGTCCGTCATAAACCACGATTATGGCGCGCGTTTTTTTCGGTTTATCGGGTCCGGACTCGCCAAAGGCGACATCCAGAGCCTTTTGTAGTTTAGCGCGATCAAGGCCCAGCGAGGCGGGATCCACCGGTCCCTGGCTGCCCTCCGGCCAGGGTAAATCATCCCGCCGAGCGGGTTGGACACCTGCGGCTGGGTGCTTATAAAAGGTTTGCTGGCGCATTTTTTCTTCGGTAGCTCCAATTACCAGGGAACATCCGCAACCTTCACGGTAAATAGCTGTTGAATTGAATAGACCCAAGTAATCTGCGCTGACAGTTTTATTTTCGCTATTCACCCGCCAGGCAACGGGTTTCAGCAGTGGGTCTATCGGGGCAACATCTTCCTGATACACGATTTCCGGATCTCGCTGGGAAATAAAGGTGCTGGAACAAAGGTACTTCGCCGTAATACCTGTTCCTACGGGAAGCGCCTGGCTTAAAAACCAGGCAACGGCACCAAGCATCACTATCAAAACGACTCCGATCCCGATCAAGCCTATTTTTAACCAGCGTTTCATATCGGACTCCTTTATAACGATAGCATGTGTAAAAGTCAGCGTTGCCGCTGGCTAAAAAACCGGCCAGTCAGGTCGAAAAAAAAAGACTTTGGCAACGCTGGGCCTGATACAAATATAAAAAGCGAATATAGAAGAACAACCTGCGGATGTCAAAGGGCTTATTGTACAGCTCGAATAATCTACCAGCCCCGGCTTGGCACAAGATCTCCACCGGATGCGGGGAAAGGCAAAAACACGTCAGTACTTTCTACCCGGGTGCCGCAAATCAGTTGCCGCATTTTACTGATGGGCTGAATGTTACCACCGCCCTGGTTTGAACAAATCCGGGGCTGGTGGCAGGTTTAATCGGTGTTCGACTCGGCAGATACGCTGACTGCAATCATCTGCTGGTGCAAAATATATTTAAGCAAGGATTTTGCTTTGAGGTCGGCGGGGTTTATTTCCAGTGATTCTTTAAGATATGCCCGGGCTTCATCATTTTTATTCAACTGATAGCTGACCAGGCCCAAATTGTACATCAGAGATCCGGTTTTCCTTAGTTCGGCGGCTCTCAAAAACATATCTAGTGCTGCTTGAAATTCACCTTGCCGGGCTTTTTGGCTGCCGGAGGAAACGTAAAAATTGAAAATATCTTCCGCATCTTTTTGTTTGGCCAGGCGATTTTGAAGGAGGTGGTAGACTTTTTCAAGCTCCGGTTGCGCAGGGTTCAGCTCCAACGATTTTTTAACACTGGCCACAGCTTGGGCCAGGTTGTTGCGGACGGCATATATTTTACCGAGGTATTCGAAGGCCTGATGGTTTTCAGAATTTATGGTGACGACCTGTTGAAAAGCTGATTGAGCGGCTGCAAATTTTTTGAGCTGCCACAATGCCAATCCGAGTCCGAAATAGGCTTCCTCCGAGCCGGGCCGGTCCGCGAGGGCATTTTGAAACAGGATCTCTGATTTTAGGTATTGTTTCCTTTTGAACGCTTTGCGGCCCAAGAGGATCAGGGCTTGAGCTTCGGCAATATTCAAGGCCGTTGGATCATAGTCCGGATCCAATTCCACCGCCACTTCGAGGGCCCGCTGTGCCCTGTCGACTTCACCGCTGATGCTCAGCGCTGTGGCCAGGGACCACGCTGCCTGTTTGTCGCTGCGCCCCAGCATCAATGCCCTTTGATACTGCCGGGCGGCGGTTTTATAGTCGCCGGCTTCAAAAAATCGGTCACCGGTTTTTAGATACGTTTGAGGCTGACCCAGTTTAGCGATACCCTCCTTTAAAACCGCATCGTCAATGAACTCTGGGAGATCTTTATCAGCGGTAAAGATATCAAGATCGTATATCGGCTCATACTCCACCGACGGCACGGCCGACGGCACCGGCGCCGCAACGCGATACACCCGGTAGCTCGAATTCTGGTAAGCCAGGCTGAAATGCTGCAGCCGATCCGGTAAAAATTGGAACAAAAAAGCCGCACTGTCGGTTCTCAGCGGATTCGCATCCGCCAGATACCTGATACTGCCGGGACCGCCGTTCAGGACCATGTTGACCTGATAGACAAAAAGGCCGACCTCGAAGCGGCGGCAAAGCTCATAAAATTGCGTTTCGTCCTGGTAAATTGTGCGGTATACCAGTTTAACTTTATCCCGCAGAAGCTTTGACTCGAATTTGGAGTGGAGGGTCACGGGATGCCCGGTGTAGGCTGCTACTGACGGCCCCAACTCGAATGTGGTCAGAACGGCCGTGTCTTTTGCGGTATCCGTCCTGATAAAAGAAATTAAACTGTTCAGATCATTTTGATTCGGACGAAACGCCATCAGACTAAAGCGAGGCAGCAGAAAAATCTGAACAACAAGGGCTGCCCCCAAGCCGGCATACAGTGTGTATCTGAAATGGTTTTGCTTGACGCGGGTTAAGGCCCCCATGGACAATGCCAGGAAGAAAACCGCAAATACGCTCATGCGGTGAATCATCAGAAAGAGGAAGAACGTCCCCAGCGTCAAAAATGCAATCATCAATTCGTAGGTGCCGGCTTCTTTTTTTAGCCGTTTAAAAAATATGATTCCGGCACCGATGGGCCCGAAGACCAAACTTGCGGCCAGCATGATGGGCAATTCGATCAACTGCGGACTGACAAATGCCGATGTCCACATGGCCTTGGCCTCGAAGGGTAAACTGCCGGAGACTTGCGGCAGCACACCCAAAAATTTCAATTTGTAGGATAGCAGACCATAAACATGGGAATAGGTTCCCAAATAACCCTGTATGACAAGGGAGGCACCCAAAAACCCCAGGATCCCCAGGCCGGCGGCCATTGCGCTTGATCGGTTCGAGTCGTTGCGGCGCAGACTGATCCATGACAGCGCCAACAGGGCATAGCCTAGCATTAATGCCGGCGAGACAACGAAATATTTAGCCCGCAATACCGGTATCAGCAATGATGCCGCCAGCATAAAAGCGACAAATACCAGCATGCTCCTGCGCGGCAGGTTTTCATTCAGCCCCAATAGATATGCGGCTGCCAGAGCGGCCGCAAAAACAGAAAGATAAAGCTGGGTGACATGCCAGGCCAAAAGGGCAATCACCAGCAGAAGGGATCCCAGTGCGGCAACCAGCGGCCGATCCTGACGCAAACAGGAAAGGAAACAGCCAAAACTGAAGAAAATAAACGGCAGGGCAAAATCTTCCCTGATGTAACCACCGCCGGCCGATCTTGCCAGACTGGCCAGAGCGAATCCATAAATGACGGCACACAGAAAAGCGATGGAATTCGAGCGCCAGGCGACATTGCCTGCCAAAAAAACGGCCAGGACCGACAGGGTTGAAAAAATCATTGCAAAATACACCGCAAAAAGATGCGGCGGCATGTTTGAAAAAAACAGGCGGTAAATATAACCGGCAACGTGTTCCATGACGGGAGTAATGTAGCGCGCGGTATCCAGGCCTTCCGGGTACTGAATGTCGTGGTCCACCGCGGGGATTTTTTGGCCTTGTGCGATCATCAAAAAATGCCGGTAATGAAATGCGGATTCAGTCCAGAAGAAACTTTGCCCATTCTGCGGGTCAAAATACGGCAGCCGGCTGAGAAGATGTATTTTGTAGGACGCAACCCCGGCCAAAAGCAGCACCAGCATCAGGCCGATCAGGAATTTTCTAAGAATTGGTGAAAACCCTGGATCGTCCCCCTTGAAAGCGCGCCCGATCGACCCGATCAGGGCGGCCCCGGTGGGTGCAGACGGCGGAGATTCATTTTTTTGAATATGTTTTTCTTTTTTCTTTTTCATGCGCCCAGTATGAACGGGATATTCCCATAGAAGCAATTGCAATTACCCCAAGAGTCAGCTGCAAAAAATGAACCAGGTATAGTACGATATTCAGATCGCCTGAATAACCCTAAAAAGGAGTCGATTATTTGGACGCGATCTAGATTTATTCGTGCCAAATTGAGGGATTAAAGGATCAAACCAATAATTTAAAATCAGGTTGAATTCCTTTAATTGCTAATTTCGAGAATGGCAACCTGAGAGATTTCGTCAATATTATGACAATCGGTTCGATCTTGCTAAATCCGGTGAAATGCGTTATCGAGCTATTTGGTTCCAACCATAACCGAATTTATCGTGGAGGGTTTTTAGCGGGCATGAATCTCATCGATCCCCAAGTCTTTGATCCGGCAAATATTGATTCCGCAACAGCGGAATTAAATTCAAAAATTGATAAAGAACTCTCGGCCTTGCCGCCGATTTACACGTTCCGGCCACAGGATATACGAGCTGCACGTGCCGCCGGCAATTCCATCTGGGGGCCGATTCGACATGTTGCTGAAGCTCAAGATCGTATGATTGCAGGACCGGCCGGCGAAATTTCCCTGCGGGTAATTGTTCCGGACAAGGTTCAGGCCGTCTATCTGCATATGCATGGCGGCGGATTTATGCTCGGTCAGGCGGACCACTTCGATGAATTGCTCAACACCATCGCGCAACGATGTCGCGCGGCCGTGGTCAGCGTGGATTACCGCCTGGCACCTGAAAATCCTTACCCCGCCGGCCCGGATGACTGTGAAGCCGCTGCCGTCTGGTTGGTGGATAACTGCCTGGCTGAATTCGGCTCAAAAAAACTTTTTATCGGCGGAGAGTCCGCTGGAGCGAACCTGGCGGCCCTAACCCTTCTGAGAATGCGTGACCGGCATGGATTCAGCGGGTTTTGCGGGGCGGTATTAACGTATGGCGTCTACGACCTGTCGATGACGCCCAGCGCCCGGAATTGGGGTGAAAGAAATTTGATTTTAACCACCAATTTAATCCGATGGTTCAATGAAAACTATGTTCCTTCCGGCAACTACACCAAACCCGACATTTCGCCCTTGTATGCCGATCTTCACGGGATGCCGGCGGCCCTGTTTACGGTCGGAACCCTGGATCCGCTGATTGACGATTCGCTGTTTATGCACATGCGCTGGCAGGCTGCCCGCAATCCTTCTGAACTGGCAATCTATCCCGGCGGCATCCATGCCTTTGACGCATTCCCGATTGAGCTTGCCCGCCAGGCAAATACCCGGATGACAGAGTTTATCAATGGGTTGGCCAAGGAATAATTAATCCGCCCTGACAAACACTACGTAATTGGTGCTTATCCGTGTCCTTGTTTTGAATAGGCAAAAATTCTTAATTCGTCATTCTTAGGGGATCTTCTTATTTTTCAGCGTTTTTCATCACCAGCATGGATATTGTTTTTGCTGTCTGCTTCGGTCGGTGTGGCCATGATCGGGCTGGGTATCGTCTGGCCCCTGGTGCCGGTATATGCCGTGGAACTGGGCGCCGGAGGATTTCAGGTGGGGCTGATCATCGCCAGCTTCAACCTGGCCCGGACATTTATTTACCCCCTGTCAGGACGCCTTTCGGATCGCTGGGGAAGAAAACCATTTATTACGATCGGACTTCTGCTTTACGCCCTGGTGTCGGTCTTTTATGTGATGGCTGCCCGGGTTGAAACCCTCATTTTGGTACGTCTGCTGCACGGACTGACATCGGTTCTGGTTGCTCCGGTTGCCATGGCCCTGGTGGCGGATATAGCACCCAAAAATCGGATGGGGCTCTACCTGGGAACCCAGAACATGGCGGTCATGCTCGGGTTGGGCATGGGACCTGTGGCCGGTGGAATCATTCGCGATTTTTTCGGGATGCATATGGCTTTTTATGCCATGGGCGGATTGGCGCTGCTGACCTTTTTTGGGGTTGCCGCCTTTTTACCCGGGGATCGTCAGCGCGGGCGCGACCAGAGCAGGCAGCCGCCCGCTCCCTTAAAAAGCCTTTTGAAGAATCGCATCATTCTGGGGCTATTTATGCTGCGCTTTTTTCTGGCGGCCGGCCAGGGAACGGTTTACACGTTTCTGCCGCTGTTCGCCTTACAAATTCAGCTTACCAGCGCCCAGGTCGGAATTATTCTCGGGGTAAATATTTTTCTGATCGCATTTTTGCAGCGGCTTTGCGGAGGTTTGGCGGATCGAATAAACCCATTGTATATGATAATTGCCGGGTCGCTGATCTCCGGGATCGCCGTCTGGGGAATTCCGCTGGGTGAGGGCTTTGTAATGGTTTTGTCCTGTAATATCTTGATGGGAATCGGCAACGGCATCTCGATGCCCGGTGGCCTTGCGCTGACCGGCCGGGTGGGAAAATCCCTCGGAATGGGCTCCACCATGGGACTGACAGACACCGGCTGGAGCCTGGGGATGATAGTTTCCCCGATTATTTCAGGGGTGATTATGGACCGCCTGGGATTGACCAGCATTTTTTATGCCGGCGGAATCCTGATCATCATCGGTACGGCCCTGATGGCGGTCATCCTCAAAGGCTGCGGTAATGTTGCCGGGGCGTCGCAGACGGCAAATTTAGAAGACAATTGAGCCCTGGCGCTCAGGGAGTTTGCACCCCGCTGGTGCCGACGAACACCGCATACAGCGACTTGGTCGCGGTGATGAACAGACGGTTGCGCCGGGGCCCGCCGAAGGTCAGGTTGGATACGGTCTCGGGAATCTTGATCTTGCCCAGCAGGCTGCCGTCGGGCGCATAGCAGTGCACACCGTCTCCGGCGCTGGTCCAGATGTTGCCTTCCACGTCGATGCGGAAACCGTCGGGCAAGCCGGGCCCCACGTCGGTGAGCACGCGGCTGTTGCTGACGCTCCTGCCGTCCGCCGCCACGTCGTAGGCGCGGATATGGTGGGGCCCGTCCGGGTCGTGGCTGAAGCCGGAGTCCGCCACGTACAGGATGCTCTCATCGGACGAGAACGCCAGGCCGTTGGGTTTAACCATGTCCGTGACCATGACCGTGACCGCGCCGGTCTCGCCATCGGTGCGGTAGACGTAGCATCCGTCCTGTTCCGGTTCGGATTTATAGCCTTCGTAATCAGACAGGATGCCGTAGCTGGGGTCCGAGAACCAGATCGAGCCGTCGGATTTCACGATTACATCGTTGGGCGAATTCAGGCGCCGGCCGTCGTGACGGTCGGCGACCACGGTGATCGAGCCGTCGGGCTCGGTCCTTTGAACATGGCGGTGGCCGTGGCAGCAGCTCACCAGGCGGCCCTGCCGATCGCGGGTGTTGCCGTTGATGTAGTTGGTTTGGGTGCGATAGACACTCACCCCCGCGTCCGGCACCCAGCGCATCAGGCGCTGGGTGGGGATGTCCGACCACAACAGGTAGCCGCCGTCGTTGAACCACACCGGTCCCTCCGCCCAGCGGCAGCCGTCATAGAGCTGCTCGACCTCGGCGATGGGAACCGTCAGGTCGTAAAAGCGACGGTCCACGTATTCATAGCAATCTCCGACGATGGCCATGATTTCCTCCTATTTCTGTTCGTCGCCGCCGGCGACGGTGATCACCGCGACGATAATCAAACCGGTCATGATCAGGCGGATGCCCGCGCTGGCACCGAAGGTGTTGAGCATCGTCACCAGCAGGAACAGGAACAAGGCCGCGCCCCAGATGCCCGCAATGTTTGCCTTGCCGCCTGCGACCGCAGTGCCGCCAATCACCACAACGGCGATGGACGCGAGCAGGTATTCCTCGCCCATGTTGAGTGCCGCGCCGCCCGAGAACCCTGCCAGCACGACGCCGCACAGGCTCGCCAGCACGGCGCTCAGGACATAGGTTGCAAAGCGTATGCGTTCGACTTTGATGCCCGACAGCCAGGCTGCGCGCATGTTCTGCCCGATGCCGAGGACCGAACGGCCATAGATCGTACGATTCAACACCAGGCTCATGAGCAGGGCCAGGGCGACGGCGAACAAGGCCAGTACCGGCACGCCATAGACCTGCATGGTGGTGAAGCTCGCCAGCATGGGCGGCGGCTTGATCTTGATGCCGTGGCTCAGCGCAATCGCAGTGGACAGCACAATGAAGCTGGCCGACAGGGTGGCGATGATCGGCGGTATTCGCAGCACACGGATCAAACCGTAATTAAAGATCCCGACGCCCAGGCCCGAGCCCAGGGCCGCCAGGATACCGACCGGCAGCATGGCATTGTCCACGCCCATGACCTTCATGGCAACGACGCCGGACAGCGCGATGTTGGCAGGGATCGACAAGTCCACGTTGCCGGGCCCGGTGGTAATTACGAACATCTGCCCGATGCCGACGATCACGGTAAAGGTGGCGAAGGACAGGGCGGCGGTGACCACATCGCCGCCGCCATGGCCCCTGGTGAAAGCGACGGTGGCGAGCCACACCAGCCCCGCACCCAGGAAGGACCAGATCCACGGTTTGTGGAACACAGCCTTGATCGACATCAGCGGGCCTCCCTGCGGTTGACCAGCGCCCGCAGCGCCAGAACGATAATCAGAATCGCACCTTGCGCGCCCACCTGCCAGTCGGTGGAAATCCGAATGAAGATCAGGAACGATCCCGCCAGCGCCAGGGTCAGTGCGCCCAGTACCGCCCCCGTGGGCGATACCCGCCCGCCGACAAACTCGCCGCCGCCCAGGATCACGCCCGCGATGGAATACAGCGTGTAGCGGTCCGCGATGTGGGCATCGGCGGCCGAGGTCAGGCCGATCAGGGACAACCCCGACAGGACGCCGAAAAATCCGGCCATGGAGAACATCACGACCTTGGTTTTCATCAGGGACCATCCGGTCCGGGCGATGGCTTTGGGATTGCCGCCGGCACCGCGCAGCACTGCGCCGTAACTGGAACGCATCAGTCCGAAATGCACCACCACAGCGATGACGATCGCGGCGATCACCGGGAACGGCGGGATCACGTGGTAGCCGAACAATTGGTACTGGATCTTGAAGCTCATGATGCCTTTGAGGAAAGCGGGTGCCTTGCCGCCCGGGGTCGGTAGCACCAGGACCGCGATCCCGAGCCACACGAAGCTCATGCCCAGCGTCACCACGATGGACGGCAGGTTACGCCACTGGATCAGCGCCCCCAGCGCGCCGTAGGCGGCGATGCAGGCGGCCAGCGCCAATAGGCCCAGCAGTGGGTCCGTGTAGAGGAGCGTGGCGCCGATACAGGCCACCAGCCCCACGAACGGTCCGATCGACAGGTCCAGGTCGTTGACCGTGATGATGCACATCTGGGCGATGGTTGCGAGCGCAATGGGCACTGCGTATTGCAGCATCAGATTGAGCCCGAAGTAGCTCATGGCCCGGGGCTGGATGGTGAAAATTGCCGCCAGAAGGATGCCCAGCGACACTGCCGGCAGGGCGCTGCGCAGAAACTTGGGGCTGGTCAGAGTTGGCAACACGTTTAGGCGGTCTCCTTGAACGAAGATTGCAAAACTTTCTCCTCCGTCAATTCCTCACAGGACAGATCGGCGACGATTCGCCCATCGCGGAAGACATAGACATGGTCACAGTTATTGAGTTCATCCATTTCCGTGGTGTACCACAGGAAAGTGCGTCCGGACCCGGCTTCGGCGCGGATCAGGTCGTAAACCTCCAGCTTGGTGCCGACATCGACGCCGCGCATGGGATCGTCCATCAGGACGATCTTTGCGTCCGATCCCAGGGCCCGGGCAAACAGGGCCTTTTGCTGGTTGCCGCCGGACAGGGACAGGATGTTGTTATTCATATCCGGGGTCTTGATTTTGATCTTGCCCTGCCACTCACGTGCCATGGCATCTTCGGCCTCGGGCTGGATCAGCAGCTTCTTGACCATGCGCGCAAGGGAACGCACGCCCACGTTCTGGCCGATGGACCACAGGTGGAAGATGCCGTCGGTTTGACGGTCGCCCGCGACCAGGGCCACGGGGCCGTTGACTTCGGTTGCGGGACCGGACTTGCCCACGGCCTCGTAGACCTGCAACAGCATGTCCGTCTGGCCGTTTCCGGCCAGGCCGGCCAGGCCGATGATTTCTCCTTCGTGGGCCAGGAACTCGATCCCTTCGCGCGCGCCTTTCGTGCGGGCGCGCACCACCAGGGTGGTTTCGCCTCGAATTTTTTCGCACCGGTTGAGCGCTTCGATGTTCTGGTCCTCGGCAACGTTACCCATGGCTGCCACCAGGGAGTCACGGGTGAAATTTCCGGCGCGCCTTTCCTCGACGACCTCACCGTCCTTCATAACCACGATGCGGTCCGAGTATTCGATGATCTCGCCCAGCAGGTGGGAAATCAGAATGCAGCTCCGGCCGCCTGCCACCACCCGGCGCACGAAGCTGAGCAACTGCTTGGCCGTCACCGCGTCCAGAGACGACGTCGGCTCATCCAAAATCACCAGATGCAGGGGCTCGTCCGTGACCGTAAAGGCGCGGGCGATTTCAACTATTTGGCGTTTGCCGATGGTCAGGTCGCCGACCACCTCATCCGCCTCGATGCCATGGCCGGGGAAGATTTCATCTAGCTTGGCGCTGATCATGTCGCCGGACCGTTTCTTCCAGCCCCGGCCCTTGAGCGCGGCATGGAACACCCGTGCATTTTCAGCAACCGTCAGGTTGGGACACAACGACAGCTCCTGAAACACGCACCGGACCCCATGGTGATGGGCGATGGACACGTTGTAGCGGTTGGCGAGATCTTCGCCGTGAATTCCGATGATCCCGGCATCGGGAGCAAGCGTGCCGGCAAGCACGTTCATCAACGTGGACTTGCCGGCACCATTGTGCCCGACCAGGCCGAGACACTCGCCCCTGCCGACTTTCAGGTCGACGCTCACAAGCGCGCGGACGGCACCGAAGCTTTTCGCCACCCCATCGAGGTTCACGATTTGCGTCTGTGTCCTAGGCATGTGTCTCGTCCTTTTATGGATTTCCTAGCCGACTACTTACCCGAAACGACAGCCTTGGCGTCGTTCAGGGAGTATTCGACGTTGGCCACACCACCGGGCTCGGTGTTGGCGAGGCTGGCTTCCAAGGTGTCCTGGTTGATCTGCAGGAACGGAACCGTCAGGTCGCGAGAAACCTCGGCGCCCTCCAGGATCATCTGGGCGACCCAGAACGCCAGGGTGGAGACACCCGGCGCAATGGAAACCGACATGGTCTCATAGCCGTTGGTGTTCTTCTGTTCCTGCCACCAGGTCAACTCGTCATGGCGGTTGCCCATGATAATCAGCGGGGTCGGACGACCGGCGGCGGAGAACGCCTGAGCGGCGCCATAGCCGTCACCGCCCTGGGTCACGACAGCCTTAATTTCCGGCAGGGACGGCAGGATGCCGGCGACGGCCTTCTGCGCGACGGCCTGAGCCCAGTCGCCATGCACGGAGCCGACGATCTTGAACTGCGGGTGCTTGGCGACACCGGAGTGGATCCCAGCGCTGATCGCGTCATCGACGAACACGCCAGCCAGGCCGCGAATTTCCAGGACATTGCCGCCCTTGGGCAAACGGCCTGCCAGGTAGTCGAGCTGGACCGCGCCCATGCCCTTGAAGTCCACCGCGATGCGGTAGGCGCAGGGCTCGGTGACGATGCCGTCGAAAGACACGACCACGATGCCCGCGTCGCAGGCCTGTTTAACCGCACCGTTCAGGCCTTCGGGCGAGGCGGCATTGAGGACGATGGCGTCATAGCCCTGCAGGATCAGGTTCTGAATCTGGGCCGCCTGTTCGGTCACCTGGTTTTCGGCCGTGGTGAAGGCCGGAGCCTCGGCCACGACACCATCCTTGACGGCCGCGCCAGTGACCTTGTCCCAACTCTTCAGCATGGCCTGACGCCAGGAGTTACCGGCGTAGTTGTTGGACAGCGCGATACGTTTGCCCGACGTGTCGGCCGTGGCGAGGTTCGCGATCAGCGTGATGCCCACGGCCAGGACCAGGGCACTTAGTAGAGTTTTCTTAAGCATAATGACCTCCTTATTTCTGTGATGTCTAATGGATCAAGGGAGCTTAAGCGGCCTAATGAGGGTCCACCCGGTGCTCCTCTTGAAGTTGGAAAAATACTTGTGGTCAGGAAACATGTAGCTTGCGAGAGTCGTTGTACCGCTTTGCCGGGGTCCGACGATTGTGATTGCTGGATATTCTCTCGAATATTGCCGAATCGGATACACGAGATCTCTTTTTATCACGGTAAATATAAAGTTTGATTTAGATTTGTCAAAGAATTATTATCTAAATTCAATTGCGGGCTACCTGTTTGAATTGCAGTCACTGGATAAGCGTGGTTTTCTTATTGACAATTTTTGATTAATAGGCGATATAGTAAATGTTCGTGATTTAGGTAACTTCTAATATGCCCATTACATAAATCCTCTCAGGGAATGAACGCTAACAGGCTGATAAGTTTCCCTGATAGAACCAGATGAACATCGGACCTTTGCGGCAGAGCCAGGAGTGACTCTGCCTTTTTAGTTGGAAAATAGATTTAACAATGCTCGAAGGAATTATGAAATATGTCAGAAGGAACGGTAAAGTGGTTCAACAAAAAAAAGAATTTCGGCTTTATTGAATCCGAAGGTCAGGAAGATATATTCTTTCATGGTTCGAAAATTGTTGACCATGGTTTTTTTGGATTACAAGCCGACGATCGCGTCAGCTTTGAAGTCAAGGACACGCCCCAGGGGCGTCAGGCAGTTAACGTAAGGGTGACCCGTTAATCTTTTTTTCATAGTTGAGATTTAAACAATTCCACGGAATTGATCCGAACACCCAGCAATTCGGCAATTTTAAGCTTGGCCCGCATGCCTTTCGGGCTGCCGGCTACCGAAACAATAGTACCGATACCCAGGTCCTCCCTGAGTTGCCGGATGAACTCTTCATTGATCAGATCCGGAATTTCTACTTTCAGCTTTTGTGCCACATACTGTTTTGCTTCAGCGAGTTTCATTTTTTTAATTAGCTGCATCCAGGCCACCAGATCTCCAGTGGTTCGGATGCCGCCCATACCAGAAGCAAAGATATGCGCCAGGTGCATCCCGAATGGGTCCCCGACGCCAATCTACAACCCATCTGCTTTACCGATCTGCACCAGTGATTTGGATGCCCGCGTGACACTGTCAATCGGCGGCGCCTCCATCATCGGAACACCGCCGACACCCATTCCAACGTTTACATGCACCGGGATGTCAACCGCGGCCACGGCTTCTTTAACGAATGTAATGGCCCGCGCCACATTCCATGCCAGGGATTCATTGGTGCTGGTACCGATGGCGACCCCGTAGATACTGGCTCCGGCCGCTTCTGCGATCCGGGCCTGTTCGTGGGGATACATTCCGGCCAGTTGCTGACCTTTAAAACTGATTTCCCCGTGCATTCCCAATACAAATTCGCCCGATCCTCCCAGGATGATCGGCATGTCCGGTGCCGTTTTTCTCAATTCTTCGACAGCTTCCAAGGCCGCCAGTAAATCGGCATCCCCGGCCGACCCGGCGGTATCCAGATTGAGTCCTTCACAGCCGACACTGTTTAATTTTTTGCCGACATAAACCAGATCTTCGCGCAATTGGGCGGCGGCAGCCTCCTGTACGTCCTGGGCTTCCTTGATTTTTCCCAGGGGAAGAAGATCGGCCGGATTCCGGTGGGGTCCGTCCGGTTGAAAGTACAGGCCCATGTTGGGCTGGGCGCCGTATAAAAACGGGGCGGTGGTCATCATCGAAGTTGAATAGTACTCATTCATCTCGGAATTGATGATCGGCTTAACCGGCTTGAAGCTGTAATCGCTGTGCCCCATGGAGGTCGTGTCCGCCGCACAGGCGCGCTCGTAGGTCAAAATAGCCTGCATGCGGCTTAAGGAAACCCCGACACCGCCGCTGTCCTGACCGGAATAAAAGCTCATCGAGCAACCGTCATCTGTGACGATCACCTCCTGGCCGGGCCTGACGCTGACAGCCCGGGACGGCTCGGCCATAATATCAAAGAGGGTCTCCCTCTCATCAGCAGTGAGCTCAGGGATTTCAGCATTTTGGGCGGCCTCCCGGGTAGCGGCTGAAATGTCTTCTTTGACCTCCTCGGCCGCCATGGAAACCAGCTCGCCGTCTCCCATGCGAGTTAGAATTTTGTTATTCATGGGCATAATTCCCTACCAAGTTATTATCAACCTATTTTAGGAGAAGATAGCTTAAAGTCCCAACTCTCCTTCGGTGTCCGTAATTATCGCCTGAATATCGGCCAGCACCTTATCCGGCAAGGGCTGCGGCTGATGGTTTTGTAATATATCCCGTGTTTTTTCCGCAGCCTTGGTGTAACTGTCGGTGGCACCGGCAGCTTTCCATTTTTCCATCCGGTTGCGATCGATGAATTCCGGCTGAGAATGAGTCCTCAGATGTTTGAGTGTGTGCGGCTCGGTCAGAAAATCCCTGGCAGGACCCACCGCCTTGATGACCTCAACCGCCAGGGATTCATCATCTACCACAAAACCGCCGATGGTATGCTTGATCATCCTGACAAATTCATTGTCTAAAACCAGTTGGGCAAAATCAAACGTGAGGCCGCTTTCGAGCATTCCCGGTCCGTAAATCAGATTGGCACCTGCCAACGCTGGTATGAGTCCGGTGAGCGTCTTCTCGTGGCCCATCTGGGAGTCTGATATTTTAGAATCACTCTACCCGCCGGCGACGTAACTGGGCAGGGCATAGTAGCGCGCCAGTCTTGCCACCGCACCGCTGATGATGGCACACTCGGGTGTTCCGACAGAGGCGGCACCGATTTTCAGGTCCATGGCCGTGGTCGAACTGCCGTATATGACCGGCGCACCTTTGCGAGTGAGCTGATTTAGGGTAACTCCCCCGAGGACTTCGGCGTTGTGAGTAACCAGGGTGCCGGCCAGGGTTAGCGGGGAGGTGCCGCCTGCCATTGCCATGGACAGGACATTGATTACCGATCCGCTGCGGGCAGCTTCCATAATAATTTCGCAGCATTCATTGATCAACTGCAGCGGACTGACCGGGCAGGTCGTGAAAGACAATATCGGCCGCTCGCTGAATTTTTTGATTCCACCGACAATGGTGCCGGCCATTTTGACCAGCTTTTTTAATAAAAATCCACTGCCGGGACCGACACAGCAATGCTTGGTGGTATTTGTCAGCATGGCTTCAGCGTTGTGCAGGGAGATCACTTTTTGAGGGACATCACTGGATCCGACTGCTTTTTCACAGACATCGATTTCATCCAAATAATCGACCAGTTTAGCGGCATCGGCAAGATCGGCTTTGACCGGCGGACGGCGTTGTCCGTTTATCGGATCGACCACCTCGATGCCTTCGCTGAAGTTGGTAAAGTGGACCCGGCCGGCCTCCAGCACTTTGTCGTGGTTCGGATCGCGTCCGGCCAGCAGAATTTTTGAAGGAGCGGAGCGGATGGCATCCTCTACCAGATACGGTGGTATTTTGACGATTTTTTTTTGGCGGTTAACCGCGGCTCCGGCACCATCGAAGACGTCCAGGGCTTCATTCGTTTCAATAAAAAGCCCTGTTTTTTCAAGCACCTCTAACGTCGCCAGGTGAATGTCAAATAATTCGTCGTCTGTCAGAGAATTAAGGCCCAGACCCTGACTGCGCTGCTTCCCCGGATGAAAATTTCTCATCATGAATAAATCCTTTATACACAGCTCTTAAAGAATTGCGTTATCGTTACCCTAATTGAGCGAAGCCCAATTAGCAGGTATTGGGTATTGGCTATCAGGTATTGATTTGGTGGCCTTGCGTAACTCATTTTATATGGCCCTTGCGGGTGATATATTAAAAATCAAACCCATTCCTTAAAACCAATACCCAGTACCAGATACCGA